>OGRA01000061.1_pt1 | contig 106531 bp, 102 predicted proteins | sample 1553351 | NCBI WGS metagenome assembly OGRA01 (sample SAMEA2580056, study PRJEB22360) | human gut metagenome | biome: human gut; feature: human-associated habitat; material: faeces | place: Denmark | collected 2008/2010
CCTGGTTATCGCCGGAAGGGGAGTTTCAGAAGTGGAACGGCACAGCCTGGGTGAAAGATGCAGAAGCAGAAAAACTGTTCCGGATCCGGGAGGCGGAAGAAACAAAAAACAGCCTGATGCAGGTAGCCAGTGAGCATATTGCGCCACTTCAGGATGCTGTAGATCTGGAAATCGCAACGGAGGAAGAAACCTCATTGCTGGAAGCCTGGAAAAAGTATCGGGTGTTGCTGAACCGTGTTGATACATCAACTGCACCTGATATTGAGTGGCCTACGAACCCTGTCAGGGAGTAATCATTGGGATTATGCCGCAGAAACGTTGTATGCAATAACGTTCTGCGGTTGGCTGATGCACTTTCGAGAGTGCATGTATTGAATTATTTCCAGCTATTATCGATTTTACGTATTTTTTGCATGAGAGAATTTGTACCTCCTCCCAACAACGACCTTCCATGACTTTCCGGACTTCTGTGGGCCAACGGACGATGCTGTCCTCGGATGTTGTGCTAATTGGGTGATGACAAATCCTGTGTATGGGTGTTTCCCTTTGTGCGTGCGTTGATGCTGGTAACGGTGAACGTCATGATGAACACAACCGCGAATAAGACGACAATCGTCGGAGCTGGTGCACTGTCGATAAAAAAGGACAACCAGACACCAGTCATTGACACTATTACCGATATGCCAATCGCCAGTAGGAGCGCAATATGAAAGCGTTGTGTCAGGAGTACCGCAATGGCGCCAGGCGCAATGAGCAGAGAAATGGAGAGAATGATACCTACCGCTTTCAGCGTCGCCACAATGGTCAGAGAGACCATGCACAGCAGCCCATAATGCAGACATCTCGTATGCAAACCGCTTACCTGCGCCTGTTGATAATCAAAGCTGAACAGCAAAAAATCCCGCCATTTTACGCTAATAACAAGTGTAACCAGCCCGGCAATAATCACCGTCTGGATTATATCGCCGATGGTTACCCCGAGCATGTCGCCGAAAAGAATATGGTCAAGATGTACGTCTGGTTTGACTGCAATATACAAGATCAGACCTGCGGCAAACATGCCAGAAAAAACAATCCCCATCACTGTATCTTGCTTGATTCGGCTGTTGTCTTTCAGGTATCCCGTCGCCACCGCGCAGAATACTCCGGCGACGAATGCCCCTGTAGCCAGAGGTAACCTCAGAATCCAGGCAAGCACAATACCAGGAAAAACCGCATGACTCATCGCGTCACCCATCAGTGCCCAACCTTTCAGGACCAGAAAGACCGACAGCAGCGCACAGGGTATGGAAACTACCAGTGAAATCAGCAGTGCGTGACTCATAAAGGTGAACTGCAGTGGCTCCAGTAATAATGCCATCATGAGCGATCCTCCAGCGCTTTATGCGCACGTCGACGATTTGCCAAAAGCCCATGGGTGGGCGCAAAGACAAATGCTAAAAGAAACAGCAGTGTTTGCGCCACCACGATGATTCCACCTGTCGCGCCGTCCAGAAAGTAACTGACCCACGCGCCGAGGAAACTGGTTACACTGCCAATAGTTACAGCAATTATGAGCAGGCGGGGGAAACGATCGGTTAACAACCATGCTGTTGCACCGGGAGTCACCACCAGACAGATCACCAGAAAGGCACCAACCGTTTGCAGCGCCGCAACGGTCGAAACCGACAGCAGGGTGAAGAAGAGGATTTTTAATCTGCCCGGATGCAATCCAATAGCACGGGCGTGATTCTCGTCGAAAAAGGTCACCATAAGATCTTTCCATTTGAAAAAAAGCACGATGATCGAGAGAATGCCAATGATAGTGAGTTGCAGGATATCCGCCGGATCGATTGCCAGAATATTGCCCAGGACGATGGTCTGAATGTTCACGGATGTCGGGTTCAATGACACCATAAACAGCCCCAGGCCAAAAAAGGAGGAGAAGATCAGGCCGATGATGGCATCTTCTTTTAAGCGAGTGCGTTGGTTAAGAAACAGCATGCTGCCCGCTGCCAGTCCGCCGGAAAAGAAGGCTCCCAGAGAAAACGGAAGCCCCAGCATATATGCCCCCGCAACACCCGGGACAATAGAGTGCGACAGCGCATCGCCAATCAGCGACCAGCCTTTTAGCATCAGATAGCATGACAGGAAAGCGCAGAGACCGCCGACCATCGCCGAGACCCACATCGCATTGAGCATATATTCATAGCTGAAGGGTTCCAGTAGCACGTTCATCTTGCTTCCCTCTGCACCGCTGACGGTCGATGTGCCACAAAAGGGTGTTCATCGTCAGTAATAATGCTTTCTTCCGAGCCGTTAAGTGTGACATGGCGCAGTACGCCGCTAAAAGCCAGCTCCAGGTTCTCGGCTGTAAAAGTGGTGTCTGTCGGCCCGCTTGCCAGGACGGTGCCTTTGACCATGACCGTATAATCGCAAAATGTCGTGACTGAGCCGAGATTGTGCGTTGAGACAAGCATCGTCTTGCCTTCCGCGCGTAACTCCCTCAACAGGCTGATGATTTTCGCTTCGGTTTTCACATCAACGCCGGTAAAAGGTTCATCCAGCAGGATCACATCACCCTGCTGTGCAATCGCTCTCGCCAGAAAGACGCGTTTCTTTTGTCCTCCGGAAAGCTCGCCGATTTGTCGATGGCGAAAATCCACCATATCGACACGTTCCAGCGCATCGGTGACAATCTGACGATCCCTCTTTTTGGCTATACGCAACATACCCATGTGCCCATAGCGGCCCATCATCACCACATCTTCCACTAGTACAGGAAATGACCAGTCAACCTCTTCTGACTGAGGGACGTAGGCAACCAGGTTTTTCTGTAGCGCCTGTCGCGTGGGAATACCCAGAACAGATATCTTTCCGCTGGTCAGACGCACAAATCCCATAATCGCTTTAAACAACGTCGATTTTCCGGAACCGTTTACCCCAACCAGAGCGGCAATAGATCCACTTGGTACTGTGAAGGATGCATCGCGCAGTGCTGTGTGCCCGTTACGCCAGGTGACAGTAACATCATTAACGACAATGCCCGCAGATTGCATCATTATTTCTCCCTTTTCCCGGCTTTAATTCCCTGTACCAGCGTACTGGTAGTAACCTTCAGAAGGTCGATATACGTAGGTACCGGGCCGTTTTCTGTGCTCAGGGAATCGACATAGAGTACACCGCCGTAGTGCGCGCCGGTTTCACGCGCAACCTGACGCGCTGGTTTATCGGAAATCGTACTCTCGCTAAAGACTGCCGGGATATGATTTTTCTTCACCATATCAACAACCTTACGTACCTGCTGCGGCGTGCCTTGTTGATCGGCATTAATCGGCCACAGATAAAGCTCTTTTAGCCCCAAATCGCGTGCGAGATAAGAAAAAGCCCCTTCACTGGTGACCATCCATCGCTGATTCTCAGGGAGTTCAGCAATCTGCTTACGCAGGGGGGCAAGGGTTTGGGTAATCTTGGCTTTATAAGTATCGGCATTACGTTGGTAGGTTTGTGCATTTGCCGGATCGTATTTTATCAACGCATCACGAATATTATCGACGTAAATCAGAGCATTATCTGGCGACATCCAGGCATGGGGGTTAGGTTTGCCCTCATAGGGGCCTTCAGTGATCCCTACTGGCGTCACACCCGAAGAGACAATTACTTCTGGAACCCCATTAAGATGCTGGTAAAAGCGTTGGAACCACAATTCCAGATTCATACCATTGGCGAGAATCAGTTGTGCCCCCTGCGCACGTTTAATATCGCCAGGGGTAGGCTGATACTCATGAATTTCTGCACCGGGCTTGGTTATGGATGAGACTTCTGCAGCATCTCCAGCCACGTTTTTGGCCATATCTGCGATGATGGTAAATGTTGTAATGACCTTGAATTTTTCAGTTGCACTCGCCTGAAATGCGATCGAGCAGGTGAGGGCGAGGCACCCCAAGAGCATGGTTACTTTTTTTATTGAGTACATAATTTAGTACCTATAGTGAGCAAAATTAGAACAAACATAGCAACGGCTATGTTTTATAGCATAAGCAATACAAAATGAAAATGATTATCATTAGCAATTTTAGATCCGAACCGGGATTAGGTTGTTTCCTGCTGGCGACGTGGTACTGAGGAAAAAAGTAGGGCACCTATTAGGCTTTGAAATGACTTGATGAGGAAAATTGTTGATGGCAAAAATGGGGCAAAGCGCTGCAAAAGGGGCAAAAAAGGGGCAAAAAAGGGGCAAAAAAAGAGTGGGTTATCGTAGCTTATTGTTGTCGCTGATGATATTTAACACATTGAAAAATAAGTAAAATACTTATGAGTCAGAGAGTTGTGATTTTTGCCCTTACTTGTTCAGGTTGTATTGTTCTTTCTTACTAATTTCTTGATTTTGCGACATTTAAAAGCGACTCAATTCGTTATATGGCATCAGAAGAGTATGCGTCATGCCGGAACGCCCAGCATAAGAAATCTGATATAAAAAACTGTGGCGTGTATGGTACGGATTAGAGGGGAAAATGTCAGCACATTTGCGAAATGAATCAAAAAGCCCGCAGCAATGTGCGGGCGTTAGTGTCAGCGCACAACCAGCACGGAGCACTCTGCGTGACGCACTACAGCTGCGGCGTTGGAACCGAGCAGATAAGTGGTGATATCCGGTCGATGGGAAGCAATGATGATCATATGAGCGGGGATCTTCTTCGCCAATTCCAGAATGCGGTCTTTGGGCGAGCCTTCCTCAACATGGACATGCACTCTGTCGGTTGGCAGTTTAAATTTTTTAATGATCTCTTCCAGTTGCGATTTGGCTTCCGCTTTCAGGTCATCCATTGCCGGTAATTCTGCGGAATACGCTAAACCCAGAGAGGCATAGTAGGGCAGTGAAGGTATTACCGTCAGGAAATGAACCTCTGCATCATCAATCTTTGCCTCTTCCTCAACGTGGCTAATCACGCGTTGAGTTAATTCTGAATCGGAAATATCGATAGGGACAAGAATCGTTCTGTTCATAAAACCTCCTGTTTTAGTATCCGCATAAAGTGTAACGCCAGATGACACTTTTTGTGTAATGACGGAGTTCACATTTTTAATTTAGATCAAAGGAGGAAGAATAAGCAGAAAAAGCCCGCCATAACAGCGGGCAGGAGGATTTAGAACTGATAAACCAGACCTAAAGCGACAATATCATCGGTAGAGATGCCATTGGCAGCGTAGAAGCTGTCATCTTCATCCAACAGGTTGATTTTATAGTCAACGTAGGTGGACATGTTTTTATTGAAATAGTAAGTCGCGCCAATATCGGCGTATTTAACCAGATCTTTATCATCAACACCTGCCGGGTTGTCTGCACCACCCGCAGCGTGCAGGTCACGGCCTTTAGACATCAGGAAAGAGACTGCCGGACGCAGACCAAAATCAAACTGGTACTGTGCAGTGACTTCAAAATTCTGGGTTTTGTTTGCCACAGCATAATCGCTGTCGCCAAACGGGGTCATATTACGCGTTTCTGAATACATGGTTGCCAGGTAAATATTGTTAGCATCGTATTTTAGCCCAGCAGTCCACGCGTCTGCTTTATCACCACCCGCCGCAGTATGGTTAACCTGGTCATTGGTGCGGTCAGAAGAGGTGTATGCCGCACCAGCGCTAAAGCCCATGCCTAAATCATATGTTGTGGAAAGACCCCAGCCGTCACCGTTTTCATGGCGAACATCACGTCCGTTGTTGGTGCCTTCCTGACCATTACTGGCTCCTTCGTTGTTACCTTGATACTGCACCGCGAAGTTCAGACCATTTACCAGACCGAAGAAATCAGTATTACGATAAGTCGCGACGCCATTGGCTCGACCAGTCATAAAGTTGTCTGCATTGGTATAAGAGTCACCGCCAAATTCAGGCAGCATATCGGTCCAGCCTTCGATGTCGTACATTACGCCATAATTACGTCCGTAATCGAAAGAACCGTAATCTGCAAATTTCAGCCCGGCAAATGCCAGACGGGTCCATGACTGGTTTTTTGAAGATTCAGTGTTGTTTGCCTGAATATTGTATTCCCATTGACCGTAGCCAGTGAGTTGATCGTTAATTTGGGTTTCGCCTTTAAAACCCAGACGCGCATAGCTCTGGTCGCCATCTTTCGCTGAATTATCAGAAAAATAATGCAGGCCATCAACTTTGCCATACAGATCTAATTTGTTGCCGTCTTTATTATAAACTTCGGCTGCATGTGCAGCACCTGCGGCGAGCAGGGCAGGAATTAAAAGTGCCAGTACTTTGCTTTTCATTGAATAAATCCTTTAGTTATTTTATTTGCCTTTTATCCCCATTTCGGGGAGTGAAAACATCCTAAAGGAGAAGTTCAGTTAGCCGATAAATATCATTTGTTACGCCTTAAGTAAAACCTTAATCAAATAATTCCTCTGAAATGATAATAAGTCTGGTGAATGTATCGAAGATAATACATACAAAATAAAAATTATACTTTTAATTTGCTATACGTTATTCTGCGCGGGTTATATGCCTTTATTGTCACAGATTTTATTTTCTGTTGGGCCATTGCATTGCCACTGATTTTCCAACATATAAAAAGACAAGCCCGAACAGTCGTCCGGGCTTTTTTTTTAGAATTGGATAATCCTTATCCAGAGCATTTAATCGGTGTTGCTTTTTTCCGCTTTTCCGGCCATTTGTGCCAGGAAGTCATAGCGTTTTTGCAAATCAGCTGCAGCATCTTTCCATAACTGTTCTGCCACTTCTGGCTGCTGCGAATTCAGCCGACGGAAACGTTGCTCGTGAAGTAACGTTTCTTCCAGTGCTTCTGACGGCGGGCGTGAATCCAAGGCCAGCGGCAGTTTGCCTTCATCGGCACGACGCGGATCAAAGCGATATAGCGGCCAGAAGCCGGTAGCTGTGAGTTGGCGCATCTGGTCGTGGCTGAGTGCCAGATCGTAACCATGCTCTTCACACGGGCTATAAGCAATGATCAGCGATGGCCCCGGATACGCTTCCGCTTCCTGAATCGCTTTCACCGTCTGGTTCAGCTGCGCGCCGAGAGAAATCTGCGCCACATAAACATGACCGTACATCATCATACTGACGCCAAGATCTTTACGCGCTTTACGTTTGCCGTGCTCGCCAAATTTAGTTACTGCACCCAGCGGTGTCGCTTTCGACGCCTGACCACCGGTGTTGGAATAGCATTGCGTATCCAGCACCAGAATGTTGACGTTTTCCGTCAAACTCAATACATGATCCAGACCGCCAAAGCCGATATCGTAAGCCCAGCCATCACCACCAATCAGCCAGATTGATTTTTCCACCAGTGCATCTGCATCACGTAGCAGTTCATGTGCTTCGGCAACATCGTTGAGTTGCTGGCGTAAAGCTGCAACCTGTTCACGACGAACCTCTGGCGTGGCGTCTGATTTCAACGCCGTCAGTAATTCCGCCGGGATTTTATCGGCAAATTGATCCAGCAGACGCAGCACGCGGACACGGTGTTGATCGACCGTCAGGCGGAAACCAAGGCCAAATTCGGCATTATCTTCAAATAGAGAGTTCGCCCATGCCGGCCCACGACCGTTGGCATCGGTGGTATACGGTGTAGAGGGCAGGTTACCGCCATAAATTGAAGAACAGCCAGTGGCGTTAGCGATCAACATCCGGTCGCCATAGAGCTGAGTCAGTAATTTAATATACGGCGTCTCGCCACAACCGGAGCAAGCACCTGAATATTCAAACAGCGGTGTAATCAGCTGCGATGTACGAATATCAATACGTTCCAGTTTGCTACGGTCGATTTCTGGCAGGTTGAGGAAGAAATCGTAATTGATTTTCTCTTCTTCGACATGTTCCAGGCGAGACATCATATTGATGGCTTTAATCTCTGGATTCTGACGGTCTTTCGCCGGGCAAACTTCGACGCACAGGTTACAACCGGTGCAATCTTCCGGTGCCACCTGCAAGACATATTTCTGCCCGCGCATATCACGCGATTTCACATCCAGCGAATGCAGGCTGGCAGGGGCGTTTTCCATCGCTTCAGGCGGCACCACTTTTGCGCGAATAGCTGAGTGTGGGCAAGCGGCAACGCAGTGGTTACATTGGGTACAGAGTTCCTCTTTCCAGATGGGGATCTCTTCGGCGATATTGCGTTTTTCCCAGCGCGTAGTGCCCATCGGCCAGGTGCCGTCTGGCGGCAGCGCCGAAACGGGGAGGGCGTCACCAAGCCCGGCGAGCATCGCAGCGGTTACGGTTTTCACGAAATCAGGGGCGGCATCGGAAACCACTGGCGGTCGATTGGCGCTGTGCGGATTTACCGGTTGCAACGGAACTTCTTCTACGGATTCACGCGCCAGCGCCAGAGCCTGCCAGTTGCGTTCCACCAGATCCTGGCCTTTGCTACTGTAACTTTTGGCAATCGCACCCTGCAATTCTGCGAGGGCGCTATCGCCAGGCAGAATTTGCGTCAGATGGAAAAAAGCCATCTGCATGACGGTATTAATACGGGCCGCCAGGCCACATTCGCGGGCGATTTTCGCCGCGTTAATCACATAGAAGCGCGCTTTTTTCTGGTTTAACACGGCCTGAACTTCTTGCGGCAAGCGCGACCACACTTCATCTGCGCTGTACGGCGTGTTGAGCAGGAAAATGCCGCCAGGTTTTAAACGCTCAGCCATCTGATATTTATCGATAAACTGCAACTGGTGGCAGCCAACAAAATCAGCCTGGGAAATGAGATAAGCGGAACGAATCGGCTGTTCGCTCACTCGAAGGTGAGAAACCGTCAGGCCGCCCGCCTTTTTGGAGTCGTAAACAAAATAGCCCTGTGCGTACCACGGCGTGGAATTACCGATAATCTTGATATTGTTTTTGGTCGCGGAAACGCTGCCATCACTACCAAGGCCATAAAACAAGGCTTCCAGTTTCGCCGAGTTTGGCAGGGTGTTTTCCGGCAACGGCAGTGACAGATTGGTCACATCATCGTAAATACCAACCGTAAAGCGCGCTTTCGGTTTAGCCGCGTTGAGCTCGGCAAATACCGCCAGTACACAGTCTGGGCCAAATTCTTTGGATGAAAGACCATAGCGCCCACCAATGACACGGGGCAGAGTTTCGCGCTCGCCATTATTAAAGGCTTCTGCCAGTGCGGTCATTACATCCAGATAGAGCGGTTCTGCCTGGGCACCGGGTTCTTTGGTTCTGTCCAGTACCGCCACGCTGCGTACGGATCCCGGCAGAGCTTGCAGTAAATGTTTAGCGGAGAAGGGGCGGTACAGGCGAACTTTCAGCACGCCAACTTTTTCGCCACGGGTTAGCAATTCATCAACCACTTCTTCACAGGTGCCAATGGCAGAGCCCATCAGGATAATCACCCGTTCCGCTTGCGGATGCCCGTAATATTCAAACGGCTGATACTGACGACCTGTCGCGGCAGAGAAATCATTCATCGCCTGTTCAACATGGTCATAGACCGCGTTGTACCATGGGTTGGTGGCTTCGCGAGACTGGAAATAAGTGTCAGGATTGGCGGACGTACCGCGGATCACCGGATGTTCCGGGTTGAGTGCCCGGGCGCGATGAGCATCAATTTCGACCTGCGGCATGAGATCAAGAATCGTGTCATCGGCCAGCGGGACAATTTTATTGATTTCGTGGGACGTGCGGAAACCATCAAAGAAATGAATAAATGGCACGCGGCTTTTCAGCGTCGCGATTTGCGAAATGAGAGCAAAGTCTTGCGCTTCCTGGACGTTTGCTGCACACAACATCGCGCAACCCGTCTGGCGCACCGCCATAACGTCGGAATGATCGCCAAAAATAGAGAGTGCATGTGTGGCAACGGTACGTGCCGCTACATGCAGGACAAACGGTGTTAGTTCGCCTGCCAGTTTGTACAGCGTCGGGATCATCAGCAGCAAACCCTGCGATGACGTAAACGATGTTGAAAGGGCACCCGTCTGCAAAGCGCCATGCACGGTAGCGATAGCACCCGCTTCCGACTGCATTTCAACCACGCGTGGTGTGTCTCCCCAAACGTTCTTTAAGCCGTTTCCGGCCCAGGCATCAGCCTGTTCTGCCATCGTGGAACTGGGGGTAATAGGGTAGATGGCGATAACTTCACTGGTGCGAAATGCGACCGAAGCAACCGCGCCATTACCGTCAATAGTAATCATATGACACCCTTACATTGCGCAAATGAGGGGCGCACGAAATTGCTGCGCGCCCAGTAGTAATCTTTCAATTTTAGCAAATGGCTTTCTTCTGCATTTTCGCTTTTGTGTCCCCCACATCAGCGTAATGAATGTTTTGATCAAACAGAGGGCAAAAAAATAGCCATAAAAAAGTAAAAATGCGGGGCAACGCGCAGGACAGCTCTCGACGCCGCCCTCTGTGCTGCCTATTATTTATGGCGGTGTCGTTTGGCTTGAAGATCAGAGGAAGAAAAGATGCGAGCAGCGTTTTGGGTAGGGTGTGCCGCTTTATTGTTGTCGGCGTGTAGTAGTGAACCTGTTCAGCAGGCGACTGCCGCGCACGTAGCGCCAGGTTTAAAAGCGTCGATGTCCAGTAGTGGAGAAGCAAATTGTGCAATGATCGGCGGTTCGCTTTCTGTTGCCCGTCAACTGGATGGTACGGCGATTGGGATGTGTGCATTACCCAACGGCAAACGCTGTAGCGAACAGTCACTTGCCGCCGGGAGCTGTGGCAGCTATTAATTCATTAAATCCGCCAGCTTATAAGTTAATGTCTGTTTTGCGGTCGCCAGCGTTAACTGGTTCGCGGTCAGATCCACTTGTGCACCTTCTTTCAGCATTTCGCTAATGGTGTTATCGAGTTCATTAAGCTGCGGGTTAGCGCACATCATACGGGTCATTGCCAGCCCTTTGGCTGTCAGTTCACCATTAGACAGTTTGCCTTCACCGCTAAAGCGGTTACACATGCTGCCGGAAATCATCATTTTTTCACCAAAGCTGATTTCTGGCGGATTTTTATCGCTGGTCACGGGCTTACCGTTTACGCTTTCCAGCACAAAGCGATGATGCTGTAGCTGTTCTGGCGTAACAGCAATTTTGTCATTACTTACACATCCCGCCATCAGCAGGCTTAGCGCAACAAACGCGGCTACTTTCTTCATTGTGGTTCTCAATTACAGTTTCTGACTCAGGACTATTTTAAGAATAGAGGATGAAAGGTCATTGGGGATTATCTGAATCAGCTCCCCTGGAATGCAGGGGAGCGGCAAGATTAAACCAGTTCGTTCGGGCAGGTTTCGCCTTTTTCCAGATTGCTTAAGTTTTGCAGCGTAGTCTGAGAAATACTGGTCAGAGCTTCTGCTGTCAGGAATGCCTGGTGCCCGGTAAACAGCACGTTGTGGCAGGCAGACAGGCGACGGAATACGTCATCCTGGATCACGTCGTTGGATTTATCTTCAAAGAATAGATCGCGTTCGTTCTCATACACGTCCATACCCAACGAACCAATTTTCTGATTTTTCAGCGCTTCAATTGCTGCCTGAGAATCAATCAATGCACCGCGACTGGTATTGACGATCATCACGCCATTTTTCATCTGTTCGAAGGCGGCTTCGTTCAACAGATGATAGTTTTCCGGTGTCAGCGGGCAGTGCAGAGAGATAACGTCTGATTCAGAGAACAGGGTTGGCAGATCGACATACTCCACACCGAGTTCCAGCGCCGCTGCACTTGGATACGGATCGAACGCCAGCAGACGCATACCAAAACCTTTCAGAATGCGCAGCATCGCCACACCGATTTTACCGGTACCGATAACGCCTGCCGTTTTGCCATACATAGTAAAGCCGGTCAGACCTTCCAGAGAGAAGTTAGCATCACGGGTACGCTGATACGCGCGGTGAATACGGCGGTTCAGCGTCATCATCATACCGATGGCGTGTTCAGCAACGGCCTCTGGATCATAGGCTGGAACACGGACTACTTTCAGCCCCAGTTCTTTTGCCGCGTCAAGGTCGACGTTATTGAAACCGGCACAGCGCAGGGCGATATATTTAACGCCGTGCTTTTTCAGCTCTTCCAGCACCGGGCGGCTGCCGTCATCGTTTACGAAAATACATACCGCTTCGCAGCCATTGGCAGTTTTAGCGGTTTTTTCCGTCAGCAGAAAGTCAAAAAATTCCAGCTCAAAGCCAAAGGACTCGTTCACCTGTTGCAGGTACTTCTTGTCGTACTGTTTTGTGCTATAAACGGCGAGTTTCATAAGACTTTCTCCAGTGATGTTGAATCACATTTAAGCTACTAAAAATATTTTACAAAATTTCAAATTTAATTGAAAGCTATGGCGATATTGAAAAATTCATCAACAACTATGCTTAGTGTAGGCGCAACCTTCAACTGAACGGTTAAACATGCCACAATACCCGTATTGAATGCTTAATTTTTCGCTAAATCAGGATATTAACTACCCATGCTGGGTAAATATAAAGCCGTTCTCGCGCTGTTATTACTGATTATTCTTGTGCCGTTGACGCTGCTGATGACGCTCGGGCTGTGGGTTCCCACGCTGGCGGGCATCTGGCTACCGCTCGGGACACGTATTGCATTAGATGAAAGCCCACGCATTACGCGTAAAGGTTTAATCATTCCCGATCTCCGTTATCTGGTGGGAGATTGTCAGCTTGCGCATATCACCAACGCCAGCCTTTCACATCCCAGCCGCTGGTTATTGAACGTCGGCACGGTAGAACTTGATTCTGCTTGTCTGGCGAAATTGCCGCAGACGGAGCAATCGCCAGCCGCTCCAAAAACACTCGCGCAGTGGCAGGCCATGCTGCCTAACACCTGGATCAATATCGATAAACTGATTTTTTCTCCCTGGCAGGAATGGCAGGGAAAACTCTCTCTCGCATTAACCTCTGATATCCAGCAACTGCGTTATCAGGGCGAAAAAGTTAAATTTCAAGGCCAGCTGAAAGGGCAACAACTTACAGTCAGCGAACTGGATGTCGTCGCGTTTGAAAATCAGCCGCCGGTAAAACTGGTGGGGGAATTTGCTATGCCGCTCGTGCCGGATGGACTTCCTGTAAGTGGGCATGCTACTGCGACGTTAAACTTGCCGCAGGAACCGTCACTGGTGGATGCCGAGCTGGACTGGCAGGAAAATAGCGGGCAATTGATCGTGCTGGCACGGGATAACGGCGATCCGTTGCTCGATTTGCCGTGGCAAATTACTCGTCAACAATTGACCGTAAGCGATGGTCGCTGGAGCTGGCCGTATGCAGGTTTTCCTTTGAGTGGCCGACTGGGTGTCAAAGTCGACAACTGGCAGGCAGGGCTTGAGAACGCTCTGGTCAGCGGACGACTGAGTGTGCTGACCCAGGGGCAAGCGGGTAAGGGCAACGCGGTGCTTAATTTTGGCCCAGGAAAATTAAGCATGGATAACAGTCAGCTGCCTCTGCAGCTGACCGGTGAAGCGAAACAGGCGGACCTCATTTTATATGCCCGTTTACCTGCGCAGCTAAGTGGAAGTCTGTCTGACCCAACGCTGACCTTTGAGCCAGGCGCGTTACTTCGTTCAAAGGGAAGAGTCATCGATTCGCTGGACATCGATGAAATCCGCTGGCCTTTAGCGGGTGTAAAAGTCACCCAACGTGGTGTTGACGGACGTTTGCAGGCCATCTTGCAGGCGCATGAAAATGAACTGGGCGATTTCGTGCTGCATATGGATGGGCTGGCGAATGATTTTCTCCCTGACGCTGGCCGCTGGCAGTGGCGCTACTGGGGAAAAGGGAGTTTTACACCGATGAATGCCACCTGGGATGTCGCAGGAAAAGGTGAGTGGCATGACAGCACGATTACGCTGACCGATCTCTCCACCGGTTTCGACCAGTTACAATACGGTACGATGACGGTAGAAAAGCCGCGATTAATTCTCGACAAGCCCATCGTCTGGGTACGTGACGCACAGCATCCCTCCTTTAGCGGCGCGCTGTCACTGGACGCCGGGCAAACGCTGTTCACTGGCGGCAGTGTGTTACCGCCATCAACCTTAAAATTTAGCGTCGATGGGCGCGATCCTACCTATTTCCTCTTTAAAGGCGATTTACATGCTGGTGAGATTGGCCCGGTTCGGGTAAATGGTCGCTGGGACGGTATTCGTCTGCGCGGTAACGCCTGGTGGCCTAAACAATCACTGACCGTATTCCAGCCGCTGGTGCCACCCGACTGGAAGATGAACTTACGCGATGGTGAACTGTATGCTCAGGTTGCATTTTCTGCTGCGCCTGAACAAGGATTCCGCGCGGGAGGACACGGCGTGTTGAAAGGCGGTAGTGCCTGGATGCCAGATAATCAGGTTAACGGTGTCGATTTTGTCCTGCCTTTCCGTTTTGCCGATGGAGCCTGGCATCTGGGGACTCGCGGCCCCGTTACGTTGCGAATTGCCGAAGTGATTAATCTGGTGACAGCGAAAAATATTACGGCTGATTTGCAAGGGCGTTATCCGTGGACTGAAGAAGAACCCTTGCTGTTGACTGATGTTAGCGTCGATGTGTTAGGCGGTAACGTACTGATGAAACAATTACGTATGCCGCAACATGACCCGGCGCTGTTGCGGCTGAATAATCTCTCATCCAGCGAACTGGTTAGCGCCGTCAATCCGAAACAATTCGCCATGTCCGGGGCATTTAGTGGTGCACTGCCGTTATGGCTGAACAATGAAAAATGGATTGTGAAAGATGGCTGGCTGGCGAATAGCGGGCCGATGACATTGCGACTGGATAAAGACACTGCGGATGCGGTGGTAAAAGACAATATGACTGCGGGTTCAGCAATTAACTGGTTGCGCTATATGGAAATTAGCCGTTCATCGACAAAAATTAATTTAGATAATCTCGGTTTATTAACCATGCAGGCCAACATTACAGGTACCAGTCGCGTTGATGGTAAAAGCGGTACGGTAAACCTTAATTACCATCATGAAGAGAATATTTTTACGCTGTGGCGCAGTTTACGCTTTGGCGATAATCTCCAGGCATGGCTGGAGCAGAACGCACGTCTGCCGGGAAATGACTGTCCGCAAGGAAAAGAGTGTGAGGAAAAACAATGAAAATTTTACTGGCTGCGTTGACGTCATCTTTTATGCTGGTTGGCTGTACGCCTCGCATTGAAGTCGCTGCACCTAAGGAACCGATCACTATCAATATGAACGTTAAAATTGAGCATGAGATCATCATCAAGGCAGACAAAGATGTCGAAGAGCTGCTTGAAACTCGTAGCGATCTTTTCTGAGGTGATGATGAAGAAAACATTACTTCTTTGTGCGTTTCTTGTTGGGCTGGTAAGCAGCAATGTAATGGCATTGACTCTGGATGAAGCCAGAACTCAGGGGCGGGTAGGTGAAACATTTTACGGTTATCTGGTTGCGCTGAAAACGGATGCTGAAACAGAGAAATTAGTAGCCGACATTAATGCCGAACGTAAAGCGAGTTACCAACAACTGGCAAAGCAAAATAATGTGTCGGTAGATGATATCGCGAAACTCGCCGGGCAAAAGCTCGTAGCTCGGGCCAAACCGGGGGAATATGTACAAGGGATAAACGGTAAATGGGTGCGAAAATTTTAATAGCAAAACCGCAATATCGGGATAACGCTACAGGAGAAGGCGATTGATCTATTTTCCTGAAACAAGGTGAATATTCAAAAACTCCTGTCAAATTGCCTTTTGCCCTGAAAAATGCATAGTCAAATATCTGTTTTAACTAATTGGCGTTGCAGTACATGCAACGCCAATTAGTTAGCGGAATTTACGTCGATACTCGCCTGGCGTCATCCCAAAGCGTTGCTTAAATACCGTTGAAAAATGACTCTGGTCAGAAAATCCCCAATGAAAGCCGATGCCTGCCAGTTTTTCATCATCTGCGGCATGGCGAATCGCATCTGCACAAAAATCGAGACGACGGTTACGAATATATTGCGCGACTACCAAACCTTTATCGGCAAACATTCGGTACAAACTACGTACTGACATACCTGTCTCTCCGGCTATCCACTCCGGGCGTAATATCTCTTCGCGAATATTATCGTCTATCAACGTAACCACTTTTTGAAACTGACGTTCACGACGAGGTTGAACAGATTCCCGCTGATGAAGTACCGGGCGCAGCAGACACACCATCGCCTGTAGCGCAGCTTCACTTTCTGTTTCAGAAAGTGCCGGATTATTCATGCTCTCCTGTAACAGGCGATGACTGAGTTGCACCATGGGTAAGTCAGCGTCCAGTCTTTCTGCGCAGACAGGTTTTTGATGGGGAAAATATTGTTCCAGCAGAGTGCGTGGCAAAAGTAATGAAATCTGTTTAGAAGACTCCTGCCAGTAAAGCGAACAGGGGCGTGAGGCATCGAGTAACGTAATATCGCCAGCGCCAATCTGCACCTGACGCTCATCCTGCTCCATTATTGCCTGACCACTAAGCTGAAAAACGGTGTAAAACCAGGCATCGTCGCTGCCTTTTACTTCCTGCCAGGTGCGGGATAAATTCACCCCGCTGGTTGTCACGGTACTCAGCTTTAGTCCTTTGGCAAAATGCGTGTCCAGTACACCCGTGTAACGCTCAGTCAGCAGGCGTCCGGTAAAATTTCCGCATACCTGATTGATTTGGGAAAGCCATTGCTGAAACTCATTATCCACTGCGGGGTTCATGGCACGTTTTCGCTCTGTGAAATGTATTTTTATTGTTGCATTTGTGTTGCAATAAACGAAGCTAATGAGCCTGACTATAGGAAATAAGTCTTGTCAGGCATAGAGACATAAGCGGTTATTGTCACGATTTGCGGAGCTTGTCACAGCTGACAAAGCGAATGTCACAGCGAAAAAAGTGACTTTTCTTGTCGCTGCGTACACTGAAATCACACTGGGTAAATAATAAGGAAAAGTGATGACAGAGCCGCATGTAGCAGTATTAAGCCAGGTCCAACAGTTTCTCGATCGTCAACACGGTCTTTATATTGATGGTCGTCCTGGCCCCGCACAAAGTGAAAAACGGTTGGCGATCTTTGATCCGGCCACCGGGCAAGAAATTGCGTCTACTGCTGATGCCAACGAAGCGGATGTAGATAACGCAGTCATGTCTGCCTGGCGGGCCTTTGTCTCGCGTCGCTGGGCCGGGCGATTACCCGCAGAGCGTGAACGTATTCTGCTACGTTTTGCTGATCTGGTGGAGCAGCACAGTGAGGAGCTGGCGCAACTGGAAACCCTGGAGCAAGGCAAGTCAATTGCCATTTCCCGTGCTTTTGAAGTGGGCTGTACGCTGAACTGGATGCGTTATACCGCCGGGTTAACGACCAAAATCGCGGGTAAAACGCTGGACTTGTCGATTCCCTTACCCCAGGGGGCGCGTTATCAGGCCTGGACGCGTAAAGAGCCGGTTGGCGTAGTGGCGGGAATTGTGCCATGGAACTTTCCGTTGATGATTGGTATGTGGAAGGTGATGCCAGCACTGGCAGCAGGCTGTTCAATCGTGATTAAGCCTTCGGAAACCACGCCACTGACGATGTTGCGCGTGGCGGAACTGGCCAGCGAGGCTGGTATCCCTGATGGCGTTTTTAATGTCGTCACCGGGTCAGGTGCTGTATGCGGCGCGGCCCTGACGTCACATCCTCATGTTGCGAAAATCAGTTTTACCGGTTCAACCGCGACGGGAAAAGGTATTGCCAGAACTGCTGCTGATCACTTAACGCGTGTAACGCTGGAACTGGGCGGTAAAAACCCGGCAATTGTATTAAAAGATGCTGATCCGCAATGGGTTATTGAAGGCTTGATGACCGGAAGCTTCCTGAATCAAGGGCAAGTATGCGCCGCCAGTTCGCGAATTTATATTGAAGCGCCGTTGTTTGACACGCTGGTTAGTGGATTTGAGCAGGCGGTAAAATCGTTGCAAGTGGGACCGGGGATGTCACCTGTTACACAGATTAACCCTTTGGTTTCTCGTGCGCACTGCGACAAAGTGTGTTCATTCCTCGACGATGCGCAGGCACAGCAAGCAGAGCTGATTCGCGGGTCGAATGGACCAGCCGGAGAGGGGTATTATGTTGCGCCAACGCTGGTGGTAAATCCCGATGCTAAATTGCGCTTAACTCGTGAAGAGGTGTTTGGTCCGGTGGTAAACCTGGTGCGAGTAGCGGATGGAGAAGAGGCGTTACAACTGGCAAACGACACGGAATATGGCTTAACTGCCAGTGTCTGGACGCAAAATCTCTCCCAGGCTCTGGAATATAGCGATCGCTTACAGGCAGGGACGGTGTGGGTAAACAGCCATACCTTAATTGACGCTAACTTACCGTTTGGTGGGATGAAGCAGTCAGGAACGGGCCGTGATTTTGGCCCCGACTGGCTGGACGGTTGGTGTGAAACTAAGTCGGTGTGTGTACGGTATTAATCTGGTTCGCTCATAAGTAAAAAACGGCACCTGGTGCCGTTTTTTTGTCTGAAACAATCACTTATCTTTCTTCAGCGCCCCTAGCGTTGGCGTTTCGTCAAAGAAGTTCCATGGTTTCAGCAGAGTATGTACCCATTCGGTCGGCATAATCGGCCACTCTTCGGCGCGGGCCACATGTGTGGTGCCGGTGGTCATCCAGACAACGGCGTCGGTGTTGTCCAGCGACTCGTTATCCTTACTGTATTGTCCAAGACCGGTGTCATGAGTAGAACGGTTCGGATATTTGCCTTCCGGGAAACGCTCGCCAGGATGATAACGCGTTACCCAGAGCTGCTTGTCCATAAAGCTTAAACGATGATAGATCCACTCGTCCGGCGCGAACTGGGCACCTTTTGCTACCGGGTGAGTACCACCTGCATAAGGAATAATTTGATAGGAAACCGGATTGCCCATGCGGTTCTCTTTGTTCGGGTTACTCAACAGACGAATCGTGCCCGGATCAAATTTCTGTGCGGCATCCTGTTCATTGCCGATGTTGTACTGATTAACTTGCATGGTACTGGTGCGTGGGCCACCGGCAGTATTCGGTTTTACCACTGGGTCCATCGCCACCAGGCTGTTATTCTCGCCATCTACATCCAGATCGAGGCGGAAATTATAAATATGTTGGTGTGTAGTACCCACGATATTGTGATCGATAAGCGTGCCGTAGCGCGTGTCATCTTTCGCCGTCTCATCGTGCATGGTTTTCGCTTTAACACCTTTCACCGCTTCGATGCCCGTAGCACCGGCATCGATGCCAATAGTGCCGTTTTCATGGAAGATCCAGTCAAAAATGTAGTCATAGTTACCCACTGTACTGATCCAGCGCACCACTAACTCCCGGCGTTCGGTACTGACGTTGGGCTGGCCCATTTCCTGATGCTTATACTCCGGCCCGGCATAACGTTCAAATACCGCGATAGCGCGAGGGATCTCCATCGGCACGCCAGTGTAGTCGGCGATGGTTTCATTAAGGAGCACTGCGTTAGACGGGGCATCTTTACCACGAGCAATTGGTGAGGTTAGCGTGCCCATACCGTAGTCACCAGAGTCCAGATACGCTTTAAAGTACCAGCCAATATCAGGATCACCGTAAGGCACAATCATGCCGCCGAGAGAACCTTCGTACATGACTTTGCGTTTGGTGCCATTGTCGTTATAAGTCACGGTGGAGATCATCGGCCCGACGCGAGAGTTCATGCTGAGGTGAAAATCCCAGTTCCGCCAGTGAATCATATCGCCAGTAATGGTGTAATTTTTACCTTCAGGCTCAATGATTTGCATAGGCTTAACTGCCGGAGCAACGCGGTCACGGCCATCAAATGGGCGTGCGGTCATTGGCACCGGAACTACCGGACCTTCTTCAATCTTAACGATTTTTTTCTGTTCTAAATCAACGACCGCCACCAGGTTTTCGATGGGATGTGCCCAGTAGTTGCCATCACCGACATCAAGATAGCTGATGACTTTGAGCAACCGGGCATCTTGTTTCAGGCCATCTTTACCATCGAAATAACCTACGGTCAGCGGCGTGGTAATCACTTTTTTCGCATCAGTAATACCGCGTTTCTTCACGGCAGCGGCAAATTCTTCACTGTTGTTAATAATGTTCTGCACACTGGCGAAATCATCCAGCAACACCATACCGTGGGCGTCTTTAATGGGTTGCCAGGAGAGCAGTTTGTTGTTTTGCAGATCCACCACCGCTTCGATGATATGTTTGCCGTCGAGCATAATGACGTCGGCTTTGCGCGGCTGGTCAACCGGTTTGTTTTCCAGCGCAAACGCCCAGACAGCTTCTTTATCTGGCGGTAGCAGGGAGATCTCAGTAAAACGGGTATTGGGTTTGAAGTCCGCGGAAGCTTTAACAATTTCAACGGCCTGTTTAATTTCGTCCGCAGTTAGCGCATTAAGTGGGTGAGGGCGCTTTTCTACCTGAAAGGTTTGATCCAGCCCGGACTGGAAAACATCGTTAATAAAGGTGTCAGAAACCCAGGCTTTATTGTCTTTCATCACTACCGGTACTTGCAGTGCCAGAGGCTGACCATTAACAATTGCTGTTTGCGCACCAGGCTTCACTTTCACGTACGCGCCATCTTTAATCAGGGTAAAGAGCTGGGCGTAGTCGTCCCACTGCACATCGGCACCAAATTCTTTAAGCGTTTTATCCATTGGCACCATATGCGCTTCACCACCGTGGGCAAATACCGGCGCTTGCCAGGCGAAACTTAAGGCGACTGCCAACGCCAGGGTTGTTTTACGGGCAGAATACAGAGAGGGGCTTCCCATTATTAACCTCGTCAGATGTTGTGTTCTTGTTAGCAACCGCGCTCTGTGGGCGGTTTAGTCAGGTTCACATTATCAGTACTGATGCAAAGGGGATTGCCTGCACCTGCCAGGTTGTTTGGCAGGTGTGCCAGCTTTTCATACAGTGGATGCCCTGAAAATAGATGTACACATCATGCATAATGTGACAACGTCACAAAACTTAGTGAAATAAAAGGGCAACTATTCGCCGTTGCCCTTCATTCACCGATTAATCGACAAAATCACCGTGCTGCCTGGCCACCAGCGTCAGAATTGAATACAGCGCCACCGGGGTTTGATGCTGATTGAATACCTCTACAGCCCATTCCACCACACCTGTTGGTTTTTCTTCTGCGCTACGCTGTTTTTTCAGCGTCTTGCGCTTACAGGTGAGACGCACCTGGATGGTATCGCCTGGCTTTACGGGTTCGATAAAACGCAAGCTTTCCAGCCCGTAGTTAGCAATGACCGGACCGACACCGGCATCGACAAACAGACCCGCAGCCGCAGAAAGCACAAAATACCCATGCACCACCCGCTCACCGAAAATAGATTCGGCAGCAGCAATCTTATCCATATGTGCATAGAAATGATCGCCGCTGAGGCAAGCAAAGTTAACAATATCGGCCTCTGTCATTGTGCGGCGGGGAGTCAACAGGCTGTCGCCTGGTTGTAGCTCCTCAAAATATTTGCGGAACGGATGAATACGATCTTCTTCGACTTTCGCACCGCGCACCCACTGTTTACTGATAGCGGCAAGCATCGTCGGACTACCCTGAACAGCGGTTCGCTGCATGTAATGTTTCACCGCTCGTAAACCGCCTAATTCTTCACCGCCTCCTGCGCGACCAGGCCCACCATGTACCAGTTGTGGCAGTGGGGAGCCATGCCCGGTGGATTCTTTTGCCGACTCTTCATTGAGGATCTGAATTCGCCCATGCGTACGTGCCGCGTCGGCAATAAACTGACGCGCAATTTGCGGATCAGCCGTCACCAGCGTTCCCGCAAGGCTACCGCCGCCTGCACAAGCCAGTTGCAGAGCATGTCGCTGGTTTTGTGCTGGCATCAGCGTTGCGACAGGGCCAAAGGCTTCTGTTGCATGTACCGCCGGTGTTTCATCCGGCTGCGGACAGTACAATAAGGTTGGCGGGAAGAAGGCACCCGCAGCAGATAAATCCGCCTGACCACCGAGGCGAATCTCGCATCCTGCAGCCAGCAATATGTTCACTTTTTCCTGCACATCGGCACGCTGCTCAGCATTTACCAGTGCGCCCATTTTCACGCCTTCCTGAGCAGGATCACCGACCACGACTTTCTGTAATCGCGCAACCAGAGCATCACTGACAGCATTAACCAATGCCTGCGGCACAATAATCCGCCGGATTGCCGTACATTTTTGCCCGGCTTTTGTGGTCATCTCACGCACAACTTCACGAATAAACAGCGCAAACTCCGGTTGATCCGGGGTGACATCTTCGCCCAGTACGCAGCAGTTCAGGGAATCAGCTTCCATAGTGAAGGGGATAGATTTGGCGACGATATTTGGCTGAACTCGCAGCATCTGTCCGGTCGCCGCTGACCCCGTGAAAGTCACCACATCCTGGCTGTCCAGATGATCCAACAAGTCGCCAGCACTACCGCAGATCAGACTAATTGCGCCTTCGGGAACAAGACCACTATCGACAATTGATTTCACCATCGCCTGAGTCAGTTGGGCCGTCGCGGTAGCTGGTTTGATGATGGCTGGCATTCCGCCCAGCCACGTTGGTGCCAGCTTTTCCAGCATTCCCCAGCAGGGGAAGTTAAAGGCGTTAATATGCACTGCCACGCCTGACTTTGAGGTCAGTAAATGGCGCGCGGCAAATCCACCTTCTTTCGATAAGGGGATCAATTCATCTTCCGGCCACAGCGTATCGTCAGGCAGCTCCCGGCTACCGAGGCTGGCGTAAGTAAATAACGTCCCAATGCCACCTTCAATATCAACCCAACTGTCTGCCCGCGTTGCGCCTGTTTGCGCAGAAAGAGCATAGAAACGCTCTTTTTCACTCAGCAGATGTTTAGCGACCGCTTTAAGCATCGCCGCACGTTCGATAAAGGTCATAGCGCGAAGGGCGGGGGCACCTTTTTCAATGGCAAACTGGCGGGCAGCCGCCATATCAAGACCTTCACTGGTCACTTCCCATAACGCCTCGCCGCTAATAGCGTGGTGAATCAAACGGCTACGGCCCCGGCCAGACTGCCAGGTACCGGATAAGAAACTGGCTAACTGCTGCATCGCTACTCTCCAGATGTTTCACATTTCTGTTGCTAATAGTTAAATCGCGAATCATAAAAAGCAAGGGATCTTTTAACGAAATGTTAACTATGCGATCTGTATAGCAACTGCGGAAAACATTAATGCACTGATAAATAATGATTTATAAAAATAGGGTGCGAAATCCGTCACAGTTCAAACACACAAAATTTGTGATTTTACTTAACTATTGTGTAACTTTCATAAAACAATGTGATTCGTGTTTTTAATTAATTCACGAAAACTGGAATCGTAAAGGTGATGACGTGACCCAAGAAGAACGCTTTGAGCAACGGATAGCCCAGGAAACGGCTATCGAGCCACAGGACTGGATGCCCGATGCTTACCGAAAGACATTGATCCGCCAGATTGGGCAGCATGCGCACTCCGAGATTGTTGGTATGTTGCCTGAAGGTAACTGGATCACTCGCGCACCAACCTTGCGGCGTAAAGCCATTCTGTTGGCCAAAGTGCAGGATGAAGCCGGTCATGGTCTGTATCTCTATAGCGCCGCCGAAACACTGGGCTGCGCCAGAGAAGACATCTACCAAAAAATGCTCGACGGACGGATGAAATATTCCTCCATCTTTAATTATCCGACATTGAGTTGGGCTGATATCGGTGTTATCGGCTGGCTGGTGGATGGCGCAGCGATCGTCAATCAGGTGGCGTTATGCCGCACTTCTTATGGCCCGTATGCCAGAGCAATGGTGAAAATCTGCAAAGAAGAGAGTTTTCACCAGCGTCAGGGGTTTGAAGCCTGCATGGCACTGGCGCAGGGCAGCGAAGCTCAAAAGCAGATGTTGCAAGACGCCATTAACCGTTTCTGGTGGCCAGCCTTAATGATGTTCGGGCCAAACGATGATAACTCGCCAAACAGCGCCAGAAGTCTCACCTGGAAAATCAAACGTTTCACCAACGACGAACTCCGCCAGCGTTTCGTGGATAACACCGTTCCACAGGTTGAAATGCTCGGTATGACCGTTCCTGACCCGGATCTGCATTTTGACACTGAAAGCGGTCACTACCGCTTTGGTGAGATCGACTGGCAGGAGTTTAACGAAGTAATTAACGGTCGCGGAATTTGTAATCAGGAGAGGCTCGACGCCAAACGTAAAGCCTGGGAAGAAGGTACCTGGGTACGGGAAGCAGCGCTGGCCCATGCACAAAAACAACATGCCCGTAAGGTCGCATAAGGAGATTCAAAATGAGTAATGTTTACTGGCCGTTATACGAAGTTTTCGTGCGTGGCAAACAGGGCTTATCACACCGCCATGTTGGCAGTTTACATGCTGCCGATGAGCGGATGGCACTGGAAAATGCCCGTGATGCTTACACCCGTCGTAGCGAAGGATGTTCAATTTGGGTGGTGAAGGCGAGTGAAATTGTTGCCTCGCAACCGGAAGAACGCGGTGAATTTTTTGATCCGGCTGAAAGCAAGGTCTATCGCCATCCAACGTTTTACACCATCCCTGATGGCATTGAGCACATGTGAGGTCGGAAATGAATCAGTTAACGGCTTACACCTTGCGCCTGGGCGATAACTGCCTGGTGCTCTCCCAGCGGTTGGGTGAATGGTGCGGTCACGCACCGGAACTGGAAATCGATCTCGCACTGGCAAACATTGGCCTCGATTTATTAGGTCAGGCACGCAACTTCTTATCGTATGCCGCTGAATTAGCGGGAGAAGGCGATGAAGATACCCTGGCCTTCACCCGAGACGAGCGCCAGTTCAGCAACTTATTGTTGGTTGAACAACCAAACGGCAATTTTGCCGACACCATTGCACGCCAGTATTTCATCGATGCATGGCATGTGGCGCTCTTTACCCGTCTGATGGAAAGCCGTGATCCGCAACTGGCGGCGATTTCTGCCAAAGCAATTAAAGAAGCGCGCTATCACCTGCGTTTTAGTCGTGGCTGGCTGGAGCGACTGGGCAATGGTACTGACGTATCAGGGCAAAAGATGCAGCAGGCCATCAACAAGTTGTGGCGTTTTACCGCCGAACTGTTCGATGCCGACGAGATTGATATTGCACTGAGTGAAGAGGGTATTGCGGTTGATCCACGCACTTTACGCGCAGCGTGGGAAGCCGAAGTTTTTGCCGGGATCAACGAAGCCACATTGAACGTACCGCAAGAGCAGGCGTATCGCACTGGCGGTAAAAAAGGACTGCATACCGAACACCTTGGACCCATGCTGGCAGAAATGCAGTATCTCCAGCGTGTCTTGCCCGGTCAGCAATGGTAACAGAGGAGATGGGTATGCAACGTCTGGCCACCATTGCACCGCCACAGGTTCATGAGATATGGGCGCTACTCAGCCAGATCCCGGACCCGGAGATCCCGGTGCTGACCATTACTGATTTAGGCATGGTGCGTAATGTGACACAGATGGGAGAAGGATGGGTGATCGGCTTTACGCCGACATATTCCGGTTGTCCGGCAACGGAACATTTGATTGGCGCGATACGTGAGGCAATGACAACCAACGGGTTTACCCCCGTTCAGGTTGTGCTGCAACTCGACCCGGCATGGACCACCGACTGGATGACCCCCGATGCCCGTGAGCGTCTGCGAGAGTATGGCATTAGCCCGCCCGCCGGACACAGTTGCCATGCCCATTTGCCGCCAGAAGTACGTTGCCCGCGCTGCGCCAGCGTCCATACCACACTTATCAGTGAATTTGGTTCCACGGCCTGCAAAGCATTGTACCGCTGCGATAGTTGCCGCGAACCTTTCGATTATTTCAAATGTATTTGAGGATGCCATGACAACGTTTCATTCCTTAACAGTGGCAAAAGTCGAGTCGGAAACCCGTGATGCGGTGACCATTACCTTTGCGGTGCCCCAGCCTTTGCAGGAGGCGTATCGCTTTCGCCCCGGTCAACATTTGACCTTAAAAGCCAGCTTTGATGGTGAAGAATTACGCCGTTGTTACTCCATTTGCCGCAGCTATCTGCCTGGCGAAATTAGTGTGGCGGTGAAAGCCATTGAAGGCGGACGTTTCTCCCGCTATGCCCGCGAACACATCCGCCAGGGTATGACGCTGGAGGTCATGGTGCCGCAGGGGCATTTCGGCTATCAGCCGCAGGCCGAACGCCAGGGGCGCTATCTGGCAATTGCAGCAGGATCAGGTATTACGCCAATGCTGGCGATTATCGCCACCACTTTACAAACCGAGCCTGAAAGTCAGTTCACCCTGATCTACGGTAACCGTACCAGCCAGAGCATGATGTTTCGCCAGGCACTGGCAGACCTGAAAGACAAATATCCTCAGCGTTTACAGTTGTTGTGCATTTTCAGTCAGGAAACCCTCGACAGCGATCTGCTTCACGGGCGTATTGACGGTGAAAAATTACAGTCACTTGGGGCCTCGCTCATTAATTTTCGTCTTTATGATGAGGCATTTATTTGTGGTCCGGCGGCGATGATGGATGACGCGGAAACCGCCTTAAAAGCACTGGGAATGCCAGATAAAACCATTCATCTGGAGCGGTTTAATACGCCTGGCACGCGCGTCAAACGTAGCGTTAACGTGCAAAGTGACGGACAAAAAGTGACTGTACGTCAGGATGGGCGGGATCGGGAAATCGTGCTTAATGCCGACGATGAAAGCATTCTCGATGCGGCATTGCGCCAGGGGGCGGATCTGCCCTATGCCTGCAAAGGCGGCGTCTGTGCGACCTGCAAATGCAAAGTGCTGCGTGGCAAAGTGGCGATGGAAACCAATTACAGTCTGGAACCGGATGAACTGGCCGCAGGTTATGTGTTGAGTTGCCAGGCACTGCCGCTGACCAGCGATGTGGTGGTTGACTTTGACGCGAAGGGGATGGCATGAGCGAACTGATCGTCAGCCGTCAGCAACGAGTATTGTTGCTGACCCTTAACCGTCCCGCCGCACGTAATGCGCTAAATAATGCCCTGCTGATGCAACTGGTAAATGAACTGGAAGCTGCGGCTACCGATACCAGCATTTCGGTCTGTGTGATTACCGGTAATGCACGCTTTTTTGCCGCTGGGGCCGATCTCAACGAAATGGCAGAAAAAGATCTCGCGGCCACCTTAAACGATACACGTCCGCAGCTATGGGCGCGATTGCAGGCCTTTAATAAACCACTTATCGCAGCCGTCAATGGTTACGCGCTTGGGGCGGGTTGCGAACTGGCATTGTTGTGCGATGTGGTGGTTGCCGGAGAGAACGCGCGTTTTGGGTTGCCGGAAATCACTCTCGGCATCATGCCTGGCGCAGGCGGAACGCAACGTTTAATCCGTAGTGTCGGTAAATCGTTAGCCAGCAAAATGGTGCTGAGCGGAGAAAGTATCACCGCTCAGCAAGCACAGCAGGCCGGGCTGGTTAGCGACGTCTTCCCCAGCGATTTAACCCTCGAATACGCCTTACAGCTGGCATCGAAAATGGCACGTCACTCGCCGCTGGCCTTACAAGCGGCAAAGCAAGCGCTGCGCCAGTCGCAGGAAGTGGCTTTGCAAGCCGGACTTGCCCAGGAGCGACAGTTATTCACCTTGCTGGCGGCAACAGAAGATCGTCATGAAGGCATCTCCGCTTTCTTACAAAAACGCACGCCCGACTTTAAAGGACGCTAATGATGGAATTCATCCTCAGTCATGTAGAAAAGGGCGTGATGACACTAACGCTCAACCGCCCGGAACGCCTGAACAGTTTTAATGATGAGATGCACGCACAACTGGCAGAGTGCCTGAAACAGGTCGAGCGCGACGACACTATCCGTTGCCTGTTACTTACAGGTGCCGGGCGCGGATTTTGTGCTGGTCAGGATCTTAACGATCGTAACGTTGATCCCACAGGCCCCGCACCGGATTTAGGGATGTCAGTTGAACGTTTCTATAACCCACTGGTACGTCGCCTGGCAAAACTGCCAAAACCGGTGATCTGTGCAGTCAATGGCGTGGCGGCAGGGGCAGGCGCAACACTGGCACTGGGGGGCGACATCGTTATTGCTGCCCGTTCAGCAAAATTCGTCATGGCGTTTAGTAAGTTAGGCTTAATACCCGATTGCGGTGGAACCTGGTTACTGCCACGCGTTGCCGGACGAGCGCGCGCCATGGGGCTGGCACTGCTGGGGAATCAACTGAGTGCTGAACAGGCGCACGAATGGGGGATGATCTGGCAGGTTGTTGATGATGAAACGCTGGCAGATACCGCGCAACAGCTGGCACGGCATCTGGCGACACAACCGACATTTGGTCTTGGACTTATCAAGCAAGCGATAAATAGCGCTGAAACCAATACGCTCGATACGCAACTGGATCTGGAACGTGACTATCAGCGACTTGCCGGACGGAGCGCAGATTATCGTGAAGGTGTCAGTGCGTTCCTGGCTAAACGCTCACCGCAGTTCACGGGGAAATAGCATGATGATAAATGTGCAAACTGTGGCAGTGATTGGGAGCGGCACCATGGGGGCAGGCATTGCTGAAGTTGCTGCCAGTCATGGACACCAGGTTTTACTGTATGACATTTCTGCTGAAGCGCTGACCCGCGCAATCGACGGGATACACGCGCGGCTAAATTCACGCGTGACGCGGGGAAAACTGACTGCTGAAACCTGTGAACGCACATTGAAACGCCTGATCCCGGTGACCGATATTCACGCGCTGGCAGCTGCGGACCTGGTCATTGAAGCGGCGTCTGAACGTCTGGAAGTCAAAAAAGCGCTCTTTGCACAGCTGGCGGAAGTTTGCCCGCCACAAACGCTATTGACCACTAACACTTCGTCAATCTCTATAACCGCGATTGCTGCGGAGATAAAAAATCCTGAACGTGTTGCGGGGCTGCATTTTTTTAACCCGGCACCGGTGATGAAGTTGGTGGAGGTGGTCAGTGGGCTGGCAACGGCGGCGGAAGTTGTTGAGCAGTTGTGTGAACTAACGTTGAGTTGGGGTAAGCAGCCTGTGCGCTGTCATTCGACTCCTGGATTTATCGTTAACCGTGTTGCGCGTCCTTATTATTCCGAGGCCTGGCGGGCACTGGAAGAGCAGGTTGCTGCACCAGAAGTGATTGACGCTGCACTTCGCGATGGCGCTGGTTTCCCGATGGGGCCGCTGGAATTAACCGATCTGATTGGTCAGGACGTCAATTTTGCTGTCACCTGTTCGGTGTTTAACGCTTTCTGGCAGGAGCGTCGTTTTTTACCTTCGCTGGTGCAACAGGAACTGGTGATTGGTGGACGGTTGGGCAAGAAAAGTGGGCTGGGCGTGTACGACTGGCGCGCGGAACGTGAGGCAGTTGTTGGCCTGGAAGCGGTAAGCGACAGTTTTAGCCCAATGAAAGTAGAAAAGAAAAGTGACGGTGTCACGGAAATTGACGATGTTTTATTGATTGAGACACAAGGCGAGACGGCACAGGCGCTGGCAATACGACTGGCACGCCCGGTGGTAGTGATCGATAAAATGGCGGGCAAGGTGGTGACCATTGCTGCTGCAGCGGTGAACCCGGACTCAGCGACCCGCAAGGCCATTTATTACCTGCAACAGCAGGGCAAAACAGTGCTGCAAATTGCAGATTACCCAGGAATGCTGATTTGGCGAACGGTAGCAATGATCATCAATGAAGCCCTTGATGCGCTTCAAAAAGGCGTGGCCTCTGAACAGGATATCGATACCGCCATGCGTCTTGGGGTGAATTATCCATATGGCCCACTTGCCTGGGGAGCGCAACTTGGCTGGCAGCGAATATTAAGGCTCCTTGAAAATCTACAGCATCACTATGGCGAAGAACGCTATCGCCCATGTTCATTGCTGCGCCAACGGGCGCTTCTGGAGAGCGGTTATGAGTCATAAGGCCTGGCAAAATGCCCATGCAATGTATGAGAACGATGCCTGCGCCAAAGCGCTTGGCATCGACATTATCTCAATGGATGAAGGCTTTGCTGTAGTGACCATGACCGTCACTGCACAAATGCTTAACGGTCATCAAAGTTGCCACGGCGGGCAGCTATTTTCACTGGCTGATACTGCCTTTGCCTACGCCTGCAATAGCCAGGGGCTGGCAGCCGTCGCTTCTGCCTGCACGATTGATTTTTTGCGTCCAGGCTTTGCCGGAGACACCTTAACTGCTACTGCGCAGGTACGTCATCAGGGCAAGCAAACCGGTGTTTACGACATCGAAATTGTTAACCAACAACAAAAAACGGTTGCGCTGTTTCGCGGTAAATCTCACCGCATCGGCGGCACCATTACAGGAGAAGCCTGATGCGTGAAGCCTTTATTTGTGACGGAATTCGTACGCCAATTGGTCGCTACGGCGGGGCATTATCAAGTGTTCGGGCTGATGATCTGGCTGCTATCCCTTTGCGGGAACTGCTGGTGCGAAACCCGCGTCTCGATGCGGAGTGTATCGATGATGTGATCCTCGGCTGTGCTAATCAGGCGGGAGAAGATAACCGTAACGTAGCCCGGATGGCGACTTTACTGGCGGGGCTGCCGCAGAGTGTTTCCGGCACAACCATTAACCGCTTGTGTGGTTCCGGGCTGGACGCACTGGGGTTTGCCGCACGGGCGATTAAAGCGGGCGATGGCGATTTGCTGATCGCCGGTGGCGTGGAGTCAATGTCACGGGCACCGTTTGTTATGGGCAAGGCAGCCAGTGCATTTTCTCGTCAGGCTGAGATGTTCGATACCACTATTGGCTGGCGATTTGTGAACCCGCTCATGGCTCAGCAATTTGGAACTGACAGCATGCCGGAAACGGCAGAGAATGTAGCTGAACTGTTAAAAATCTCACGAGAAGATCAAGATAGTTTTGCGCTACGCAGTCAGCAACGTACGGCAAAAGCGCAATCCTCAGGCATTCTGGCTGAGGAGATTGTTCCGGTTGTGTTGAAAAACAAGAAAGGTGTTGTAACAGAAATACAACATGATGAGCATCTGCGCCCGGAAACGACGCTGGAACAGTTACGTGGGTTAAAAGCACCATTTCGTGCCAATGGGGTGATTACCGCAGGCAATGCTTCCGGGGTGAATGACGGAGCCGCTGCGTTGATTATTGCCAGTGAACAGATGGCAGCAGCGCAAGGACTGACACCGCGGGCGCGTATCGTAGCCATGGCAACCGCCGGGGTGGAACCGCGCCTGATGGGGCTTGGTCCGGTGCCTGCAACTCGCCGGGTGCTGGAACGCGCAGGGCTGAGTATTCACGATATGGACGTGATTGAACTGAACGAAGCGTTCGCGGCCCAGGCGTTGGGTGTACTACGCGAATTGGGGCTGCCTGATGATGCCCCACATGTTAACCCCAACGGAGGCGCTATCGCCTTAGGCCATCCGTTGGGAATGAGTGGTGCCCGCCTGGCACTGGCTGCCAGCCATGAGCTGCATCGGCGTAACGGTCGTTACGCATTGTGCACCATGTGCATCGGTGTCGGTCAGGGCATCGCCATGATTCTGGAGCGTGTTTGAGCATATCAACCTGCGAGTACCCTACAATGATAACCAATACAAAGCTTGACCCGATTGAAACCGCGTCTGTTGATGAGTTACAGGCGTTGCAAACACAGCGTCTGAAATGGACGCTCAAACACGCGTATGAAAATGTGCCGATGTATCGGCGCAAATTCGACGCAGCAGGCGTACATCCTGATGATTTCAGGGAACTTTCAGACCTGCGTAAATTTCCCTGTACCACCAAACAGGATCTGCGCGACAACTATCCCTTTGACACCTTTGCCGTGCCAATGGAACAAGTGGTGCGCATTCATGCTTCTTCGGGAACCACAGGTAAACCGACAGTTGTCGGCTATACGCAAAACGATATTGATAACTGGGCCAATATTGTAGCGCGTTCTTTGCGTGCGGCAGGGGGCTCGCCCAAAGACAAAATTCATGTTGCCTATGGTTACGGCCTGTTTACTGGTGGGCTGGGTGCGCACTATGGTGCCGAACGTCTGGGCGCTACGGTGATCCCGATGTCTGGCGGGCAGACGGAAAAACAAGCGCAACTGATCCGTGATTTTCAACCAGATATGATCATGGTTACGCCATCTTATTGCCTTAACCTGATTGAAGAGCTGGAGCGGCAGTTGGGCGGTGATGCCAGCGGTTGCTCGCTGCGGGTTGGAGTATTTGGTGCTGAGCCGTGGACACAGGCCATGCGTAAAGAGATTGAGCGTCGCCTGGGGATCACCGCACTGGATATTTATGGCCTGTCAGAAGTGATGGGGCCGGGGGTGGCGATGGAGTGTCTGGAAACTACCGACGGCCCAACCATTTGGGAAGATCATTTCTATCCTGAAATTGTTAATCCTCATGACGGCACACCGCTTGCCGATGGTGAACATGGCGAACTGTTATTCACCACGCTGACCAAAGAAGCATTGCCGGTCATTCGTTACCGCACGCGTGATTTAACCCGACTGTTACCAGGAACGGCGCGGACTATGCGCCGCATGGATCGCATCAGCGGACGCAGCGATGACATGTTGATTATTCGCGGTGTAAATGTCTTTCCGTCACAACTGGAAGAAGAGATTGTCAAATTCGAACATTTATCGCCGCATTACCAACTGGAGGTGAACCGCCGGGGGCATCTTGATTCACTTTCTGTGAAAGTGGAGTTGAAAGAAAGTAGCCTGACATTGACGCATGAGCAGCGTTGCCAGGTATGCCACCAGCTGCGCCATCGGATTAAGTCGATGGTGGGGATCTCTACCGATGTGATGATCGTTAACTGTGGCAGTATCCCGCGTTCAGAAGGCAAGGCGTGTCGGGTGTTTGATCTGCGCAATATTGTTGGTGCCTGACGTATCGTCTGGCCCTGGTGGGGTAAAGCGCCAGGGCCAGAAGTCGATACGACCTGTGCTATGATTCATAAATCACAACAATAACAACAGACTGAAGCGAATGAGTAAACTTGATACTTTTATCCAACATGCTGTAAACGCTGTTCCGGTCAGTGGCACATCTTTGATCTCCTCTCTGTATGGTGATTCGCTTTCCCATCGTGGTGGTGAAATCTGGTTGGGTAGTCTGGCTGCTTTGCTGGAAGGGCTGGGATTTGGTGAGCGTTTCGTGCGCACCGCTTTGTTTCGTCTTAATAAAGAAGGCTGGCTGGATGTTTCCCGCATCGGGCGACGCAGTTTCTATAGCCTCAGTGATAAAGGCTTGCGCCTGACGCGACGGGCAGAAAGTAAAATTTATCGCGCAGAGCAACCTGCATGGGATGGTAAATGGCTCCTGTTGCTCTCGGAAGGTTTAGATAAATCAACGCTGGCTGATGTCAAAAAGCAGTTGATCTGGCAAGGTTTTGGCGCACTGGCACCCAGCCTGATGGCATCGCCGTCGCAAAAACTGGCCGATGTACAGACACTTTTGCATGAAGCGGGTGTGGCGGATAACGTGATTTGTTTTGAAGCGCAAATACCACTGGCGCTTTCTCGCGCAGCACTGCGTGCCAGAGTAGAAGAGTGCTGGCATTTAACTGAACAAAATGCCATGTACGAAACCTTTATTCAGTCATTCCGCCCGCTGGTGCCGCTTTTAAAAGAGGCGGCAGACGAGTTAACCCCGGAGCGGGCATTTCATATTCAGCTTTTACTGATCCATTTTTATCGCCGTGTCGTCCTTAAAGACCCATTGTTGCCGGAGGAGTTGCTTCCGGCACACTGGGCAGGGCATACGGCGCGTCAGCTGTGTATCAACATTTATCAGCGCGTAGCGCCTGCTGCTTTAGCGTTCGTTAGTGAAAAAGGTGAAACCTCGGTCGGTGAACTGCCTGCGCCGGGAAGCCTGTATTTTCAACGTTTTGGCGGCTTGAATATTGAACAGGAGGCGTTATGCCAATTTATCAGATAGACGGTCTGACTCCGGTTGTGCCAGAAGAGAGTTTTGTCCATCCGACAGCGGTATTGATCGGCGATGTTATTCTCGGCAAGGGCGTTTACGTTGGGCCAAATGCCAGCCTGCGTGGCGATTTTGGTCGTATCGTGGTGAAAGATGGCGCGAACATTCAGGATAATTGCGTTATGCACGGTTTTCCCGAGCAGGATACTGTTGTAGGAGAAGATGGACATATTGGTCATAGCGCTATCCTTCACGGCTGCATTATCCGCCGCAATGCATTAGTGGGAATGAACGCGGTAGTGATGGACGGTGCGGTGATTGGCGAGAACAGCATTGTTGGTGCATCCGCATTTGTGAAAGCCAAAGCAGAAATGCCAGCTAATTACCTGATTGTCGGCAGCCCGGCGAAAGCGATTCGTGAACTCAGTGAGCAGGAGTTGGCATGGAAAAAGCAGGGTACGCATGAGTACCAGGTGCTGGTGACACGCTGTAAGCAGACGTTACATCAAGTCGAGCCATTGCGGGAAATTGAACCTGGCAGGAAACGCCTGGTATTTGATGAGAATCTGCGACCGAAACAGTAACAGATGTAAAATTATTTTGTCCCTTTAATTATAAAGCAGAGTTATGTTTAAGCTCTGCTTTATTTATTTGAGTATTAATTCATACCGTTTTTTCATCATATAATTATTTATAATGAGAATGTGGTTTTAATTTGTAATTTATATTATATACACAATTTATATATTTCATGGTCTTTTTTTATTCACCTGAATTATAATTGTGAATTATAGGAAAGTATGTTTGATTAGATAATAATCTACTGGCAATATTGGATGTCTTCTATGTTTTAAATAACTAATTGGTCGGGTTAGTGCATCCGGCTTTCTTTATATTCGCCAGAAGGATTTATTATGCAAAGGAAAACTCTATTGTCGGCCTGTATTGCATTAGCTCTGAGTGGTCAGGGTTGGGCGGCAGATATCACAGAGGTAGAAACCACCACAGGTGAAAAGAAAAATACCAATGTGACTTGTCCGGCAGACCCAGGAAAACTCAGTCCGGAAGAGCTTAAACGCTTACCCTCTGAATGCTCTCCTTTAGTCGAACAAAACCTGATGCCATGGCTTTCCACAGGCGCTGCTGCGTTAATCACGGCCTTAGCCGTAGTGGAACTAAACGACGATGATGATCATCATCATCGCAACAATTCTCCACTCCCACCGACACCCCCTGATGATGAATCAGACGACACTCCAGTTCCCCCAACTCTTGGCGGAGATGAGATAATACCGGACGATCCGGATGATACGCCTACACCTCCCAAACCGGTTTCGTTTAATAATGACGTTATTCTCGATAAAACAGAAAAAACGTTAACTATTCGCGATTCAGTTTTTACTTATACCGAGAATGCTGACGGGACTATATCTCTGCAAGATAGCAATGGTCGTAAGGCAACGATTAATCTTTGGCAGATTGATGAAGCGAATAACACTGTTGCCCTTGAAGGGGTGAGCGCAGATGGCGCAACGAAGTGGCAATATAATCACAACGGTGAGCTTGTTATTACGGGTGATAATGCCACAGTAAACAACAATGGCAAAACCACCGTTGACGGTAAAGATTCCACCGGTACGGAAATCAACGGTAATAACGGGAAAGTGATTCAGGACGGCGATCTGGATGTCAGCGGCGGCGGTCACGGTATTGATATCACCGGTGACAGCGCGACGGTGGATAACAAGGGCACCATGACCGTCACCGATCCGGAGTCCATGGGTATCCAGATCGACGGTGACAAGGCCATCGTCAATAACGAAGGCGAGAGCACCATCACCAACGGTGGCACCGGCACCCAGATTAATGGTGATGACGCCACGGCAAACAACAACGGCAAAACCACCGTTGACGGCAAGGATTCCACCGGTACGGAAATTGCTGGCAATAACGGGAAGGTGATTCAGGACGGCGATCTGGATGTCAGCGGCGGCGGTCACGGTATTGATATCACCGGCGACAGCGCAACGGTGGATAACAAGGGCACCATGACCGTCACCGATCCGGAGTCCATCGGTATCCAGATTGACGGCGACCAGGCCATCGTCAATAACGAAGGCGAGAGCACTATCACCAATGGCGGCACCGGCACTCAGATCAACGGTAACGACGCCACCGCGAATAACAGTGGAAAAACCACTGTTGATGGAAAAGATTCCACGGGTACCAAAATCGCGGGCAATATCGGCATTGTAAATCTGGATGGTAGCCTGACTGTTACAGGCGGTGCGCATGGTGTTGAGAACATTGGTGACAACGGCACGGTTAACAACAAAGGAGATATTGTTGTTTCCGATACTGGATCGATTGGCGTGCTCATCAACGGTGAGGGGGCAACAGTATCCAATACGGGTGATGTTAACGTTAGCAATGAAGCGACAGGGTTCAGCATCACAACCAACAGTGGGAAGGTTTCGCTGGCAGGCAGTATGCAGGTTGGCGATTTCTCGACCGGGGTAGATCTTAATGGCAACAATAACAGCGTGACGCTGGCGGCAAAAGATCTAAAAGTGGTCGGGCAGAAAGCGACGGGCATAAACGTTTCTGGCGATGCGAATACAGTGAATATCACTGGTAACGTTCTGGTTGATAAGGATAAAACCGCAGACAATGCGGCGGAATATTTCTTCGATCCATCCGTGGGTATCAACGTTTACGGCAGTGATAATAACGTGACGCTGGATGGAAAGTTAACTGTTGTATCAGACAGTGAGGTTACTTCTCGTCAGAGTAATTTATTTGATGGCAGCGCAGAGAAAACGTCAGGTCTGGTTGTGATTGGCGATGGCAATACCGTTAATATGAATGGTGGACTTGAACTGATTGGAGAGAAAAACGCGCTTGCAGATGGGTCGCAGGTTACTTCCTTGCGCACAGGATATAGTTATACCAGCGTTATTGTCGTTAGTGGTGAGTCGTCGGTATATCTGAATGGAGATACGACAATCAGCGGAGAATTCCCTCTGGGGTTTGCCGGGGTTATTCGGGTACAGGATAAAGCTTTGCTGGAAATTGGCAGTGGCGCTACGCTAACAATGCAGGATATTGACAGTTTTGAACATCATGGGACAAGAACCCCAGAACTTACTTATGCTGATTCCGGTGCGAAAATTGTTAATAAAGGTACTGTTGAAATTCAGAATTTAGGTTTTGCTTTTGTTACTGGTGAAAATACAACAGGTATAAATAGTGGCACGATCTCGTTATTACAAAATGGTAAAGATCCGGCACCGTCTCCCATTGTTTTACTGGCTACTAACGGAGGGAGCGCCACTAATGCAGGTACGATCACAGGTAAAGTGACGGAACAACATAGCGTATTTAACAAGTATTCAACGGGCACATCGAATTCATTTATTTTTAATAACGATGTCAGTAGCATAACAGGGTTAGTCGCTCAATCGAATAGCACAATTATCAATACTGACAGCGGCATCATTGATTTGTATGGTCGTGGTAGTGTCGGCATGCTTGCTATAGCAGATTCAACAGCAGAAAATCAGGGTAAAATTACACTGGATTCTATGTGGGTAGATGCAAATGACACTACCGCAATGCGAGATATAGCTAGCAACAGCGCCATTGACTTCGGTACAGGTGTGGGAGTTGGTACTGATAGTTATAGTGGTGCAGGGAAAAATGCAACAGCAATTAACCAATTGGGCGGTGTTATAACTATTTATAACGCCGGCGCAGGTATGGCGGCCTATGGCGCCAGCAATACAGTTATTAACCAGGGGACGATTAACCTCGAAAAAAATGGTAATTATGACGATAGTCTGGCAGCAAATACTCTGGTAGGGATGGCTGTTTATGAGCATGGTACTGCTATCAACGACCAGACGGGTGTTATCAATATCAATGTTGGTACTGGTCAGGCGTTTTATAACGATGGCACAGGAACAATTGTTAACTATGGTACAATCTGCACTTTCGGCGTGTGCCAATCGGGGAATGAGTACAATAATACAGATGATTTCACCTCACTGATCTATACCGGTGGCGATACGATTACACGAAGCGGAGAAACTGTAACGCTAAATAAATCTGCTGCTGTGACTGATAAGCTGGCTGGGAATGTTGTTAATAGCGGAACGCTTTCCGGTGATCAAATTACGGTATCAAGCGGTCTTCTGGAAAATACCAGCGGTGGCATCATCAATAACTTAGTAAAACTTGACAAGGGTGCCGTCATTAAAAATGCCGGGGTGATGACGAATAACGTCGATGTTAGCGGTGGAATCCTCAATAATGCCGGAGAAATGACTGCGCAAATTACCATGAATGCTGGTGCTGATAGTTCGTTAGTGAACAACACCGGAACCATCAATAAAATCGTGCAGAACGCGGGGGTATTCAATAATAGTGGCAGTGTAACAGGGCGGATGATGTCGGCTGGCGGGGTCTTTAATAATCAAACTGACGGGGCGATTATGAGAGGTGCTGCGCTGACAGGTACTGCAGTGGCAAATAACGAAGGAACCTGGAACCTCGGAAGTAGTAGTGAGGGTAACAACACCGGGATGCTGGAAGTTAATAATAATTCAGCTTTCAATAACCGCGGCGAGTTTATTCTTGATAACGACAAGAATGCTGTGCACATCAACCAGTCCGGTACGCTTTATAATACCGGTCACATGAACATCAGTAATTCTTCCCACAACGGAGCCGTTAATATGTGGGGCGGAAATGGTCGTTTTATCAATGACGGAACGATTGATGTTTCTGCGAAGTCACTGGTAGTCAGCGCTAATAATGCCGGCGATCAGAATGCCTTCTTCTGGAACCAGGATAACGGGGTCATCAACTTCGATCACGACAGCGCCAGTGCCGTGAAAGTCACCCACAGCAACTTTATTGCCCAGAATGACGGCATCATGAACATCAGCGGCACCGGTGCTGTGGCTATGGAAGGTGATAAGAACGCGCAGCTGGTTAACAATGGCACCATCAACCTCGGTACCGCAGGCACTACTGACACGGGTATGATCGGTATGCAACTCGATGCCAACGCCACGGCGGATGCGGTAATCGAAAACAACGGCACCATCAATATCTTCGCCAATGACTCGTTTGCATTTAGCGTACTGGGTACAGTAGGTCATGTGGTTAACAACGGCACGGTGGTGATTGCCGATGGGGTTACGGGTTCTGGACTGATCAAGCAGGGCGACAGCATCAATGTTGAAGGTATGAACGGTAACAACGGTAATAGCAGCGAAGTGCATTATGGCGACTATACGTTGCCGGATGTGCCGAAGCCCAATACGGTTAGTGTAACGTCGGGAAGTGATGAGGCTGGTGGCAGCATGAACAACCTCAACGGCTATGTCGTCGGTACCAACGTTAACGGCAGCGCCGGGAAGCTGAAGGTTAACAATGCCAGCATGAACGGCGTGGAGATTAACACGGGCTTTACCGCTGGTACGGCAGACACCACTGTGAGTTTTGATAACGTAGTGGAAGGTAGCAACCTGACCGACGCTGACGCCATCACCTCAACGTCCGTGGTATGGACTGCCAAAGGCAGCACCGATGCCAGCGGTAACGTTGACGTCACCATGAGCAAAAATGCCTACACCGATGTGGCAACAGATGCCTCGGTGAATGACATCGCGAAAGCACTGGATGCGGGTTACACCAACAACGAACTGTTTACCAGCCTGAACGTCGGCACGACTGCTGAACTGAACAGTGCTCTGAAACAGGTCAGCGGTAGCCAGGCGACCACGGTATTCCGCGAAGCGCGCGTGTTAAGCAACCGCTTTAGTATGCTGGCAGATGCCGCGCCGAAAGTGGGTAACGGTCTGGCGTTCAACGTTGTCGCGAAAGGCGATCCGCGTGCCGAGTTAGGTAATAATACCGAATACGACATGCTGGCATTGCGTAAAACTATCGACCTGAGCGAAAGCCAGACGATGAGTCTGGAGTACGGTATCGCTCGTCTCGATGGTGATGGTGCGCAGAAAGCGGGTGATAATGGCGTTACAGGCGGTTATAGCCAGTTTTTTGGCCTGAAACATCAGATGTCGTTCGATAACGGCATGAACTGGAATAACGCCTTGCGTTACGACGTTCACAACCTTGACAGCAGCCGCTCGATTGCATTTGGCAACACGAACAAAACGGCTGATACCGACGTGAAACAGCAGTACCTGGAGTTCCGCAGCGAAGGGGCGAAGACTTTCGAACCGAGCGAAGGACTGAAGGTTACGCCATATGCGGGTGTAAAACTGCGTCACACACTGGAAGGTGGCTATCAGGAGCGCAATGCCGGAGACTTTAACCTGAATATGAACAGTGGCAGCGAAACGGCGGTGGACAGCATCGTCGGGCTGAAACTGGACTACGCAGGTAAAGACGGCTGGAGCGCTAGCGCTACGCTGGAAGGCGGGCCGAACCTTCGCTACGCGAAGAGCCAGCGTACGGCAAGCCTGGCAGGCGCAGGCAGTCAGCACTTTAACGTCGATGACGGTCAGAAGGGCGGCGGCATCAATAGCCTGACAAGCGTCGGCGTGAAGTACAGCAGCAAAGAAAGTTCGCTGAATCTGGATGCGTACAACTGGAAAGAGGATGGCATCAGCGATAAAGGCGTGATGCTGAACTTCAAGAAAACGTTCTAATTTTTAGCATGTGATCCCTAAACCGCAACGCTGATACAGGTTGCGGTTTTTTTATTGCCGGATGTGGTACGTGACGCGTTTTGTTTTGTGTCTTTCAGGACAATAGAGCAACTCATCCAGTAATCTTGTTTACACCTTCGCATTATTTATCTCTTTTCGTTTCTATACTGATTTTTCTTAATCCGTTTTATTACAGGGCAGGGTGCGATGAGCAGCAATACATTTACTCTCGGTACAAAATCCGTTAACCGTCTTGGTTATGGCGCGATGCAACTGGCAGGTCCTGGAGTTTTTGGCCCCCCACGAGATCGCCACGTCGCTATAACCGTGCTGCGTGAGGCGCTGGCATTGGGCGTCAATCATATTGATACCAGCGACTTTTATGGTCCGCACGTCACCAATCAGATTATCCGCGAAGCGCTTTATCCTTACTCTGACGACCTGACAATTGTCACTAAAATTGGTGCGCGGCGTGGAGAGGACGCATCCTGGTTGCCCGCATTTTCTCCGGCAGAGCTGCAAAAAGCGGTGCACGATAATCTACGTAATCTCGGGCTGGACGTGCTGGATGTGGTTAACCTGCGCGTTATGATGGGGGATGGTCATGGCCCAGCGGAAGGATCGATTGAGGCCAGCCTGACCGTGCTGGCAGAGATGCAACAACAAGGCCTGGTAAAACATATTGGCCTGAGCAACGTCACACCGACGCAGGTTGCAGAGGCGCGCAAGATTGCCGAAATTGTCTGTGTGCAAAACGAATACAACATCGCGCACCGTGCTGATGATGCAATGATTGATGCTTTGGCCCACGATGGCATTGCCTACGTGCCGTTCTTCCCGCTCGGGGGCTTTACACCGCTGCAATCGTCCACACTTTCCGATGTTGCTGCGAGCCTGGGTGCAACACCAATGCAGGTGGCGCTGGCGTGGCTGTTACAGCGTTCACCGAATATTTTGCTGATCCCAGGGACGTCTTCGGTTGCGCATTTACGGGAGAATATGGCTGCTGAAAAATTGCATCTTTCTGAGGAAGTGTTGTCTACGTTGGATGGTATTTCGCGAGAATAACGAATATACAAAAGGGAAAGATGCATTTCCCTTTTTTTCTTTTTTAATGGCATGGAGTGCATATGTTTAAGGCCAGGAATTGCGGCTGGATACGTTTACTGCCCCTGTTTATGCTGAGTCTACCAGTACAGGCGGAACTTCGATGTGTTGCAAATGCAGTTGATATTGAATCATTTTTTTCTGCGGCTACCGCTGAAGATAAACAACAAGTTGAACAAGCTATCAACAGTAGCGTGAATCTTGTCCCCTTCGGTTTATCTGCATCGAACTGGAAAGTGCATCGTGGCGATTTAGTGGTAGAAGGTAATATAGAGAGTAATCAAAAATTGATTGTTCTTGGGAATTTGACAGTCAAAGGTAATATTTCCACTTTCTCTCTTTCTAATCCATGGGTTATTCTCGGTAACGTGACGGCAACGAATATAGTTGCGGATTCACCACTGTTAATTACCGGTTCGATAAATGCAAGTGGACTGGTATTTATCGACTCATATTACGATAATCCGTCTACGATTAAGGGGAGTATTAATGCGCGTGGGATATTTATCAATGACATAATTGCACCTGTTGTTGCGTCTTCGACAAATAGTGAATTCATGGTCCGTGCGAGTGACAAACATGACACTGAAAATGTCAAAAAAGCGCTGATGATAATAAATCCTGATGCATATTATTGGGGGCTAATTAATGATGAAGATGCTCTGAAAGAAATTTTTAAGCGAAGCAATATTCGCATGGCAGGGAATGTCTGTAATCAGATGAAAAAAGAAGCGCTGTTTCGCCCTAAGCCTTCTCCTGAGTTAGTGCAAGAATTGCAAATGCTGGATGAAGGCAAAGTTGCTGCATTTGAAGGACGAGACATTGCGACATTTGATCTTGCCGTAATGCGAACTCTCCCAAGGCTTAAAGGAATTTCAGCTAACCTACGCAAACAACTTATTAATAGCAATGATGAACAAACGATTGAAAGTATGGCGAGATATATGCCTGACAATGAGATTCTGGAGTTGACCGATCAGCAATTGGGTTACCAGCCTGTTGTTCTGGGGTTGCTCGACCGTGAACCGCTCTCTGTCGAAATAATGACGCGAATGAGTCGTCTACCTGATGGTGTCGGTCCGTTGAATCTTGCGCTACGTGAAAATCTCCCTCTGGATATCGTCATGACTCTGGCGAAAAGAGATTGGGATATGATCATTCAGGAGCTTTATAAAGATGCGTGGTTATTGCCTGAATCCATTATTGATGGCTATATCCGCAGTGATGATTCCTCTATTCGTCAGGTCGGTGCTGGAGGACAACTCACCTACAATCAGGCAATGCAGTTGGCGAACGATTCATCAAACAATGTTGTCACAAGCTTAGCGTTCAAGCTGGCAGAGATGAAACACCATGGTCAATTGTTGCGGATGACGCCACAAGAGAGTGACAAAGTTGCAGGCTATTTATACCAAAAATTCGAGAATGACGATGATCTAATACGTGTGTTATTTTTAGCATTGCCAGATAACTTACAGTTTAATTTTGTTAAAAGGATGGAGAAAAAATCCCCGGCCTACTTTTGCTGTCGGGATATGCAGGTAATTCACTCTGACGCTGCTTTACAACGGTTATTGACACGTTTCAACGATCCTGAAGGGTGGAGTAATCTGGCGAAAAATCAGTATCTGAGCACGTCGATGAAACAAAAAATTTGGCAACGTGCTTTATCGCATCGGAAAAATAATCCGAAAGCAGATTCAGATGCATATGAAACCAGCGCTGATATGATTTTGTCTGAGCTGATTAGCCACGGCGAAGTTGATGACCAGATGCTATTAAATGCCACCGCCCTGATACGTTCGGACGACTGGGACTTTTTAGAGAGTGCATTAATTAGTTGGGATAATTTACCCGCTGTTGTTCTCAAGGAATTACAGCAAAACACGCCACGCAATGATATTTGGGCGAAGTTTTTTCTGAGGCAGGAAAACAGTTCCCGTGCGCAGGTTGACGAAGCGTTACGTGTTTATTATGCACTAGACCCCGATGCGTTAGCACAACTGGATGTACTGGCAAAACAACCGGATCGTATATGGTGGAGTACACTGGCGAAAAGCAATCTCACATTTTTCAAGTTCGGCGCACTTAACAACCGCCACACACCGCCTGCAGTACTGGCGGCAGAAATTGATCCCGAGTGGTGGATTGTGGCGATGAATAATCCCCGTTTTCCAGTTGATGTATTAAAGGCGAGGCTGAAACGTGATCCTTTGCTGGCGTTAGAGCTTGTTAACCCTGAACTGGATTTAGTCCGCCAGCTGGCGCTTAACGGTAAGACGCGCGCAATACGGGAACAAGCGATGAGAAAACTTGATGAGTTGTATTGATCCACAACGTAATGTTTTTTAACTATCTGATTAATTGGGGATAATCATTCCTGACAGTGAGTCCCCAATACCTTGATATATTCTGAATTTTTAATGAAACGGCGTGTTGCGATATCTCCGTCAGGGGAATTGATGCACCATAGCGCAAACCGAATTATCAAGGATTGATAATGACGCTCTACCAGATAAAACCGCTCTTTCAGTCGCTGTTAAGGCCGACGATGTTTTGGCTTTATAAGCACCACGTTACAGCGAATCACATCACTCTTGCTGCACTGGCGCTTTCTCTTCTTACCGGATTGCTGTTGATGTTGGCGGCACAACCCATCCTCTTTTTGCTATTGCCCATCGTGCTTTTTATCCGTATGGCGCTCAATGCGCTGGATGGCATGTTGGCGCGTGAGTGCAACCAGCAAACACGTCTGGGGGCGATTTTGAATGAGACTGGCGATGTTATTTCCGATATTGCGCTCTATTTACCATTTTTATTTTTACCGGAAAGTAACGCATCACTCGTGATACTCATGTTATTTTGCACCATATTGACCGAGTTTTGCGGTTTACTCGCGCAGACGATTAACGGTGTTCGCAGTTATGCCGGTCCATTTGGCAAAAGCGATCGCGCGTTAATATTTGGTCTGTGGGGTCTGGCCGTTGCCATTTATCCACAGTGGATGCAGTGGAATAATCTTTTATGGAGCATTGCTTCAATTCTGCTTCTCTGGACTGCGATTAATCGTTGTCGGAGTGTGCTTCTTATGAGCGCTGAAATATAATGCTGGAAAAATCTCTGGCAACACTTTTCGCGTTGTTAATTTTAGCAACGCTGATAAACCGTTTTCTGCTATGGCGGTTACCGGAGAGAAAAGGGGGTGAGGTTACATTACGTATTCGTACCTGGTGGGGCATCGTCATTTGTTTTTCAATGGTGATTTCAGGTCCACGCTGGATGACGTTGACGTTTTTTGCGCTGATAAGTTTTCTGGCATTGAAAGAATATTGTACGCTTATATCTGTACATTTTCCGCGTTGGTTATATTGGGGTATTCCTCTTAACTATTTGCTTATCGGTTTTAATTGCTTTGAGCTGTTTCTGTTATTTATACCTTTGGCTGGGTTTCTGATATTAGCCACCGGGCAAGTTTTAGTGGGTGACCCCTCTGGTTTTCTGCATACCGTGAGCGCCATTTTTTGGGGCTGGATAATGACCGTTTTCGCCTTGAGTCATGCCGCCTGGTTATTAATGTTGCCAACCACAAATATCCAGGGCGGGGCGTTACTGGTGTTATTTCTTTTGGCATTAACCGAGTCAAACGATATTGCACAGTATTTATGGGGAAAATCCTGCGGCAGAAGAAAAGTGGTCCCTAAAGTCAGCCCGGGAAAAACATTGGAAGGTCTGATGGGCGGCGTCATCACCATCATGATTGCGTCACTGATTATCGGACCGTTACTGACACCGCTAAATACATTACAGGCATTATTAGCGGGTTTGTTAATTGGTATTAGTGGTTTTTGCGGCGATGTCGTGATGTCAGCCATCAAACGAGATATTGGTGTTAAAGATAGCGGAAAACTATTGCCAGGACATGGCGGACTCCTTGACAGGATTGACTCATTAATTTTCACCGCTCCGGTATTTTTTTATTTTATACGCTACTGCTGTTACTGAAGGAAAATAGAGAAAATGGAAAATTCACGCATCCCTGGGGAACATTTTTTTACCACCAGTGATAATACAGCGTTGTTTTATCGGCACTGGCCCGCTTTACAGCCCGGGGCGAAAAAGGTCATCGTCTTATTTCATCGCGGGCATGAACATTCTGGTCGTCTACAACATCTCGTTGATGAACTGGCGATGCCAGATACTGCTTTTTATGCCTGGGATGCCCGAGGGCATGGAAAAAGTTCGGGGCCGCGTGGTTATAGCCCATCTCTTGCGCGTTCAGTGCGGGATGTCGATGAATTTGTCCGTTTTGCTGCCAGCGACAGCCAGGTTGGACTGGAAGAGGTGGTAGTGATCGCGCAAAGCGTCGGCGCAGTGCTGGTTGCCACATGGATTCATGATTATGCACCTGCAATTCGCGGGCTGGTGCTGGCTTCTCCGGCCTTTAAGGTTAAATTGTATGTGCCGCTGGCACGTCCTGCGCTGGCGTTATGGCATCGTCTGCGTGGTCTGTTTTTTATTAATTCCTATGTGAAAGGACGCTATTTGACCCACGATCGGCAACGGGGGGCGAGTTTCAATAATGATCCGCTGATCACACGGGCGATTGCCGTTAATATCTTGCTCGATCTCTACAAAACGTCTGAACGTATTATTAGAGATGCGGCGGCGATTACGCTCCCCACGCAACTTCTGATATCAGGCGATGACTATGTGGTGTATCGCCAACCGCAGATTGATTTTTATCAGAGATTACGTAGCCCTCTGAAAGAGCTGCATCTGCTGCCAGGCTTTTATCACGACACGTTGGGTGAAGAGAACAGGGCGCTGGCATTTGAAAAAATGCAAAGCTTTATTAGTCGTTTATATGCTAACAAATCGCAAAAATTTGATTATCAGCATGAAGACTGCACAGGACCATCAGCGGATCGATGGCGGCTACTTTCTGGTGGACCCGTGCCATTATCGCCGGTTGATTTAGCGTATCGCTTTATGCGAAAGGCGATGAAATTGTTCGGGACGCACTCTTCGGGCCTGCATCTCGGAATGAGCACCGGCTTTGATTCAGGCAGTTCGCTGGATTATGTCTATCAAAATCAACCGCAAGGTAGTAACGCATTCGGGCGTTTAGTCGACAAAATCTACCTGAACAGTGTTGGCTGGCGCGGTATTCGCCAGCGCAAAACCCATTTACAAATACTGATTAAACAAGCCGTTGCCGATCTCCACGCCAAAGGTTTAGCCGTCCGCGTGGTTGACATTGCCGCAGGGCATGGGCGCTATGTACTGGATGCGCTGGCAAACGAGCCTGCCGTAAGCGATATTTTGTTACGTGATTACAGCGAGTTAAATGTTGCACAGGGGCAAGAGATGATTGCTCAACGGGGAATGTCTGGGCGGGTGCGTTTTGAACAGGGCGATGCGTTTAACCCGGAGGAACTCAGCGCGTTAACTCCGCGGCCTACGCTGGCGATTGTCTCTGGCCTGTATGAGCTTTTTCCCGAAAATGAGCAGGTAAAAAACTCACTCGCAGGTCTTGCCAATGCCATCGAACCGGGCGGCATTCTCATCTACACCGGGCAGCCGTGGCACCCTCAACTGGAGATGATTGCCGGGGTGTTAACCAGTCATAAAGATGGTAAACCGTGGGTAATGCGCGTGCGTTCGCAAGGGGAGATGGATTCACTCGTGCGTGATGCCGGATTTGATAAATGCACACAACGGATTGATGAGTGGGGTATTTTTACGGTTTCGATGGCGGTGCGTCGTGATAACTGAACGTCGGAACGTATTGCTACAAGGCGCTGGCTGGTTATTGTTGCTGGCCCCGTTTTTCTTCTTCACCTATGGATCTCTTAATCAGTTCACCGCGGTTCAGGACCTTAACAGCCATGATATCCCCAGTCAGGTATTCGGTTGGGAAACGGCGATCCCTTTTCTTCCCTGGACTATTGTTCCTTACTGGAGTCTGGATCTTTTATATGGATTTTCGCTGTTCGTTTGTAGCACGACATTCGAACAGCGCCGACTTGTCCACCGGCTTATTCTGGCAACGGTAATGGCCTGCTGCGGTTTTTTGCTCTATCCGCTGAAGTTTAGTTTTATCCGTCCTGAAGTGAGTGGGGTGACGGGATGGCTATTTTCGCAACTTGAACTGTTTGATCTGCCTTATAACCAGTCTCCTTCGCTGCATATTATTCTCTGCTGGCTACTTTGGCGTCACTTTCGTCAGCATCTGGCTGAGAGGTGGCGTAAAGTCTGCGGCGGATGGTTTTTACTCATCGCCATTTCGACGCTGACGACCTGGCAGCATCATTTTATTGATGTCATCACAGGGCTGGCGGTAGGTATGTTGATTGACTGGATGGTGCCCGTCGACCGTCGTTGGAATTATCAGAAACCTGATCAACGTCGAATCAAAATAGCACTGCCCTATGTCGTAGGCGCGGGCTCGTGCATTGTATTGATGGAGCTAATGATGATGATTCAGTTATGGTGGTCAGTCTGGTTATGTTGGCCAGTATTATCGCTACTCATAATTGGCCGTGGGTACGGTGGGCTTGGCGCGATAACAACAGGGAAAGATAGTCAGGGGAAACTACCGCCCGCCGTTTACTGGCTGACATTGCCCTGCCGCATCGGGATGTGGCTGTCTATGCGTTGGTTTTGTCGTCGCCTGGAGCCGGTGAGCAAAATGACTGCTGGTGTTTATTTAGGGGCGTTTCCACGACATATTCCGGCACAGAATGCGGTTCTGGACGTCACCTTTGAATTCCCTCGCGGACGAGCCACAAAAGATCGACTCTATTTTTGTGTACCGATGCTGGATCTGGTGGTTCCGGAAGAGGGGGAGCTCCGACAGGCCGTGGCGATGCTGGAAACATTACGCGAAGAGCAAGGCAGCGTTCTGGTCCATTGTGCATTGGGATTATCGCGCAGTGCGCTGGTGGTGGCGGCATGGTTGTTATGTTACGGACACTGTAAAACCGTTAATGAAGCGATTAGCTATATTCGAGCCAGACGCCCGCAGATTGTGCTGACAGACGAGCACAAAGCGATGCTGAGATTATGGGAAAACAGGTAAGTGGATTGAGATGTGGACTGAATATCTACAGTCCACATCAAGACCGTGTCCGGTTATGCAGAAACAATGCTGTCGATGGCTGCTTTTGCGTCAGACTGTGCTTTCGCTGCCATTTCCGGACCGTATGCGATCCCTTCGGCGAAGACAAATTTCACATCGGTAATGCCGATAAAGCCGAGGAACGTGGACAGATACGGCGTCACCAGGTCCGTTGGTCCATCTTTGTGGATCCCGCCGCGGCTGGTAATAACGATGGCTTTTTTACCCGTTACCAGACCTTCCGGACCGTTCTCGGTATAGCGGAAAGTAACGCCTGCGCGGGCAACCAGGTCAAAATAGTTTTTCAACTGAGTCGAGATGTTGAAGTTATACATCGGTGCCGCAATAACGATAACGTCGTGGGCTTTCAGCTCGGCAATCAACTCATCGGAAAGTGCCAGAGCTTCCTGCTGACGCGGAGTCAGCGGCGCATCGCTCGGACGCAGAGCGCCAACCAGTTCGCCATCCAGTACCGGAATCGGATTTGCAGCCAGGTCGCGAACGGTGATTTCATCAGCGGAGTGCTTTTCGCGCCATTGTTCAACAAAATAATCGGACAACTGATTAGACTGAGAGTACCCTGCCAGGATGCTGGATTTAAGAACTAATACCTTGCTCATGGTGTTTCCTTATAGATGTTTGAATGGGCGATGCCCCGTTGCTTGTTGACACTTTATTCACAATCCTGCCACAGAGATAGCGCAATAAATCGAAGCCTATGTTCGAATTTATTGAACAACGCATAGAAAGCCGCGATGTGGTACTCTATATCTATCATTTAAAAGAAAATTAATCAGGCAGACTACTGCCCACTAACGTTATGACAGAACAACAAAAATTGACCTTTACGGCCTTGCAGCAGCGGCTGGATTCGCTGATGCTGCGTGACAGACTGCGTTTTTCTCGCCGTCTGCACGGCGTGAAGAAGGTTAAAAATCCTGATGCACAACAGGCCATTTTCCAGGAGATGGCGAAAGAGATTGACCAGGCGGCAGGGAAAGTCCTGCTGCGTGAAGCGGCACGACCGGAAATTACTTATCCTGACAATTTACCGGTTAGTCAGAAAAAACAGGACATTCTCGAAGCGATTCGTGATCACCAGGTGGTGATCGTCGCCGGGGAAACGGGTTCTGGTAAAACGACTCAGTTACCGAAAATCTGTATGGAGCTGGGGCGCGGGATTAAAGGACTGATCGGCCATACCCAGCCGCGTCGTCTGGCGGCAAGAACAGTGGCGAACCGTATTGCGGAAGAGCTGAAAACGGAGCCGGGCGGTTGCATCGGTTACAAAGTGCGTTTCAGCGATCACGTAAGTGATAACACGATGGTCAAGCTGATGACCGACGGTATCCTGCTGGCGGAGATCCAGCAAGACCGCCTGCTGATGCAGTACGACACTATCATTATTGACGAAGCGCACGAACGCAGCCTGAATATCGATTTTTTGCTCGGCTATTTGAAAGAGTTGCTGCCGCGGCGTCCTGACCTAAAAATCATTATCACTTCCGCGACTATCGACCCGGAACGCTTTTCGCGCCACTTTAATAATGCGCCGATTATTGAAGTCTCCGGTCGGACCTATCCGGTGGAAGTGCGCTATCGCCCGATTGTTGAAGAAGCCGATGACACCGAGCGCGATCAGTTGCAGGCGATTTTTGACGCCGTAGACGAACTGAGTCAGGAAAGCCATGGCGACATTCTGATCTTTATGAGCGGCGAGCGGGAAATCCGCGATACCGCCGATGCGCTGAACAAGCTGAACTTACGCCATACCGAAATCTTGCCGCTTTATGCGCGGCTTTCGAACAGCGAACAAAATAGGGTATTCCAGTCGCACAGCGGACGGCGCATTGTGCTGGCGACCAACGTCGCGGAAACGTCGCTGACCGTACCGGGGATTAAATACGTTATCGACCCCGGTACAGCGCGTATCAGCCGCTACAGCTATCGCACCAAAGTGCAGCGTTTGCCGATTGAGCCGATTTCCCAGGCGTCTGCCAATCAGCGTAAAGGCCGCTGTGGTCGTGTGTCCGAAGGGATCTGTATTCGTCTCTATTCCGAAGACGATTTCCTCTCGCGCCCGGAGTTTACCGATCCGGAGATTCTGCGTACCAACCTGGCCTCGGTTATTTTGCAGATGACCGCGCTGGGGCTGGGCGATATCGCTGCGTTCCCGTTTGTCGAAGCACCGGATAAACGCAATATCCAGGATGGCGTGCGTCTGCTCGAAGAGCTGGGCGCGATCACCACTGATGAACAGGCCAGCGCCTATAAACTGACGCCGCTCGGTCGCCAGCTCTCGCAGTTGCCTGTCGACCCACGTCTGGCGCGTATGGTGCTGGAAGCGCAAAAACATGGCTGCGTGCGTGAGGCGATGATTATCACGTCCGCGCTCTCCATTCAGGATCCGCGCGAACGTCCGATGGACAAACAGCAGGCATCGGACGAAAAACATCGTCGCTTCCACGACAAAGAGTCTGACTTTCTCGCGTTTGTGAATCTGTGGAATTATCTTGGCGAGCAGCAAAAGGCGCTTTCTTCCAACGCCTTCCGTCGCCTGTGTCGTACCGATTATCTCAACTATCTGCGCGTGCGCGAATGGCAGGATATCTACACCCAGTTGCGTCAGGTGGTGAAAGAACTTGGCATTCCGGTTAACAGCGAACCGGCGGAGTATCGCGAAATTCACATTGCGTTGCTGACCGGTTTACTTTCCCATATCGGCATGAAAGATGCCGATAAACAAGAATATACCGGCGCACGTAACGCGCGTTTCTCCATCTTCCCCGGTTCTGGTTTATTCAAAAAACCGCCTAAATGGGTAATGGTGGCGGAACTGGTAGAAACCAGCCGCCTGTGGGGGCGCATTGCTGCGCGTATCGACCCGGAATGGGTGGAGCCAGTTGCTCAGCATTTGATTAAACGCACCTACAGCGAACCGCACTGGGAACGGGCGCAGGGCGCGGTGATGGCAACGGAAAAAGTCACTGTTTATGGTTTGCCGATTGTTGCCGCGCGCAAGGTCAACTACAGCCAGATCGATCCGGCGTTATGTCGTGAACTCTTTATTCGCCACGCGCTGGTGGAAGGTGACTGGCAGACGCGTCACGCATTCTTCCGTGAAAACCTGAAACTACGGGCGGAAGTAGAAGAGCTGGAACACAAATCACGTCGCCGCGATATTCTGGTTGATGACGAAACGTTGTTTGAGTTCTACGACCAGCGCATCAGCCACGATGTAATCTCCGCTCGCCACTTCGACAGCTGGTGGAAAAAAGTCAGCCGCGAAACGCCTGATTTGCTCAACTTTGAAAAAAGCATGTTGATCAAAGAGGGCGCAGAAAAAATCAGCAAGCTGGATTACCCGAACTTCTGGCATCAGGGCAATCTCAAGCTGCGTTTGAGCTATCAGTTTGAGCCCGGCGCGGATGCTGACGGTGTGACCGTACATATTCCGCTGCCGTTACTTAACCAGGTTGAGGAAAGCGGGTTTGAATGGCAGATCCCCGGTCTGCGCCGCGAACTGGTGATTGCTCTGATTAAATCGTTGCCGAAACCGGTACGCCGTAATTTTGTACCCGCGCCAAACTATGCCGAAGCGTTTTTAGGCCGCGTCAAACCGCTGGAGTTACCGTTGCTCGACAGCCTTGAGCGCGAGTTACGGCGGATGACCGGCGTTACCGTTGACCGCGAAGACTGGCACTGGGATCAGGTGCCCGATCACCTGAAAATTACCTTCCGCGTGGTGGATGACAAAAACAAGAAGCTAAAAGAAGGGCGCTCGCTACAAGATCTGAAAGATGCGCTGAAAGGCAAAGTGCAGGAAACGCTATCTGCGGTGGCGGATGACGGTATCGAGCAGAGCGGCTTACATATCTGGAGTTTTGGTCAGCTGCCGGAAAGCTACGAACAGAAGCGTGGCAACTACAAAGTGAAGGCGTGGCCGGCGCTGGTGGATGAGCGCGACAGTGTGGCGATCAAACTGTTTGATAACCCGCTGGAGCAAAAGCAGGCAATGTGGAACGGTCTTCGCCGTCTACTGCTGCTGAATATTCCATCGCCAATCAAATATTTACATGAAAAGTTACCGAACAAAGCCAAGCTGGGACTGTACTTTAACCCGTATGGCAAAGTGCTGGAGCTGATCGACGACTGTATCTCCTGCGGTGTGGATAAATTGATCGACGCCAATGGTGGCCCGGTCTGGACGGAAGAAGGCTTTGCTGCGCTGCATGAAAAAGTGCGTGCCGAACTGAACGACACGGTGGTGGATATTGCGAAGCAGGTCGAGCAAATCCTTACGGCAGTGTTCAATATCAACAAACGTCTGAAAGGGCGGGTGGATATGACCATGGCGCTGGGGCTTTCTGACATTAAAGCGCAGATGGGCGGGTTGGTATATCGCGGTTTTGTCACTGGTAACGGCTTCAAACGGCTGGGCGACACGCTGCGATATTTGCAGGCGATTGAAAAACGGCTGGAAAAACTGGCGGTTGATCCACATCGCGACCGTGCGCAGATGCTGAAAGTCGAAAACGTCCAGCAGGCGTGGCAGCAATGGATCAACAAACTGCCGCCCGCACGTCGTGAGGATGAAGACGTGAAAGAGATCCGTTGGATGATAGAAGAGTTGCGCGTTAGTTACTTCGCTCAACAACTTGGTACGCCTTATCCGATTTCAGATAAGCGTATTTTGCAGGCGATGGAGCAGATTAGCGGTTAACCCTGCTATTTGCCTGATAAAGAAAAAACCCGGTAAGCATTTAGCGCCGGGTTTTTTATTAATTCTAAAACGGTAAGGGTAAAAATTCAGGAATTCAGAAAAATACAATTCTCTGCTGCAAGATGAATAATGTTTATCTACAGCATTTCCTTAAAAGATATGTCAGGCTTGCGGAGTGGCGGTTAAGGACATACGATTTCCTCCTTTCAGAGTGCTCCGCTTCTCACTATTATCTCACGCAGTATTCTTAAGGGAACGATAAGGAGGAACCATGAACATTACCCCGTTTCCGACGCTTTCGCCGGCAACTATAGATGCCATAAATGTTATCGGACAGTGGCTGGCGCAGGATGATTTCTCCGGTGAGGTGCCGTATCAGGCCGATTGCGTGATCCTTGCAGGCAATGCGGTTATGCCGACTATCGATGCGGCATGTAAGATTGCCCGCGATCAGCAAATTCCTTTACTGATTAGTGGTGGTATCGGTCACTCGACAACTTTTTTGTATAGCGCCATCGCACAGCATCCGCACTACAACACTATCCGCACCACTGGCAGAGCAGAAGCGACCATCCTGGCGGATATCGCTCATCAGTTCTGGCACATTCCGCATGAAAAAATCTGGATTGAAGACCAGTCAACAAACTGCGGTGAAAACGCACGCTTTAGCATCGCGCTATTGAATCAGGCCGTAGAACGAGTTCATACGGCTATCGTTGTTCAGGACCCCACCATGCAGCGGCGCACGATGGCGACGTTCCGCCGTATGACTGGGGACAATCCCGATGCACCACGCTGGTTAAGTTATCCCGGATTCGTTCCTCAGTTAGGAAATAACGCAGACAGTGTAATCTTTATTAATCAGTTACAAGGATTATGGCCAGTTGAGCGTTATCTCTCACTACTCACTGGCGAGCTGCCGCGTTTACGCGATGATAGCGATGGCTACGGTCCCCGCGGGCGAGATTTTATCGTTCACGTTGATTTTCCGGCAGAAGTCATCCATGCATGGCAAACGCTGAAACATGATGCGGTGCTCATCGAGGCGATGGAAAGTCGCTCGTTACGTTAAAAATTGCCCGTTTGTGAACCACTTGTTTGCAAACGGGCATGACTCCTGACTTTTATTTCTGCCTTTTATTCCTTTTACACTTGTTTTTATGAAGCCCTTCACAGAATTGTCCTTTCACGATGCCGTCTCTCTGATGATTGATGTTAATTAACAATGTATTCACCGAAAACAAACATATAAATCACAGGAGTCGCCCATGTCAGTACCCGTTCAACATCCTATGTATATCGATGGACAGTTTGTTACCTGGCGTGGAGACGCATGGATTGATGTGGTAAACCCTGCTACAGAGGCTGTCATTTCCCGCATACCCGATGGTCAGGCCGAGGATGCCCGTAAGGCAATCGATGCAGCAGAACGTGCACAACCAGAATGGGAAGCGTTGCCTGCTATTGAACGCGCCAGTTGGTTGCGCAAAATCTCCGCCGGGATCCGCGAACGCGCCAGTGAAATCAGTGCGCTGATTGTTGAAGAAGGGGGCAAGATCCAGCAGCTGGCTGAAGTCGAAGTGGCTTTTACTGCCGACTATATCGATTACATGGCGGAGTGGGCACGGCGTTACGAGGGCGAGATTATTCAAAGCGATCGTCCAGGAGAAAATATTCTTTTGTTTAAACGTGCGCTTGGTGTGACTACCGGCATTCTGCCGTGGAACTTCCCGTTCTTCCTCATTGCCCGCAAAATGGCTCCCGCTCTTTTGACCGGTAATACCATCGTCATTAAACCTAGTGAATTTACGCCAAACAATGCGATTGCATTCGCCAAAATCGTCGATGAAATAGGCCTTCCGCGCGGCGTGTTTAACCTTGTACTGGGGCGTGGTGAAACCGTTGGGCAAGAACTGGCGGGTAACCCAAAGGTCGCAATGGTCAGTATGACAGGCAGCGTCTCTGCAGGTGAGAAGATCATGGCGACTGCGGCGAAAAACATCACCAAAGTGTGTCTGGAATTGGGGGGTAAAGCACCAGCTATCGTAATGGACGATGCCGATCTTGAACTGGCAGTCAAAGCCATCGTTGATTCACGCGTCATTAATAGTGGGCAAGTGTGTAACTGTGCAGAACGTGTTTATGTACAGAAAGGCATTTATGATCAGTTCGTCAATCGGCTGGGTGAAGCGATGCAGGCGGTTCAATTTGGTAACCCCGCTGAACGCAACGACATTGCGATGGGGCCGTTGATTAACGCCGCGGCGCTGGAAAGGGTCGAGCAAAAAGTGGCGCGCGCAGTAGAAGAAGGGGCGAGAGTGGCGTTCGGTGGCAAAGCGGTAGAGGGGAAAGGATATTATTATCCGCCGACATTGCTGCTGGATGTTCGCCAGGAAATGTCGATTATGCATGAGGAAACCTTTGGCCCGGTGCTGCCAGTTGTCGCATTTGACACGCTGGAAGATGCTATCTCAATGGCTAATGACAGTGATTACGGCCTGACCTCATCAATCTATACCCAAAATCTGAACGTCGCGATGAAAGCCATTAAAGGGCTGAAGTTTGGTGAAACTTACATCAACCGTGAAAACTTCGAAGCTATGCAAGGCTTCCACGCCGGATGGCGTAAATCCGGTATTGGCGGCGCAGATGGTAAACATGGCTTGCATGAATATCTGCAGACCCAGGTGGTTTATTTACAGTCTTAATGAGTGAAAGAGGCGGAGGTTTTTTCCTCCGCCTGTGCGCGTCAGAGTTTAGCGAATTTTTCGAGGGTGCGAATAAGCTGTGTGACGAAGCCATATTCGTTATCGTACCAGGCGACCGTTTTCACCAGTTGTAAATCGCCCACGGCGGTAATTTCCGTTTGCGTGGCATCAAACACCGAACCGAAATGGCTGCCAATGATATCGGAAGAGACTATTTCTTCATCGGTATAACCAAATGACTCGTTATTGGTGGTTGCTTGTTTAAGTGCGTTATTCACCTCTTCGGCAGTCACTTTTTTCCGAGAATCGATACCAGTTCAGTGACCGAACCTGTTTTCACCGGCACGCGTTGCGCATGACCTTTCAGTTTGCCGCTCAGTTCCGGGATCACCAGACCAATGGCTTTTGCCGCCCCCGTAGTGTGGGGAATGATATTTTCTGCCGCTGCGCGTGAAGCACGTAAATCTTTACCACGCGGGCCATCCACCAGTGACTGGGTGCCAGTATAGGCATGAATGGTCGTCATCGTGCCGACTTCTATCCCGAAACTGTCATGCAAGGCTTTGGCCATCGGCGCAAGACAGTTAGTGGTGCATGACGCCACGGAAACAATGGTGTCGTTGCCATCCAGAGTGTCGTCATTGACGTTATAAACGATAGTTTTCATTTCACCGGCAGGGGCGGAAATCAACACCTTCTTCGCACCAGCATCAAGATGCGCCTGCGATTTCTCGGCGGAGGTATAAAAGCCAGTACATTCGACAATGATTTCTGCACCTTTCGCTTTCCACGGAATATTTTTAGCCTCTTTTTCGGCGTAAACCGCGATACTTTTCCCATCAACGATAAGTGAATCTTCCGTAAAATCAACGCTCCAGGGGAATGGTCCGTAGTTTGAATCATGTTTCAGCAGGTAGGCGAGAATTTATGGGGAAGTGAGATCATTAATAGCGACAACGTCTATGTTGCTTTTGACTTCAAGTAATCGACCCAACACCAGTCGACCGATACGACCAAAACCGTTAATACCAACTTTACTCATGGTTTTCTCCTGTCAGGAACGTTCGGATGAAAATTGATCCTTTCCAGGCTTAGACCAGGATGGCGGGATGGGCAATCTCCATTCTCACAGTGAAACGTAACGTACTGAAAACGGGTGAACAATATTTAATGAAATTTTGAGAAAAGCCCGTTATGTTAACGGAAAATCATGTTAAAGCAGGAAATGTTATGGAAAATAAATATTCAAGGTTACAAATCAGCATTCACTGGCTGGTCTTTTTACTGGTTATCGCAGCGTATTGCGCAATGGAGTTTCGTGGTTTCTTCCCACGTAGCGATCGGCCACTCATCAACATGATTCATGTTTCCTGTGGCATCTCAATTCTCGTGCTGATGGTCGTTCGTCTTTTGTTAAGGCTGAAATACCCAACCCCGCCGATTATACCTAAGCCAAAACCGATGATGACGGGACTGGCGCATTTGGGACATTTGGTGATTTATCTCCTGTTTATTGCGCTGCCAGTGATTGGTTTGGTGATGATGTATAACCGGGGCAACCCGTGGTTTGCGTTTGGTTTGACGATGCCTTACGCTTCAGAGGCCAATTTCGAACGGGTAGATAGCTTAAAGTCGTGGCATGAAACGCTGGCGAATCTGGGATATTTTGTCATCGGGTTGCACGCTGCGGCTGCACTGGCACACCACTATTTCTGGAAGGACAACACACTTCTACGCATGATGCCGCGTAAACGTTCCTGAAGGATATTTAAAGAAAACGCCTGTACTAAAACCGACCCGTGGTACAGGCGAAGAATACGGGTCTACATCGGAAGCGCCTATTATATTTATTTGTATGATAAATAAAACCATAATCCTTGCCCATACGTCCATCTGGCTTATTTTTAATCAATTCACCCGATCTTTGATCTCATCAACGGTATCAAAATAAACCAGCGTATAACGTTCAAATCGAACATAAGATTCGATAAACCATGGAGGTTATATGAAAAAACTGGCACTTATTTTGTTTATGGGAACGCTTGTTTCCTTTTATGCCGATGCCGGGCGCAAACCCTGTTCTGGTTCGAAAGGGGGGATCTCACACTGTACGGCAGGCGGCAAATTTGTCTGTAATGATGGTTCTATTAGTGCATCGAAAAAAACATGCACTAACTGAAGTGTAAAAGGGGTGCCATGAGAAAATGAATCTGCTAGTCAAATGCGCGGGGAAAATCCCCGCGCTTGCCCTTACCTGGACGTGCAGGCCATGAGCGCAGCAACCTCCTTATCACCGTCCCGGAACCGCAGTTCGTAGAGCGTTTGTCGGGTCAGGAGTGTGAATGTCAGAATCGTAATGCAGATAATGAGCAGACACACCACCAGAGGGTTGTGCTTCATAGCCTTTCTCCTTGCCGGATGGCGGGTAAGAGGCTAAGATCTGAATTGCTAGGTTCATTCGTTGGCCTCGGTTGATAGAAATATCGGTCGGGGCCTTCGTCTTTCTGATTCCCGGTTAGCCTGAAAACAGAAAGTCTCAGGCACCCGCAGGCATCCTATGAGGTTTCCTTAGGGACGAAAATAATCACTTCACGAAATTGCGTGCTGTTTTCCAGAATTTTTCGTCATTCGGGTTAGCCAGTTTAGCCATTCGTTACTCTCTTCATTCCAATAGCATTAATTTTCTATGCAATAATTGTTGTAAAAATGTGACGCAAAGAGGTTTTTGGTCATAAGTAATTACCGTCAAGTGCCGATGACTTTCTATCAGGAGTAAACCTGGACGAGAGACAACGGTAATGAATACAACTCCCTCACAGCGATTAGGTTTTTTGCATCACATCAGGTTGGTTCCGTTATTTGCCTGCATTCTAGGCGGTATCTTAGTTCTATTCGCATTAAGTTCAGCCCTGGCTGGCTATTTCCTCTGGCAGGCCGATCGCGATCAGCGTGATGTTACTGCGGAGATTGAGATTCGGACCGGGTTAGCGAACAGTTCAGATTTTTTGCGTTCAGCCCGGATCAATATGATTCAGGCCGGGGCTGCGAGTCGTATTGCGGAAATGGAAGCAATGAAGCGAAATATTGCGCAAGCCGAATCGGAGATTAAACAGTCGCAGCAAGGTTATCGTGCTTATCAGAATCGACCGGTGAAAACACCTGCTGATGAAGCCCTCGACACTGAATTAAATCAACGCTTTCAGGCTTATATCACGGGTATGCAACCTATGTTGAAATATGCCAAAAATGGCATGTTTGAAGCGATTATCAATCATGAAAGTGAGCAGATCCGACCGCTGGATAATGCTTATACCGATATTTTGAACAAAGCCGTTAAGATACGTAGCACCAGAGCCAACCAACTGGCGGAACTGGCCCATCAGCGCACCCGCCTGGGTGGGATGTTCATGATTGGCGCGTTTGTGCTTGCCCTGGTCATGACGCTGATAACATTTATGGTGCTACGTCGGATCGTCATTCGTCCACTGCAACATGCCGCACAACGGATTGAAAAAATCGCCAGTGGCGATCTGACGATGAATGATGAACCGGCGGGTCGTAATGAAATCGGTCGCTTAAGTCGTCATTTACAGCAAATGCAGCATTCACTGGGGATGACAGTAGGGACTGTTCGACAGGGCGCGGAAGAGATTTATCGTGGCACCAGCGAAATTTCAGCTGGCAATGCGGACCTGTCATCTCGCACCGAAGAACAAGCGGCGGCTATCGAACAAACTGCCGCCAGCATGGAGCAACTCACTGCGACGGTGAAACAGAATGCGGATAACGCGCATCATGCCAGCAAACTGGCGCAAGAGGCTTCTATTAAAGCCAGCGATGGCGGGCAGACGGTTTCCGGTGTAGTAAAAACGATGGGCGCTATCTCCACGAGTTCGAAGAAAATTTCTGAGATCACCGCCGTCATCAACAGTATTGCTTTCCAGACGAATATTCTGGCACTGAATGCTGCCGTTGAAGCCGCGCGAGCGGGTGAGCAAGGGCGTGGATTTGCCGTTGTCGCCAGCGAAGTACGGACACTCGCAAGTCGCAGCGCTCAGGCGGCGAAAGAGATTGAAGGCTTGATCAGTGAATCAGTCAGGTTAATTGACCTGGGGTCGGATGAGGTGGCAACGGCCGGGAAAACCATGAGCACTATTGTTGATGCCGTCGCGAGTGTCACACATATCATGCAGGAAATCGCCGCCGCCTCGGATGAACAAAGTAGAGGCATAACGCAGGTTAGCCAGGCGATTTCTGAAATGGATAAGGTGACGCAACAGAATGCTTCTCTGGTAGAAGAGGCCTCAGCGGCGGCGGTGTCCCTTGAAGAACAGGCGGCACGATTAACTGAGGCGGTGGATGTATTCCGTCTGCACAAACATTCTGTGTCGGCAGAACCTCGCGGAGCGGGTGAACCAGTTAGTTTCGCTACGGTGTGAAAATGTTCAAGGAGGGATCGACAGATCCCTTCACCTTTCAGAACGGCATTGATTTTCGAATAGCGTTAATCATCAACTGGCAACCAGAAGAGAACGTCGCATCTACGCGGGTCAGTATTCCAATCGGTTCGCCTGCACCATGTCCCGGAACAGGCAGGGCCACCAGCGTGGCATGACGCAGGTCGTCTTTTACAGCGCCAGAAGGGACAAACCACACGTAATCGTATTCAACCGTAAGTTGACGAGATAGCGAAGCAGACAGCGTTTCGATACAACCCGAAGGAATTTTACAGCCCTGGCTCTGCACTAATGCATCTGAATGCTGGCGTGGCGCAGTGCCTTCTGGTGATACAACGACCGGCCATTCCAGCACCCGGCTTAGCGTTACGTTCTCCTGAAGTAGCGGGTGATTAGGGCGGACAACCAGCTTCAACGATTCAAGAAACAGCAGTTCGTAATTAAGCCCGGTCATCAGTTCAGGATCTGACATCCGACCAATGCCGATATCGATTTCCCCGGTTTTTAAACCCGCCAGAATCATAGGGTTACTCATTGTCGCAACTTGCAAGGTCGTCTCTTTTTGTTGCTGATGAAACTGACCTATAACCGAAGGTAATATCCCCAGTGCCGCAGTAGGTAGTGCACCAACCCTGACGACATCATTATTAAGACCTTCTTTACGATGAAGCGACCGTCCGGCAGTGTTGATGGCGTCAAGAACTCTGACTGCATGCGTTAAAAATTGTTCGCCGGGTAAGGTAAGTTGCGCCCCCTGACGACCACGCTCAAACAAGCGAGCGCCAGTCAGCTGCTCCAGTTCATTCAATGTCTTAGAGAGCGCAGGTTGACTCAAATTAAGGGTTTCAGCCGCGCGCCCCAAAGTTCCTTGTTGTGCGACAGCTACGAATGTATGAAGGTGGCGCAAACGGATGCGCTGACTAAACAGACTATTTTTTTCCATAAGCGATGTTAAAAACGAAGCGGTGTCGCTGACAAGTGAAGTTGTTTGATTATGATAACTTGATTGCAAAATATTATTAACAATTAAAGCAATTATGTTACAGCAAAATGGATAATATTGATGTTTTCGCGGCGAGATCACAGTTTGTAAATTCTTCCCGCAAGAGTGAATGCGGTTACCTACACTCCAGATTACTGACCACTGGAGGCAGACACTATGGCGAACAGCATCACGGCGGATGAGATTCGGGAACAGTTTTCGCAGGCAATGTCAGCCATGTACCAGCAAGAAGTTCCGCAATATGGCACGCTGCTGGAACTGGTAGCTGATGTGAATCTGGCTGTGCTGGAAAACAATCCTCAACTGCACGAAAAAATGGTAAATGCAGACGAGCTGGCGCGACTGAATGTTGAACGTCATGGGGCGATTCGCGTTGGGACTGCACAAGAGCTTGCTACTCTTCGGCGGATGTTTGCCATTATGGGGATGTACCCGGTGAGCTATTACGATCTCTCGCAGGCAGGGGTGCCGGTACATTCGACAGCATTTCGGCCCATTGATGATGCTTCTCTGGCGCGTAATCCCTTCCGCGTTTTTACCTCCTTACTCCGCCTTGAGCTTATCGAGAACGAAATTTTGCGCCAGAAAGCGGCGGAGATTCTGCGTCAGCGCGATATCTTCACCCCACGTTGTCGACAACTGTTAGAGGAATATGAGCAGCAGGGCGGTTTTAACGAAACACAGGCACAGGAGTTTGTGCAGGAAGCCCTGGAAACGTTTCGCTGGCACCAGTCAGCAACGGTAGATGAAGAAACCTATCGCGCATTGCACAACGAACATCGGTTGATTGCTGATGTGGTCTGTTTTCCTGGATGCCATATCAACCACCTGACGCCACGTACGCTGGATATTGACCGGGTGCAGTCGATGATGCCTGAATGCGGAATTGAACCCAAAATTCTCATCGAGGGGCCGCCGCGCCGCGAGGTACCGATTTTACTACGCCAGACCAGCTTTAAAGCACTGGAAGAGACGGTGTTGTTTGCGGGGCAGAAACAGGGCACGCATACCGCGCGCTTTGGTGAAATTGAGCAGCGTGGCGTGGCATTAACGCCGAAAGGGCGACAACTGTATGATGATCTTCTGCGTAACGCTGGAACCGGGCAGGATAATCTCACTCACCAAATGCATTTACAGGAAACCTTCCGCACTTTTCCTGACAGTGAGTTTTTAATGCGTCAGCAAGGGTTGGCATGGTTCCGGTACCGTCTGACGCCTTCGGGTGAGGCGCATCGTCAGGCGATTCATCCTGGAGACGATCCACAGCCCTTAATTGAACGTGGTTGGGTAGTGGCGCAACCCATCACCTATGAAGATTTCTTGCCCGTTAGCGCGGCGGGGATCTTCCAGTCAAATCTGGGTAATGAAACGCAGACACGCAGTCACGGTAATGCCAGTCGCGAAGCATTTGAGCAGGCGTTGGGTTGTCCGGTTTTGGATGAGTTCCAGCTTTACCAGGAAGCGGAAGAACGCAGTAAACGTCGCTGTGGTTTGCTTTAAAATCTGACCATCCGCCTTTGCAAAAATTTGCCTGATTTTACAAACGAATCAGGCTCATCCCATCGACATAAAAAAAATGCCGATTTATGCATATTCTCTCAGTTCAACAATTGGATTATTAATAAATATTGTCTAGAGTGAGCGGTCATAAATAAGCACTTTCTTGCCGCTGAAAACGACCAGCGCGGGACCATTCACAACACCAGAAGGACTCACTTTCAGGTATGGATCGTAGACGATTTATTAAAGGTTCAATGGCTATGGCCGCCGTGTGCGGTACCAGCGGCATTGCTTCTCTTTTTTCTCAGGCGGCATTCGCGGCAGATTCTGATATTGCCGACGGGCAAACCCAGCGTTTTGACTTCTCCATTCTACAGTCAATGGCGCACGACTTAGCGCAAACAGCGTGGCGTGGTGCGCCTCGTCCGTTACCTGACACGCTGGCGACAATGACGCCGCAGGCTTATAACAGTATTCAATACGACGCCGAAAAATCGCTCTGGCATAACGTTGAGAACCGTCAACTGGACGCTCAGTTCTTCCATATGGGAATGGGATTCCGTCGCCGCGTTCGTATGTTTTCTGTAGATCCAGCAACACATCTGGCGCGTGAAATTCACTTTCGCCCGGAGTTGTTCAAATACAACGATGCAGGTGTTGATACAAAACAATTAGAAGGGCAAAGCGATCTCGGCTTTGCCGGTTTTCGCGTGTTTAAAGCCCCCGAACTGGCGCGCCGTGATGTAGTATCATTTCTCGGCGCGAGTTATTTCCGCGCCGTTGATGATACATATCAATACGGTTTGTCGGCCCGCGGCCTGGCGATCGACACTTACACCGACAGTAAAGAAGAGTTCCCCGACTTTACCGCCTTCTGGTTTGATACGGTAAAACCGGGGGCAACTACCTTTACCGTTTATGCGTTGCTCGATAGCGCCAGCATTACTGGTGCCTATAAGTTCACTATCCATTGTGAGAAAAGTCAGGTGATTATGGATGTGGAAAATCACCTGTATGCGCGCAAAGACATTAAACAGCTGGGCATTGCGCCGATGACCAGTATGTTCAGCTGCGGTACTAATGAACGTCGGATGTGCGATACAATTCATCCGCAAATTCATGACTCTGATCGTCTGTCCATGTGGCGGGGCAACGGCGAGTGGATTTGCCGTCCGCTGAATAATCCGCAAAAATTGCAGTTCAATGCTTACACCGACAACAACCCGAAAGGGTTTGGTTTATTGCAACTGGATCGTGACTTCTCCCATTATCAGGACATTATGGGCTGGTATAACAAACGCCCAAGTCTGTGGGTGGAACCGCGTAACAAGTGGGGTAAGGGCACCATCGGCCTGATGGAAATCCCAACAACGGGCGAAACGCTGGATAACATTGTCTGCTTCTGGCAGCCAGAAAAAGCTGTAAAAGCAGGTGATGAGTTTGCATTCCAGTATCGTCTGTACTGGAGTGCGCAACCGCCTGTTCATTGCCCATTAGCGCGCGTTATGGCGACGCGTACCGGCATGGGCGGTTTCTCGGAAGGTTGGGCGCCAGGTGAACACTATCCCGAAAAATGGGCGCGTCGTTTTGCCGTCGATTTCGTTGGTGGTGATCTGAAAGCTGCCGCGCCAAAAGGCATTGAGCCGGTGATTACGCTTTCCAGTGGGGAAGCGAAGCAAATCGAAATTCTCTATATTGAACCCATCGATGGTTATCGTATTCAGTTTGACTGGTATCCGACTTCGGACTCCACTGATCCGGTCGATATGCGGATGTATCTACGTTGTCAGGGGGACGCTATCAGTGAAACATGGCTGTATCAGTATTTCCCGCCAGCGCCGGATAAACGTCAGTATGTTGACGACCGCGTGATGAGTTAATCGTTTTTTCTTCGGCACCTTCTTCGGGAGGTGCCGTCTGGTTAAACACGATCCCGCTCGCATTTTTCCCTAAGTTAAATGAGTAATCTGATGGTGTGTATTTCAGATACACCTTGTCAGCCACTAACAGGGAGTGCGTATGTTTCCAGAATACCGAGATTTAATATCCCGTCTGAAAAACGAAAATCCTCGCTTTATGTCCTTGTTCGATAAACACAATAAACTTGATCATGAAATTGCCAGAAAGGAAGGTTCCGACGGTCGAGGGTACAATGCGGAAGTGGTCCGCATGAAAAAACAAAAGCTACAGTTAAAAGATGAGATGCTCAAAATCCTGCAGCAGGAGAGCGTCAAAGAGGTGTAAACTTTCCTAAGCCGCCAGCCAGGCGGCTTTTTTAACAACTGCATGGATTGACTGGAGATAAGATGACTGAAACGATAAAAGTAAGCGAATCACTTGAATTACATGCTGTTGCAGAAAATCACGTCAAACCTCTTTATCAGTTAATCTGTAAAAATAAAACCTGGTTACAGCAGTCGCTAAACTGGCCGCAGTTTGTTCAAAGTGAAGAGGACACGCGAAAAACGGTGCAGGGTAATGTGATGTTGCATCAACGCGGCTATGCCAAAATGTTCATGATTTTCAAAGAAGATGAACTTATCGGCGTTATCTCGTTTAATCGTATTGAACCACTGAATAAAACCGCTGAAATAGGCTACTGGCTGGACGAATCTCATCAGGGGCAGGGGATCATTTCTCAGGCGCTGCAGGCATTGATTCATCATTACGCCCAGTCTGGTGAACTTAGACGCTTCGTGATCAAATGTCGGGTGGACAATCCGCAAAGCAACCAGGTCGCTTTGCGCAATGGTTTTATCCTTGAAGGTTGCCTGAAACAGGCTGAGTTCCTGAATGATGCCTATGATGATGTGAACTTATACGCGCGTATTATCGATTCACAATAACCCTGCCAGCGGCGTTCGCGTAATGCGCTCCTCGCCGTTAATGACTTTTGGACCACGGACATGAACCGTGTCGCCATCAAAGGCTTCAACGACGGCGTGGTCGGTTAACTCCACATGGTTTTCAATTATCACCGCACCTGTAATACGGCTCTCACCTTGTATGACAACGTGCTCGTCGAGCAGAATCGGTCCGCCACGTACCACGGCATTTCCGCCAACCAAGACATGATGTTTTAACACACAATTACCTTCCACAATGGCATATTCCGCCACCTGCGAACTGTAATGAATCGTCGGAATGGCATCTTCTTCTATGCCAGCTTTCACCTGCGCGTGACCGTAGACTTTAGCGCAATCGCATAGCCAGACATTGTTCTCTTCATTACCTTCAATACTGGCAAAATCAAAAACTTCGGCGCGATGTTCAATAAAAGCATACCGGACGACGGCATCGCCATAAATTTGTGCCTGGTGGACAATACGCGAGGCGCTAACCCTTGCGCGATCATAAATTTGGAGCAGGAGTTGATGGTCGGGCGTTAAGCCTTGTGCGGCGACGATCATAGAATGTTGATCAATTAAGGCGTGACCAAATATTCTACATTGCCCGTAAACTAATGAGTCATGAATGGTGACGCTGTCACTTATATATGCACCCTGGCTGATTTCACTATTATCGATCCAGACGTTATCCGTTGCGTAAACCTCTCCCCACAGCACGCTGGTGCCGGTGATACGCGTATTACCGGAAATCACCGCTCCGCCGAACGCAATAGCATTCTGGTCGTAAATCCAGCAATTTCCTTCTTGTGCTAACACCGTTTCGCGATCGATCCAGCCGCCAGCGGTTCCTGCTATCACATCGTTAAAATCGCTAATGGCGATAATCTGCCGTAATAACACATTTTTTTTAGTGCCATCTTCCTGATAACTAAAGGCTCGCTGTTCTTCACTTAGACGATATTTGCGCATAGCGTTTTCCCACAGGTGACTTACTATAACCGTAGCAAATTCTGCGGCTCTGGCTATGCTCGAGAAAATTCCATAAAATGCATTTCAAATATACTTTATAAATTAAACAAAATGAGTAAGAAGATGCAGAGCGATAAAGTGCTCAATTTGCCGGCAGGCTACTTTGGTATTGTGTTGGGGACGATAGGGATGGGATTTGCCTGGCGCTATGCCAGCCAGGTTTGGCAGGTCAGCCACTGGTTAGGGGATGGGCTGGTGATTCTGGCGATGATCATCTGGGGATTATTGACTAGCGCATTTATTGCCCGACTCATACGCTTTCCGCATAGCGTGCTGGCGGAAGTTCGCCATCCAGTGCTGAGCAGTTTTGTGAGTTTGTTTCCGGCAACGACGATGCTGGTGGCGATTGGTTTTGTTCCGTGGTTTCGCCCACTGGCGGTGTGCCTGTTCAGTTTTGGTGTCGTGGTTCAGTTGGCTTATGCCGCCTGGCAAACTGCGGGATTATGGCGCGGATCTCACCCTGAAGAAGCTACCACGCCTGGACTGTATCTGCCGACAGTTGCCAACAACTTTATCAGCGCAATGGCCTGTGGTGCGTTGGGCTACACCGACGCCGGTCTGGTGTTTTTAGGCGCAGGCGTTTTCTCATGGCTAAGCCTTGAACCGGTGATCTTGCAGCGTCTGCGCAGTTCGGGAGAATTACCCACGGCACTGCGGACATCACTCGGCATTCAGCTCGCTCCTGCGCTGGTGGCTTGTAGTGCCTGGCTGAGCGTCAACGGCGGCGAGGGTGACACGCTGGCGAAAATGCTTTTCGGTTATGGACTGCTGCAACTGCTGTTTATGCTACGTCTGATGCCATGGTATCTCTCCCAGCCATTTAATGCTTCATTCTGGAGTTTCTCGTTCGGCGTATCTGCACTGGCAACCACCGGTTTGCATCTGGGGAGTGGCAGCGATAATGGATTTTTCCATACGCTGGCGGTGCCGCTGTTTATCTTTACCAATTTTATTATTGCAATACTGCTCATCCGTACTTTTGCGCTTCTGATGCAGGGAAAATTGTTAGTCAGAACCGAGCGCGCCGTTTTAATGAAAGCAGAGGACAAAGAATGATCATTCGTGACGAAAACTATTTTACTGATAAATATGAATTAACCCGCACACACTCTGAAGTACTGGAAGCGGTGAAAGTGGTTAAACCGGGTAAAACGCTGGATCTGGGCTGTGGCAATGGTCGTAACAGTCTTTACCTGGCAGCCAATGGTTATGATGTTGACGCATGGGATAAAAATGCCATGAGTATCGCCAACGTGGAGCGCATTAAATCCATTGAAAATCTGGATAATTTACACACCCGAGTCGTTGATCTGAATAACCTCACATTTGATAGACAGTACGATTTTATTCTTTCGACTGTGGTGCTGATGTTCCTTGAGGCTAAAACCATCCCCGGGTTGATTGCCAATATGCAACGTTGCACTAAACCTGGTGGTTACAACCTGATTGTGGCGGCGATGGATACCGCTGATTATCCATGTACCGTCGGCTTCCCGTTTGCCTTCAAAGAGGGAGAATTACGTCGATATTACGAAGGCTGGGAGAGGGTGAAATACAATGAAGACGTCGGCGAGCTGCACCGCACCGACGCCAACGGTAATCGTATTAAACTGCGTTTCGCCACGATGCTGGCACGTAAAAAATGACCCGGTAAGCACAAAACGCGTGAAAATTCCCCACGCTGAGATGATTTACTGTTCTTCTTTTCGGTAAGCATATTTTTTATCGAAGGGATGTGAAATTAATCACAGTAGTCGAAGTTTTTAGCAGCTTAACTTACTGAAATTTAAGTACTGATGATTGACTTAGCCCCTTTTTCGGCATTGACTATGTCGTCTGAAAAGGGGCTGAAAAATTTATTTTCACCAACACTTTTTTGCCACAACACGAAGCGGCGCTTTTTGCTATAACTTAGAAAGTAATATAATCATCTCAGGAAACTATTCATGCGTACCACATCATTTGCGAAAGTTGCAGCTTTATGCGGCTTATTGGCTCTGTCTGGTTGTGCCTCTAAAATCACCCAGCCAGATAAATATTCTGGTTTTTTAAACAATTACTCTGATTTAAAAGAAACAACCTCGGCTACAGGTAAACCTGTTTTACGTTGGGTAGACCCGAGTTTTGATCAAAGCAAATATGACAGCATCGTCTGGAACCCAATCACTTATTATCCGGTACCGAAACCGTCGACCCAGGTAGGGCAGAAAGTTCTGGATAAAATTTTGAACTATACCAACACCGAAATGAAAGAAGCGATAGCGCAGCGTAAACCACTGGTTACCACCGCTGGGCCGCGTAGTCTGATTTTCCGTGGGGCCATTACCGGTGTAGATACCAGCAAAGAAGGGCTGCAATTCTATGAAGTGGTTCCTGTTGCATTAGTGGTTGCGGGGACGCAAATGGCTACAGGCCACCGTACCATGGATACTCGCCTCTATTTTGAAGGTGAGCTGATTGATGCAGCGACTAATAAACCGGTTATCAAAGTCGTTCGTCAGGGCGAAGGTAAAGACCTGAATAACGAAAGTACGCCAATGGCTTTCGAAAATATTAAACAAGTTATTGATGACATGGCGACCGATGCCACCATGTTTGACGTTAACAAAAAGTAGTTCCAGACGCGCCATCGTTAGATGGCGCTTTTTATCCGGTGCGCCGTAAAACCCCATCCTTCAGGGCGGGGATATAAGGCGCGGTTTTCCACCTGACCAGGTGTTTGCTGTTGTTCAATGTATTGGCGGATGACGGATATTGGCGCACCTCCGCAGCTACTGGCAAAATAGCCAGGACTCCACAAAACGCCTTTGTAGTAATACCTGAATGCAATATCTGGTCGATCTCGTCGCAGTCACCTACCCGATACGCCTTTGAGGCTGTTTACCAGACTGGATATCGCCAGTTTGGGAGGATAGTTAATTAACAAATGGACGTGATCTGGTCCGCCATCCATTTCAACCCGTTCAGCTTCAAAATCAGCACATACATTTGAAAAGTAAGTGCGTAGTTTTTCTGTCGCGTCATGGTCAAAAATCTGGCGTCGGTATCTGGTGACAAAGAGCAGGTGAACATGCATCAGGAAAACACAATGCCTTCCACGCCGGATATCGGTTTCTTTTTTCACAGACCAAAGTATCATTTGACCTGTGAAACGATTACAGGCATTTAAATTCCAGTTAAGACCCGGTGGTCAACAGGAGTGTGAAATGAGGCGCTTCGCAGGCGCATGTCGTTTCGTTTTCAATCGTGCTCTGGCGCTTCAGAATGAGAATCATGAGGCCGGTAATAAATACATCCCTTACGGGAAAATGGCTTCCTGGCTGGTTGAGTGGAAAAATGCCACTGAAACGCAATGGCTTAAAGATTCTCCCTCACAGCCATTGCAACAGTCACTGAAAGACCTTGAGCGGGCTTACAAAAACTTCTTCCGGAAGCGGGCTGCTTTTCCCCGATTCAAAAAGCGGGGACAGAATGATGCATTCCGCTACCCGCAGGGCGTTAAGCTCGATCAGGAAAACAGCCGTATTTTTCTGCCGAAACTGGGCTGGATGCGCTACCGGAACAGCCGTCAGGTCACGGGTGTTGTGAAAAATGTCACTGTCAGCCAGTCCTGCGGTAAGTGGTACATCAGTATTCAGACAGAAAGTGAAGTATCAACTCCGGTTCACCCTTCAGCATCAATGGTCGGGCTGGATGCTGGCGTGGCTAAACTCGCCACGCTGTCAGATGGCACAGTCTTTGAGCCTGTAAACAGTTTTCAGAAAAACCAGAAGAAGCTGGCGAGACTTCAGCGACAGTTAAGCCGCAAGGTCAAATTCAGCAACAACTGGCAAAAGCAGAAACGCAAAATACAGCGACTGCATTCCTGTATCGCAAATATCCGCAGGGACTACCTTCACAAAGTCACAACGGCCGTCAGCAAAAACCACGCAATGATAGTCATTGAGGATTTGAAGGTCAGCAACATGTCAAAGTCAGCAGCGGGTACGGTCAGCCAGCCGGGGCGCAATGTCCGGGCAAAATCAGGTTTAAACCGTTCGATACTGGATCAGGGCTGGTATGAAATGCGCCGCCAGCTTGCGTACAAGCAGCTCTGGCGTGGCGGTCAGGTGCTTGCTGTTCCGCCAGCGTATACAAGCCAGCGTTGCGCGTACTGTGGTCATACAGCGAAAGAGAACCGCCTGTCACAAAGTAAATTCAGATGCCAGGTATGTGGATATACAGCGAACGCCGATGTAAATGGCGCTCGCAACATTTTAGCGGCGGGGCACGCCGTTCTTGCCTGTGGAGAGATGGTGCAGTCAGGCCGCCCGTTGAAGCAGGAACCCACCGAAATGATTCAGGCGACAGCCTGAACGTAGCAGGGATCCACGTCCTTCAGGGCGTGGAGGATGTCAATATCGGTTTCTGTCAGCGATTAAATTCAACACCACGTAACAAACGCCTCCGGCAATTAATCCCCAAAACGCAGAACCAATCCCGACCAGCGTCAATCCACTTGCCGTTACCAGAAATGCCACCACCGCCGCGTCTCGCTCACGCTCATTATGCAGCGCCTGATACAAACTGCCGCCGATGGTACTTAACAGCGCCAGACCTGCCAGCATCTGGATCCAACTTACGGGCAGGGCAGCCATCATCCCGGTAATGGCACTACCAAACAGACCTGCGAGCAAATAGAAAATGCCTGCAACGGCAGCGGCCAGCCAACGTTGATCTTTATCCGGATGCGCTTCCGGGCTTTGGCAAATAGCCGCGGTGATTGCCGCAATACCGACGGAATAAACGCCGAAAGGGGAAAAAACCAGTGCCAGCAATCCAGTAAATACAATTAATGGCGAAACAGGAGCCGAATATCCAGCTGCTTTCATTGCTGCGATACCCGGTGCGTTTTGCGATGCCATCGTCACCAGAAAAAGGGGGAGTGCAACGCTCAGGCTGTGAGCAAACGAAAAATCAGGGGTAATATAAGTGGGGAGAACGGGTTTAAAGACAACATCAGTTGTGACAACGTCACCTTGCGCGATGACGATCACGATCCCAATAATCATCGCGGCAATTACCGCATAGCGCGGCGCAACGGCCTTGGTTGCCAGCCATACCAGCAACATACTTCCACACAACGTAAATTGACCGTCCAGACTGGCAAACGCCTGTAAACCAAAGCGTAATAAAATCCCGGCAAGCATTGCCGCCGCAAGCGAGTGCGGAATAATGCGCATCAGACGAGCAAAGAGTCCCGTTATGCCGCAGAGGACTATTAGCGCGTTGGTGACAATAAAAACGCCGATGGCTTCGTTAAGTGTTAGTCCCTGCAATCCGGTGACCAACAAAGCCGCGCCAGGCGTTGACCATGCGGTGAGAACAGGTACGCGATACCATAATGTCAGAGTCAGCGTACTGACGCCCATTGCCAGCCCCAGCGCCGTCATCCAGCCAGAGATTTGTGCAGTGGTGGCTCCGGCGACAATCGCTGCTTGCCAGATTATTGCCGCTGAACTGGCGTAGCCAATTAATACCGCCAGAAACCCCGCCAGTAGCGTGGGTGGAGGAATAGAAAACAGACGCATAGTCACCTCGTGCGTTATAGCGTACAGGCACCGTAGCATTTGTCCGTTATAACGCACAAGTGATAAACTTCCGTTTTGCCGGAGGAGTCGCATGGAAAATCTCGCTCGCTTTTTATCCACCACACTTAAACAACTACGCCAGCAGCGCGGCTGGAGTCTTTCGCGACTGGCAGAAGCGACGGGCGTTTCTAAAGCAATGTTAGGGCAGATTGAGCGTAATGAGTCCAGTCCGACGGTCGCGACATTATGGAAAATTGCCACCGGGTTGAACGTACCATTTTCAACATTTATTTCTCCGCCGCAGTCCGCTACGCCTTCAGTTTATGATCCACAACAGCAGGCGATGGTGATCACTTCGCTGTTTCCTTATGATCCACAACTCTGCTTTGAACACTTCTCGATTCAGATGGCATCTGGTGCAATAAGCGAATCGACGCCCCATGAGAAGGGGGTAATCGAACATGTCGTCGTCATTGATGGACAACTTGATCTGTGCGTTGATGGGGAATGGCAGACCCTTAATTGTGGGGAAGGCGTTCGATTTGCTGCAGACGTCACGCATATCTATCGTAATGGTGGGGAGCAAACCGTACATTTTCATTCCCTCATCCATTACCCGCGCAGTTAAGCGGGAAAACTATTTCGCAACGTCGCGCTTGTGGCTAAAATAGCCGCCATTTTTCAGCTACTGGATAAGAATGTGACCGTATCTTCTCATCGACTTGAACTGTTAAGCCCGGCACGCGATGCCGCCATTGCCCGCGAAGCTATTTTGCACGGTGCCGATGCTGTTTATATCGGCGGCCCTGGTTTTGGTGCCCGTCATAATGCCAGTAATAGCTTGAAAGATATTGCCGAGCTGGTGCCGTTTGCCCATCGTTATGGTGCAAAAATTTTCGTCACGCTTAACACCATTTTGCATGATGATGAGCTGGAACCCGCGCAACGGCTGATTACTGACCTCTACCAGACCGGTGTCGATGCGCTGATTGTTCAGGATATGGGGATTCTGGAACTTGATATTCCGCCGATTGAACTGCACGCCAGTACGCAGTGCGACATTCGTACAGTTGAAAAAGCGAAGTTCCTCTCTGATGTTGGCTTCACGCAGATTGTGCTGGCGCGAGAGCTGAATCTTGATCAGATCCGCGCGATTCACCAGGCTACGGACGCGACCATTGAATTCTTTATTCATGGGGCACTGTGCGTGGCCTATTCGGGTCAGTGCTACATTTCTCATGCGCAAACAGGGCGTAGCGCCAACCGTGGCGATTGCTCGCAGGCGTGCCGTTTGCCATACACATTGAAAGACGATCAGGGGCGGGTGGTTTCCTATGAAAAACATCTGCTGTCGATGAAAGATAACGATCAGACTGCCAACCTCGGCGCGCTGATTGATGCTGGTGTACGCTCCTTCAAGATTGAAGGGCGTTACAAAGATATGAGCTACGTGAAGAATATCACCGCCCATTATCGCCAGATGCTTGATGCCATTATTGAAGAACGTGGCGATCTGGCGCGCGCTTCATCAGGTCGTACTGAACATTTCTTTGTTCCATCGACGGAAAAGACTTTCCACCGTGGTAGCACAGATTATTTTGTGAATGCCCGTAAAGGCGATATTGGCGCGTTCGATTCGCCGAAATTTATCGGCCTGCCGGTAGGCGAAGTAGTGAAAGTGGCGAAAGATCATCTCGATGTTGCCGTTACCGAGCCACTGGCAAATGGCGATGGCCTGAACGTGTTGATTAAACGTGAAGTCGTCGGTTTTCGTGCCAATACGGTCGAGAAAACCGGAGAAAATCAGTACCGCGTCTGGCCCAATGAAATGCCAGCAGATTTGCACAAAATTCGTCCACATCACCCACTAAACCGTAATCTTGATCATAACTGGCAGCAGGCACTGACAAAAACCTCCAGCGAACGTCGGGTGGCGGTAGACATTGAACTGGGCGGCTGGCAGGAACAACTGATTCTGACCCTCACCAGTGAAGAGGGTGTCAGCATCACGCATACGCTGGACGGGCAGTTCGACGAAGCCAATAACGCCGAAAAAGCAATGAACAATCTGAAGGATGGTCTGGCAAAACTGGGGCAAACCCTCTATTACGCCCGCGATGTGCAAATTAATTTGCCGGGGGCGCTGTTTGTACCAAACAGTCTGTTAAACCAGTTCCGCCGTGAAGCTGCTGACATGCTGGATGCTGCGCGTCTTGCCAGTTACCAGCGCGGCAGCCGTAAACCGGTTGCTGATCCTGCGCCGGTTTATCCGCAAACGCATCTGAGTTTCCTCGCGAACGTATACAACCAGAAAGCGCGTGAATTTTATCATCGCTATGGTGTGCAGCTGATTGACGCGGCGTATGAAGCACATGAAGAGAAGGGCGAAGTCCCGGTGATGATCACCAAGCATTGTCTGCGCTTTGCCTTTAATCTGTGCCCGAAACAGGCGAAAGGCAATATCAAAAGCTGGAAGGCGACGCCAATGCAACTGGTTAACGGCGATGAAGTATTAACGCTAAAGTTTGATTGCCGCCCATGCGAGATGCACGTCATTGGCAAAATCAAAAATCACATACTGAAAATGCCGTTACCGGGAAGCGTAGTGGCATCCGTAAGTCCGGATGAGCTGCTGAAAACATTGCCGAAGCGAAAAGGGTAAAACGCCAGTTTTCTGGTTACTCACAACTTATTGAATCTGCATGATATTGCCTGCCGGGTAAGGCGTTACGCCGCATCCGGCATCAAATGACTCAACGTTGTCCCGCTTCTGGTTTGCGCGATTTTTGCCAGTAAAAATGCTCGCGCAAACCTTCCGCCGACTCTTCCGCCACAGCACGCAATTCATCGCTGTCCGCTTCATGACGCAGCTGATGATCCACATTCTTTACCCACACAAATTCATGTCCTTTGTGCCCTGCCATGAGTTGTCCTGAAAACAGAGCACACGTTAATAAGACAACCGATAACGCCTTCGTAAACATCCTGCCACCTTTTTCTTACCTTTTGCCGCTATGATGCCGATCGTTTCTTGAGGTTATTATTCAGTTTTGCAAATTAGCGCAAAGAAATTCTGGAATCTTCCTTCCTGATTTTGCATTGCATTCTGCCGTTGCGGCGATTTAGTGCTATTTTCGAGCAAATTACACACGGAGGTAAACACTAATGTTTACTTTGTTGATATACTCAGCGGCAGGGAGGCGATGTGAAACAAAGCGAGTTCAGACGTTGGCTCGAATCTCAGGGCGTCGATGTAGCGAATGGCAGCAACCATTTGAAACTCAGGTTTCATGGGAGGCGCAGTGTCATGCCGCGTCACCCCTGCGATGAGATTAAAGAACCATTGCGTAAAGCAATCCTGAAACAACTCGGTTTGAGTTAATCGCCAATTAAAAAGGTTAATGACATGCGAGAGACAGTCGAAATTATGCGTTATCCCGTCACTCTTACACCCGCGCCGGAAGGCGGTTATATGGTTTCTTTTGTGGATATCCCTGAAGCGTTGACCCAGGGCGAAACTGTCGCTGAAGCGATGGAAGCGGCAAAAGATGCTTTACTGACCGCATTTGATTTTTATTTTGAAGATAACGAGCTTATCCCTTTACCTTCGCCATTAAATAGTCACGATCACTTTATTGAAGTACCTTTGAGCGTCGCCTCTAAGGTATTGCTGTTAAATGCTTTTTTACAGTCAGAAATCACTCAGCAAGAGTTAGCCAGGCGAATTGGCAAACCTAAACAGGAGATTACTCGCCTATTTAACTTGCATCATGCGACAAAAATCGACGCCGTCCAGCTCGCGGCAAAGGCGCTTGGCAAAGAGTTATCGCTGGTGATGGTTTAATTACAGTTAACGAAAAGTTGTCATTTTTAACAACTGATATAGACTGCCGAATCATCTGCACATAATTACGATTCGATAATGAAAAAATACCAGCAGCTTGCAGAACAATTACGCGAGCAGATTGCGTCGGGTATCTGGCAACCCGGCGATCGTTTGCCTTCGTTGCGTGACCAGGTGGCGCTTTCAGGCATGAGCTTTATGACTGTCAGCCATGCCTATCAGTTGCTCGAAAGTCAGGGATATATTATCGCACGACCGCAGTCGGGTTATTACGTTGCGCCACAGGCAATAAAAATGCCGAAAGCGCCAGTCATTCCAGTCACTCGAGATGAAGCAGTCGATATCAACACTTATATTTTTGATATGTTGCAGGCCAGTCGCGATCCGTCGGTCGTTCCGTTTGCCTCGGCCTTTCCCGACCCGCGACTTTTCCCCCTCCAACAACTAAACCGCTCGCTGGCGCAGGTAAGCAAAACCGCCACAGCGATGAGCGTGATTGAAAACTTACCGCCAGGAAACGCAGAACTGCGTCAGGCTATTGCTCGTCGCTATGCCTTACAGGGCATCACCATTTCTCCTGATGAAATTGTCATTACTGCCGGGGCGTTAGAGGCATTAAACCTCAGTTTGCAAGCGGTAACTGAACCGGGCGATTGGGTGATAGTAGAGAATCCTTGTTTCTACGGTGCGTTGCAGGCGCTGGAGCGGCTACGGCTGAAGGCGTTATCGGTGGCGACGGATGTTAAAGAAGGGATAGATCTTCAGGCGCTGGAACTGGCGTTGCAGGAGTATCCGGTGAAAGCGTGCTGGCTGATGACTAATAGCCAGAATCCACTCGGATTTACCTTAACGCCGCAAAAAAAAGCACAACTGGTGGCGTTGCTCAATCAGTACAACGTAACGCTGATTGAAGATGACGTTTACAGCGAACTTTATTTTGGACGGGAAAAACCGCTGCCTGCGAAAGCGTGGGATCGCCACGATGGCGTTTTGCATTGCTCTTCGTTTTCGAAATGTCTGGTGCCTGGTTTTCGTATTGGTTGGGTCGCCGCCGGAAAACATGCACGTAAAATTCAACGCTTGCAGTTGATGAGTACGCTTTCCACCAGCTCACCGATGCAACTTGCGCTGGTGGATTACCTTTCCACGCGCCGATACGACGCCCATCTTCGTCGCCTGCGTCGCCAGCTTGCGGAACGTAAACAACGTGCCTGGCAGGCACTGCTGCGTTATCTGCCTGCGGAAGTGAAAATTCATCATAATGACAGTGGTTACTTTCTCTGGTTGGAGCTCCCCGAGCCGTTAGATGCCGGCGAATTAAGCCTGGCGGCACTGACGCATCATATCAGTATTGCGCCGGGTAAAATGTTTTCTACCGGTGAAAACTGGTCACGTTTTTTCCGTTTTAATACCGCGTGGCAGTGGGGAGAGCGTGAAGAACAGGCGGTAAAACAATTAGGCAAACTTATTCAAGAACGGCTGTAATAGCGTTTAATTTAATTCCTCTTAGATTGGGTAATATGAATTTCGAATAGCAGTCATATTTCCTAACTCCTTGACTATACTCCAGAAGATAACCTTACAGACGGCATAATGCGCGGTAGCTCACAACCTGAATAAATTTTCTCAGGGGCGAAGGTGTGCCTGCAAGCCGCCGTCTATGGTTAAACAAGGAGATATTTTTACGGCACGGCGGCTGAACAATTAATTACGACAGGAGTAAGACCTTATGAGCAAGACATTTGCCCGCAGCAGCCTGTGTGCGCTCAGCATGACAATAATGACCGCTCACGCCGCCGAACCGCCTACCAATTTAGATAAACCGGAAGGGCGACTGGATATTATCGCCTGGCCGGGATACATCGAACGCGGACAAACTGATAAACAATACGACTGGGTAACGCAGTTCGAAAAAGAGACAGGCTGCGCGGTGAATGTGAAAACCGCCGCGACTTCCGATGAAATGGTCAGTCTGATGACCAAAGGGGGTTACGATCTGGTTACGGCATCCGGCGATGCCTCGCTGCGTTTGATTATGGGTAAACGCGTGCAGCCGATTAATACCGCATTGATTCCCAACTGGAAAACGCTCGATCCGCGCGTGGTTAAAGGCGACTGGTTTAATGTTGGCGGCAAAGTTTACGGCACACCTTACCAATGGGGGCCGAACCTGCTGATGTACAACACTAAAACCTTCCCGACGCCGCCGGATAGCTGGCAAGTGGTTTTTGTTGAGCAAAATCTGCCGGACGGCAAGAGCAATAAAGGCCGCGTTCAGGCTTATGATGGCCCTATCTATATTGCGGACGCTGCGTTGTTCGTTAAAGCCACTCAGCCGCAGTTGGGCATCAGCGATCCGTATCAACTCACCGAAGAACAGTACCAGGCGGTGCTGAAAGTGCTGCGCGCTCAACACAGTTTGATCCATCGCTACTGGCATGACACTACCGTGCAAATGAGCGATTTCAAAAACGAGGGTGTGGTTGCTTCCAGTGCCTGGCCCTATCAGGCCAACGCCCTGAAAGCCGAAGGCCAGCCTGTTGCTACCGTTTTCCCGAAGGAGGGTGTTACCGGTTGGGCTGATACCACCATGCTGCATAGCGAAGCGAAACATCCGGTTTGCGCCTACAAATGGATGAACTGGTCATTAACGCCAAAAGTGCAGGGCGATGTGGCGGCCTGGTTTGGCTCGTTACCGGTAGTGCCGGAAGGGTGTAAAGCCAGTCCGTTATTAGGCGAAAAAGGTTGTGAAACCAACGGTTTTAACTATTTCGACAAAATCGCCTTCTGGAAAACGCCTATAGCAGAAGGGGGCAAGTTTGTTCCCTACAGTCGCTGGACGCAGGATTACATTGCCATTATGGGCGGTCGCTAACTTCGCTGGGGTGCTTTATGACGTACGCAGTGGAGTTTGACAACGTCTCGCGGTTGTACGGTGACGTGCGCGCAGTAGATGGCGTCAGTATTGCGATAAAAGATGGTGAGTTCTTCTCTATGCTGGGGCCGTCCGGCTCCGGCAAAACCACCTGCCTGCGCCTGATTGCTGGCTTCGAACAGCTTTCCGGCGGGGCTATCTCTATCTTTGGTAAACCCGCCAGCAATCTGCCACCGTGGGAGCGGGACGTGAATACTGTCTTTCAGGACTACGCGCTATTTCCGCATATGTCGATTCTTGACAATGTCGCCTATGGGCTGATGGTCAAAGGCGTGAATAAAAAGCAGCGGCACGCAATGGCGCAAGAGGCGCTGGAGAAAGTGGCGTTGGGGTTTGTACATCAACGTAAACCGTCACAACTTTCTGGTGGTCAGCGCCAGCGGGTTGCTATCGCCAGAGCATTGGTGAATGAACCGCGCGTATTGCTGTTGGATGAACCGCTCGGCGCACTGGATCTCAAATTGCGTGAGCAGATGCAGCTGGAACTGAAAAAACTGCAACAGTCTCTCGGTATCACTTTTATCTTCGTTACCCACGATCAGGGCGAAGCGTTATCGATGTCCGATCGTGTGGCGGTTTTCAATAATGGACGCATTGAGCAGGTCGATTCCCCGCGCGATCTCTATATGCGCCCGCGCACGCCGTTTGTTGCCGGGTTCGTTGGTACATCGAATGTTTTTGATGGACTGATGGCAGAGAAACTTTGTGGCATGACGGGAAGCTTCGCCCTGCGACCGGAACATATCCGCCTCAACACCCCTGGTGAACTGCAGGCCAATGGCACGATCCAGGCGGTGCAATATCAGGGCGCGGCAACTCGTTTTGAACTGAAATTGAACGGCGGTGAAAAACTGCTTGTGAGTCAGGCCAATATGACAGGCGAAGAACTGCCTGCCACGCTCACGCCCGGACAACAGGTGATGGTTTCCTGGTCGCGTGATGTGATGGTGCCGCTGGTTGAGGAGAGGTGAATAGCGATGAATGTATTGCAATCACCTTCACGTCCAGGTCTGGGTAAGGTGTCCGGTTTCTTCTGGCATAATCCGGGGCTGGGGCTGTTTTTACTGCTGCTTGGCCCGCTAATGTGGTTTGGCATTGTCTATTTCGGCTCGCTGCTGACACTGTTATGGCAGGGATTTTATACTTTTGACGATTTCACCATGTCGGTAACGCCGGAACTGACGCTGGCGAATATCCGTGCGCTGTTTAATCCGGCGAATTACGACATCATTCTCCGCACGCTGACTATGGCTGTGGCAGTCACTATCGCCAGCGCCATTCTGGCTTTTCCAATGGCGTGGTATATGGCGCGCTATACCAGCGGGAAAATGAAAGCGTTTTTTTATATTGCGGTAATGTTGCCGATGTGGGCGAGCTACATTGTTAAAGCCTATGCCTGGACGTTATTGCTGGCAAAAGATGGCGTGGCTCAGTGGTTTTTACAACATCTTGGGCTGGAACCACTGCTGACTGCGTTCCTTACATTACCTGCGGTGGGCGGAAATACGCTGTCAACTTCCGGGCTGGGGCGCTTTCTGGTGTTTCTCTATATCTGGTTGCCGTTCATGATCCTGCCCGTTCAGGCGGCGCTTGAGCGTTTGCCGCCGTCATTGTTGCAGGCGTCGGCTGATCTCGGCGCACGTCCACGACAAACCTTTCGCTATGTGGTGCTGCCGCTGGCAATCCCGGGTATTGCCGCTGGCTCTATCTTTACCTTCTCACTCACACTGGGCGATTTTATCGTCCCGCAGCTGGTTGGTCCTCCAGGATATTTTATCGGCAATATGGTTTATTCCCAGCAGGGGGCGATTGGCAATATGCCGATGGCGGCGGCATTCACCCTGGTGCCGATTATTCTCATCGCACTGTACCTGGCGTTCGTGAAACGTCTGGGAGCGTTCGATGCACTCTGAACGCGCACCGTTTTTCCTCAAACTGGCGGCCTGGGGCGGCGTTGTTTTCCTACATTTTCCCATCCTGATAATCGCCGCCTATGCGTTTAACACTGAAGATGCGGCGTTTAGTTTTCCACCGCAGGGCCTGACGCTGCGCTGGTTTAGCGTGGCAGCACAGCGTAGTGATATTCTTGATGCCGTGACGCTGTCACTTAAAGTGGCGGCGCTGGCGACATTAATTGCGCTGGTGTTAGGGACGCTGGCAGCTGCCGCGCTGTGGCGACGAGACTTTTTCGGCAAAAACGCCATTTCGCTGTTACTGCTGCTGCCCATTGCGCTGCCGGGCATTGTCACTGGTCTGGCGTTATTAACCGCCTTTAAAACCATCAATCTGGAGCCGGGATTTTTCACCATCGTGGTCGGTCATGCGACTTTTTGTGTAGTTGTGGTGTTTAACAATGTCATCGCCCGTTTTCGCCGCACCTCCTGGAGTCTGGTTGAGGCGTCAATGGATCTTGGGGCCAATGGCTGGCAAACCTTCCGCTACGTAGTGTTGCCGAATCTCAGTTCGGCGTTACTGGCAGGAGGAATGCTGGCGTTTGCCTTGTCGTTCGATGAAATCATCGTTACGACCTTTACGGCAGGTCATGAACGAACGTTACCGTTGTGGTTACTCAATCAGCTTGGGCGACCGCGTGATGTACCGGTATGTAACCAGGTGAATCATTTGATACCAACGAGGGTTTTAGTGAAAGGAGGTGAAATCACCTGTAAGATACTGAAATAAAACAGGTGATGTCTGGATGAGCGCTTAAAGTCTATTTGATACCGATTGTGCAATAATTAATCATTTATTCTAAAATCGGCAAAACTTTTGATACTACGGATTGACGCTTAAAATGGCTTTAAAAAGGCTTAAAACGTTTTTCTCCAGATTGTCTTTAAAGGAGTGTACTACAGCACAAAAATTGCACCACTCCCTTACGCACTAGCCTTTTTCTGGGTTACATTTAAATGATTAACCTTAGCTTCACATTCTTCATAAATCTCTCTTACAGTATCATCGGGTAACTCTTGTAGACTCAATGCTAGTGCTCTTTTGACTCCGCTCAATGAGTGCAGTTTTTGAATATCTGTATCAAGCAAAACAGTTAGTAGTTCGGCCCCTTTTCTGATCAATAAGTTGGACAAAATCTCTTGTTCAGATGAAGTTAGCGAGTCCCACGCCCTCATGATGATGGAATCACTATCATCAATTCTTTGTTTTTTTGTTCTTTTTGTTTGTTCAATTGGTTCTTTTTTCATGCTTGGCTCATCACCATAACCATGGACTAGCCACTCCATAGATACATGTTCTCTTTCTGCAATGTTCTGGAGATGGTGCTTTCTTGGTTGTGGTGGCGGCTGATTGTTTCTCCTTTTGTAGTAGTTCTGCAATGTCTGAACGTTTATCCCCCATGCTCTAGCCGCCTCACTTCTCGATTTGTAACGCTCTGCAAGACGAAAAATCCGTTCGATCACTGGTTCTTTTCCTTCGTCGAGAAAAGAACTGTTTTTCATGTTCATGCTCTCAGGTTCCTTTGTATTTATCTTATTGATATTAATAACAAAAACACCACAAAGAATAAAAAGAACAAAATACCTTGATTTGGTTCTTTTGTTTGTTCTATTATTTACCCGTACAGATATCCGCACGAATATCCGCGCGGGTAACTTTTTAGAATAGAGGAAGTATGAGTAGAAGAGAAGTTTCAGATCACGATTGGCCGCCTGAAATCATCAAGGCGCGCTTACACATGGCTGGCTTATCACTGCGCTCTTTATCTTTAAAGGCTGGTTACAGCAGGGATTCGCTGAAAAGCGTATTACGTACTCCTTGCCGACCGTATCAGCAAATAATTGCTGATGCTCTTGGGGTATCGCCTGAAGAAATCTGGCCCAGTAGATACCAGGTTAAGAGCTATATGAGAAAGGCGTCATGATATGTATGTCATTGCAAAAGAACTGATTGGCGCGCCCGGAATGCCTGCTACAACAAAAGGTATTCGCCAGGCATTACAACGTTACGTACAAGGGAAAAGCTGTTGTTCCCGTCGTCGCTCAGGCTCTAAAGCAACTGAATACAGCATCGACTGTTTACCTGAAGTGACGCAGCAGGCATTACGTGAACGTTATGCCCTGCAACTGATGACGCAAAAAGCCGATGAATCACCGGCTCCGGTGGTGACAAAGGCCAGACGCTCATCTGACGTGGTTGATGCGGTGGAGGCATATCGCGGATCACCACAACTGATGGTCGAACGCCTCAATGCCCTGACTGAAAACCAGCGCCAGGTGGCTGATGCACGAATCGCGATCGTCAGCGAAGTTCTGAAAGTCGCGCAACAACCTGGTTTCAGCTGTGCGAAGGCTATCCGGTTTATCGTTGACAACCTGGCACGTTCGCAACTGGACGAGCGCATTGTGGCAATGGTTGAGACGGCGAACGCCAAAAAGGGAAACAGCCGTGCGTTGAGTGAAATCACGCTGAAACGCTGGATTGCAGCCTTTAACAAGGCGCAGAACGCCGCTGAACGCCTGCTTTTGCTGGCACCTGGTAAGCGCCAGGAAATAAAAGCCGAAGATATTAACTGGCTGCCCGAATTTCTGGCGCAGTATCGCCAGTCAAACGGCCGACCAATGACCGAGGCTTACGAGGATTTTGTCGCTGAATGGCAGCACCGGCACGCTGATGAGCCTTATATGCTCGATATCATGCCGTCTTATGACACCATTCGCCGCGCAATGAAGAAACTGCCGGAAGTGGTGAAACAAAAAGGCCGGGTGACCGGCAGTGAATACCGCCAGCTTGAGGGATTCACGCGCCGCGACTGGTCCAGAATGCCGGTGAACTATGTCTGGATTGGTGACGGTCACGGCATGAAGCTGAAATGCAGGCACCCGGTTCACGGGCGGCCATTTGCACCGGAAGTGACCTTTGTTATCGATGGCGGTACACGCTTTGTGGTGGGCTGGAGCCTTGACCTGGCTGAAAATGTTTTCGCCGTAGCCGGTGCTATACAGCACGGCATTCGCCATCACGGCAAACCGTTTCTGTATTACTCGGATAATGGCTCCGGGGAAACCGCCGACATCCTGGATAAGGAGATTGTGGGGATACTACCGCGACTGGGGATTAATCACCCGACCGGGATTGCCGGTAATCCGCAGGGACGGGGCATTATCGAACGGCTTAACCGCACATTACCGATGCGCATAGCCCGCAGATACCGCACCTATTTCGGGAAAGGTGCAGATCGCGAGACGTTACGCAAAACCAACCGCGATTTACGCTCGGCATTCACTGCCCTGCAACAGGGCAAGCGGCTGAACGCCCGGCAGCAGTCAGCGATGCGTGATTTACCGTCCTGGTCTGAACTGATTGATGCCATTCGTGATGGTGTTGAGTGGTACAACAACCGGCCGCACGATGAATTACCCATGAAGCCGAACGGGAAGCATTACAGCCCGGCGGAGTTCAGAAAAAAACGCCTGGCAGAAGAGGACACGGAAATTGAATGGCTGTCCGATGTTGAGCTGCGGGATATGTTCCGGCCGATGGTGAAACGCCCGGTAAGACGCTGCGAAATACGCTGGCTGAATAATATTTACTACGCGCCCGAGCTGCGTGATGAGCATGGTCGTAAGGTGCTTATCAGCTATGACATTCATGATGCCGAACGAATTACCGTGCGTCGCCTGGATGGCAGCGTGATTTGCGAGGCGGTATGGGACGGCAATAAACGCGAAGCCTTCCCGGTCAGCGCGGAATACTACAAACAGCAGCAGCGTCTTAAAGGCATGCGTAAACGCGCAGAGGAAAAAATTCGTGATGCCGAGGATGAGGTTATCAACGTGCTGGAGCACAAGCCGCAGGAGCCATGGCTGGAAAACATATACCGCCCTATGGGTAATACGGTGGCCGTTCAGCAGCCAGCGATTGATGATGAACCTGACGAAGAATACGAGCGTAATTTCCAGCGGGGATTACAGCTGCTTGAAGCGAAATTAAAAGAAAATGACCCGCTGGCCTGAAATAAAAAAATAACCCGAGGGGTAACTCAGGTTATTTGGGTTTCAGTCTCGGAGAATGCTGTCTCAAGCGAGGTAAATAATATGACTGATATTAACGATGTAATCAAGACCATAGATGAACTTATTGATGGCGGCGTACTGACGCAGTATGCCATCGCCAGGGAGGCGGGAATTTCCGACGGCACATTATCGGCTTTCCGCAAAGGGAAATATAAAGGAGACAATGATGCTATAACGGCGGCCATGCTTTCCTGGTATGAAAACTGGAATAAACAAAGCGCACTGTCCGAGCTGCCACAGTTTGTGGAAACGCAGACAGTCCAGGAGCTGCGCGCACTGTTTCAGGCGGTTCGCCTGATGGGCTGTATTAACGTCATAGTGGGCGTGCCGGGTGTGGGTAAAACGGCCACCGCCCGTAATTACTGCCAGGAGCAACCGAACACCTGGATGATCACCCTGTCACCCGCGCACTCCAGCGTCACGGAGTGTCTGCTGGAGCTGGCAGAGGAACTGGGGATTGATTACACCCGCGCGAACAAAGGGGCATTATCCCGCGCCATCCGCCGTCGCCTGATGGGAAAGCGCGGACTGGTGATTGTTGATGAGGCTGATCATCTTGGTATTGACGGTCTGGAGCAACTCCGGGCAATCCAGGACGCCACAGGGGTCGGGATGGTGCTTATTGGTAACCCAAAGGGGCTGTTTAAAGGCGGACGCCGCGCCGTTGATGATTTATCTCGCCTGTTCAGCCGTCTTGCCCGTACAAAACAACTACGCAAGGCCAAAAAAGCGGATGTGCTGGCTATTGCCAGGGCATGGGGGATTAGTGGTGAGGCCGAGCTGGCTGTCATGCAGGCTATCGCTGAAAAACCGGGGGCATTACGCGTTCTGACGCATACGCTTAACCAGGCGTGGATCACCGCCAGCGGTGAAGGTGCGGCACTGACAGAAAAACATATTAATGCGGCCTTTAAAGAGGTTTATGCCAACCCTGAATTACTCTCACAGGTGTGATTATGATTGCATTTAATATTCCTGATATTTACGGACGCTTTCACCTGGTGAATTTCGATAACGTCAAAGCAGTCTCCGTGTCTGACAGTGAAGAATGTGGCGATTTACTTTTTGAATTTAATGATCGCACCAGAATGGCAATATCGGCAGGACTTGATCGTGAAGGTGCGAAAGAAGCTTACAGCAATATTTGTCGTTTTATCGGTGCAAAACGAATCAGCTAAACGAGGTGTTATATGAATACGCAGATACAGCAGGAAATCAATGTTCTCCACAGCTTTCGAGAGTTTAACGACAATGGCTGTGAGGTTCGTGATTATATCTATGAATTGATGATCGGTGATGGTGTGTGTTTTCTGTATATAGACCTGTATCAGTGGTATGCAGACATGCAACTTGATTCCATCAGACGCCGTTTTAATCATGAATGCTTTGATGTGGATGTATGGGAAAGCCTGCGCTTTGGTTTTCTGATTATGGATGATTATCGCCAGGGGTGGCGACACGGTTACTCCATTCTTCGTGCAATCATGCGTGGCGAAACCCGAAAAATTCCGGGGATGGGTAAAGTTAATCGAGGCTTCCTGTCAGAGCTGGCTGCATTGCGCATGAATCCATTACTGATACAACCGGAGTTCCCTATGAATTTGTTTGATTCACTGAATAACGCCCGCCGCCTGACTGAACTTGCTGGTGCGGTACTGGAGCGCAGCAAACGCTACCCGCAACGTTTTGCACTGAAAACCACGCCGCCGGTAAACGAAGTTAAGGGAACCGGTGAAATTGAAATCACCGTTAAGACCAACGGCCTGCGCCGCCGTGTGAAGGCCACCCGTATAAGCGGATGCACGGTTTACTGGGAAGTATGAAGTTGCTTCATGGTTCGGCTCTGTCATCAGGTCAGACGCCGGGTCAGTTATCCGAACAAAACGAGGACCAGAGGATGAGTAAAGTCGTACGCATTATTTTCGAATACAAGGAGCACGTTATCCATAAAAACGCGGATGGAACAGTGCGCATGGGGGTAAGTCTGGACATACGTTCAACCGGGATAAAGCAGAAAGGTGATGGACCTGCCATGATTTTTGGGGTGGTTATGCTCGCGGAAAGCAGAGACTTTGCTGAACTTGTGGCAATGAAAGCCAGTGCGCTCATGAAAGATATGGACATGAGTTCCGGGGTTATTAAAGGTAATGAATTTAATCAGCAGGGGTAATTCCATGAGCAAAGTACGCGTTATTTTTGAATTTGACCACGTAATGCATGAAGTAAAGCCAGCCGGTAATGATAGTGAGGAAATCACGGAGGGGGTTACTGCCACGGTAAAAATCGAACGTGATACAGAGAACAGACCGGCAGGACCCTGTGATGTTTATGCACAAATTCTTAAATATCACAGCCCCACAATCATTCAGTTTCTGACAGATGAACTACAGGGTTCCATGCAGGCCATGGGGGTAAGCAGCTCCGTTGAACGCCGTTCTGTTCAGAACGGACCAGATACATTGCAATAAGGAAAAACAAAATGGCAAAACGCGTTACAAAATTAAAGGCCGCAGCCGAGGCGGCACCGCAGACCCGTGAAGAGGTCAGCCGCGATATCCGACGCTTTGGGGATATGCAGCGTGAGGCACTACGCCTGGAAACGGCGATGAATGACGAAGTGGCAGAAATCACCGCCCGTTATACGCCGCAGATTGAAAACCTTAAAAAAGAAATCAAAGTGCTTTTTAAGGGGATTCATGACTGGTGTAAAACCAACCGCAATGAGCTGACGAACGGCGGTGAAACCAAAACTGCCAATCTGACCACCGGAACGGTGTCATGGCGGCTGGGAAATCCATCATGCAGCGTCAGTCGTGATGTGGAAGGTGTGATTGAAATGCTGCGTCGTATGGGGCTTGAGCGCTTCATCCGCACGAAAGAGGAAGTGAATAAGCAAGCTGTCCTGGCAGAGCCGGATGCGGTGAAAGGGATTGCGGGTATTAAGGTGAATAAAGGCGCTGAAAATTTTCATGTCGAGCCTTTTGAACAGGACGCCGGACTGAATAAATAACACCGCATTAAATCTTTAAATATCACATCGTTTTAATTATGGGGCGCGCGGCAGGGGGCTGGTCGCGCCTGCATGCAAATTTATCGCGCTCGCGTCAGGGGACTGCTCGCGCCTGAATGAGGCATGTCATGAGTATTAAATATCGTTATTTTAAAATGAATGAGAGCGATTCCCGTCATTATCACAGGGAATGGCTTGATTGTGTTGGCAGGGAGCGCCAGAAATTGATTGATGATTTTCTCAGTAATCAGAATGCCAGAGGGTATTGTTATTCCTGGTATTGTGGGGATTTTTTTGTCAAATCAATACTGGTGCATGAGGATGTTGATGTCGGAAGAAATAAACGGGTGTTGTCTGATAAATTTGATGAAGATGGCCGTACTTTATTTTCAGTTAAGCCCGACCGCAGATTCAGAGAGGAAAAAAAACTGAACAAAGCACTGAATATCTTAAACGAGAAGTTAAAACAGCTTCCGTCATTCAGTACCTGGATGGTTAATAAACTGGACTGCTATTTTGAGGTTTTTGGTGTCAGCAACGGCCGCACAGTTATGGCGTGCTCTTCTGCCGGGTTCTATGGCGACAAAGGGGCTGTTGTGGTTCGTATTCCTGTCGGTGAATCAGATAATGCCTTTTCACCTGAAAAGCTGCATCCGTCATTGATGGCAATCAAGCATTCCGAATTCATCGCAATAACGGAGGAATAATTCATGATTGATGCAAAAGTGCTTGAAGGGGTTAAAAGCTGGCTGCGTTTTTCTGGCCGTCTGACCAGTCGTTCTCTGGCAGAAAAAATGAATATGCCGCTATCCTCCATGGTTTATTTTCTGCGTGATGCGGTCGATGCCGGTGTGCTGACGGACCGTAACGGTTTTTATGATATTCCGCGTCCCCGCCCGGTGCAGCCGGTTCGTCGCAAATGCAGCCAGGAAGGTGCGGCTGATGATGTTCAGTGGTGCAGCTTCAGAAAATCCCTGCCGTGGATTGAGGGGCATGATATTCCGTCGATGGCGTGGGAATTTGCTCAGGGCGTTCTGACCTGTGAAACCGTTTATGTGGTGGCTGAAGTTGATGAGCAGGCCATGAAAGAAGGCGTGCCCCAGTTTGTGATGGCGTATATCGACATTCGCCTGGGCGTCATTATCTGCGGTTTAAGCGGCTGGAATATCACCGAACATGTTCTGCGTTACCTGATTGTTGACCGGACGGCTGCGCCTGCCGCGATTTCTGCGGAGGTAGAGTAATGTTCTTTAAAACATCAAACCCTGCCGCGCTGGCTGCGTGGCAAAAATACCAGCAGGACTGCCAGACGGTAAAAGATGAGGCGAAACGCCTTGAGGCCGTGCTGAATGTTGCGTGCCGGTCGGTATTTGAATTCAGTATCAGTGGCTTTTGTTTTAAGGGGCTGCGCTTTATGGATGACAAATATCCTTTTCATCGCGACTTATGGCGAAAACCAACTGCGTCGAATGGCTGGAGCTGTACGCCGCGCACATCACGTATCCCTAAAACCCTGCGTGTTGCCTCTGATGAACTGAACATTCTGTGGCGTGAATATTCGCCCGTCACGTATGCCAGAACCGATGCCCTGTTGTTCTGGCTGGGTATTGATTTCTCGGCAATCATGTTTGGCCCTGTGAAGTGGTTCTGCGTTGACGATGTGATTTACCTTGAGTGCGGCGTAAAACCCGCAAATCAGAAAATGACCGAAATTCTGTCTGATGAGTTTTATGCTGCTGAAAAGCGAGTCAGGGGGTGATGTATGATGATTTTACAACCCATGGGGCGAAAAGGTCAGGCACCTGCTCATGTCCGTGCGTGGACACCTGAAGAAGATGCGCTGCTGATTGCGCTTTATCCATCCACCCCGGTTAAGAATATTGCTGTCAGGGTAAAAAGAAGTTTCTGGGGTGTACATAACCGGATTGTTTTATTACGCGGTACTTACCCGGAGTTGCTCAAATGCAAACGTCCAAGATTTAAACATGATGAAGATAAATTTATCCGAAAAAATGCCAGAACGATGACCGGTAAGCAAATAGGAGAATATCTGGGGCGAGACCGGGATTCTGTCCACAATCGGGCGCGATATATTGGCGTAAGCATGAAAAAATACGGAGAATTGCTGCCCTTCACCCGTATACCTGACGATGATGTTCATCTTATTCGTGAATTACGGGATGCTGAATCACCACGACGTCTTACCTTCCGGGAAATAGGCGAGAAATTTGAATTATCCGAGAGTACGGTGAATTTTATTTATCACCATCGCCGGACTGCCGGGGACGCTGTATTACGGGAGTTAACGCCATGATAACGACCTTATTTGTTGAATCAGACGAACCTCTGGTATGTGCCGCCGGGATGCCGGTCTGTGGCGGAACCCTGACCGGGGTTTATTTCGGGGATTTGCGCGGTTATCCCTGGCATTCACTGAATGATGCTTTCCCGCCTGATATGGAGGCTGTTGTACTGATTGTTCAGTACGGTCACCGACAGGAGCTGCGCATCGGCCATATCGGGTATGAAGGTTTTTTTGTTGATGAAGAAACCGGAGCCTGCCTTGAAGATGAGGATGGACAGGTGACGCACTGGTGCCATATTTCGGCTTTACCGGAATTACGGGAGATACACAATGGATGAGCAAATAACGGACAATATTTCTCTGCTGTTCTGGTGTTTATATATCACATCGTTTTTCGGCGCATTTGTTATCACCCGGTGGTTATGCCGGAAAATTATCAGCCTTTTTGATAAAAGATATCTGCTTGAGCTGGCTGCGGATGCGCTTATTCAGCAGGCCATTGTGTTATACAGCGGTGAGTTTTTCTGCCGAATAACAACCAGAGATGGCTGGCACATAATGATTATTCCGCCAACGCATCATATCCGGTGGAATGAGCCAGAAAAGGCTTTCCATGTCCGTAAAAAGGTAAATACGGTATGAGAGGAAAACTGATATCTGCCATTCATGTGGCAAAACGCGAGCTTGCTCTGGATGATGAAACCTATACATCCGCACTGCTGGCAGCCACCGGTAAAGCCAGTTGCCGGGATATGTCACCGGATGAGTTATCCCGCGTACTGGATGTTTTCAAAAAACGCGGTTTTAAAGTGCGTCAGAAACCGGTTAACCGGGCCTTAAAGCCGGGTACGGTGACCGCCAAAATTCGCGCCATCTGGAAAGTGATGCACCGGCAGGGCTTTATTTCTGATGGTGCGGAAACGGCCCTTAACCGCTGGGTGAAATCGCAGACGGCCGCGCAGAACGGCGGCGAAGGTGTGGCTAACTGGCAGTGGCTGGAGCAACACCCCGAGCTGGCCTCTGATGTGCTGGAGCGTCTCAAACGCTGGCACCGCCGCAAAATGCTGGCAGCCCTGGATATGTCGGAGCGTGCAGTGATGAGTTATGAGCGCGTTTGCAGGCTGTATGAAAAATCATTCCCCTGTTAACCCAAATCCCGCCACAGTGCGGGATTTTATTTTTCCTGAATTTCCGTTTCTGACGGGATTATGCAACCAATTGTTTCATCTGGTTTTTCATATAACGCTATCAATTTAGCCAGCTCATCAGCATCAAAGTTATAAAATTCAGTTTGTTTAGTTGTCTCCTGATAGTGTTCCCAGCTACGAACAATGACGCTACGAATAACTTTCTTTTCCGGGGGTGTTTGTTTTGTTGGTTTACGATGTAACCACGTCTGAAACATACTGGCTAATGCCTGCCAGAACCCATCGCATGAAGCTGCGGCCAGAACGATCAATACAATATCGCTTCCGGCAGCACTAAGTGTTGCTGCTTCTATATTATGATTTGTAAGTTTATACTCTTTCGCCAGATCATTGAGTTCATGGGCCAGTTCTGGTGGGCACGATAAAAGCAAAGATGGAGGTTGTTTCATGGATATCTTCCTTTATTCCGGTGGAACGCTGTCAGGCAGACTGAAATTATTTGTTTTTGCACTGGAGCAAGCCTGGTGTGCTTTAAGAGTTGGGATAATTGGTTTTCATGTTGATGAAACAACAATAACCCGCAATATGCACAAGCTTTTTGATAAGAAAAACTCCTTCAGGGTTTGTATTTTTAAAAATAAAAACGATCTTTATCATATAGTTACACCGGAAAATGATCAATAAATACACAGCTCATTTCGGGTTATGATTTACAGCGCCTCTAAATCCCGCCACAGCGCGGGATTTTTATTTTAAACTTGCCCTGTGTAATGATGACCGGAGGCGGGTATGGCTGAAACACAGATGAGCATGTTTGGTGACAGCGAACAGCTGCACGCGCTGATTGACCGTCTGGATGACATTCCTGATGATGAGCTGAAAAAGAACTGGCCCGGCACGCTGCGGGACCTGGTTGATGTGATCAGTGCTGAACTGCACCGTCAGGGGATTGAACCTGCTCAGGCAGGAATGCTTGCCCGTAAAGTTGCGGCCGCACAGGCCGGGTACATGGGCGGGCGTGGTTATTATCTCCCGGTCGGTGAATCCCTTTTCACCGAACTGCGCAATAATGAGATTTTTTCCCGCTGGAGCCAGGGCGAAAAAATTGAAACCCTGCGCCGCCATTACAGGATGTCAGAAACCCAGATTTATACCGTCATACGCGAACAGCGCCGTCTGCATCTGGCAAGAACGCAACCGCCACTTTTCTGATATTCCGCAAAGCCTGCCGCCTTTCCTTCACCGTTACGCTGACTCAGAGAACATCATGAGACAGCGTAACAATGCCAAAACTCCCCGCACCACTGCGTAAAAAGCTGATTGCCCTTGTTCTGGCCGGTGCCGGGACGTTCACCATTACCACGCATTACACCGGTTACTGGGAAGGGAAAGAAAACTCCACGTATATCGATCCCACCGGTACACCAACCATCTGTTACGGCCATACCGGCCCGGATGTGAAACCGGGTATGACCCTGACGGATGAAGAATGCCTGGAACTACTGGAAAAGGACATGAAATGGGCCTTTGCGGCCATTGATCGGCGTGTTCAGGTGCCGCTTACCCGTGGTCAGACGGTGGCGCTGGCTTCGTGGATCTTCTGGGCTGGTGAAACGAACTTCCGCAACTCCACGCTTCTGCGCCTGATCAATGCCGGGCAGATGCCCGCGTCCTGTAAGCAGTACATCCGCTGGATTTATTCGAAGGGGGTGAAACTCCCCGGTCTTGAGGCCCGCCGTTCGGCGGATGAATGGTTATGTCGCTACGATTTGCCGAAAGTCTGAACCGCTTCTGGCGACCGCTCATGATTGCGCTGCTGTGTGCCGTTGTGCTGCTGCGGGGTGTGCTGTGGCTGCGGTGAATAATCCCTTACCGGCCCTGATTGCCGGAGGCTGTATGGCGGCGCTGGGGGTGATGAGCGTGCTGGCTGCCGTGGTATGGGGAATGCACCAGAAGACGCAGCGCCTTGAGGACAATAATCATGTGCTTGTGCGCGAACGGGACGAAGCCCGTCTGGTGCTGGCAAACCAGCAACGCACCCTGCAACTCATTTCACAAATCAGTGAGGCGGCCACGAATGAAAAACAACAGAACATTCAGCACAGCGAGGGGCAGCAGAGCGTTGTCCGCCGGTCGCTGGCAGCAGTGCCTGCGGCCTCTGCCCCTGTTCCTGATGATGTGGCTGATCGGGTGCGCCGGGCCGTCTGTGAAATACGTGCCTGTGAAGCCGGTGCCGATCCCCGCTGAATGGCTGGCTGACTGCCTGGTGCCTCCTGCGCCGGAGCCGTTCACGTTTGGGGCATCGGTCACTTACAACCTGCAACTGCTGGCGGTGATCAAGAACTGCAACGTGGACAAGGCCAGTATTCGTCGTCTGGAGGCGCGGCGACAACATGAATTTACTGATATGGCCGGAACGCCTGCTGTTCCGGCAGGAAAGACGAAGTAAGGAAAAGCTATGGATGATTCAGATCGTGCTCAGGCTGTGATGGAGCGGGGATCAGAACGCGCCCTTTGTAACCGGCTGACACGTAAGTGCCGGGCAATGGATGCTCCGGGCAGACGTGTCTGCGCAGACTGTGGCGGAGAGATCCCCGCCGCACGTCTTGTTGCTGTGCCGGATGCCATCCGTTGTGTGAACTGCCAGAACATCATGGAGGCCCGTCATGTGGGTCAGCATCGTTAAAGATTATGTTGTGCCGATCCTTTCGGCGACGGCAACCGCTGGCGGGATATTCATGGCGCTGATGCGCAAAACGTTTGTCCCCCGCGAGGCCTTTGAAAAACTCTCCGACCGCGTTGAGAAGGTGGAAACCCGCCTGTCGTCACTGCCGACAGAAGCCGAGGTCAACCGTCTGAATGTGGAAATCGTGACCCTGCGGGGTGAACTGAAAACCACGAACGCCACGCTCCGCTCTGTCTCCTATCAGAACGAACTGCTGCTGGAGCAGGCTGTAAGGAAAAAAACGCAATGAGTGATTTCATTACTGAAGATCAGCGTCTGGTCATTCTGCGGTCGCTGGCAGATTACAACGGTGAACTGGGTGAATCCGTGCTCCAGGACTGTCTGGATGATTACGGTCACCACGTGTCCCGCGACACCGTTCACACCCACATTGCCTGGCTTGCCGAACAGGGACTGGTGCGCAAACGCGTTCTGATTAACGGTTATTTCATCGCAGAGCTGACCGGCCGGGGGCAGGATGTGGCGGAAGGCCGCGCCAGTGTTCCGGGTGTGAAGAAACCACGCGCAAGGGGGTAACGATGGACAAGCCGACGCGTGGCCGCGTGCGCAAGGTGGATTTGCTCCCCGACAGCATCCGTAAGCCGCTGCTGGAAATGCTGCGTGAAAAACGTCTGACGCAGGTCCAGATCCGCGAGGAAATCAACCGTCTGATCCGCGAGGCAGGCCTGCCGGAAGAGCAGCAGCTTTCACCGGCGGCCATCAGCCGGGAAGCCTCCCGTAATGAGCTGATTGCCCGCAATCTGCGTGATTTGCGCGAGCAGACAAAAGCCATGATGGCTGAACTGGGGGATAAGCCGACCGGTGAAACTACGGCGCTGATTCTGGAGATGTCCCGTGCCCTGATGTACCGCCGTCTGCGTGCCGCCACCGAATCCCTGAACAGCGACAGCGACGTGGATATGCGCCTCATCAAGGACATCCTCCTGTCGGCACAGCGTGCGGAAAGTGCCGCCGAGCGCAGCATTAAGCGTGAAAAAGAAATCCGGGCCGCATTTGCTGAAGAGATGGCGAACGCGCTCACCGACGAACTGCGCGGCGTGGACGGGATGAGTGAACAGCTTGAGTCCCGTATTAAGGGGATTCTGTTGGGTAAAGTCTGATGAATAACGCCGAAGAACTCTCCCCCTTACTGACGAATACCGTCTCCACCCGCAAAATTGATCTGGCCGGTGAAAAAGCCCTGCTGGGCGTGGATGTGCCGGACAGCCTTGATTTGCCCGGTGATATGCCGGTATTTCTGGATTATCAGGCCCGCTGGTTTGAGGATGAAAGCGAGGTCTGCATCGCGGAAAAATCCCGCCGTACCGGGCTTACCTGGGCGGAAGCCGGGCGTAACGTCATTACCGCTGCAAAACCGAAGCGGCGCGGTGGCCGCAATGTGTTTTATGTGGGGTCAAAGCAGGAGATGGCGCTGGAATATATTTCTGCCTGCGCCCTGTTCTCCCGTGCCTTTAACCAGCTGGCAGATGCTGATGTGTATGAGCAGACCTTCTGGGATCGGGATAAAAAAGAAGAAATTCTGACCTACATGATCCGCTTTCCGAACAGTGGATTCAAAATTCAGGCACTGTCTTCCCGTCCGTCAAACCTGCGCGGCCTTCAGGGAGATGTGGTGATTGATGAAGCCGCGTTCCACGAGTCACTGGATGAGCTTCTCAAGGCGGCAATGGCGCTTACCATGTGGGGCGCGCGCGTGCGTATTATCTCCACGCATAACGGCGTCGATAATCTGTTTAATCAGTACATTCAGGAAGCCCGCGAGGGACGCAAGGATTACAGCGTCCACCGCATAACCCTGGATGATGCCATTGCGGACGGGCTGTACCGTCGTATCTGTTATGTCACCGGCCGCGAATGGTCACCGGAAAGCGAGCAGAAGTGGCGTGATGATCTCTACAAAAACGCCCCGACCCGTGAGGATGCCGACGAGGAATACGGCTGTATCCCGAAAAAATCCGGCGGTGCCTATATTCCTCACGCACTTATTGAAATGGCGATGATCCGCGACATCCCGATTCTGACGTTTGAAGCCCCGGACGACTTCATCAGCCGTGCCGCATGGCTGCGTGAATCGGAAGTTTTAACCTGGTGTGAAGAACATTTAAAACCGCTTTTAGAGGCGTTAAATCCCCGTTCCCGCTTCAGCTTCGGGGAAGACTTTGCCCGCACCGGTGACCTCTCCTGCTTTGTGCTGCTGGAAATCACCGAATCCCTGGCAAAACGTGAGGTGTTTCGCGTGGAGCTGCGCAACTTGCCGTATGCCCAGCAGGAGCAGGTGATGATGTACATCCTGACCCGCGTTCCGGCCCTGGTTGGTGCAGCGTTTGACGCCACCGGTAACGGCGGCTATCTGGCAGAAGCCGCGCTGCTGGCCTTTGGCCCGGACATCATCGACTGCGTGATGTTGTCGCCGAAGTGGTACGGCGAGTGGATGCCAAAACTGAAAGCCGAGTTTGAAGATCAGAATATCCTCGTCGCCCGCCATCAGACCACGCTTGATGATTTGCGCCATGTGAAGGTGGTGAATGGTATCCCGCAAATCGACAAGGGGCGCACGAAGGACCAGAACGCAACGGCTGCGAACGCCCGCCGCCATGGTGATTTTGCCGTGGCACTCTGTATGGCAAACCGGGCGTCATACATGGAGGGTTTCATCCTGGATGAATCAGCCTGTCAGGCGCTGCCGGAGCGGTCGCGGGCAATGGAGGGCGGTTATCGTGATGACGATGAGGCATATCATGAATTTGATCGGGGGTGCTGGTAGTGGGACGCATAATTGATCTTGACGGAAAACCTTTCTCCTTTGACCCGGAGATGCAAAGTACCGCGCTGGATATTCCGCAGATTGCCAGCCGTTATGTTGAGCATCCCGCCTCGGGTATCACCCCGAACCGGGCGGCGCAGTGCCTTCGCGGGGCTGAACGTGGCGATCTGATTGCCCAGTCCGATCTGGCGGCTGACATTGAAGAAAAGGACACCCACCTTTTTGCGGAGCTGGGCAAGCGACGTCTTGCCATTCAGGGGGTGCCATGGAGCATTGAGCCGCCACCGAACGCCAGCGCGAATGAGAAAAAGGACGCGGAAATGCTCGACGAATATCTGCATTCCGCAGACTGGTTTGATGCCATGCTGTTTGACGCCACGGATGCCATCCTGAAGGGCTATTCCTGCATGGAAATTGAGCACGGGATGCTCGGTAAAATGCACATCATCCGCGCCATCCGCTGGCGTGACAGCGGGCATTTCTGCCTTAACCCGGATGATTTGAGCGAACTGCGACTGCGTGACGGCAGCCATGCCGGGGTGGCGTTTCAGCCCTTTGGCTGGATAGTGCATCAGTCGCGTTCACGCACCGGCTACGGTGGTGCGACGGGGCTTGTCAGAACGCTTATCTGGCCGTTCATTTTCAAAAACTATTCCGTGCGCGATCTGGCGGAATTTCTGGAGGTGTACGGCCTGCCGATGAAGGTCGGGAAATACCCGTCCGGGGCAACACCGGAGCAGAAAAGTGCCCTGATGCGGGCGGTGATGGATATCGGGCGACGTACAGGCGGGATCATCCCGGCCGGGATGTCGCTGGAGTTTCAGGCGGCAGCGAACGGTCAGGCCGATCCGTTTGAAACCATGATTTCGTGGGGGGAGCGTTCCATCTCCAAAGCAATACTCGGCGGCACGCTGACCACGGAAGCCGGAGACAAAGGCGCGCGCTCGCTGGGTGAAGTGCATAACGAGGTGCGCCGGGAAATCAGGGATTCTGATTTACGCCAGCTGGCCGCCACGCTGAACCGCGATCTGGTGTATCCGCTGTATGCCCTGAACACCGCCCACGCCATTGATATCCGTCGCCTGCCGCGTATCTGTTTCCAGACAAAAGAGCCGGGGGATATCACCAAAATCACCAGTGCGGTGATGCAGCTCAGTACGGGGATGGATATTTCTGATCCCTGGATAAGGGAGCAGACCGGTATTCCGCAGCCCACGCCCGGTGAAGCCATCTTCCGTGTCCGTCAGAGTGGCAATGAACCTGCTCAGACAGACAAAGAGATGCCACCGGAAAAACAGGAGAAGACAGAGCAGACAGCGCTGGCTGCCAGACTGCCGGAAGCGAAAAGCAGCCCCCGTGATGAACTGGACGACATGGGGGATGCGGTGCCTGCCCGCCGGTTACAGGAGGCCATCGACCCGGTACTGGAGCCGGTCATTGATGCCATCAGAACGCGGGGGCTGGCGGAGGCACTGGCAGACCTGCCCGCCCTTTACCGTGAAATGGATGATTCCCGCCTGATGACGCTGCTCAGTGATGCCATGTTTGCTGCGGAAATGAAGGGGATGCTGGATGGCTCAGGGGATTGATTTAGGTTATGCCGCTACCCTTCCCTCAAAAGAGGCGGTGGCATACTTCCGCGCCAAAGGGGCGCATATCAGCTGGAACTGGTTCGAAACAAACGCAGATGTTCATGCCCGTTCATTCACGGCGGCAAAAGTGGCACGCCTGGACGTACTGACCACACTACAGGCGGAAGTGCAGCGTGCTGTTGATGAGGGGATTTCACAGAAAGCATTTATCCGCACGCTGACACCCCGCCTGCAAAAGCTGGGATGGTGGGGAAAGCAGATTGTGGTGGACAGCGCAGGGAACGCGGAAGAAGTGCAACTGGGCAGTCCCCGTCGTCTGGCGCTGATTTACAACGTGAACACCCGCGTGGCTTACAATGCCGGGCGTTACACGCAGATGATGAACAACACGGACACGCATCCGTTCTGGCAGTATGTGGCGGTGATGGACAGCCGCACCCGCCCGGCGCATTCCGCCCTTAACGGGCTGGTATTCCGCTATGACGATCCGTTCTGGAATACACACTACCCGCCCAATGGCTGGAACTGTCGCTGCCGTGTCCGGCCATTGTCTCAGGCCCGTCTGGATGCAATGGGACTCTCTGTTTCATCCGGTCAGGATCATCTCTCCACCCGCAATGTTGAGGCTGGCGTGGATAAGCAGACCGGGGAAGTCAGAGAAATGCCGGTGACCACATATTCAGATGGCACCAGAACCATGACACCGGATGTGGGCTGGTCATATAACCCCGGTTCGGCGGCGTTCGGCACAGACCAGGCGCTGATCCGTAAACTGATCGAGGTGAAAAGCCCGGCGTTACGGGAAATGGTGGTTCAGGAGATGAACAACAGCCCGGAGCGGCAGCTGGCGTTCCGCATCTGGGCAAAAAACATCATGAAAACCCGGCGAGGCGGTAACGATATCCGCACGCTGGGCTTTATGACCGAAAGTATTGCGCAGGCGGTGGAAAGCCGGACGGGAACGCCACCGGCCCGCCTGCTGGCGATGAGCGGTAAAAATGTGCTCCATGCGGACAGCGTGAAACATCAGAATGACGGCATTGCCCTGACGCCGGAGGATTTCGGGCGATTACCGGCAATGCTGGCCGCCCCCGATGCCGTGCTGTGGGATAATGTCCACCAGAACCTGCTTTACATCACTGAAACCCGTGACGGAACGGCAAAGATTGCCGTCAATGCGCCTTATGGTGTGAAGCGCCAGCCGGATAAGCTGGATGTGGTAATTAATGCTTACCGGGTAAATAAATTTGATATTGAAAAAGCAATAGAGGGCGGAAAGCTGGAACTACTGGAAGGTAAATTGTAAGCCGGTGACGGGGGTCGAACCCGCATAAACATATGACCCCTGAGGGTTTATGCCGCTTTACCAGTTAAGAGTACACCGGCCTGTATTTATTTTAATCAGATAGTTTTAAGGAGGCAACATGTCATCCATCGATGCAGCCGTGGTGGTGGACGTTGCGCGTCTCCAGCGGGTCTTTGCCCGGCTTCAGTTTGTGGGTGGTGGAAAAGACCTGGCCCGCAGTGTGGCGTCCAGCCTTCTGTCATCCTCAGAAATGGCGTTTGAACAGGAAAAAGAGCCGGACGGCGAACGCTGGCATGACTGGTCAGATCCTTACCGCAAGTGGCGTACCCGTAAGGGATACATGCCCGGCAAAATCCTGACGCTGAACGGCGATCTGGCCCGACGCCTGACCACGGATTATGGCGATACCTGGGCGCTGATTGGATCAAATGAGCCTTATGCGGCCATTCATCAGTGGGGTGGCCTGCCAGGTATGCCGCCTGGACCGGCGGCCATTGGTGCACGTCCGTATATGGGCTTTGATCAGGTGGCAGAGCAGGAGATCATGGCCGAAATCAGAAAACGCTTTAAAAAGGCCACAGAAACGCCTTAATTGTTTAAGGTATGCAAATGCATTACCTTACCCCCTTCAGGCGCGTGTCGTGATTTTCTAACCTGTATTTAACGGGCTTTAAAATCTGCGTGAAGCGCCTTTGTATTTTTCCCCTGGAAGCACTTCCTGAAATCCCGCAAAACCCGCCCTGAAAATTCCCGGCTTATGCTGCCGGAATGAAGACGAAAAACACGCCCAAACTTGCTTATGCCATTCTGAATGCCATCAGCCTGTCCGCAGACGGGGACGGTGACTGGTGTCAGATCATGCCAGCCGGTCGGGTAAAGGCCCGTGACGGTCGCCCGGAAAAACCGGCTGAAGGCTGGCTGATTAACCGTGCGACCGTTGAGCGCATGGTATCCCGGGTTGTGGCGCTCAATCAGCCGGTAAAAATTGACTACAACCACCAGACCCTGATTAAGGGGCATCAGGCACCGGCTGCCGGTTTTGTGACGGCTTCACCGGAAAACTTCCGCTTCAGTGAAGAGCGTGGCTTCGAGGTGCGCCCGAAGTGGAACCCTCCGGCCCTTGAACATCTGCGTAATAACGAATTCCCCTGGTTTTCACCGGTGATTGGCTATGACGAGAACACCGGCGAACCTGTCGAACTTCGGATGCTGGCTATTACCGGTGACCCCGGTCTGACCGGCATGAATCCTGTCGCCGCGCTGTCGGCGGATGACCTTTATAACGCCTTAAACCCTCCTTTAAAGGATACCTCCATGAATGAGCAATTACGCCAGTTGCTGACGGCGCTCGGTCTGACCGTGGCTGACGGTGACGAATTTACGCCGGAGCTGGGCACGGCGGCGCTGTCTGCCCTCACCGGGATCAAAACCCGTGCGGATGCACACGACAACCTGAAAACACAGGTCGCCAGTCTGTCGGCAGAGCTGGAAACCGCAAAAGGTACACCGGCTGGCGGCAGTATTGATCTGACGAAATATGTGCCTGTTGAAACGTATAACGCCCTGCGTACCGAATACGTTGCGCTGTCAGCACAGCACGGCAGCACCACGCTGGAGCAGGTGCTGGACAAGGCCGAGTCCGAAGGGCGCATCTTCAAAAGCGAACGCGGCTATCTGGAACAGCTGGGTGGGCAGATTGGTGTTACTGCACTTTCTGCACAGCTTGACGCCCGACAGCCGGTTGCAGCCCTGACCGGCCTTCAGACCGACACCGTGACCGTGCCGGATAAAAAGACCGCCACCGCCTCGCTGTCGGCTGAAGATATCGCCGCCGCCCATCTTCTGGGTAAAACCGAAGCCGAATTCCTGAAAATGAAAGAGGAAATGCAATAATGCCTACCCCGATTACACCGGCGATGATCACCGCCCTGATGACGGGCTACCGTTCTGATTTTCAGGCCGGGATGTCCATGGCCCCGTCGCAGTACAAAAAAATTGCGATGACCGTGCCCTCCACCTCGAAATCCAACACCTACGGCTGGCTGGGGCAGTTCCCGCAGTTCCGTGAGTGGATCGGCTCCCGCGTCATCGAGAAGATGAAGGCCTATGGCTATGCCATCGTGAACAAAACCTTTGAAGGCACCGTCGCCATTAACCGCGATGACTTCGAAGACGATAACCTCGGTATTTATTCCCCGTTGTTCCAGGAGATGGGGCGCGCTGCTGCGGCACAACCGGATGAACTGGTCTTTGCTGCTCTTCGTGACGGGATTAATGCGGCCTGCTATGACGGCCAGAACTTCTTTGATACCGAACATCCTGTTTACCCCAAAGTGGATGGCTCCGGGGATGTGCAGATGGTCAACAATATGTTTGTGGCAAAAACCGGCTCTGTCGGTGCACAGGCGGATTACAGCGGTCCTGCCTGGTATCTGCTCGACTGTTCACGCGCAATCAAACCGCTGATTTATCAGGATCGCCGTAAGGCTGAACTGGTTGCCCAGACCAAAGTCGATGAAGGTCGCGCATTCACCGATAACGAATTTGTGTTCGGTGCTTCCGCCCGTCGCAATGTGGGCTACGGCTTCTGGCAGATGGCCTACATGATGCAGTCACCGCTGACGCTGGATGCACTGTGGCACGGCTGGTCAGCCATGCGCGAATTTACCGCTGACGGTGGCCGCAAACTCGGCATCAAACCCACCCATATTGTTGTCCCCACCTCGCTGGAAAAACAGGCGGTGCAGCTGCTGGAGCGTGAACTGTTCGCAGACGGAAACGCAACCGTCTCTAACGAGATGAAGGGCAAGCTGGAGCTGGTTGTCGCGGATTATCTGTAAACGGTGAGCCGGGTTTACGGCCCGGCCCCTGCGGAGGGCAAATATGAATGAACATCACACTGTGGCAGCAACAGATGATTCAGGTCTTCAGGTCAGTGGTGACAATTCTGTCACGGTGCTGGCAGAAGTGCGTTGCAGTCGTTCGGCGTTTCGTCGTGCGGGGTTCCTGTTCACGCGTGGACGTCAGCAGGTTGAGGTCACCCCGGAGCAGCTTGCCCGACTGGAGGCGGAGCCATGCCTCACTGTGCGAATACTACAGACGCCTGCTGATGATGCGGGGAGCGTGGCGGGTGTGGTTCATGCAGTGGCCGGTACAGATTTAGCCGAAGCCGAAGCCGACCTGAAGAAGGCGAGAGCCGGGGCGAAAGCCGAGGCCGAAGCCGAAGCCGAAGCCGAAGCCGGACAGGATGCTCCCCGGAAAAAGACCGGTAACAAAGCGAAACAGGCGAAAAAGGCCCACGCATGAATTACGCCACTGAAACCGATATGCGGGCGCGTTACCGCGAGGATTTGCTCAGGCCGTTACTGGCAGTGCCCCGTTCGGATGAGCCGGACACGCGCAAGCTGAACCGGGCGCTGACAGATGCGTCAGCCCTTATCGACAGCTATCTGTCCGCCCGTTACACGCTGCCGCTGGAGGTTATTCCGGCAGTTCTTGTTCAGCACTGTTGCGCGATTGCCTTTTATTACCTGTGCGATCAGAGAGCCTCCGATCAGGCGCGTGACCGTTACCGCGAAGCGCTGGCCTGGCTGAAAGATGTCATGAACGGCAATGTGCCGGTCGGTGTGGATACGAACGGTGCGGCCCCTGAATCCGGGGATTTACCACAGGTTCAGTCTGATGCGGCGGTATTCGGGCGCAACCAGAAGGGCTTCATATGATTACGGAAACCGAACAGGCATACATCGCCCGTATCCGTGAGTATTTCGGGAATGAACTTGTGTCTGTTGACACGCATCCCGGCGACTGGAGCGACAGCGTACTGCGCACCATGCTGATTAACGCTCCGGCGATCTACGTTGCCTGGCTGGGTGCCGGTGAAGGCCGTACCCGTGGTCGCCTGGTCAGTCACTGGGTGTTCTACGTCATCGGCGACATGCTCAACGGGCGTGAGGCCAGCCGTCCCGGACTGTATCAGATTGTGGCCCGGCTGATTGCCGTGCTTAACGGCTTCAGAACAGAAAAAACCTCACCGCTTTACTTTGAAAAGGCGGTCAACGGTTACACCGAAACCCAGGCGAACAGTGGGGCCGTGATGTATGCGCTTTATTTCTCCTGCGAGGAAATGATCGCGCCACTGACGGATATCAGCTCGCTGGACGACTTCCTGCGTCATTACGAAACCTTTGTGGAGCCGCCCGGTACGCCGCCGTTTGAGGCACATATTGATTTGCCGGGGAACACGACAACGGCGGTCGAACCGCCGGAGGAACTGTAAATGAAAACCATCTTTATCAAACCCGCGCCGGGACGCCTGATTCGTGATCCCGACACAATGCGCCCGCTGGCACAGGAGGGGGAGGAAAAAACCTTCACGCCGTTCTGGTGTCGGCGTCTTGATGACGGCGATGTCATTCAGGCTGAAAAAGCCGCTGAAGAGGCTCCGGCTGTATCTGCGGATGCAACGACTGCGACAGAAAAACCGGTCGCCCAACCGGCATCCGATAAGGAGAAACCGCAATGATTAATTTTGACGGGATCGGTAATGACCGCCGTATACCGCTGATTGGGGTTGAGTTTAATAACTCCATGGCGGTCACCGGCACCCCGGCACAGCGTCAGTGTGTGCTGCTGTTTGGTCAGGCGAGAATGAAAGAGAATGCTGTGGACGGTACCGGTGTGCTGGATGTTCCGGTCAGGATCACTCGCGCCTCTCAGGCTGTGGAGCTCTGGGGGCGTGGCTCCATGATCGCTCTGATGGTGGCTGAATTTATTGCCATCAATCCTGATGCGGAACTGTATGCTATTGCGCAGGGGGCCGGAACAGGCGGGGCAAATGCCGCCGCCTTTAACCTTACCGGTACGGCTGCGACCGATGGTTTGCTCTGCATCTATATTGGTGGACGACGCTATGCGCTGCCCGTAAAAGCCGGACAAAAAGGAAAAGCTATCATTGATGCGCTTGTTGCCCTGATAAATAAGGATACTGATGCGCCATTCACAGCTGTATCTGCGGTTGTTGATGGCAGTAATGCAGGCGGTCTGAAAGGAAGTATGGGAGTGAGCGCCCGCTTCATTGGTGAATGCTCTGTGCACGATCTGCGCCTGAATTATCACGACGGTGAAACCCTGCCGTCAGGGCTGACGCCCCAGACAGGCTTTCCCTCCTCAAGAGCCCGCAATCCCGATATCACCCGAAGTGTGGCCGGAATGGGGGATCGCCAGTACAACTATGTTGTCATGCCCTACAAGGACGATGCAAACCTGAAAATCATCAGTGATGAACTTCTGAAACGCTGGGGACCGGCCAAAATGTCTGACGGCGTGCTGTGGCTGGCACATACCGGCACGTTTGGTGAGGTGCAGGCATTCGGGGCAAAACGCAATGATTTTCTGGCGACCTGCACATCCATTCCCAAAGCCCCTGAACCGGATTACCTCTGGGCAGCGGCGGTCTGTGCCACCTGTGCACCCTCTCTGGGAGCAGATCCTGCGCGTCCGCTTCAGACGCTGGCGCTTCCGTCACGCATGGCCCCGGCCCCGGCCGATCGTCTGACGCGTGAAGAGCGTAACAGTCTGCTGTGGGGAGGGATTGCCACGGTCAGTGTGGCGGCCGGGGATATGGTTCAGATTGAGCGTCAGGTGACGATGTATCGCCAGAACGTGTACGGCGAAAGTGATCCCAGCTATCTGGATGTGGAAACCATCTACACCCTGTCATATCTGCGTTATTCCCTGCGCACTTTCATCACTCAACGTTTTCCGCGCCATAAACTGGCTGATGACGGGACGCCCGTTCGTGCCGGTCAGAATATCGTGACGCCGGAGATCATGAAGCTTCAGTTAATTTCGCTGGGTGAAGAGTGGGTGGAACTCGGGCTGGTCGAAAATCTGGACACGTTTAAAAAGAATCTGCTTGTGGAGCGTAATACGTCAGATCGAAACCGCCTTGACGTGTTATGCACGCCGGATCTGGTTAACCAGTTCCGCTTCCTGGCAGCACAGATCCGTTTCATTTTGTGAGGTAAGGCATGAGCGGAAAACAGTATCAGGGCACGGCCACCATCCGTGTGAACGGACAGGAGTACGACACCCTTGAGGGGGCCACGTTCTCCCCGTCCGGCTATGAGCGTGAAGTGGTGAAAGGCGCGAAAGTCTATGGCTATCGCGAGAAACCCCGTGAGGCGACGCTGGACTGTAAATTTCCGGCTGGCGGAGAAGGTTCACCGGCTGGCGCAGGAAACAAAACGGCGGTGCG
>OGRA01000075.1_pt1 | contig 98148 bp, 83 predicted proteins | sample 1553351 | NCBI WGS metagenome assembly OGRA01 (sample SAMEA2580056, study PRJEB22360) | human gut metagenome | biome: human gut; feature: human-associated habitat; material: faeces | place: Denmark | collected 2008/2010
GTGCCGTCGTGCCGATCTCGCCGGCAGCCGCCGGCAGGTGGCCTCGACCGGCTTCATGGTGCGCCGTCTGCCCGACCCCGCGCCCTATATCACAATCATCGACCAGGCGGGCAACAAGGTGCGCTATCGCGGCTCCAAGCCCATTGCCAAGTCGCAGCTCATGCAGGCTCAGGGAGTTGAGGCGGCAATCGACGACAATCTGCTCGATGTCAATTACCGGGTTCTCGGTTTTGAAACGCTCTTTTTCGACTCGATGGGGAATGCGATGCCCGAACTGTCGGACGGCCCCCGGTTCTCGTCGCGACAGCGCGAGGCGTTCAAGCGCTTATCGCGCGGTAAGCGATTCTTCATCTCGCGTGTACGCGCCGTAGGTCCCGACGGCGTGGAGCGTGACATCTCGCCCATGGAAGTTATTGTAAATTAGAATAATCAGGAGAAAATAAATTATGAATGTCATGACTTCGATATATCGCTATGCGCTGGCACTGAGCATGGTCGCTGCCGCCGGTGCTTTGTCGGCTCAGAATGCATCGACCTCCTCGGGCGTGAGGCGCGTAGGGGGCGACGACAAGAGCCCCGCCGCGCAGGCACAGGTAAGCGACCGCATGCAGATGCGACAGGCCGCCGACTCACGCGTGCCCGACGATGACGCGCAGTGGATGAAGGTGGTGTATCGTTCGCTCGACCTCGCCAAGGTGCCTAATGCGTCGCTCTACTATCCGCAGGAGGTGGTCGACGGACAGGAAAACCTGTTCCGCATCATCATGAACCGCTTTGCGTCGGGCGAGCTTACGGCCTACGAGTATCTCGACGGGCGTGAGATGTTTACCGAGCAGTATCGGGTCAACCCTGTCGATGTGCTTGAGCGTTTCCATGTGCCCTACACCGATGCTGGAAGCGGAGCGCGTCGCCGTTATGTGGTCGAAGAGAGCGATGTGCCCTGCAACGAGGTGCTGAGCTACTACATAATAGAGCGATGGGAGCTCGACCGCTCCACGACGCGCATGACAACGACGGTGCAGGCGTTGTGTCCGGTGCTTCACCGCGCCGGCGACTTCGGCGGCGAGGATGTGCGCTATCCCATGTTCTGGGTCAAGATGGATGACCTGCGCCCCTATCTGCTGTCGACAACGACATTTGTCGACGACGACAACAATGCGTCGCGTTACACCTACGACGACTTCTTCGCCCTGTCGCTCTACGACGGCGAAATCTACAAAACGCGCAATCTGCGCAACCTGTCGATGATGCAGATGTATCCCGACCCCGACGACCGCCGTCGCGCCCAGGACAGCATCCAGCACCGGCTTGAAACGTTTGACGACATGATGTGGGTGCCCACTCGCGAGGAGGTGCAGGCACGTGGCGGCGGAGAGTCGGCCGATTCGGCTGCGGTGGGCGAGTACCGCAAGGAGGCCAAGCCGGCGTCACATTCGCGCAAGCCGGCCAAGGTGAAGGCTCCCAAGAAGCCCAAGTCGTCGGCCGACAGCGGAGCGAAGCGTTCGGTGCGCCGCCGCCGTTGAAAAATACCTTAATATGCGCTTGTAACCGGGAGGGAAGCATTAAAAAAATGTAATACGGAAAAATTTCTTTATTTAATTGTCACCGTTATCAAAAAAGTGACTATCTTTGTAGGCGATTTAGAGTACATAGCCCATAACTAAGTATATACATCTAATAAACTCAATTAAATAAAGTCTACAAAATGAGCAAAATTGATTTAACTCAGTACGGTATCACCGGTACCACAGAGATTGTACACAATCCCACCTATGAGCAGCTCTTTAAGGAAGAAACCTGCCCTACGCTTGAGGGCTTTGAAAAGGGCGTAGTTACTGAACTCGGCGCCGTTAACGTAATGACAGGCGTCTATACCGGACGTTCACCCAAGGATAAGTTCATCGTTCTTGACGACAATTCAAAGGACAATGTATGGTGGACAACCGAGGAATATCCCAACGACAACAAGCCTGTTACCGAAAAGACTTGGGATGCCGTTAAGGAAATCGCCATCAAGGAACTTTCAAATAAGAAACTTTACGTAGTTGACCGCTTCTGCGGTGCCAACAAGGACACCCGCATGGCAGTGCGCTTCATCATGGAAGTTGCATGGCAGGCTCACTTCGTAACCAACATGTTTATCGCTCCTTCAGAAGAGGAACTCGCTAACTTCAAGCCCGACTTCGTTGTTTACAACGCATCAAAGGCTAAGGTTGAAAACTACAAGGAACTCGGCCTCAACTCCGAAACCGCAGTTGTGTTCAACATCACTTCTCGCGAGCAGGTTATCATCAACACCTGGTACGGCGGTGAAATGAAGAAGGGTATGTTCTCGATGATGAACTACTTCCTTCCTCTCGAAGGCATCGCTTCAATGCACTGCTCGGCCAACACCGACAAGAACGGCGAGAACACAGCTATCTTCTTCGGCCTCTCGGGAACAGGTAAGACCACCCTTTCAACCGACCCCAAGCGTCTGCTTATCGGTGACGACGAGCACGGATGGGACGACAACGGTGTCTTCAACTTCGAGGGCGGCTGCTACGCCAAGGTTATCAACCTCGACAAGGAGAGCGAGCCCGACATCTACAACGCCATCACTCGTGACGCTCTTCTTGAGAACGTTACCGTTGACGCTGAAGGCAAGATCGACTTCAAGGACAAGAGCGTAACCGAGAACACTCGTGTATCTTATCCTATCAACCACATCAAGAGCATCGTTGAGCCCGTTTCGGCCGGCCCCGCTGCCAAGAATGTAATCTTCCTCTCGGCTGATGCATTCGGTGTGCTTCCTCCCGTTTCAATCCTTACTCCCGAGCAGACTAAGTACTACTTCCTCTCAGGCTTCACTGCAAAGCTTGCAGGTACTGAGCGCGGTATCACCGAGCCTACTCCTACTTTCTCGGCTTGCTTCGGCCAGGCATTCCTTGAATTGCATCCCACCAAGTATGCTGAAGAACTCGTTAAGCGCATGCAGAAGAGCGGTGCCAAGGCTTACCTCGTAAACACCGGCTGGAACGGTTCAGGCAAGCGTATCTCTATCCGTGACACCCGCGGTATAATCGACGCTATCCTTGACGGTGCTATCCTTAAGGCTCCCACCAAGCAGCTCCCCATCTTCGACTTCGAGATTCCTACCGAACTCCCCGGTGTAGATCCCAAGATCCTCGATCCTCGCGACACCTACGCCAACCCCGAAGAGTGGAACGTTAAGGCTAAGGACCTTGCCGAGCGCTTCATCAAGAACTTCAAGAAGTACACCAACAATCCTGCCGGTAAGGAACTCGTTGCCGCAGGTCCTCACGTTGGCTAATTCACGCAAGTAGTGACTGACTAACTTTCACGACTATAAAATTTTTCCTTAGAAGGTGGACGCTTAAGCGCCCACCTTCTATTTTTTTGCTGCCATCCGCTACTGGGGATGCTATTTTGTGGGTATGTCGTGGATGATGCGCGGGCCTGACGTTATTGAGCTGCTATGCAGCTTTTGCGCTGACGCGGTGATACCACCATCAGGAGAGGGTAGTTATCGCGAGGATTGTTTGTCGTTGAGGTAGGCGGCGTTTACATGGTAGACGAGGATGGTGACGAGGACGACAAAGATTATTGCAAACAGCCCGGCGCAGCCTCGCAGGAGCAGCAGCACGGTGGTTGATGTGCCGACCAACCCGAAGGCATTTATCAAAAGTAGTATTATGGCGATGGCGATTGATGCGATTGCAGCATATTTCAATCGCAAATTGGGCTTTTCGTTATAATACTTTTCAAGCTCTCTTCGATGTGCTTCCTTTTTTTCAAAATAGTTGGCCATATCTATGTAATATCTTGGAGATTAGAGGATGGTGTCGAGGGTGGTGGGGATGTTGTTCTGCTTTTTGAAGAGGACTGTCGAGGGGCGGTCGGTGTTCCATTCGACTATCTTTCCGTCGGGGCCTACGAGAATGTAGGTGGGGTAGCCGATGGTGCTGTAGATGGGCGCCGACTCATTGTGCATGATTACGGTGTTGACATCGTTGAGGTTGTGGCGCTTGATCATGTTTTTCCATAGACGATTGTCGGGGTTACCGCAGCACACTGTCACTATCTGAAGATTGTCGGCCTTGTCGCCGAGCGCTTTCTTGAATTCATCCATTTGTCGGAACTCTTCAAGGCAGGGGCCGCATCCGGTCGACCACATGTCGAGCAGCACCGGCTTGCCCTTGAAGCTGTCGAGCGACAATTCACGACCGTCGGCGTCGATAAGCTTCATGGGCGGCAGGTCGCTTCCCGTGCTTGTGAGCTTGTAGTTTTCGACGGCTTCCGACAACAGGCTCCTGAGCCAGGGGGTGGTTATGCCCTCGATTGTCTTGTCGGCAAACGGACGGATTTTTTCATAGGGGTCAAATACCATGCTGTTGCAGAGCTGATAGGCGTTGACAACATCGGCAGTGAGCGAGTCGGGCGAAATGCCTCTTGATGCCCGGATTATGTTGTAGTAGTCATCATTGGATAACAGGGAGTCATTGTAGACATTTAAAGTAGCATTGAAGGTTATGTATCGTGATGCAAAATCGCGTGTATTGGGATACTTCATATCGTCGCCGGTGATGCATTTATAGGGCTCTGATGATTTCAGAGCTGCCTGACCTGCGGTGATGCGTGGCAGCAAGTCGGGGCGTCCGGCGATAAAACCGACGACGCCGAAGTAAGCGTCATGTACAAAGTAGTTGTGATTGGCCAACGTTCCTGACGAAGCCTCGAAATCATCTATCAGCTTGTTGTAGTCGTTGATGTAGTCGTTTATGCTGTCGACGAGCGCCGATTTGGCCGAATCGGTTAATGCGTAGTAGGATGCGACATTAATGTCGAGAAACCGCTTGCGCATGTTTTTGTGGCATAGCAGCGCAAATTCAAGGTCACGGTCGAAGTCCTTGTCGTTGCTTGAAAGAGTGAGCTTGCCGTTATTACAGTTTACTGTCACCGTTTTATCGGGCATCAAAGGTATTGACACGGCATCGTTGTTGATATATAGGTAGGCTTCCTGCAGGGGGCCTTCGATGTCGATCGTGCTTTGGAAATTGCCGTCGTTGTCGATGGCAATCTCCTTGGAATAGTTGTCAAGGTATCCGGTTACGGCCATTTCAAACAGATTGCCGAATGAGGGGTCGACATTTCCGTTTATTACGAAACTTCCTTTTTCGCCTAATGAGGAGATGTTGTCGCTGGCATGCAATCCCAAGGCCGCCGTGAGCATAAGCAATGATGCGATAATGTGATTGGTGTTCATAAATCAGCTGATGTAAAAACAGATATAAATTCCGATACGCAAAAGTAGCAAAAATTATCCAATGCCGATTATTTGCAACAAGGTTTTATGAATTGGTGAAAATCAGGGAGGCTGTGTCGAAAGTGCGGCACAGCCTCCCATGGAAATATGAAGAATGAAGGGTTTAAATCGAACCTTTCGGGATGTCGTCGGACGACTGTGCGGGCACATCGTCCACACCCTTGAAGAATTTGCTCAGCACCTTCTCCTGGAACGTTTGCATCATGTCCCAGAAATTGGGGACAAAGAGGGTTCCGAGGATTGCATTGAGCAGCATTCCGAACACTACGGCCGTTCCAAGCGAAACGCGGCTTTCGGCTCCCGCACCCGTGGCAAACATCATGGGCATTACGCCTAAGATGAAGGCTATCGCTGTCATCATGATGGGGCGGAAACGTATCACGCCGGCATCGAGCGCGGCCTGCTTTATCGTCACTCCTCCCTTGCGGAAATAGGTGGCATACTCCACGATGAGGATTGCGTTCTTGGCCGAGAGGCCGAGCAACAGTATAAGTCCTATCTGAGTGTAGATGCTTATGCTCTGGCTCATGAACATACATCCGAGCACGGTTCCCAGGATGGCTATAGGCATCGACAGCACTACCGCTATAGGGTCGGTCCAGCTCTCATACTGGGCTGCGAGCACGAGCAGTGTAAGGATGATGGCAAAGAGGAACACGGCCGTCACCGTGGTGCCCGACTGGGTTTCCTGATAGGCCTCGCCCGTCCATGCGTAGGAGTAGTTGTTGCCGAGAGTCTTCTTGACAAGCTGCTCCATGGCCTTGATGCCGTCGCTTGAGCTGACGCCGTGGGCGACATTGGCGGTTATCGCCGCTGTGGCATACATGTTGTAGCGCGAAGCCGTGGGCTGTCCCATCACCGACTCTATAGTCGTGAACGAGGCAAAGGGCACCATCTCGCCGCCTGAGTTGCGCACGCTCAGCTTCATCACATCCTCGATGTTGCCTCGGGCGCTGTCGTCGCCTTTAAGCGTCACCTGATATACGCGACCAAACTCCACGAAGTCGTTGACATAGCTGCCGCCCATGTAGTAGGCGAGCGTCGAGAATACATCGCTCATCGTGAGCCCCTGAAGCTTTACGCGGTCGCGGTCGATGTTGAGGCGGTACTGCGGCACCTCGCCCTGATACATCGTAGTGATGGAGCTGATGCGCGGCTCATCCTTGGCCGCTTCCTGTATGCTTGCTATGGCCTTCATCATCTCGGCTGCACCGAGGTTGTTTATGTCGAGAAGCTGCATCTCAAGACCCGACGACATTCCCAGTCCAGGAATCGTGGGCGGATTTACCGAGAACACTATCGCCTCCTGATAGCTGTCGGCGATGTTGCGCACGCTGTCGATTATCGCAAACACGCTTTGGCTCTTGGACTTGCGTTCCTTCCACGGCTTCAGCACAACTACGAGCGAGCCCATGTTGGATGACGCGCCACCGCCGAGGAACGAGAATCCCGATATCGACATGACATCCGACACCTCGGGCAGCCGACGGCGTATCTCGTCGGAGAGGCTGTTGACCACCTTCTCGGTGCGTTCGAGCGATGCTCCCTGCGGCAGCTGGATCGACGACATGAAGTAGCCCTGGTCCTCCTGCGGAATGTAGGATGTAGGCCATTTAAGGAATGCGATAATACCTATAACAGCTACGATGACAAATGCAAGTATGGCGAGCTTGGCGTGATTGAGCGCATGGCCCACCACTCGCTTGTAGAATGCCTCGACGGCGTTATATGCCTTGTTGAATACCTTGTAGATGACATTTTTGGTGTTCTTGTTGCGGGGCGTGAGGAAGAGGGCGCAAAGAGCCGGGGTGAGCGTGAGCGCGTTGAATCCCGAAAATGCCGTCGACACGGCTATAGTGAGCGCGAATTGCTTGTAGAGCTGTCCCGTGATTCCGCTGACGAAAGCCGTAGGGATGAATACCGAGAGCAGCACGAGCACCTCGCCGATTACCGGCCCGGTCAGCTCGTTCATCGCCTTCTCGGCCGACTGTCGCCTTGAAAGCTTGCCTTCATCGACAAGTCGCGAGCAGTCCTCGACCACGACTATCGCATCGTCGACCACAATCGCAATAGCGAGCACGAGGCCGAAGAGCGTAAGAGTGTTTATGGTGAATCCCATGAGCTTCATGACCGCGAATGTGGCGATGAGCGACACCGGAATGGTGAGCATGGGTATTATCACCGCGCGCCAGTTTTGCAGGAATATGAGAATTACAATCATCACGATGAGTGTCGTTTCGACGAATGTCACCGCAACCTCCTCGATTGAGGCAGTTACAAACTGTGATGTGTCCTCGACTACCGAGTATTTCACACCCGGCGGAAAGTATTGGCTGAGCCTGTCGAGCTCCTTCTTGGCGGCCTTCGACACATCGAGCGCGTTGGCTCCGGGGAGCTGCTTGATTCCGAGCAGTGCGGCTTCCTTGCCCGAAACAAGCGTCGTGGCCGCGTAGCTGATGCTTCCGAGGTCGACACGTGCCACATCGCGCAGACGCAGCAGTCCGTCACCGTCGGAGCGGATTATTATGTTGCCGAACTCCTCGGGACTCTGGAGTCGGCCCTGGGAAACGAGCGTGAATTGGAATGCATCGGCTCCGGTCGTGGGAGCTGCGCCCACATCGCCGGCCGACACCTCCATGTTCTGTGACTGGATTGCCGAAAGCACATCGCCCGGGGTGAGTCCGCGGGCACGCATCAGTTCGGGGTCGAGCCACACACGCATGCTGTAGTTGCCTCCGCCGAAAGCCTGAACGCCACCCACGCCCTTGACGCGCGAGAGCTCGTTGACAAGGTTGATGTTGGCGTAGTTGGTGAGGTAGAGAGCGTCATACTTACCGGTGCTGTCGCCTTCGAGGGCGCAGAAAAGCACGATGTTGGTCGACTCCTTGTTGACCGTTATGCCCTGCTGCTTCACCGCTGCCGGCAGTGTAGGCTCGGCCTGGTTCAGTCGGTTCTGCACGTCGATAGCGGCCTGGTCGATGTCGGTACCCTGCTCAAATGTCACGGTTAGCGAGTAGCTGCCGTCGGAACCGGAGTTGGAGCTCATGTAGAGCATGTTTTCCACTCCGTTAATCTGTTCCTCGATAGGAACGCCGATTGTGCGAGCCACGGTTTCGGCATTGGCACCCGGATAGGAGGCCATCACGCTTACCGTGGGAGGCGTTATGTCGGGGTACTGCGCCACCGGGAGCGATGACACAGTGAGCAATCCCGCCAGCACCATTAGTACGGCAAGCACCGTGGCGAAAATCGGCCGGTCTATGAAAAATTTTGAAAACATGGCGGTTGAGGCATTATGTTTACTTTATCACCGGGTTGACCGGCATACCGTTGCGCACCTTCAGCAAGGCCGATGTCACGTAGCGCGACTGTGGCGTGATGCCTTCGGTTACCACTCGCAGGGTGTCGTTGTAGAGGTCGCCGACCTTTATAGGCGTATATACCACCTTGTCGGAGTCGTTGACCACATAGAGATATTTGCCGAGCTGATCGGTGCCTATCGAAGCGTCCCTCACGAGTATGGCCTTGGGGTCGGTGTCGTAGGGCAGGTGTACCGTCACATACATTCCGTCGCGGAGTTCGCCGTAGGGATTGTCGACCTGAGCCTTCAGCTCGAGCGTACCGGTGCTCTTGTCGATTGTGGGAGCTGTGTAGAAAAGGTCGGCGGTATAGGAGTGGGGAAGCGTGTCGGTGAATGTAAGCGGCACGTGCCTATACACCTCTTCGTCGGCTGTGTCGCGTGAGTTGAGCATGCGCTGATACTGAGTGTCCTCAATCTGGAATATTATCACGACCTTTGAGTCATCGTATATCTGTGCAAGTGTGAAAGGAGATCCTTCCCCGCTTATGAAGGATCCGGGGTCGACTGTCGATGTGGTTATGTGTCCTGTTATCGGGGCTCTTACGGTGCAGTAGCCGAGATTGGTCTGAGCCGTGCTCAATGATGCCTGTGCCTGCTTGATAGCCGCTTCGGCCTGCTCCATCGAACTTTGGGCGTGTATCACATCCATCTGCGACACGGCATCGCTTTCGAGCGCCTTCTTCATGGCCGCGTACTGATTGGAAGCGTATTCATATTCGCTCTTTGCCGTTTGCAGTGCGGCTGATGCCTGCTGCACGGCATCGCGGTATTTCGTAGGTTCGATTGTGAATAGCACTTGTCCTTTTTTTACGAGCGAACCGCTGTCGTAGGTTCTCGTAAGCAGTGTCCCGTTGACGCGGCCCACTACCGCGGCCGAAGTGTTGGCCGATATGTAACCGGGATAGGTCTTGTAGATTGTTATTGAGTCGGTTACGGGCATTGCCACTTCGACGGACATTTCACCGCCTTCCTGATGAGCCGGGCTTTTGTGGCTGCATGCGGCGAGAGTAATCATTGCCAGTCCCGGCAATGTTAAGCGCAGGAGAGTCGATTGTTTCATTGCTATAGGGTGTTTGTTTTTTTATAATTCAAAGTTGTGTTATGTCCCATCCTCCGCCAAGCGCCTGATAGAGGGCCACGAGCGATGTGAGTGCCTTGCCTTGTGCCGCCACGAGCGAGTTCTGGTTTTCGAGCAGGCTCATCTGTGCGTCGACCACGTTGCTGAAGGCCGAGAGGTCGCTCTTGTAGAGGTCGACCGACAGCTCGAGCGACTTGCGGCTCTGCTCGATCACCTTTTTCAGCATCTCGATGTTGTCGAGAGTGGCAAGATAGGTCGACATGGCGTTGTCGACCTCCTCGACGGCGGTCATCACGGTGAGATTGTAGTTGTCCATCTCGATTTCCATCGAGGCGCGTGCCGAGGCCATGTTGTAGTTGCGCGCGAGTCCGTCGAATATCGTCCACGACAGTGTGGGGGCTATAGCGTAGGTGAAGCTGTCGTCCTTGAACATGTCGCCTATCCGGTGGGCCGAAGTGCCTATCGAGCCGTTGAGCGTGAGTGTGGGCAGAAACTCCTTCTTGGCGATTCCGAGCTGGGCCGCCGATGCGGCGAGCTGATACTCGGCCTCGACTATGTCGGGGCGTCGACGCAGCAGCTCCATGGGTATTCCGGCGGTGACGATGTGGTGGTAGGAGGGCATGGGGGCGGTTGCCGACAGCCGTTCATACAAGGCTTCGGGGTATTCGCCGAGCAGCAGTGCGAGAGCGTTGATGGCGGTGTGAATCGACGACTTGAGCTGCGGAAGCGTAGCCTGGGTCGAGTAGAACACAATGCGGGCCTGTGTCACATCGAGCATGGAGCAGAGTCCCGCTTCATGCCGCGCCTCGGTCATCTTCAATATCTTTTCCTGCGAGGCTATGTGCTCCTGAGCCACGAGCAGTTCGGCCTGCCACATTCGCAGCGTTATGTAGGTCTTGGCTATGTTGCTGCACAGTGAGGTCATCACGGCGGCATGTTCGGCTCGGGTGGCGTTGTAGGATGCTTTGGCCCCCTTGGCTTTCGTGGCTATTCGTCCGAATATGTCTATCTCCCAGCTCATGTCGATGCCGAGCGAGAAGTAGTCGACCGTGCTTGCGCGTGTCATCACGCTTCCGAGCGCACCCGAGTTGCGTGACTTGGTCCAGCCTCCGCTCAGATTGAATGTCGGGAAGTAGCCGGCACGTATCGAGTTGAGCGCCTGACGTGCCACCTCGATGCGCCTGGCAGCCATGAGTATGTTGTAGTTATTGTTTTCGCCTGCCGTGATGAGCGAGTCGAGCACGGGATCCTCAAAGTAGCTCCACCATCGGTCGTCGGACGGTAACTCCTGACTGAAGTTCTCGTTATAAGTCCACTGCTCGGGAAGTGAATCATTAAGTACCCTGAGCGGCTTGAAGTCATCGGCATTCATCGCCGACGGTGCAAGCAACAGGCCTGTAATCAGGTAAAATGAAATCGATTTGATACGCATATTCGGAAAGACTCAGATGTTATACCGAGTGTCTTCGATTAGTTGGGAGGCACTCTTAGTAATAACTTTCGGTGTGTGCAATCCGTTTACGTATCTACATTAGATTTAAGTTATTTTAAGTCAATGGCTGTGTCAATGTAGTTCGATGGAGGTTATTACATCGGCTCCAACAGCCTCGTTGAGCAGCTGCACAAGCCGGCTGCGGTGATACGACAGCTCGTTTTTCAGCGAGGCCGAGCTGATGTAAACGTGCATCACGCCACGGTCGACATAGCGGCGTGTGGTGTATCGGTTGATGCCGGGACCCACGACCTCCTGCCACAGATAGGCGGCGCGTTGTTCGCGGAATCGGGTTTCAAGCCCGTCGTTGCGCAACGCCTCGTTTATGATGTCGTTGAGTAGCTTGGGGTCAGTGCGTTTCATGGTTGTTCAGCGGTTCAACGGTTCCGTGACTTACGAGCCACAACTTGTAGTCGCCCGTGGTGCGTGACATTATGTCGTCGAGATGGGTGCGGTTGGTGTCGGTTATGAATATCTGTCCGAAGTCGCTTTGCGTCACAAGTTCCATTATGCGCTCCACCCTTGTTGCATCGAGCTTGTCGAAAATGTCGTCGAGCAGCAGCAGCGGCATCATTCCGCACGAGCTTCTCAGAAATTCATATTGCGCGAGGCGCAGTGCAAGCGAGTAGGTTTTGCATTGTCCTTGCGAGCCGGCGCGTCGCATGGGCATGTCGTCGATGAGCATCTCGATGTCGTCGCGGTGAGGCCCCACCGAGGTGTGTCCCACGATTTCGTCATGACGGCGTGCGCTGTCGAGGAGCGATGTCATTGAGGCCCCCGGCGATGAGAGCGTGCTTATGTATCGGAGCGTCACGTTCTCGCCCTCGCCGGCAATGGCGTGGTAGAAGGTGTTGAATATCTCGGTCAGGGTTTCGACCCATCGTGAACGTGCGTTGTGCAGGTAGGTTGCGGCCATGTCCATCTGCAGCTCGACGGCCATGTAAAGATTGTGGTCGACCGAGTGGTCGCGCAACAGGCGGTTGCGCTGCTCGAGTGCGCGGTTGTAGCGGAGCAGGTTGTCGAGATATACAGGGTCGCTCTGTGAAATCACCATGTCCATGAGTCGACGGCGTTCGTCGCCGGCACCTCTTATGAGGTCGATGTCGATAGGAGCCGCTATCACGAGCGGAAAAGCTCCTATGTGACTTGAGAGCCGGTCATACTCTTTGCCTCCGCGTTTCAGCGACTTGCGCTTGCCTCGCGACATACCCAGAACAAGCTCCTCTTCGGCTCCCCGGCGTAGATAGTTGCCTTTGAGTATGGCAAAATCCTCGCCTCGCCGCATGACCATGGAGTCGGTCATTCCGGTGAAGCTCTTGCAGAAGCTGAGGTAGTATACGGCGTCGAGCAGGTTGCTCTTGCCCATGCCGTTGTTGCCGAGGAAGCAGTTGACTTTGGGTGAAAACTCCAGCCGTGCTTCTTCGAAATTCTTGAAATTGGTGATTGAAAGATGTCTTAATATCATAGTCAGTACAAACTTACACAAAAATCCCCGAAATCTTGCGATTCGGGGATTGTAAAATTTTGCTGACTTGGAGTTTTGCGGTGGTTGTGAGGCTGTTATTTCTCGGCCCAGGGCATCCATTTCATGTAGTCGACCTCGCTGAACATGTCGGCGCGGGTGATGTTGGTGTCGATTTCGGGCTTGTCGAGCATGAATCGGTCGACAAATGCCTCAACCTCGGGATATTGGCTCTCGGGAAGCTGGCAGTGACCGTGGTTGCCCTCGATCGAGAATCCCATGCGCTCCTCGATGCCGAATGTGCGCCACACTTCGCGAGCGGCACGGCTTGACACATAGTTTGACTCGTCGGCGAGCCACTCGAAATCGGTGTTGCCAAGCACGAGCAGGGCTCGGGGTGCTATGAGCGCAGCCACCTGGTGGTGGTCGATGGGAAGTCGCGACACATTCTCTTCGGCAAACTGTGCCATGCTTTCAAGGAACCATGAGTAGTTGGTGCGTCCGAGTGTTTCCACGTTGCCGAGAGTTTCCGACACTCTCCAGGCGTCGACTCCGCCGCCTCCGGGTTCCTGTGCTATTGTGAGGGCTATGCGTTCGTCAAGCGCTCCTGAGAATAGCGCCATCTTTCCGGCAAACGAGCATCCGGTTATGCCGAGGTGCTTCAAGTCGATGCGCGATTGCTCGCCCACGATTTCAAGTCCGTCGATAATTCGGCTCACACCCCAGGGCCATGCGCTGTAGGCTCCTATTTGTATCATGTCGGGGTATATGCGGTTGATGGGCTCGGTGCCGCGTTTCTGGGTGTGCGACATCACCTGCGTGAAGTTGAATGCTATGCCGGCAATGTTGCGGCTCTCGAATATCTGCGGAGGCAGCGATCCGTAGGGGAATCCTACGCCTATCATGGCGGGGAACGGCCCGTCGCCTTCGGGATATTTTATAGTGGCCGAGAGGTTGAGGGTTTCGCCTCCGTTGTGCACTGTCACGCGCAGGGTGTCATTGTCCATGAAAGCCTCGATGCTGTCGCGGCTCACTACCGGCTTTTCGCCTATTTCGTAGTGGTAGAGCTGCTGAATTATTTCGGAGCGGTGGCGCGCCCAGTCATCGAATCGGGTTGAGCGTCCGCTTCCGTCGGCCCATGCAAACGGGTCGGGCAGGGTGGCTATTTCGGGAAGCTGCTGCAGTCCCGGCATCTCGATTACGGGATAGTTGTCGGCTGTGTTCTCGCGGTCGTAGACTGTCGGTATTTCCTTGGGTTGGCATGACGCGAGCATAATCGCAATCAGCGGCAGGGAGAGGGTTGATAATTTCATCGGCTTAAAATTAGGGTAATTTAAAATTAGGTTAATTAAATTATGACTTCGATTAGTAAAAAAGGTTTAACGGGCGCTTGTGTAAAAGTTGCGAGGCAGGGTTGTGTCGCGAAGTTCTTTCACCGGTGATAAAATAGTGGTGATGAAGGGCATTATTGATGAATCGTGGTGAAATCAGATGCGTGAAATCGAGGCGGTTAATCATATTTAGTTAGAATGATTCTAAATAACGGGTGAATTTCATCATTTTTGGGTATTTAGCGGATTAGAGGGTGAAACTAATTTTGCATAAACAAAAATTAACCAAAAATGAGTATTTACATAGTGCGAAATTCACTCTTGGCCCTGATCGTTGCAGCAGGTTGCGCATCGGGTTATGCGCAGGATTCAACCGCAGTCGACAGTTACGACAAGTTCCGCTTCGGCGGTTACGGTGAGATTGTGGCATCGTTCAAGGATTATGGTATAAACCGCTTTCAGAAGGATGGCGCGACACGCGAAAACCGCAATACGATATCGATTCCGCGATTTGTCCTTGCGCTTGACTATAAATTCAATTCCAAGTGGGTGCTCGGTGCTGAAATCGAGTTTGAATCGGGCGGCACCGGCTCGGCTTATGAAATTGAGAACACCGAAAACGGCGAGTATGAAACCGAGATAGAGAAGGGCGGCGAGGTGGCTCTTGAGCAGTTTCACATAACGCGCGTCATATCCCGCGGGCTGAATGTGCGTGTAGGGCATCAGATAGTGCCTGTGGGGCTCACCAATGCCCACCATGAGCCTATCAATTTCTTCGGCACCGTGCGCCCCGAGGGTGAAACCACACTCCTGCCCTCGACATGGCATGAAACAGGGTTGTCGCTGTTTGGCTCGTTGGGGCGTGGCTACGGCCTGCTGGACTATGAGGTTATGGCTGTGTCCGGACTTAATGCCAACGGCTTTGACCGCAATGAGTGGATCGCCGGCGGTAAGCAGGGGTTCTTTGAAAACGACAATTTTACATCGCCGGGCTATGTCGTGCGCATTGATTACCGGGGTGTGTCCGGATTGCGCACCGGAGTGTCGGCCTACTACTGCCGAAACACTGGAGCCAACTCCGACAAGTCGCAGACCTATAAGAGCTACGGGCGTATTCCGCTCACGCTGGTGTCGTGGGATGCACAGTACCGCAACCGCTATGTCACGGCACGGGCCAACGTGCTTTACGGCCATCTCGGAAACAGTGCGGCCGTCAACGATGTCAACGGTAAGCTATCCAACGCATCGCCTTATAGCCGACTCACGCCTGTAGCCAAGAATGTACTTGCCTACAGTGCCGAAGTCGGAGTCAATTTAGCCACTGTTTCGGGCATCAGGCAGTGTCCTGTCATCTATCCTTTCGTGCAGTATGAGTATTACAATCCCCAGCAGAGGGTGGAGCAGCCCCGCACCCCCGACAAGCGTCTTGAGGTGAGCAAGTGGAGTGTCGGATTAAACTGGTTTGCATTGCCGGGCCTCGTCGTGAAGGCCGACTATACGACACGCCAGATAGGGACTTCGCGTGTGTTTGGTCGCGGAGAGTATAACAGCGAGAATGAATTTTCAATCGGAATCGCCTACATTGGGTGGTTCATAAGCCGATAGTAACGACAATAATCAATAACAAAAATCAATAACCCAAGATGAAGAGAACATTAATCACAACGGCCTTTGCCGTAGCCCTGACACTGGGCCTTGCATCATGCGGAAGCGACAATCAGCCCGACAATCCCGGCGATGACACAGTCAATGCCAAGGATATAGACTACACTTCGGCCAACTCCAAGAGCTGGCACAACTACATGATCAATGTAGCCCTCCTGCTTAGCGATGACGCTCAAAGCCTTTGCGGCGCATGGACGGTGAGCTATAATGGGGGCGAACCTTTTGCGACGACATTCAAGAATCACTCCAAAGGAGCCTATCAGAGCGCGTTGAATTGCCTGGAGCAGATTGTCGACGGTTGTGCCGACATAGCCAATGAGGTGGGTACCGCTAAAATCGGCGACCCTTACAATCTCTACATGGCCGGACGCACCGAGGAGGCGTTATATGCCGTGGAGTCGTGGTACAGCTGGCACTCGCGTGACGACTACACCAACAATATCCGCTCAATACGCAACTCCTACTACGGCTCGCTTGACGGAACGGTGAACACGCACTCGATGTCGGCGCTCATAGCCGAGGCCGATCCCGACCTCGATGCACGCTTGAAGGCCGCGATACAAAAGGCGGCCGACGACATACAGGCCATACCTCAGCCCTTCCGCAATCACATAAACAGCTCTGAGGCCAATGTCGCGATGGAGTCATGTGCCTCACTCGAAGCGTTACTTAGCAACGACCTGAAGCGTGCGCTTAACTCCATGTCGGGCAATGACGAGATGCTCGACGCAATCGTGGAGAGTTATGTCGACGAGGTGGTTGTGCCTACCTACCGTAACCTTGTGTCATGTAACAATGCATTGCGCGACGCAGTGAATCGACTTGCCCGCAATCCTTCGGATGCCGCATTTGAATCGGCTTGCGATGCATGGCTTGAAGCGCGTGAGCCGTGGGAGAAGAGCGAGGCCTTCCTATTCGGCCCCGTGGACCAACTCGGCCTTGACCCCAACATGGACAGCTGGCCTCTCGACCAGAATGCAATAGTGCAGAACCTGAACACCGGCAGCTTCGACGACCTTGACTGGAGCGACGGCGACAGTGACGATGTGATAGAGGCAGCTCAGAACCTGCGCGGATTTCACACTCTTGAGTTTCTGCTCTTCAAGGACGGACAACCGCGCCGAATCAAGGAGTGACACCTGATATGAACCGACTGTTTATAATAAAGAGTATATCGGCACTCGTCGTTGCGCTGGCCGTCATGTCGTGTGACGACGAGGGGCTCGATGTGCTCGACATCGAGGTTCCCGAAGGCTATGCTCTCTCGGCTGGCACCTCTACCATATTCATGAACTCGTCAAAAGCCTACGACAGCGAGGCCGAGTGGGTGACCGGAGCATTGGCGAGCCGCTTCACGCGAGGCGACAGGCTCTACGACGACATGCGCACGAGCAGCAACGACTACGGAGGCGGCCTTGGCCCTGTCTATGCCGGATATTCGTGCGGAAGCTGCCATGGCAATGCCGGACGCACCAAGCCGGCACTGTGGAGCGACGGCGGTTCGGGCCCTTACGGATTCTCGGCGATGCTCGTCTATGTCACGCGCAAAAACGGAGCGTTTTTCAAGGATTACGGGCGCGTGATTCACGATCAGGCAATATACGGAGTCAGTGCCGAGGGCAAGCTGAAGGTTGAGTGGCGTTACGAATCGGGAAGTTTTACCGACGGTGAAACCTATGAACTCGCCTGTCCCTCCTACACGATTACCGACTGGTATGCCGACGAGATAGACCCTGACGACCTGTTTTGCACGGTGCGCATTCCACTGCGTCACGTGGGGATGGGACAGATTATGTCGCTCGATCCCGTCGAGATAGAGGCGCTTGCCTCGCGCAGCAACTATCCCGAATACGGCATAAGCGGCCGATGCAACTACGTGACCGAGCGAGGGGTGTTGTCGTTGGGCGTGTCGGGCAATAAGGCCCAGCACGCCGATCTCACGGTGGAACTTGGATTTTCAAGCGACATGGGTGTCACCAACAGCCGATACCCTGAAGAGATATGTGAAGGGCAGATTCAGATTAACCAAGGGTCGATGATGGGGCTACTCTATGACAAACTTGATGTATCGACCGAGGATATGGAGAATGTCGACCTCTACATGCAGTCGCTCGGCGTGCCGGCCAGGCGCAATGTCAATGATCCCGAGGTGAAGATGGGGGAGCGCATGTTCTATGAGGCCAAGTGTCATTTGTGTCACGTGACTACGCTGCACACGAGGCCGCGCGGGTCGGTGCTGCTCAATGGAACACAGCTGCCGTGGCTCGGCAACCAGACGATACATCCCTATTCCGACTTCCTGCTTCACGACATGGGTTCGGAGATAATGGGAGTGGGACTTAATGACAACTATGTGTCGGGCCTTGCCCGTGGCAATGAGTGGCGCACAACCCCGTTGTGGGGAATCGGGCTTCAGGAGAAGGTGAACGGTCACACCTGCTTCCTGCACGACGGCCGTGCGCGCAACTTCGTCGAGGCAATAATGTGGCACGGCGGTGAAGGCGAAGCGTCACGTAATCTTTTCAAGGCGATGACTAAAGAGCGGCGCGACGCGCTTGTGAAGTTTCTGGAATCGCTTTAGATGTAACTGACAATCAATTAAAATGCAAGTATATGAAAAAGATTTTTGCGATAATGTCGATTATGCTGATGCTGCACGCGACGGCATCGGCGCAATATGACGCCGATACTGAAAACGGGGTCGTGTCACTTGCTGGTCGCGACGGCTTTACATGGAGCAGCAACAGCGGCGACTTTGTGTTCAAGCCCTATCTGCTTGTGCAGACCTCGGCCAATTACAACTACTATGACGACGAGGGGCTTGATGCCGCCTACAATCAGGACAATGTGGCCAACAGCGGATTTGCAATACCCTATGCCGTACTCGGATTTACCGGCAAGGCTTTCGGGATAGTCACCTACAACCTGTCGATAAATGCAGCGGCAAGCGGGGGCAACCTGCTTCAACAGGCATGGGCCGATGTGAAGCTTCGCGATGAGGTGGCGGTGCGTGTGGGTAAATTCAAGACCCCCTTTTCACATGCGATTCTCACGACCCTGGGCGAAACGCTGATGCCTTCGCTGCCGTCATCGCTCACTACACCGGTCATAATGCCACATTCGCTGAACGCGGTAGCTCCTAAGATAGGTACTGGATTTGATCTCGGAGTCGAGGTTCACGGCATGATACGCGACCGATGGGGCTATCAGGCCGGAATATTCAACGGCACGGGGGCGGCCGTCAACGGCGCCACCAAGACATTCAGCGACGACTGGCACATACCGTCGCTGCTCTATGCCTGCCGCTTCACATTTCAGCCCAAAGGCGTGATGCCTGCGACACAGGGCAATCCGCGTCAGCTCAATCTCGACAGGATGCTCATAGGCGTGTCGGCGTCGCTCAATGTCGAGAGTGAAAACGAAAGCACCAACGATTTTCGTGCAGGAGCCGAGTTTGCCTGGCTTAAAGGGCGAATGTATATCGGTGCCGAACTTTACTACATGCGCGTGGGATTCACCAAGCGACAGAAGATTCATGACTCCTACAGCTACACGGGAGGTTACATCCAAGGAGGTTACTTCATCACCGACAGGCTGCAGGGTGCGTTGCGTTACGACCTCATGGACCGTAACGGACTCGACCGCGGGGGCTTGCTGAACATGCCTGCGGCGGGGATAAATTACTTTTTCAAGGGGTGCAATCTGAAGCTGCAGGCCATGTATCAGTACATGGGTCGTGTGGGTCATGACAGCCAGCTCGACCGTGACAATGACAACCTGGGACTGGCCATGCACTCAGGTACAGTGATGATTCAATATACATTCTGATGATGAATCGAGCTATTTTTACTATTTTTGTAACTGTAGTCGGATTTTTGATGTTTTTGGCATCATGTGATGACGGACCGGTTTACGGCAGCGCCGAGCTGAAGCCCGAAAACGGACTCGTGCTTAAGCTTACCGGAGAGCTTTCGGGAACCGGCCGGTGGAACGCGGGAGGCTACAGCCTTGTCGTGGCCGGGTTTGACGACAGCGATTACGCCGTTATCACAAAATCGGTGCCTCAGTCGGTCGACGGAGCCGCTGTAACGGTGGTTATGTCGGGCATAGGGGAGAGCGTTACATCGCTTGAGCTGTGTGTCATCAATCGTCTTCGCCGCCGGGTGGTGACATTTGCTTCGGTGTCGACAATCTCTGACGATGACACGGTGAGATTACCGGTAGGACGCATGGATGTCAGCGTCTACAGCGCACTGCAGGCCGGGGTGTTTGACGCCTCGTGTGTACAGTGTCACGGTGGCAGCAACCATGCAGCGGCCGGGCTCTATCTCACCGGCGACCGCAGCCGCGAGTCACTTGTCGACATCCCTTCGACTGTTGTCGTAGATGCCGTGCGTGTATTACCCGGCAATGCCGATGAAAGCATCCTCTACGGGGTTGTGTCAACCGACATGACTCGCGGATGGAGCTTCGATCACTCGGCTTTGCTCGATGTAACATCGGTCGAATTCATTAAAAACTGGATTAACAATGGAGCAGAATAACATAACAAAATACAGTCACGTTACAATAGACAATAACAACGCAATGGAGTACAGTCATGTCACACTCGGCAGCGGAAGCGTTGATGTGAAGCTTGCCGCATTCAAGCCTGCGGAGGGCGTTGCCGAGTATCACGCCATGTTCCGATGCCTGATTCCGGGCACAACCTTCAGCGAGCAGCTTGACGGCGTGCTTCAGGCTTACGACGAGCTGTCGGCTACGCTCGGCCGTGATGTGCGTCCGGTGTTCAAGCGTTACTTCCTGAGCGATGCCGCCAATCAGGTGGGTGAGATACCGGACGAAAGCGAATGTGCCGTTTCGGTAATCGAGCAGTCGCCACTTGACGGTACAAAGATTGCACTTTGGGTCTACTTCCAGGATGATGTGACGGTGAAAAACCTGTATAACGGACTATTTGAGGTGACGCACGGTGATTACCGTCACTTCTGGCAGGGAAACGCCTGTGCGCCCGACCTTCAGTCGGAGGTGGCCACACGCGCATTGCTGTGCGATTACGCACTGAGGCTTGAGGACGAAGGCTGCACACTGGCCCGCAACTGCATGCGCACGTGGTTTTTTGTCCAGAATGTCGATGTGAACTATTCGGGTGTCGTGAAGGGGCGCAATGAGGTGTTTGCGACCAACGGCCTCACCCGCGACACACACTTCATAGCAAGCACCGGAATATGCGGACGACATGCCGACCCACGTGTGGCGGTGACGATGGACACTTATGCCGTCGACGGGTTGCGTGACGGTCAGCACGGCTATCTATACGCTCCCGACTACCTCAATCCCACCTATGAATACGGTGTGTCGTTTGAACGTGGCGCCTACATCGACTACGGCGACCGCCGCCATGTGCTCATTTCGGGTACGGCCAGCATCAACAATGAGGGCAAAATCATGTATCCGGGCGACATAAGGCGTCAGACAATGAGAATGTGGGACAATGTTCACGCTCTTCTTGACGAGGCCGGGTGCTCGTGGGACAATGTGGGCCACATCATCGTCTATCTTCGCGACCTGTCGGACTATGCCGTGGTCAATTCAATGTTCCGTGAACGTTTCCCCGACATTCCGCATGTGATAGTCCTTGCTCCGGTGTGCCGTCCCGGCTGGCTTGTCGAGATGGAGTGTATGGCAGTCAAGCCATGTCACAATGAGAGTTATGCGCGTTTTTAAGCGTGTCGCAATAACGGTCTACATCGTTACGACGGCTGTGTTGGCCGTAACCACATTCATGTCACCGTCGGTCTACTCGTCGGTGTGGTTTGTCACGTTGCTTGCATTGTGGGGCGTTACGCTCGTCGCGGGCATGGTGATGACCGGCATGTGGCACAGGTTGCCGTCGTTTCTGTTGCACTCGTCGTTTGTGTTGATGCTTGCGGGCGGACTGGTGACCTACGTTTCAGGCGAGAAGGGTTACGTGACAATGTCGCCTGGCGATGAGGTGTCGTCGTTTAATCTTGAGTCGGGAGGGGTGTCACAGTTGCCTGTGACATTGCGGCTCGACAGCTTCCATGTGGAATATTATCCCGGTGGCGTGGCTCCGAGGGATTATGTCAGCTTCATCCATGTCGACGGAGAGCCTTGCCGCATATCGATGAACAATATACTTGAACGTGACGGTTATCGGTTCTACCAGTCGTCCTACGATGGGCGGGGCGGCACACTGCTCACTGTAAATCACGATCCGTGGGGCACGGGCATAAGCTATGCCGGATACATGTTGCTTGCCGTGGGCGGCTTGATGCTAATGTTGTGGCATAAAGGGCGGTTCATGACATTGTTGCGCGGATTGAGCGTTGTCGCGATGCTGTTGTTGTGCTACAATGTGGCCGATGCCTCCTCGATAAAGGGAATTACCCGCGAGCAGGGCGATTCGCTTGCGTCACGGCAGGTCATCTACAACGGCAGGGCGGCTCCGTTCAACACTCTTGCGCGTGACTTCGTGACGAAGTTGTCGGGCAGCGCATCCTATAGGGGGCTGTCGGCCGAGCAGGTCGTAGCTTCATGGCTGTTATATCCCGAAGAGTGGCAACACCAGCCCATAATATCGATAAAGAGCGACGAATTGTGTAGCAGGCTCGGCATCGAGGGTGGCATGGCGCGAATGACCGACCTCTTTGACAACGAAGGTCGCTACAGGCTGGAGGCGATGTATAAAGGCACCGACCGCGGACTTGACCGTGACATACTTGAAGTGGACGAAAAGGTGGGGCTGGTGCTGATGCTTACCTCCGATGAGCTGATAGTGCCGCGTGGCGATGATGTGGCTCCGTTGTCACGGGCCAAGGTCGCGGTGGAGATTGCGTATAACCGATTGCCGCTTGAACGGATTTTCTTCATGTTCACGCTGTCGATGGTCGTGATTGCTTTTTTAGCATTTGCCATGAAGTGGCGTTGTCGCAGGCTGCTTGTCGCGGCACTCTATGTTTCGTTGTCGCTTCAGGCGTTGAATTACACCATGCGATGGTATGTGTCGGGCTCGATTCCGCTTGCCGACGGTTACGAAACCATGCAGTTCCTGTCGTTGGCAGTTCTTGTGCTGACCTGCGTTATTTACCGGCGAAATGAGTTTGCATTGCCGTCGGGCATGCTGCTTGCCGGTTTTGCCGGACTTGTGGCATGGCTCGGCGAGTCGAATCCGACGATAACGCCGCTGTTGCCTGTGCTGTCGTCGCCTTGGCTGAGCCTGCACGTGACATTGGTGATGATAGCCTATGCGCTGCTTTCGTTCACGATGCTCAACGGCATTGTGGCTCTCACGATGAAGCGTGAGCGTGAGCGGCTTATGGCGATGAGTACGGTGCTGCTCTATCCGGGAGTGGTGTTGCTCGGCATCGGAATATTCGCCGGTGCGGTGTGGGCCAATGTGTCATGGGGGCGATATTGGGGATGGGATCCGAAGGAAACATGGGCATTGATTACATTCATGGTCTATGCGGTGCCGCTTCACACATCTATTGCGAAATTACGCACTCCGCTCAACTTCCACATCTACCTGATTCTGGCATTCCTGACCGTGATAATGACCTACTTCGGCGTCAACCTCCTGCCCTCGCTGCACGCGTATTGAGCTGACTGCGACTACCCCAACGAAGTTACGCGTTGGCTCAGCGGTGAACACAACTTTACCATCTCAACCATTGCCATGCTCTCTGCATTCTTTGGCGAATCGATAATTACAGTGTAATCTCACTATAGACCGGGCGAGGGTTCGGGACTTGTGGATTAAAGGAAAAAGCCCTTCTCTCCGAAGGGCTTTTTCGTGGATAAACAAATAACATGCAACTAAACAGTTGTTTAGAAGTTGTAGCCGAGGGTGAATGTCCATGCTTTGTTGTGACCGTCGGGGTGTTTCTCGGTTTGGGGCAGCTCGCGCAAAACGTTGCGGCAGCTGAAGTGGTAGTGCGCACCGATGTAGTAGTGCTGCATGACGAGAACACCGAGTCCCATCTTCAGTCCCCAGTCGTAGGTCTGCACCATTCCTTTGTCGCCGAAGCAGTCGCTCTTGAAGTCGCGACCTATTACCTGCGGAGCTGTAGGCTCGGTGTCGGATGTGCCGTAGACGGTGTATTTGTTGGCTCCGCCGAATCCCCACGCGAAGTAGGGACCGAAGTCGATCTGTACCTGAGCGAGCTCGGCCACACCCAGTCGCAGTGATGCGAGGATGGGTATTCTGATGTAATTGCCGGTAAGCTGGCCGTCGATAGCTTTCAGCACATTGTCGGAATTGACAAGATAGTGATAGGTGCTTTTGCGGGTGTCCAAGAATATTCCCGGTTGTATTGTGAAAAAGTTTCGCAGATTTATGTCGACAACCATTCCGGCCGAGAAACCGCCTTTCCATTGGTTGTGGTTCCACTTGATGTCCTGAAATGCGTCATCATAGTTGGTGGTGAGGTTGGAGGTGTTGAAGCCCGCTCTCACACCTACCTGAAACAACTTGGCGGGTACACCGTAGTCGATGAGGGTCTGAGCCTGCGATGATACTGATATTCCTATAAGCAGAAGCGCTGCAAATAGACGGGAAATGGTTTTAGTCATAATATTGGAAGTATAATTTAATAATTGATAGTGTAAAATTACTTAATAAGATTGAATAATACAATATCACAAGACAATAAATATACAAATAGACAAACAATACGGATAACATGGATAATGTGTAGAAATTTGACATATAAATTGATTTTCCTCAGCTGAAAGATTGACAATTGAGCAATTAGAGTTATTTTTGCAAAAAGTTATCACAAATCATAATCATTATTATGAAATCAATCATCAATTACATTCTCGCGATTGTAATGCTGTCGATGACGGCATTTTCAATCCATGCAGCGAAGTATGAGTACAGAACCGTACCCAACGACCCGCTGAAAGCCAAACTCTACACACTTCCCAACGGTCTTAAGGTCTACATGACCGTAAACAAGGATCAGCCGCGTATACAGACGTATATAGCAGTGCGCGTGGGTGGAAAGAACGACCCCGCCGAAACCACCGGACTTGCCCACTATTTCGAGCATCTGATGTTTAAGGGTACTCAGAATTTCGGAACATCGGATTACAAGGCCGAGAAGCCTCTTCTCGATGAGATAGAGCGACTCTTTGAGGTTTACCGCAAGACTACCGACGAGGCCGAACGTGCCGCACTCTATCACCGCATCGACAGCGTGAGCTATGAGGCGTCCAAGATCGCTATTCCCAATGAATATGACAAGCTTATGGCTGCCATCGGTGCATCGGGAACCAACGCATTCACCTCCTACGATGTCACCTGTTACACCGAGGACATTCCCTCGAATCAAATCGAGAACTGGGCGCGTATCCAGGCCGACCGCTTCGAGCATCCGGTGCTGCGCGGATTCCACACCGAGCTTGAAACAATCTATGAGGAGAAGAACCGCTCCCTTACCAGTGACTCGCGCAAGGCTTACGAGAAGATGCTCGCGCTGCTGTTTCCCAACCATCCCTATGGAACTCAGACAGTGCTCGGCACACAGGAGCATCTTAAAAATCCGTCGATCACCAATGTCAAGAACTATCACTCGCAGTGGTATGTGCCCAACAACATGGCAATATGCGTGAGCGGTGATTTTGATCCCGACAACATGATCGACATCATCACCAAGTACTTCGGCAACCTGAAGCCCAATCCCAATCTGCCTGTGTTGAAGTTCAAGGAGGAGGCTCCCATAAAGGCTCCCATAAAGGCCGAGGTCATGGGCAACGAATCGGAAATGCTGTTTATCGGATGGCCTTTCCCCGGTTCAGGAAGCCGTGAGGTTGAGGTGCTCGACATTCTCAGCTCCATCCTGAGCAATCAGGGTGATGCCGGCTTGATCGACATTGACATAAACCAGCAGCACAAGGCACTTGCCGCCGGTGCGGGAATGTACAACATGGCCGACCGCACCGCATTCATGCTCATCGGCGCTCCCAAGGAGGGACAGACACTTGACGAGGTGCGCGACCTGCTCCTCGCCGAAATCGACAAGCTGCGCAAGGGCGAATTTGACGAGAGCCTTATCGAAGCTACGATCAACAACTACAAGCGCAATGTACAGAGCAGCATCGAGAGCAATGAAAATCGTGTGAGCATGTTCCTCGACTCATTTGTCAACGGTACGGACTGGGCCGACGATGTAGCATCGATCGACCGTCAGTCAAAGCTTACCAAGAAGGATATCGTGGACTTTGCCAACAAGTATCTCGGCGACAACAACTATGCCATCGTCTACAAGCTTCAGGGCAAGGACACCACCGAGCTCAAGATGTCGAAGCCCGCACTCACTCCCATCGTGATGAACCGTGAGATGTCGAGCGACTTCCTCAAGGAAATCCAGTCGAGCAATGTGAAGCCCATCGAGCCCGTGTTCCTTGACTACAACAAGGATCTCACTATCTTCAATACAAAGAAGAGCAACATCCCGGTGCTTTACAAGAAGAATGAAACCAACGGATTGTTTGAGCTCACCTATGTGTTTGACATGGGTAACCGTCATAACCGACTGTTAGGCACTGCCGCTCAGTATCTCGACCTGCTCGGCACCAAGGACATGACCGCCGAACAGATAAAGAATGAGCTTTACCGACTCGGATGCACGTTCTTTATCAGTCCCGGCACCGACCGCCTCTATGTGCGCATCAACGGACTTAGCGAGAACATGCCTCAGGCCGTGGCTCTTGTCGAGAAGCTGATGAACGAGGCTGTTGTCGATAAGGAGGCATATAACGGACTCGTGAACCGCCTGTTGAAGTCACGCGATAACAACAAGAGCAGCGAAAGCGCCAACCAACGTGCTTTGCAGTCCTACATGATTTATGGTGATGCCGCCAAGAAGCTCAATCTTACCAACGATGAACTCCGCAACCTCGACCCTGCCAAGCTCACCGAGGCTATACGCGACCTCAATTCCTACAAGCACCGCATAATCTACTACGGCCCCTACAGCGAAACCGAACTTACATCGCTCGTAGACCGCGAACACAAGACTCCGGCCGCATTGAAGGATATTCCCAATGTTCCCCGTCTTAAGATGAGAGAAACAACCGAGCCGGTAATCTACGTGGCTCCTTACGACTCCAAGCAGCTGAAGATGATGCAGTACTCCAACAACGGCGAGAAGTACAATCCGTCGATTGAGCCTGTGGTGACCCTCTACAACGAGTATTTCGGAGGCAGCATGAACTCGATAGTGTTCCAGGAGATGCGCGAGAGCCGCAGTCTTGCTTACTCGGCAGGCGCTTACATGTCGTCGCCCTCTTATCTCGACCAGCCTTACGTTTATATAACCTCTATAGGCACGCAGAACGACAAGCTCTTCGACGCTATAAACGCATTTGACGAGATTATCAACAATATGCCGCAGAGTGCGCCCGCATTCTCGCTTGCCAAGGAGGGTCTTGACGCCCGCCTGCGCACCGAACGCGAAATCAAGGACATGGTGGCATGGTCCTACATAAACGCTCAGGACCTTGGCGAAACAACCGATGTGCGTCGCCGCATATTTGAGGCTCTTCCCTCACTCACGCTTGAGAATCTCACCGATTACCAAAAGTCGGATATCGCAGGACGCACCTATAATTACTGCATCCTTGCCAATATCGACGACATCGATCTTGACGCTCTTGGAAAGCTGGGCAAGGTGGTTGTGCTGACAACCGATGATATATTCGGTTATTGATATATCTACAGCCCACTGAAATAATAAGCGGAATATCGTCGCCGGGTTTCCTGTGTATAGGGAATCCGGCGATTCCTTTTTTTGTCGTGCGTGACCGACGGTTGCCGGGAGGGCTGAGCCTATACTGAATTATTGTGGAGAAATGTTTGTAAAGTTTAAATTGTTGGGTTAATTTTGCACTTCAAAATTGGGAATTTTAATCAACAGTTAATCTGTATCTCTATGCCAAAGTTATCACGCAACATCTGGTTGTCGTCCAAGGACTATGTGTTTATAGTCTTGGGTTTGTGCATCTATGCATTCGGTTTCACTGCTTTTGTTCTCCCCGAAAAGGTAGTTATCGGCGGTCTTGTCGGAGTGGGTTCACTCGTATATTTCCTAACCGATATCCCTGTGGCCATCACCTCCTATGCCTGCAACCTGTTGTTGCTTGCAATCGCCTACAGGATTGTGGGGCGTCAGTTTGTGGTGCGCACAGTGTTCGGCGCCACGGTGCTGAACCTCCTTATAGGTATAATGCAGCCGCTTTTCCCTGAGCCGCTCATAGCCCAGCAAACGTTTATGAACATCATCATAGGCGGTGTCCTTTGCGGAGTGGGCATCGGTCTGGCATTTACCCATAACGGCAGTACGGGCGGCACCGACATCGTGGCCGCGATGGTGTCGAAGCGCAGCAACGTGTCGATAGGCCGCATGATGATATATTGCGATTTCTTGATCATATCGTCGAGCTTCTTCCTTTTCTATCAGATCGACAAGGTGGTCTACGGTCTTGTAGTTACGTTCCTTGCATCGTTCATGACCGACCAGGTGATAAACACCAACCGTCAGGCTGTACAGTTCACCATCATATCGCGTTATTGGGAGGAAATAGCCACTGCAATCAATAATGAGGCCCGTCGAGGCTGCACCGTGCTCTCGGGAATGGGCTGGTACACCAAGCATGAGGTTAAGATGCTCATCGTCATGTGTCGCAAGATTGAATCGGTCACCATATTCCGCATAGTCAAGTCGATCGACAAGGACGCATTCATCACCCAGGCCAATGTCAACGGAGTCTACGGTCAGGGATTTGACATGGTAAAGCTCAAGATGAAGCCGAGCAAGAACCATGACGGACTCCAAGAGCCGGCTCATGCAGTGCCTCATGATGCGATAAAACAAGAATAATAGAAGAGAAAAGTGTAAATGTGACATTTATTAGCGAAAAATAGCTATCTTTGCAGCCTGCATTTTGGTAAGAAGTGCCATTTAGGCAGAAGTCAGTCACAAAACGCTTACTTACACATAGACTATGAAGCTATTACAAGCTAAACTGGACAAGTATCAGGAACCGCAGAAGGCTAAGGCTGCGGGCATTTATCCTTATTTTAGAGAAATATCGAGCGAACAGGATCCCGAGGTTATAATAAATGGCCGCAAGGTGCTGATGTTTGGCTCCAATTGCTACAGTGGACTCGTGAATCATCCCAAGATTAAAGAGGCTGCCATTGAGGCAATTAAGAAGTACGGCACGGGATGTGCCGGTTCGCCGTTCTTGAACGGTACGCTTGACATCCACAAGGAGTTGGAGGCAAAGCTTGCTGAATACGTTGGAAAGGAAGACGCAATGATTTATTCAACCGGATTCGGAGTTAATCTCGGAGTCGTTTCCACATTGACAGGCCGTGAGGATTACATCCTTTGGGATGAGCAGGACCACGCTTCCATCATCGAGGGCCGTCGATTGTCGTTCTCTCAGTCGTTGAAGTACAAGCACAACGACATGGAGTCGCTTGAAAACCAGTTGAAGAAGTGCGATCCTTCAAAGGTAAAGCTTATAGTCACCGACGGCGTTTTCTCGATGGAGGGCGATGTAGCCAACCTTCCTGAAATAGTGCGTCTTGCCAAGAAGTATGATGCAAGCGTGATGGTCGACGAGGCTCACGGTATCGGAGTGTTCGGTCGCGGAGGTCGCGGAACATGCGATCATTTCGGAGTTTCCAAGGATGTGGATCTCATCATGGGAACATTCAGCAAGTCGTTTGCATCGCTTGGCGGATTCATCGCCTGCGACAAGTCGATTACCAATTACCTGCGTCACCATTCACGTTCCTATATATTCACAGCCAGCATAACTCCCGCATCGACTGCCGCTGCTATGGCAGCACTTGAAATCATGCAGCAGGAGCCTCAGCTTCAGGAGCAACTCTGGGCGCTCACACACTATGCGCTCGAAGGATTCCGCAATATGGGCTGCGAGATAGGCAACACCTCGACCCCCATCATTCCGCTCTTCATCCGCGACAACTACAAGACATTTGCCATCACCCGCGACCTTCTCGAGGAGGGCATATTTGTCAACCCCGTGGTTTCGCCGGCAGTGGCTCCCCAGGATACGCTGATACGCTTCAGCCTCATGGCCACTCACACCAAGGATCAGGTTACTACCGCCCTTGAAAAGATTCAGAAGGTGTTCAAGAAGCACGGTATATTGAAATAGTATATCCAACACTACAGATTATATGTCGACATGGCCGTCTATCGCTGACGGCCATGTATTTTTTTTGTGCGCGAGAAAAAAATCGTGCCGTCACATGAAAAAAATTAAGTAAAACACTTGCATGTTTCAAATAATAATTATAACTTTGTAATGATTACAAAACAGTATTGACTGCAATGAAAATGATGACGACGGCACAACTGAGCGATTATCTGAAGGCCAAGGGGGTAAGACCTTCGGCCCAGCGCATCGCCATATTGCGCTATCTCATGGAGAATCCGGTTCACCCAACGGCCGAGAAGATACATGAGGCTCTGGTGCATGACATGCCGTCATTGTCATTGACCACCGTCTACAACACTCTGAACTGCCTTGTGGCAGCCGATTGCGGAGTGACGATGCTGACTCCCGACTCGCGTAACGCTCACTTTGACTTCATCGAGCATCCCCATGCCCACTCCTATTGCCGCTCATGCGGAGCTATAATGGACATGGAGCTTGGCGGTGTGGCACCGGGCAATGATTGCTGCTGCGGCTTCCATGTAGAGCACGTTGATGTGTGTTATCGCGGACTTTGCAGCGACTGTTATTCAAAACTGAATTGAGATTAATATTTTATTCGTATAATTATTTAATAACCAAAAGAAAATGAAAAAGAAATTTATTTGTACCGTGTGCGGTTATGTTCATGAAGGTAATGAAGCTCCTGAAAAGTGCCCCCAGTGCGGCGCTCCCCGCAGCAAGTTCAAGGAACTCGACGAAACCGCTCTTCTCCAGTTTGTAACCGAGCATGAAATCGGTGCAGCCAAGGGTTCGGACGACGAGATGATCAAGGACCTTACCGCTCACTTCAACGGCGAGTGCACCGAGGTGGGTATGTATCTTGCAATGTCGCGTCAGGCCGACCGTGAGGGTTATCCCGAAGTAGCCGAGGCTTTCAAGCGTTATGCTTTTGAGGAAGCCGAGCATGCTGCAAAGTTTGCCGAACTTCTCGGTGAGATGGTATGGGATACCAAGACCAACCTTGAAAAGCGTATGGCTGCCGAGGCAGGTGCCAATGCCGACAAGATGCGCATCGCAAAGCGTGCCAAGGAACTCGGTCACGATGCAATCCATGACACCGTTCATGAAATGGCTAAGGACGAGGCTCGTCACGGTCAGGGCTTTGAAGGTCTTTACAACCGATTCTTCAAGAAGTAATCAAATCCTGTTTATAAAAAACGCTGTGAAGCTCGCCGTCAGTTCGGTGAGCTTCACTTGTATATGTTCATGCCCCATCGGGTTAAAAATGCTTATATGGTTAACTTTTAGGACTCCAATGTGTTATATCGTCTGAATAGAATAATGAAAACATTTAATTTCAAAGTTATGAAAAACAAGCTATTTTTGATGATGTTGGCATTGTGTGGAGTGCTCATGCTGTCGTCGTGCAGCGATGATGACGATGACAATGATGTTGCAGCCTCCAAAGTTCCTCAGGCTTATGTAGAGGCATTGGCTGCCAAGTTTCCTGAAGCTGCAAATGTGGAATGGGAAAGCAAGGGCGCATATCTTGTAGCCGATTTCACAAAGGATTTCCGTGACTATGAAGTGTGGTTTGATTCATCGGCAAAGTGGAGTATGACAAATATCGATTGTGGAAAGGATCTGTTCTTCATTCCCGGCGAGGTGTCGAAGGCTTTTGCCGAGAGCGAGTATGGAACATGGACTATCGACGACATCGAGAGTTACGAAAGAGCCAACGACAGCTTCTATGTAATAGAGGTGGAAAAGGTCGGAAACAGCGACACTGACATCTACTACAGGCCCAACGGCGAGCTTATAAAGGCTGTGGTGAGCGACAATGCTGAAATAACCCCGGTCACCGTATTGTAGCCACGATTGCGAATGCCGATGCATAGAGCAGTATAAGCATCGCAGTCATTCCAAGCAAAGGATTAAGCGACTTGCCCGTAACCCGGGTGAGTCGCTTCCATAATATGAGGTGAAGCACGATGTACACGTAGGCAATGGCGTGCATGTTGGTGAAGGCTTTCCACATCAGCGCTACGGCTATCAATCCGTTGAGCAGATATAGAGTGGCCATGAACGGGCGTCCCATCTTGACGGCGAGCGTGAGCTTGCCCACGGCACGGTCGTCGTCGATGTCGCGGTAATTGTTTACGATGAGCACATTGGCGATCATGAGGCCCAGTGCCACCGATCCGGTAAGAACTTCGGCGGTGAATGTGCCCGATTGAACGTAGTAGGTGAGATTGACCGGAATTATGCCGAAGTAGAACACTACCGCCACTTCGCCCCATCCGTGACGCGACAGCGGGTAGGGGCCGGTTGAGTAGGCCATTACGCCCAGGGCAATCAGTATGCCTGCGGGCAGCATCCACCATCCGCCCCAATATATTAGCGAGCACCCTACGGCGCAAGCCAGCGCGAGAGTGGCGAATGTGGCTGTTTTCATCGCGCGTGGCGTTATGTCGCCTTCGGTCACTCCTCGCCGTGGCCCGTCACGGCCCGCGCGGTCGAGTCCGTCACGGTAGTCATAGTATTCGTTGGCGAAGTTTGACGCTATCTGCGCAAGTACGGCAAAAATCAGGCACAACGCCGCAGGCAGCGGCTTGAAGTTTCCGTCGAGTTGATTGTATCCTATTGCAAGCACCACTCCGGCTACCGACACGGGAAGCGTGCGCAGCCTCATGGCTTCAATCCAGCACTTAATCATCATTGATGGCACTTATGTCGGGTCGCGGAGCCGAGGCCTCGGTTTCATCGATTCCGAAGCAGTGCACTATGGCGTGTCTTATACATTCGGCGTCGCGTCCGTTCTCTTTTAATATTTTTATTATATCGTTAATGTAACTGTCCTTGTTGTTGAGTCCGCACAGTGCGGCGACATTCGATCCGGGGAGCATCGACTTCTGGTTGTAGACGCGAAGCACCGACTGATAGTCGCCGGATAGGACATAACGGTGAAATTCCTTGCAGAAATTCTCGTACATGGCTCGCGGATTAATCTCGTTGACCAGATTGACCATGTGTTCCTCAAGCTTGTTGATGTTGGGGAAGCGGCCGTCGATGCGATACTCCATGATTCGTTTTACACGATGACGGGTGTGCAGCAGGGCCTGCTGGCGTATGTCGTGCTTGAACTGTCCGAGAATTGATTTCTTGACATGCTCAAACACCCGGTTCTCGTTGCGGTGGTGACGGCGAGCCACAGTGCGAATCACCCCTTCGAGCATCAATATGTTTTCGATTTCGGCCACATCGGGGACGAAAATCTTTTTGTCACGCAGATACTTCACCTCCTGGGCGTCGCGGCGGTCGCGGTCGACTATTCCGTGACTGTCGAGGTGGTGGAATGCGTTCAGGTCGTTGAACGTGCGTGTCGCCTCGATGACCTTGTTGCAGCTGCCGAGCGACTTTACCGTATAGTCGGTGAACACCAGCGGATAGAGCTTTGCGTCGATGGAGTGGGTAGCGTCACCTTCGATGAAGAGCACCGGCTTGCGTGCGCCCACGAGGGTGGCATAGAGGTCTTCGCTTATTGAGGAGTTGGGAGGGAGAACTGCATAGTCCCATGTCTGTTTTGCTGCATCATATCCCCGCACCCATATAATGGCGTTGTCACGCCGTGCCGACAGGAATTCGACATCGTGGGTGGTGTAGACAAATGTGCAGTCGGGGCGCATCGACTCGACTTTATCCCAGATGAATCCTGTGATTGAGGGGTGAAGGAACATTCCCGGGCTGTCGACAAATATGACGGCCTTCTCGGGGGCGTATTGTAACGCTCCGAAGTAGTAGAGTACGGCCTTTTCGCCGTCGGAAAGTTTAAGTGAGGAGTAGGCTTCGGCCGAGTCGTTGTTGCGGCTGAAGAGCAGCTTGCCGCCTTCACGCAACACCTTGTTTTCGGGGAATACCTCCTGCCAAGCCTTTATCACGCGGTCGAGGTGACTCTCGGGCAGCGGCACGGGCCTGCTGTCGGCGTTTGTGACCTTGTGGGCGATAAGGTTTAGCACTTCATCGTAGAGCATCAGGGTGGTGAGCCGTTCAAACTGGGTGGCGTTGTCGCTTCGGATGAACGATGACTGCGATGTGGTCTCCACGTAACGTGAATCGATCGAGCCGGGGAGATTGTCGGGCGTGTCACAACGATATAGAGCCTTCAAGGCCGAAAGCCTGAAGACCGGGGAGTCGAGCTCGGAGATGAAGCGCTCGGTGAAGCGCGTTTTTCCGGCTCCGTTGGCTCCGATAACGATGATTCGCCTGTTGTCGGCGACGATGGTGTCGCGTGACCCGTCAAGCCGTGGAGGAAGTTGTAGTTTCATGACGCTATAGGTGAAGAGTTATAACGTAAAGTTAATAAAAACTTTTGTAACTCCACCTATGCTTTCGGGTTCTCGATTGACAGATTGTACTTTTTGAGCAACATTACGGGATGATATGACAATTTGGCCTTGCGCAGCCCCTCGTCGCCTACATCCTCTTCGCGGTTTATGTAATCGATGCCGTGACGGGCCGTCATGTCGGCTGCAAACAGCTTGTTGATCGTTTCACCCGCACCCGGTATGGTGTGATTCATCTTCTCGATGTGTACATAGAGCGTGTCGCCTATTATCTCGCCTATGGTGAATGCCACGATGCCGTGCCGGTGGGTCGATAACACAGCGCCCTCAAAGGGAAACCGCTGATAGTTGTCGAGAACGTTGAACACCTGTTCGCGTTCGGCGTCGGCGAGCTCCTGCGAGGCATCGGGCTGCAGTGTCGTGTGGTGGTAGAACTCCTTTACCGCCTCGATGTTGTCGATGGTGAGCGGGCGGTAGTCGTAGTCGGGATTGTCGGCTATGAACCGGTTCACGTGATTGCGCTTTTTGCTGTATTTGTTACCCTGAAGGGTCGCGAGGTCGGCTGCGTTGTATAGGTAGTCGGCCCAATCGGTCAACTCCTCTATGCGGCACGGGCCAAGACAGTAGAAGTCCGACAGCCGGTCCTCGGGTACGGCCGAAAATTGAACGGGCAGGTTGTGGTGACGGCAGTAGTCGATAACAAGCGATATTGCGTCACGCAGCGCCATGTCGCCTATCGGCATCGAGAATGCGGGAACGGCTGTGTCGTTCTCCGACACGCCTTTTATGAAAAGTGTGTTGTCGACTATGTCGTATTGGTAGTGGAAATAGTCGCTCCACATCAGCAATCCTGCTATGGTGTAGTCACAGGTGCGGCTTTCGGCCTTCCGGAGAATCTCCCTTAATGCCGGAACTGCGTCGATTGTGACGGGTCGGAACGATAGTTTTGTAAGAGTATCCATAAGTTTGATATCCACATAAATTGTCAAGCATCCGGTGCGACAGTTACATGACTCTTCATCCCTCTTCTTTGTCTGCTATCGCACCGAGATAAAAGAATAATGCTTACAGGCCCGCGATTGTTTAATGACCGACTGTTAAGAAGTCCATCGGAGCCTGTGAGTAGTGAAGAGCTAAAGGAAAGGCGACCTCACGCGTCGGGGGTCGCCTTTATCTTAGCTGTATACATCAGGGGACTGCGATTAGCGGCGATTTCATCCGCTTACGATGAAGTGGGATTGATATCCCGGTCGAGTTCCCTTTCTTGTCTATATAACACATTGTGAATGACTGATGTTTGATTCACAATAGTTAAAAGAGCTTAGAAAGAGATACAAAAAAAAGGGTAAGCTTACTACATCGCACCGCTACAACCCGGTACCGTTGCTCCGGTCAAGGCCTGGCGGAGTTCCCGGGGAGCTGGTCGTGTAGGACTTACCCGGGCACAAAGGTACGACTTTTTTCCGTAACGACAACTATCCGGCGTTATTTTTTCATCGGTTGACATTGTGAAATAGGGTTAATGGATTGAAAGCGTTACATGGAGTGATTGTGGCAATAAGTGACGATGATTTGCGTTTTAATGATAGCAACGTTTATGTCGGAGCGCATATACATAGTATTTAGGATCGTGCTTGCCGCGGTGTCGCTTTTGTCGGTGCCGGCGGTAAGGGCTTTTGCGCCCGATAGTTACGCCCGACATTCGGTGCTGTCACATGGCCGTTGGGTCAAGTTGAAGGTTATGTCGGAGGGCATGTATCGCATAGGCCTTGACGACCTTGAGCGATGGGGATTCCACGATGTGACGCGCGTGAGCGTCTACGGCTACGGTGCCGAACCTGTAGGTGACGCACTTTTGGAGTCGGATTACATCGACGACCTTCCGCAGGCCCCGTGTGAGATTACATCCCGCGGCCTTGTGTTTTATGCGCGGGGAGCCGAGGGACTTACGGTGTCGAATGAGCGTTATGTCATGCACAAGAACGGCTACACCGATGCCGCCTATTACTTCCTTGGAGAATCGGAACCCGCTGAGCCCGGCAGGACGGGGATTCCCGGAGCTGTCAACGGTGTCACTTCGTTTACCGAGGTGTTGTCGCATGAAATCGACTTGGTGTCGCCCGGTGCCACGGGACATGAAATGCTCGGAGAGGACTTCCGGTTTCAACGGAGTGCCGAATTTGTATTTGACCTTGCCGGAAAGTCGGGTGACAATGTGTGGGCGGGTTGTCGGTTTGCAGTGAAAAATGTGAAGGGAGCTTCGACATTGGCATTAAGTGTCAACGGGTCGGGAGTGTCGCCCGTCACCTCGATTGCCGCGAGTCCCAATGACAGTCACCAGCACTACCGCATAGCCGAAATGTCGCATGATATAACCGTTGACGGCGATGTGCTGACGCTCGGCCTCGACTTCTCGACCAAAGGTCAGGCGGCACTGGCGCGCCTCGACCGTATAACGGTCAACTATAACCGCCGGCTGGCGATGACCGACGGTGTGCTGACATTCAGTCACTCGTCACCGTCGTTGATTGTTGAGGGCATGCGTGACGATACGCGTATATGGGATGTGACCGATGCTCGGCGGTTCATGAAAGTTGACGCGGCGGTGTCGGAAGGAGCGGCCAAGTGGACAGCCACAAGCAGGGGCTTGAGGCGATATGTGGCATGGAATCCCGATGCCGACATGAAGTCGCCTGTCCTTGTCGGCGAGGTATATAACAGCGACCTCCATGCAATGACGGTGCCCGATATGGTAATCTTTACTCCGAAGCGTTGGTTGGGTTATGCCGAATCGCTTGCCACCCTGCACCGTAACTCGTCAGACAACCTTGATGTGGCTGTGGTGGCCGCCGAGGATGTCTATAATGAGTTTGCCTCGGGGGCTCCTGACTTCAATGCCTTCAGGCGTATGCTGAAGATGCTGTGGGACCGCGGGGGAGGCAGTGCCGCCACTCCGAGCAAGCTGAAGTATGCGCTCATGTTGGGGCGCGGACATCATGACCACCGTCGCATAACGGCTTCAGCCCAGGCTGCTGGCTATCCTATACTTCCGCAATGGCAGAGTGTCGACGGGTCGTCGGACAACACTTCTTACACAACCGAGGACTATCTCGCATTTCTGCTCGACGGGTCGGGTGTGAATCCGGGAAGTGACTATCACTGTATAGCCGTAGGGCGCATTCCCGTCACATCGGACATGGAGGCGCGCATGGCGGTTGATAAGATTTCAACTTACATCAACGGCGACAATGACGAGAGCGATTGGAAGATAAACATGGTAATGACTGCCGATGACGGTGACAACGGAGAGCATGCCGAGCAGATGGAGCGGATATATAATCAATTAATGTCGACTGACGACGGCGGCCGTGAGATGCTCTATCACAAGGTGTATGTGGATGCGTCGCCGCTTGTCGACAAAGTAGCCGTGGAAGCTCACGACAGGATGATGAGGCTGCTTGGCAGGGGGGCTTGCTGGTGGTGGTTTGTAGGTCACGCCACAACCTACTCCTGGACGGGTGAGGGGCTGCTTACAGCCGATGACATACGTGACATGAACCTGCGCCGCCAGCCGCTGCTTTTTGCTGCTACGTGTGACTTTCTTCGATGGGATGCCGACGGACAGTCGGGTGCCGAACTTCTGTTTATGAAGCCCGGAGGAATAATAGGGGCGGTGGCCGCCACCCGTCCTGTCTACATGACCTATAACCGAGACCTGACGATTGCCACGGCGAGGATGATGACGCGACGCGATGAGTCGGGCGAGTTGCTTCCCGTAGGTGAGGTCATGCGCCGTGCCAAGAACGAGCTCACCTCGCCGAACGATGTAAACAAACTGCGTTACGTGCTGCTCGGCGACCCGGCGTTACGCCCTGCCGGCGCCTCTTTCAAGGCGGTGCTCGACTCCATTGCGGGGCAGGTCGTGCATCCCGATTCGCAGGTGACGGTGAAGGGGCGTCAGCAGCTCGTTATGAAAGGACGCATCACCGATAGCCGAGGGCGCATTGCGTCATCGTTTAACGGAGTTGTCAATTCAACCATATATGACGCTGAATACAGCACCACCACCGAGGGACGCAACGATGGGAAGAAGGTGATTTTCGAGCAGCAGGGCGACCGGTTGTGGACGGGGCGTGACACTGTTGTAAACGGAGAGTTCAACATAAACGTGACCATGCCGGGTGAAATATCGTCAAATTTCCGTCATGCGGCATTGAGCATGACGGCCTTGTCGGTCGACGGCCGCGATGCTTCGGGGGTGAACCGTGACTTCTATGTCTACGGTTATGACGAAACGGCGGTTGCCGATGAGGAGCCCCCGGTAATTGAGGCGTTTGGACTGAATGGCGAAGATTTTGTCGACGGACAGATAGTCAACGAGTCGCCCATGGTCATTGCGCGTGTCACCGACAATGTGGGCATCAACATATCCAATGCCGGAATAGGTCACCAGATGTCGCTGATGCTTGACGGCAGCAAGGCATGCCCCGATGTTCCACACTATTATATTCCGGGAAGTGACGGCGGTCGCAGCGGAACGATAGCCTATCCGCTGTCGGGACTGTTGCCGGGTCGTCACACTCTCAGGCTGCGGGTGTGGGACACCTCCAACAATATGGCCGAGTCGACTGTTTCGTTCAGGGTGGTCAAGGGGCTTGCTCCCGACATCGTTGAGCTGTACACCGATGCCAATCCGGCAGTGGATATGGTCAAGTTCTACATACGCCACAATCGACCCGATGCGATGTTACAAGTGAAGCTGACGGTATATGACCTGTCGGGACGCATTGTGTGGAGCACACGCCAGAACGGGCGCAGCGACATGTTTGTCACAGCTCCTATCGTTTGGAATCTATCGGATAACGGCGGCGGACGCGTTTCCCACGGCCTTTACATTTATAAGGTTGCAATCAGTGCCGACGGCGGCAGCGAAACTTCGGCAACACGAAAGCTCGCCGTCGCTCCCCGTTGACATAGCATGACTAATTTAAGTATTAAAGAAAAAATGCGTACCTTTGCGCATCCAAAACTATAACAATGTCATGAAGAGCATAAAAGAACTCTATAGAATAGGTACCGGACCGTCGAGCAGCCACACGATGGGGCCGCGTTATGCCGCTCAACAGTTTGCCGCCCGCAATCCGGGGGCATCGTCATATCGTGTCACGCTTTACGGCAGTCTTGCGGCTACCGGAAAGGGCCACATGACCGACCGTGCCATAATCGACACATTAAGTCCTACCGCACCGGTTGAGATAGTGTGGCAGCCACAGATATTCCTGCCTTTCCATCCCAACGGAATGCTTTTTGAAGCCCTTGACAGCGAAGGTAACGTTACTTCCAATTGGACGGTGTTCAGTGTGGGAGGCGGACAGCTTGCCGAAGAGGGAGAACCTCTTACAGCGAGCGATGATGTGTATCACATGAACACCCTTACCGAGATTCTCAACTGGTGTCAGCGCACCGGCCGTTCCTACTGGGAATATGTAGAGGAGTGCGAAGGCCCTGAGATATGGGATTATCTTGCCAAGGTGTGGGACACCATGTGCAAGAGTGTCGAGCGGGGCCTCGACCGCGAAGGTGTGCTGCCCGGCCCGCTGCATCTTCCGCGACGCGCAGCCACCTACTATGTGCGCGCATCGGGTTATAAATCCAATCTTCAGTCACGCGGACTGGTGTTCTCCTACGCCCTTGCGGTGTCGGAGGAGAACGCTTCGGGAGGAGAGATCGTGACGGCACCAACCTGCGGATCGTGCGGAGTAGTGCCGGCAGTGCTCTATCACCTTAAAAAGAGCCGTGACTTCTCGGAGGCGCGTATATACCGTGCGCTTGCTACAGCCGGACTTATAGGCAACATCGTGAAGCACAATGCGTCGATAGCCGGTGCCGAGGTGGGCTGTCAAGGCGAAGTGGGCGTGGCATGCGCCATGGCGGCCGCAGCAGCCAATCAGCTGTTTGGCGGCAGCCCCGCCCAAATAGAGTATGCGGCCGAGATGGGTCTTGAGCATCATCTCGGTATGACATGCGACCCCGTGTGCGGCCTTGTCCAGATTCCGTGCATCGAACGTAACGCCTATGCAGCCGCACGTGCTCTTGACGCAAACCTCTATTCGGCATTTACCGACGGCGGCCACCGGGTGTCATTTGACCGCGTGGTCGAGGTGATGAAGCAAACCGGCCATGACCTGCCTTCGATATATAAGGAAACAGGCGAAGGAGGTCTTGCCCGTGACTACGAAATAACGGAATAAGCATCGCATATAGATTAAATGACGATATTTTCTCCGCCCCGGTCATAATCAAAACCGGGGCGGAGCTTGTTATAATAGTTACTAATAATGACTGTTATGAGAATATCGGATAGGGATAAGCGAATATTAAGGACTTCACTCTATGTGTTAGTGTTGCTGTTGTCGCTGGCTTTGATTGTGTACATATCGATAGACACGTTCACCAACGTAAACTTCCTTGAAAACAGGAATTACATGAGATTTCAGCTACTGGTGTGTGTCGTGTTCATGATTGACTTCTTTGTGGAGCTTGCCCTTGCCGACGACAAGTGGAAATATGTGCGCCGACACTGGTTTTTCTTCCTGCTGTCGATACCCTATCTTAACATAATAGAGATATTCAATATAAGCTTCTCGCATCAGGAGCTATATTTTATAAGATTCATCCCTCTTGCACGAGGAGCGTTGGCATTGTCGATAGTGATAGGCTATATGACGACCAACCGCATCTCCTCGCTGTTGATGTCATATATCGTAATATTGTTGTCGGTAATATATTTCGCCAGCCTTATATTCCTTGAGAAGGAGCAACCGGTCAACAACATGGTGCCCAATTACGGAGCGGCGCTGTGGTGGGCGTGCATGGACGCTACGACCATAGGAAGCAACATATATCCCGTTACGGTGGTGGGAAAGATACTCGCCGTAATACTCGCCGGCATGGGCATGATGATGTTCCCGCTATTCACGGTCTATGTCACCAACATGGTGCAGCGTTACAACAAGAAGCACTTCCCGAAGATATTCCAGTCGGAATTTGACGACCGTCACATAGAACCGGGATCGGAGTAGCCGTTATATGGTTTCAAGCGACAACACGTTGTTGAGCAGGGCTACGGCTTCCTCGACAGTAGGCACATCGGCTATCGCAAAACTGCGACGGCCGTTTTTTTCGCGTATGCGACAGCGTCGCGGATTGGCTTGCAGGAAGTTGAGCAGTCGGCCAAACATGGGCGACTGATAGTAGGCCTTGTTGTTGTCGTCGACAAAGTAGATGTACATAGAGCCCTGTTTCAGCACCACTTTCTCGATACCGAGCCTTCGGGCCAGGTAACGCAGACGCGGGATGCGCAACAGTTCGGCTGTTTCCTTGGGAATCTTGCCGAAGCGGTCCTCAAGATGAAGCTTGAATTGCTGAAGGTCGAGTTCGCGCTCTATGCCGTCGAGCTCCTTGTAGAGGCTTATGCGTTCGCTCTCCTGAGGCACATATTCGGGCGGAAGCAGCAGCTCCATGTCGCTTTCTATCACGCAGTCGGCCACAAACTCCTGTCCGTCGCTCGAGTCATCGGGTGTGAGAGTGTCGGAGAACTCCTCGTTTTTAAGTTCAAGCACGGCCTCCTTCAATATGCGCTGGTAGGTTTCGTAACCGAGGTCGGCAATGAATCCCGACTGTTCGGCTCCGAGAAGGTTTCCGGCACCCCTTATGTCGAGGTCCTGCATGGCGATGTGGATGCCGCTGCCAAGTTCGCTGAAACTCTCGATTGCCTGCAACCGTCGACGCGCAACGGGATTAAGCGGGATGTGTGGGGGCACAAGAAGATAGCAGAAAGCCTTGCGAGAGCTGCGGCCCACTCGTCCGCGAAGCTGATGCAGTTCGCTCAGTCCGAAGTTCTGTGCGTTGTTGATGACGATTGTGTTGACATTGGGCATGTCGATACCCGACTCGATTATCGTAGTGGCGAGGAGCACATCGTAGTCGTGGTTGGCGAAGTCGATTATGGCTTTCTCAAGTTTCTCGGGCGGCATCTGTCCGTGGGCTACGATTGTGCGTGCGTCGGGTACGAGCCGGTTTATCATGGCCTCCAGTTCATAAAGTCCCTCGATGCGGTGGTTGACGATAAACACCTGTCCGTTGCGCGACATCTCGAAGTTGACGGCTTCAAGCATTATGTCGTCGTTTATGGCGTTGACCGAGGTGAGTATGGGATAACGGTTGGCCGGGGGAGTGGTTATGGCCGACAGGTCGCGGGCTCCCATCAGCGAGAACTGCAGGGTGCGCGGAATGGGGGTGGCCGACATGGTGAGTGTGTCGACATTGACCTTCATCTGCTTCAGCTTCTCCTTTACGGCGACACCGAATTTCTGCTCCTCGTCGACGATAAGCAGTCCGAGGTCCTTGAATTTGATGTCTTTCCCGATAAGCTTGTGAGTGCCTATGAGAATGTCGATTTTGCCTTCGGCAAGGTCGGCCTTTATCTGTTTCACCTCCTTTGCGCTTCGAGCTCGCGACAGGTAGTCGACACGCACGGGAAACTCTTTCAATCGATTCTTGAATGTGTTGAAGTGCTGATAGGCGAGCACCGTTGTTGGAACGAGAACGGCTGTCTGCTTGTTGTCGGTCGCGGCCTTGAAGGCGGCGCGTATTGCAATTTCCGTTTTGCCGAATCCCACATCGCCGCATATAAGGCGGTCCATCGGTCGCGCCGACTCCATGTCGTTTTTAACCGCCTGTGTGGCCGTCAGCTGGTCGGGGGTATCCTCATATATAAATGATGCTTCAAGCTCCTGCTGGAGATAGCTGTCGGGGGAGTAGGCAAATCCTTTTTCGTCCTTTCGCGCAGCATAGAGCTTGATGAGGTCGCGGGCAATGTCCTTCAGCTTGCTCTTGGTGCGCTCCTTCATCTTGCCCCATGCGCCCGAACCGAGTCGGTTGATGCGCGGTTCCACGCCCTCCTTGCCACGGTACTTGGCGAGCTTGTGCAGTGAGTGGATGCTTACCAGGAGAATGTCGTTGTTGAGGTAGACGAGTTTTATCATCTCCTGCATTCGACCGTTCACTTCGGTGCGTATGAGTCCGCCGAAACGGCCCACGCCGTGGTCGACATGGACCACATAGTCGCCGACCTCTATCTGACCAAGCTCCTTGAGCGACAGTGCAAGTTTTCCCGAGCGGGAGCGGTCGCTCTTCAGATTGTACTTGTGGAATCGGTCAAATATCTGATGGTCGGTGAATATACAGGCCTTGGTCACGTGGTCGACAAATCCTTCATGGATTGTAGAGATGACGGGGGTGAACTTTATGTCGTCGCCCCGGTCCTCAAATATGGCGCGCAGTCGCTCTATCTGCTTCTCGGAGTCGCTGAGAATGTAGACGGTATAACCGTCGTCGATGAACTTCAGCAGTGAATCGCTGATGAGGTCGAAATTCTTGTGGTAGATGCCCTGCGGCGTACAGCCGAAATCGATTGCAGCCGAAGCGTCGGCATCGGCGTTGGCTGCCGCCGAGAATCGAATCTGACGCATGCTCTTGAGCGACTCGGCAAACCGGTCGGGCTCGACTACATGCTTGAGAGCGTCCTTGTCGCCTTCGTCGGCTATCAGGGCGCTGTCGCTGAATGTTTCAGTTGAAATGGCCTCGATGCGCTGCAAGGTGTAGTCGGCATCGCGCACCCACAGCAGTGTGTCGGCGGGAATGTAGTCGAGAAGCGACTCGCCTTTGCCCTGCTGTGAAACATTGGATGTGATCGAGATGCGGTCGTGCTTTGACTCCGAGAGCTGTGTTTCGATGTTGAATGTGCGTATCGACTCGATTTCGTCGCCGAAAAAGTCGATGCGGAAAGGCTCTTCGCAACTGTAGCCGTAGATGTCGAGAATGGAGCCGCGAACTGCGAAATGGCCGGGGTCGTACACATAGTCGACCTCCTGAAACCCATTTTCACGTAACCACTTCTCGGTTTCGGCGAGGTCGACAGTAGAACCTACGGCGAGCTGCAGGGTGTGAGCCTCGATGGTGTCGCGGGTCGCCACATGCTCGGCAAGTGCCTCGGGATAGGTGACGACATAGCGCAGCGAAGGGTCGTCAAACCAGTGGTTGAGCACTTCGGTGCGCATAATCTGTGATGGCGGGTCGACTTGTCCGTATTTTATCGACCTCTTGTAGCCCGATGGAAACATGAGCACCGCGCTCTCGCCAAGCACGCGTGACAGGTCGTGATAGAGGTAGCCGGCATCATCGAGCGAATCGCCTATAACAAGCATCGGCCTCCCCCGGGAGGGGAGGGCCGACATTAACATTGGTGCCGATGACCCGGCAAGTCCATACAGGGAGATGCGGCGGCAAGAGTTGTCATTTACGGCACTCTCGACCGCTTCACGCCGGCCGGGAGTGAGAATCTTTTCACATAACTGCTTCAGGTCCATCTGCTATGAATTCTTCTTTGTAGCAGGAGAGAGTATGGCGTTGTAACGAGCTTTGTCATTAAGGATTACTTCGGCTGAGTCGATTGTGACATCGCGCTTGAGGGTTTCGATCACCTGTCCCTTCTGGTAGTAGTAGCGCTTTACTATTTCGCCTGCCAGAATGCCTTCGATGTCCTCGCGGTTGTTGTCGAGGTCGTGGCTGAGGTTGTGCTTCAGCAAGCCTTCGAGTACGGCAAACTCAGCCTTGGTGGAGTCGTTCATGTAGCCTTCGATTTCGGCTGTCGACTTCAGCGCGGCAAGCATCGACTCGCACACCTTGTCGTAGTTGAACTTGTCGGGGTCGATAAACGACTTGAAGTCATTGAAAATCGAGTCGGTGATGACAAAGTCCTCGGCAGCGGCGATTTCAGGATGTTCGGCGGCAAACTTTGTGGCGTAATTGAACGCCCAGTTGTCGCTGACAATGTTGTAGGTCAATCGGTTGACTTCGCCGTAGTCGATTTTTACATCGGGGGTTATGCCTCCGCCGTCGCGCACTTCACGGCCGTGGATGGTGGTGAATACATTGGTGAGCGAGTCGGGAATACGTGCCACCGAGCCGTCGGGATTGCGATGGCTGTAGTCGATGGCCTGGATGAGGCGTCCGCTGGGAATGTAATATTTGGCGATGGTGACCTTTAGCATTCCGTCGTAGGGCAGAGGGCGGGTGGTCTGCACAAGACCTTTGCCATAGGAGCGTGCTCCCATGATTACGGCGCGATCGAGATCCTGTAGGGCACCGGCTGTTATTTCAGAGCTGGAAGCCGAACCTCCGTCGATGAGTACGGCCAGCGGAATTTCGGTGTCGACAGGAGCCGATGTGGTCTTGTACACCTTTTCGTTAAGAAGGCCTTTGCCACGGGTGCGCAGCACTTCGGTGTTCTTGGGGACAAAGAGGCCCACAATCTTTACTGCCGCTTCGAGCAAACCTCCGCGGTTGCCGCGCAGATCGAGCACTATCGACTTCACATTAGGATTTTTCTTGAGCTCCACAAGTGCGTCCTTAACTTCGCTTGCCGCCTTGTCGGTAAACGATGTGAGGTAGATGTAGCCGATGTTGTCCTTAAGCACTCCGTAGTAGGGCACTGCCGGCAACTGAATCTTGCGGCGAGTGATGTCGAAAGTCTTTATCGAGTCGGTGACATAGGGTCGCTTCACGGTTACCTGAAGTTTTGTCCCGGGCTGTCCCTTGAGCTTCTCGCTGACTTGCGAGCTGTGCCATCCTGTAACCGAGTCATTGTCGATTTTTACAATGAGGTCGCCGGGCTTCAATCCCGCTTCCTGAGCAGGACTTCCTTCGTAGGGCTCGGAGATGAACACTCCCTTACCGGGCATCTCCACAATCATTGAGCCTATTCCGGCGTATTCGCCCGAAGTCATCATGGCCAAATCCTCCTGATCGCTTGCTCCGTAGTACTCGGTATAGGGGTCGATGTCGTTAAGCATTGCTGCAATGGCGATGTTAATCGACTTTTCGGCATCGATGGAGTCTACGTAGTTGGTCTGCAACTCCTTGTATAAGGCGTTGAAAATGTCAAGATTACGAGCTATTTCTCCCTTATTGCTCCGTGTCGCCGCGATAGTTGACATTGCGACAATCACGATGGTAGCCACGACTGCAAGGCGGCTCAACAGTGAATTACGACGATTCTTCATTGTTATCTTTCAAAAATTAAGTTGCTAAGTTACTTAATAATTATAACAATCAAGTCTTAATTTTGTCAAAAAAATCTTCAAGAATTATCGCATAATATAAATGATGATTTTGGTAGGGTGTATTCAAATGCGGGTTTCGGCGGCGAATTTTGCCGGTTGAAGTGCGTCAAAATTGCAGTATCTCCTGTTGAAGCAGGTCGAGGAATCGGGCGGCATGGGCACCGTCCATCTGTGTGTGATGAAACTGGAACGACAGGGTGAGGGTGGTTTTGAAAAGGCTTCGGCGGTATTTGCCCCAGATTATAAATGGATTGTTGAAGATGCCGCTGTACATTCCAACAGCACCGTCGATGTCGTATTGCACAAGTGCCGAGGTGCCTATGACCATGCTGTCGGTGAGGTCGTGGTTGAGGCATGACTCGGCTACCTGTCGGGTAAGACGCAGATATTCGATGTTGAATTGTGACCGGTTATCGGAAAATGGGATGTCACACGAACTTACTTCACCCTCGCGGTTGGTGACGATTGTGTTGACTGCTATGTTGTCGTAGCTGAATAGCTTGTCGCCTACGGGCAGCATGTAGAATTCCTTGACCCGGCTTGCCGCCTTGCCTATGCACCAGCACATGAGCATGTTGAATTTAAGCCCTTTTTTGCGGCTATATTTTACGAGCGGCGACACATTCAGCGTTTTGAACAGTGTCACCATGGGCATTGGCGCTTTCATCCAGGCGTGGAACGCGTAGGCGCGGGTTGTTTCATCGGGATTTACCTCTTTCATGTTTCTGTTGTTTTATTGAAAAGTTACTTAGTCGGTTTTTCAGTATTAAACTAAAAGGGAACATTGATGAGGATGATACGCCAGAGTCGGGTACACGTGTGCCCGTGAGGAAGTGTTATAAGGTGGAAAATGCAGCCGGCCTTTAGCGGGTCGGCTGCATTTATTTTGAGTTGCGGAGTGAGGGGGATTCGAACCCCCGATACGCTTTTGGCGTATACACGCTTTCCAGGCGTGCCTCTTCAACCACTCGAGCATCACTCCTTGGTTGAAACCGGTGCAAAGGTAATGATTTATTTTTGATTTGGCATAATAAGTCGAAGTAAATTCATGATGCGACGGCAATAAATCGACTTGATTAATTGAATAAAAAAGTTTAACTTTGTATTTCGTAGACGGAGCGCGATGGCGTTTTTCCGTACTCGAATACAAGACTATGACCGACGACAAGCGAATAAATCAAATGAGAGAGCAGCTTCCTGAGCCAACGCTCAGGCGTCTGCCGTGGTATCTTGCCTACGTGAGGCTGTTGCTTGACGCAGGGGTGGAGTATGTGTCGTCAACACAGATCGCCAAGGAGATAAATGTCGATGCGTCGATGATAGCCAAGGACTTGTCATTCCTTAATATAAAGGGCAAAACACGCATAGGCTATGAGGTGGCTTCGCTTGAGCATGAGTTGCAGGACTTTCTCGGATTCAAGGTGGGGCATAACGCTGTAATGATAGGCGTTGGCAGCCTTGGAGGCGCCCTGATACATGATTCGGGATTGGCTAACTATGGATTGAGGATAGTCGCTGGATTTGACATCCGTCATGATGTCGTGGGCACCACGCTGTGCGGAATCCCCATATATGATATATCGGAACTCGACCAACGGCTCGCCACGTTGAATGCCGAAATAGGCGTGATAGCCGTGCCTATCGATCACGCTCAGGAGGTGAGCGACCTGCTTGTCAAGGCCGGCATCAAGGCATTGTGGAATTTTACGCCGTTCCGCATTACGGCTCCTCAGGATGTGGTGATACAGAATACTTCGATTTATGCCCAGCTGGCGGTGATGTATAACCGCATGGGAAAGCAAATGTAGATTATCACGATGAAAGTGCTTGTTTATGGACGGACTCCGGATGCGCCTTTGTCAAGAAACCAGCGGGTGGACCTGATGCCCGATTCGGCAATAATAAAGGATGGCAAGCCGTTTTTTGTACCCCCGTTTTCGGAACGATGGAATTACAGGGTGGGAATCGTGGCAAGGATATGCCGTCTTGGCAAAAACATAGGACGAAAGTTTGCGCCGCGCTATGTCGACGGTGTAGGAATATGCCTGCTTACCGAGCCGGTTGATGCCATGGAGCATGCTGCGGCACATAACGCTTTGCTGCAGGCCTACGAAGGCGCAGTGATACTTGGCGATATCAGCCGAAGCGACTTCGGCGTGGCCAAGGTGGACGAGATCGAGCTTACCCTTGGTGACGAGATTGAGAGGATATATGACATAGTGGCTGATGCAAGCCGCTATTGTACAATGAAGATAGGCGACTTGATAGTGTCGTCGTCGATTGCCGGCGGCACTCTTGAAATCGGCGCAGAGCTCATCGGAACCATTGACGGCATCCCCGCCTTAACCGTGAGGGTAAGGTGAATATTGCCGGGAGTAATTCTTGATGCTGTGAATAACAAAAAATACCATAGAAGCACGAATAAAAATCGGTAAAGGTTTTAAAAAATAAAGCAGGGTTGGATATTTGTCTTTATCCATGTATTTATATAAATTTGCAATGTTGAGCCTCGGCTCAGCAGACAAATGGAAAGGTAATACAAAAGGATTTTAGGGAGTCTTTATGATACCTAAGAGTATAATATGATAAAGTTATAATTATTAAATATTATAGTATATGGATATCCTAAATTTATATGCTAAATGGCTATGGAATAGCGGGATTACGGCTACATCGAAGTCAAACAGTTGCTATGTTTCAAGACTAAAGAAGGCGATTGAGGTATATGATAACTCAAACGGTGCTTTTTCACCTCTAATAAATAGAATCCCGGAAATACTTTCTGATAAGGATTCTGAATCGATTATTGGAGCTATTGCATTGAAAATGACAAATCTTGTTGAAAATGAATATAAAGCAGAAAAAATCGGCAAGGGGTATCGTAATGACATTTTCACCGCGATAAACCGATTTGAGTTATGGTTGAGGGATGGAATAAATAATGGTGATTTCAAAGGGAATCAAAGTCATGTCAATATAGAGTCAGACAAAGTCAAGTTGAAAGCAGAATTAAAACACACTAAAGAATTTGATATCGACACTTTTAGGGCTCGCATTAAGAATAGACTAAATTCTAATAGGAGTAAGTGGCCTATAAGAAAATTCCCTCAAAATTTGAAATGGAGAGAGCAAATTGCTGATGAATTGCTTGTATTGACCGAATGTGGAATACACAAACTTCATGATTTAACCGCTATACGAATAAATGATGGAATACTTGAAGTTAAACCTAAAATTTATCAGAGCGACGATATAATCAAAGATAGGTTCATACGAGTATATAGTTATAGGGCAGATGGTTCAATAGCAGATTTCCGAGTTGATGAAAACAGTCTTGATCCCATGAGCCTGATATCTATAGAACATTCCCCTGCAATTTCTCTGATTTTGAAGAATGGAGATTTCCATGAGTTGGAAAATCTTGATAATGGTAGACCTTACGATGAGAAGAAATTGGCTGCAGAAATCAGTAATGTGATTAAATTATCTACATGCATGCTTATGGAACATTCTGAGAATATAAAAAAGAATGATAAGTGGTAAATGCATGATTATCAATAGCTATTTGTGGCTATAATCTGAGATAATATAATCTCGGTCATGTCGTCAAGGTCTTAATTTATTAAGTCGTCCGGAAGCGTTAACTTTGCGGAAAAACAGAATAATATATGTCAAGACCAAGGAAATATCCGTTGTGGCCCGGTCCGGGCGAAAAGGAAGTGCCATACGACACAGCGCATTTCATAATGTGGTGTGTCGATGGTGAAGGCATGACCCAAAGGTCTGCGGAAATGTATGTGCATCATATCCGGAAGGCTTTTGAGATAATATGTAACGAAGACTATAGGATATTCGAAGTTTTAGCACAAGCATTCAAAAGATATGGTCCATATCAAAAGCCTTGTATTGAAAGACTTGAAGTGGCATCAGGGCTTCTTGATGATATAATTGAGATTATGGCTCAGTTAGACCCCAACGAGTTTTTTAAGATTAACGGGCTGGACTATCAACCAAAAACGCTTAGGGAATGGATAAGTGCATTTTCAGCCTACCACCGTTATTATGAGTACCGAATAGACAAGGTGAGAGTAGAGCTCGGCCTGCCGTCCAAATCTCCTGATAGCCGGAAAGACAGAGAGATACCGCTAAAAGAGGATTTCTCAACATACCTGAGAGAAGAGTGCCGGTATTCGTCGGCATCTGTATGGTCACACGTTACCTATTTAAATAAACTCAAATATTTCTTCTTCGATTTCGCTTTGGAGGAAGATGTATTTGCAGTTATTGTTGAAGATGATGGCGATTGGGAATCCAGTTTGTCTATATTCAAGGAGTTGGAAGAGTTAATAGATATCGAGGTTAGAATGGTCGAGAAGGATATTCCTGACAGAAATTCAATTGGATTAACAGTCTCAGATTTGAAACGTGGAAAAAATGCCTTATGTAAATATCGCGATTTCATAAAATATCGAATCAAGAATAACTCAATGGTTCAACTCAAATGCAAGCCTGACTAACAAAAATGACCGCATAACTACACCCTGCGGCTGCCTCGGTCGCAGGGTGAGTTGTAAATACTATAATTTTAACTCATGACAAAGATATGATGAAACATGGCAAATATTCATTTGATGGAGATGAAACCTTATGGGAGCATCTGGCAAAAGTTGGTATTTCCAAACCGAGCATAACAAAACATAATGTCAATGATTACTATACGACTGCCTTAAATAAAACTATAGCTGATTATGAACCATTTGAATGTAGATTTTCTTTTGGCACTTACTTAATCAAGGGTAATCCGGACGAAATCATTAGGATTATCCGTAATCATGCAGTTCTCGACATAAGCGAACGTGATATGATTGATATTCTTTCTCCGGTTGCAGTTAATTATGTGTCTTCGTATTACCATGAAAGCGGATATTATGAAAATCGGATGTATTCTGCGATTGTAGTTATGGAAGATTTCTTGAGTGACTATGTAGATTCGTATAACAGTATCCTTGTTTATCTATGGAGTCCTAAAGAAAAATGTGTAACCTCTGAAGAAATTAAAGAGTTAGTCGCCTTTATTGAGAAATTTCCCAATACAGTCAATGTCATGTTTGGGGTTGGAATAGACGATTCTTTATCCGACAACATAAAAATGACATTAATCGCATCAAGCAAGTAAGGCTGTGTTAGGAGCGATAGCTGGCGATATAATAGGCTCATTCTTTGAGCATAGCCGATTGAAGTTTTACGACTTCGACTTGTTTTATCCTCGGATCAAGTTTACCGATGATACGGTGATGACTTCAATCAACTTCTTGATTTGATGTCAGATGATTGAGCTTATTTGTAAGGATATCAAATTATTTGTGAAATACCATAATATGAATTGCGAATAGCTCAAGGTGCTGTATCAATATTTGATACAGCCGAAGTGTATTTTTGCCAAAAACGAATAAACTATGCAGTTAGCACAGGAACAAGAAGCCGCATTGCAAATGATGCTTTCGGGAGCCAATGTGTTTCTCACCGGCGAGGCCGGAACAGGAAAATCTACGATTGTAAAGGAGTTTAGCCGTAGAAGTCCCAAAAATTGCATATTCCTTGCACCGACAGGGATTGCGGCTGTCAATATAGGAGGATCTACTATTCATAGTTTTTTACGCCTTGCTCCCGGACCGATGTCGGAGGACTCTATTGAAACAATTGGCAATAAGAAGCAGCGGGAATTGATAAGAAGTGTCGAGGTGGTAATTATCGATGAAATATCAATGGTACGCAGCGACTTATTCTGGGCGGTGGATTATCGACTGAGGCAAGTGTCGCAAGGTCGAAATAAGAAACTGCCATTTGGTGGCAAGCAGGTGATTTTGGTAGGTGATTTTTATCAGCTTCCCCCCGTCATTAAGTCAGAGGAAGAAGAGTGTTTTATAAAAAACACTTTTGGGGGAGAATTTTCCTTCCAAACCGACATTTGGCAACGAGGCGAGTTCAAATGTTTCTGTTTGAAGACTGTCCATAGACAAAGTCATGATGACTTGTTTCTATCGATACTGAATCATATTCGTCACAATGACCTTGAAACACGAGATCTCGTAGACCCTGAAACAAAGTGCTTGTTGACTGTTAGAGAGATTCTGAACAAGTATGCCGATATTAGGCGGCCGCTTGATGTGCCCCCGGTTTGTTTGTGTACAACTAATCGAGAGGCCAATATACTCAATGCGCTTGCCAATGAGAAATCGGATGGGGAAGGCCGCACATTCACTGCTGTTATAAAGGGCATTTTCTTAGCTAAAGACTATCCTACTCCGGCAAAACTGGAACTAAAGACCGGCACACGTGTCATGACGCTTATAAATCATCGTACACCCTCAGGCACACTTGAATTTGTAAATGGTGATGTGGGTGAAGTATTGGGTTATGTGACGCTTGCCGGAACCGAGGCCGTCAGAATAAAACTTGATAATGGCAAGACGGTAAACATCTCTCCCAATGAGTGGAAGAACTATCAGTATGTTTTGACGACCGATCCCAAAACCGGCAAGGAAAAGGTGTCTCAAAAGGAGGTGGGCTCCTATATACAGCTGCCGTTAAAGCTGGCTTATGCCATAACGATTCATAAGTCGCAGGGCATGAGCGTGAACTCCACACTGATAAAACTTGGCAATGGGTGTTTTGCGCATGGTCAGCTCTATACTGCTTTGTCACGTTGCCGTAGTTTAAAGAATCTTAGAATTGACCGCAATATATGTGCAGAGGATATAATTATTAATTCTGCGGTGGTAGATTTCTATAGTTCCATAGAGAACCCCGAGCCGCAGAAAGAAACAATCAGGATGGATATTCCGGCGCAGTATCAGGATGCTGTGCAAGAATTGCTACGAAAACTGATGGCTGAGAAACAATCTGGCACAAAGGTGAACCTCGTCAAGCAGGAGAGCAACAAAGTTACGAATCATCCTGATCTCGACCGCTTGGTCATAGTCTATAAAAATCAAACAAGCAATGAAAAGGGAGAAGGAATTACTGAAAAGAAAAATGGCGTTGGATTCAACAAACATGATGCCCCTATATTGACATCGATAGCCGAAAATTATATAGAGTGTGGATTTGTATATAATGATGACTTTGCAATAGCGTCAAGATTAATTCAAAAATATCATGCTCAATGGGAAGTGTGAACAGGATGTTTCATCTTCAGCTCCCGGGGTTGGTAACTAATATTTTCTCGGCATTATGGAATATATAAATATTCATGGTCGCATAGTCTATCCGATAACCTCTAAGGAAGGGCAAAGGTGCTATTACGAACATCTCGATCGCTGGCATGTCTGCTATCAAAATGCCAACCGGCTGATTGTTCCGACTAAAGATGACGCCTTAGAGTATATGCGCTTGCAGGAGATGGGGAATAAACTCTATTGCTGTACTGATAAGGAATCGCGCAAAATTTTGCGCCAATTGAGGGTGTATAATTCTCAGTATGATTGGCGACCTCGAAAATCAGGTGACGAAACTTTCGTCGGGTTGATTTCGCCGACAGGTGAACAACTGTTACCTGACAGTTTCGCTGATGTATTTACTCAATTTGATGCTATAAACTGTAAGCCGAGTTTCGTGCCTGTTTATGACGGTGAGGCATGGGCGTTGGTTTCGTTATCTGATCCGAATATTATGATGACCGATTTTCAATACAACGCCATCATTCCGGAACGAAGGGTGCGGCAATTGTTTTTCGTTCAGGACAAAAACACAATGAAGTGGGGCGCACTCTCGGTCAGATATCCCTTTCTACATGTAAAACCTTATAAGGATTGCTTGCCCTTGCTTGAAACTCTTATGCCGACTATCGCTGATGAAATCTATGAAGATGAACTTATGACCGAAGACGAACCGACTCCGTTTTTCATGACGCAAAGAGATGGAAAGATTGGAATATTGACTGCCTTCGGTTATTCAGACATTATTTATGATTCATACGAAGTAGATAACGCTAAATGCTCATTTCGATTAATCAAGGATGTCCGCAAGAGGGCACATCGATCCGATTATTGGCATCCTAACGGCAAGGGTTGGTTGAAACATCGTAGACTTAGAAAAAAATAAACAATAAAAATGCAGTTATGACATTTGATGAATTTAAAGCGTTGGCGCTCAATTCTCCACGGCGCGGTGAAGAAATCATTTTTGAGGTTATTGAATATGATGTCAAGGATTTGCCGGGGCGCAAACGAAGTCATTACCCAAAATTTGATGTGAGGCATTATCGCGTCGGAATCTGTCATACTCTGCCTGAAGCAGAAGCGTTGATGCACAAGGCAATCGAAAGGGCTAAAGAGTACAACGACGAGATATATTGCTTTCACATAAAGGAGTACCCGATGGGTGAACTTCTGGATTTCTTGTGGGAGGACTACGGCGAGTCATGGAGATTGTATGATGGTCAGGGACGCTTTCTGGATAGAACATATTGCTCATCTCTCGAATGTGACCACCGCACTATATATGGTCGTTACCGTGGTCGCCCTGAAGAATCATTCCGATTCAAAGCCGGTGACATTGTTGAGGTGCTCGACGGCAATGAAGTCAGGCTTGCCGTTGCAACAGGTTCGGGCCTCTCAATCGAATGGTATTGGGAGATGTGGCAGCGAATCAAGAAAAAGGAGGGATTTATATATGTGAAAGATGGTTGTGAAATGACTGATGCTGAGGTGGAAGAATTGTATTTTCCCGATGCCAGCGATGACCAAACACCGGTTATCGATGGCCCGAGTTATGCCACTCACGACCATGTGCACACTCTCAACATAATGCCTTTGCGCTATCCTCTGTCAAAGACGCTGCGTCAGCGTTATGAGAACTACTACAAGGCGATGCTTAAAGAGGAAGATAATATATAAATATCATGAAGAGCTTTGAAAGTTTCAGGTCTTTGGCTATTAATCATCCATGTACCGTTGAACCTTCGGTTTATAGGGTTGATGTGTTTCGTATAAACGGTCCTGTGGATAAAATGCCATGTAGGAATCTTTCACTTGGATTGTTCAATGTTCACGTACATGGTGATGATAGAGATGACGCGGAGTATTATCCTGAATATAACGTTTGTAAGGCTCAAAGTTTCGTGATGCCGACTTTTGAAGATGCAAAAGAGTTTATTCAATCTGTACGAATATCGATAGATGATGACCGGCCGGTTTATTGCATTCACATATATGAATTGCCGTTTGGAAAGGATGTGATATCTGATCTGTGCAAGCGCGAGTGGGTGTTTGACGGAAATTGTAGCATTATCAATCAGTCGGTATGCTCATCTTTGCTTGAAGACTTGGACACTCCGGAAGGTCACTTCTGGGGCCAGCCCAAAGAAACAATACGTTTTAAGCCGGGAGATATTGTTGAGGTTCATGACAGGAAAAAAGATTCCGTTCGTCTTGCGGTTGTTGTGTCATTGCGTAACACTATTGAATATTGTTGGAATGAATATCTTAATGTTGTTGCCGAGTGTGAATGTGAGGGAGTGGGGGAAGATAATGCTCTTGGAAACTATTGGAAATATGCCTGTGACGATTGCTATGAAGTCATAGACTTTTCAGGCGTTCAGTCCTGTCCTTGTACGACCGATGTGCATTCGCCGCGCTTCTCGGTTCCCGATGACATTCGCAGTGTTTTTGATAATATCGTTGTTAGTAAGCCTGCGTCATTCGGGTGTTAGCTATAATGTTGATTCTTTGTCATGGGGGAGTTTGTGTTGTTTAATGGCGTGAATTTTAGTTATTTCCCCGTGATGATTTTGTGGGTTGTTTGGACGGTTTTGTGTAGGGCGATATTGTGAAGAGTCGAAAATGTTGAATTGCATGATGCATGGGGATGATATTTGTGATTTTGTCGTTTGCTAATCGGTTTTGGGGCATAGGCTTTGATGCGATTTGTTCCTCGATGTGGTATGTTTCTTATTGTCAGTGGCTTATCTTTTGCTATATGGGCTTTATGGAGGGAAGAATGTTGTTCATATAAAGCGTTTTAAGGGATATTTAAGATTGTTTTTGAGGATTATTTTGCGGAAGAAGCGATTTTTGTTCAAATAAATTTGGTCAATTGAAAAAATAGCCCTACCTTTGCAACGCAAAAAGGCAATGGTGCCATAGCTCAGTTGGTAGAGCAAAGGACTGAAAATCCTTGTGTCCCCGGTTCGATTCCTGGTGGCACCACTGGTTAAAAGCCTGAAAATCAGAGAGTTAAGTCAAAAACTTAGCTCTCTTTTTCTTTATGTAGTGGTGTAAAAACATAGCAGAAACACACTTTGTTTTCTACAATGTTTTACCCGACATGACAACAGTAGAAGTGGTTTGCTATAAATACAAGCCATTAAGAAACGGAGAGTTACCCCTTAAGATAAGGGTGACCAAAGACAGAAAAGTAAGATATGTAAGCCTCGGTGTTTCTACCAAGCTCGAGCATTGGGACTTCAAGAAGAATCAGCCTAAGTTAGACTGCCCTAACAGAGAACTACTTGAAAAGCTTATAGCCAACAAGATAAGTGAAATCAAGGCTACTATTGTAGATCTGAAAGCGGAAGAAAGAGATTTCACTGCTACATCATTACTTCAAAAAATAGAAGCTAGAAGCAACTCTCTCAGTATAGCTGAAATATTTTTGGAGCATTTAAAATTTCTGCAAGACTGCAAGAGAACAGGCTATATGCTATCAATAAAGCAGACATTCAACTCTCTGCTTAAATTCAATGGGAGTCTTGATATTCCTTTCAGTGAGATAGATGTCAACTGGCTCAGAAGATATGAGACTTGGCTCAGGAAGTCAAACAAATCTGAGAATACCATTGGAATAAGATTCAGAAACTTTCGCATGATCTACAATAGGGCTATTGAGAAAGGAGCAGTGAAGAAAGAACTGTATCCATTTGATAGTTATAAGGTGTCAAAGCTACACAAGGAAACTGTAAAGAGAGCTATTGTAAAGGATGAGATTAAGAAAGTTATAAATTATACTGTGGATGGTAAGGATTTCTATACTTGTCTTGCTGTTGCATTGTTTTCTTTCTCCTACTACATGGGAGGAATAAATTTTGTAGATATGGCTTATCTTCAAGCATCTAATATAATTGATGGAAGATTGGTGTACTATAGGAAAAAGACATCCAAGTTGATTAATCTCCCTATGTGTCCTGAAGCTTTAGAGATTATATCAAGATATAACCCAAGGCAGATTGGCTATATATTCCCCATTCTTTCATCTGTTCATAAGACAGAACAGATGAGGTTAAACAGGCTTCATAAGGTTATTACCAAGGTAAACAGAGCCTTAAAGCAGATTGGTAAAGAGTTAAGTCTGCCTATAAAGCTGACAACCTATGTGGCAAGGCATTCATTTGCCACTGTACTCAAGAGAGCTGGAGTCTCTACATCTATTATATCAGAGTCATTAGGGCATAGTTCTGAGAAAATCACTCAGATTTATCTTGACAGCTTTGAGAATTCTCAGATAGACGAGGCATTTTCTCATCTGAAATGACTATCTTTGCGCAGGTAAAGTTGGAATTTTCTTAATATAATCAGATTTTACCTGCGCAAAAAGTCAACAAGCAAATGGAACCTTCCTGGAGAGATAGAAAAGAAATAGATGGCTATAGGATTCTTCATGGCAATGATGTTGAAATAGACTTGGAGAATGACCTCATCATACCCGAAATAAATGGAGCATTCATCAAGGACCAAGGGTTACAAGTAAGTATTAAGCTTAATCAAAGATTAACCAATATAGATGGATATGATATCGGTAATTGGACTATTGTCTTTAAGCAAGGGTATAAGATGGGACAAGTATTGGATAGTGTTCCATATGGTATTATAGACAAGAGTATTACAGGAATAGGTGCAACTACTCTTGAAATCAATACTGAATTAAGAAGCTCTATCATTGTGGTTCCAACTAAAGCACTAGCCTATAATAAATATAAAACCACAAACAATGCGCGTGGTGAAAACTACTGTATGTATATAGGAAGTAGCATAGGTGACATTGCTAAAGATATTACCATTGATCATGTTAGGGAATATATTGCTTCTAGAGGAGAGTCTGTAAAAAAGTTTGTAGTAGTTGCAGATAGTTTGCCTATGTTGTTGGACTTTCTTAAGATTCTTGATGAAGAAGTATATAGAGATTACTTCCTGATGGTGGATGAAGTAGATACGATGCAAGCAGATAGTGCATACAGACCACGACTAGAGACTGTTATGGACTATTACTTTAGATTCAAATTCTATAATCGTGCTGTTATAACTGCTACTATGAGCGAATTCTCAAATCCTAAACTAGAGAATGAAGCACGAGTAAGAATCGAGTGGGAAGTAAATCCCCGTAGGACTATATCAACATTGTTTACTACATATGTGGATGATTTAGCTTGGAATGAGATTAATTTACTCCTTGAAACAGATGATAATAAGATTCTAGTTGCCTACAACTCGTTGGATGGCATAGCTAATATCATAAAACATCTATCAATCCTATCATCAGACTGTGGAATACTCTGTAGTGAAAGAAGTATAGAGAAAGCCCAGCTATATATTGAGGATGCCCACAAATCAATAGATTCAAATGGACATCTAATAAAGAGAGTAACCTTTATGACATGTGCCTATTTTGCTGGCATTGATATAATGGATAAGTGCCATTTGATTACTGTTACTTCAAAGCTTCAACCTTTCACCTATCTATCTTTAAATAGGATGACACAAATAGCTGGAAGATGCAGAAAAGGCACTTTTTCTGAAACCATAATCTATGACATACCAGAAATAAGTCCTAAATCTGAAATCAAGGAGGTCAATGACTACAGGTTGTCTTTAATAAACAGAGCCAACAAATATGCTGCATTGTTGAATGACATTGTCTCTGCTACAGACGAAGACCCTCAGTTGCTACCATTAAAGGATTTTGTGTTCTCATATACAGACTTTGTCTCTAAGGTTAAAGCAACTAATGCAAATTATCCCTTGACAATTGTACGACAAGAGAGTGAGACAGACAAATTTGTTCCAGCGTATTTTAATATTGATTCTATAACTGAGGTATGGAATCTAAGGAACTCTATTTATTCTTCAAAAGAAGAATTTATAGATAGCCTGAGAGTTGAGGGACACAACATTACTGAATTGCCAGATGCTTTGTTAAGTAAACAAGAGCACGACACCTCTGAAATTCAACAAATAAAACTACTCAACAAGGAAAAGTTTTATGACTCTTTCCATCAATTGCGTGTGCAACTCAAGGAATGGGAAGAACAAGGATGTAATGAATATCATCTAAAGGAGATAAGGAGAAACACAGATAAGAGGCTCCAACAAACAGCTTTAGACACCTTTGTGTTGCTATATCCTTACATACCATCTGCTGAACTGCTCGAAAAATTGGAAGATGTGATTGACAATGAGAGAAAACTTCGTAACTTTATAAATGCAGCAGTATTCTATGCACTCCCTATGGCACACCCATTTAAGGCGAGCTTAATAGTTAGTTTTGGTATTAATGTCAAGACAGAAGAAGGCTCAATAGGAGTAAATCTCAGGGATAGAATTAAAACTATAAGGGAGGTCTTTATGTCTATTTACAATTATGAGTTGTCTGTTGATAAGGCAGTAGTCAGTGATTTATACAACTCCTTCTTTGATTGGAAAAGAAGTGGTCGTGGAGATAAGGTTAGAAACATGAATCCAAGAGGATTTCATCAACTTAGAGCCTCCTTGCCCATTGACGCAAATCTACTGACTCTGTTGAGATTCCCCAAGTGAGAATATATAATTGCTACATATATTCCAGCTCTTGAGATATAGCATAACCCTTAATTAAATATATAATGTATAGCTGAATTTACTGAATACAGAAGCTATCAGACTTCAGGAAACTTACTATAAGTGACCTGGAGTCTGTTGTTTTTACAGGGTGAATCATCCTTTTTCTGCAATTTTTTGAAAAATTTTTGGCTCTTTCTGCATTTCTATGAGCTATCCCTAATCACAACATCACCCCCTCCATACTTTGCAGATGGGGTTACGCCCCTATGTGCTGTTGCAATGGGTCCCCTATTGTAATGGCTCATCAACAAATCCCAACAATAAATCATCAAAGTATGGAAAAACCTAAGTTCATTGAAACTCTGTCAGTGGCAGAGTTCAAGGCTCAACAAGGAGTTGAGAAAATTGAGGTGAAACAGAATCCTCAGACAGGCAAGTGCTTCTTTGTCTATGGCTTTGAGACAGGAGCAGTGAGTGAGAAATTCAACAAAGGTCAGCTTACAGACCCTGTCATCTCAAAGGTCGTATCTCCTGAAGATGGAGATATGTTCTTCATGCTTCATCAGAGAGGTGAAGGTGGTGCTCCTGTAGTAGCAGTACTCTAAGCTCTCTCAGTTCTCAGCAATAGAGGTCAGATAGTCTGTAATGGGTTGTCTGACCTTTTATATTCATCAGACTAATCAAATCAATAAGAATATGCAGTTAAGAAAATCATCGAAGAAGCAAGCAAAGATAAAGCTTGCCATGCAAGGATGTGCGGGCAGTGGGAAAACAATGTCAGCACTCCTTTTAGCCTATGGGCTTTGTGGGGATTGGACAAAGATTGCAGTTATAGACAGTGAGAATAACTCCGCTGACCTATATGCTCACTTAGGACAATACAATGTTCTCCCTCTTGAGGGAAAGTATGACCCCGAAACATACATTGATGCCATCAAGGTATGTGAAAAGGCAGGTATGGAGGTTATCATCATTGACTCCATGAGTCAGTGTTGGGATAATCTTCTTGAATATCATGCCTGTCTCCCAGGCAATTCTTTCACAAACTGGCAAAAGGTTACTCCGAGAATGACATCACTTATTCAGATGATACTCGGAGTAAACTGCCATGTAATCTCTACAATGAGGTGCAAGCAGGATTATGTCCTGTCAGAGAAGAACGGCAAAATGGTTCCTGAGAAAGTCGGCTTAAAGGCTGTGATGAGAGATGGAATAGATTATGAATACACCATAGTCTTTGACATCAACATGAAGCATCAAGCCTTAGCATCTAAGGACAGAACCAATCTCTTTGCCAATAAGCCGGAGTTCACTATCACACCAACTACAGGCAGGATAATACTTGATTGGTGTAATGATGGTGTCACATTAGAGATGATAAAGGCTGAAATCTCCAAGGCTGAAACCATCGAGCAACTGACCTCAGTCTATCAACAGTACCCCGAATGGAATCAGCAGTTATTGGCTGACTTCACCAAAAGAAAGACTGAACTAATACAGCCTAAGTCTGAAACTCAGCCTATCAGTTATCAACCCAACTTCACAAGAATAAACCATGCAGACCGCAGTATCAACTTTGCAGCTTCAGCCTGTCAATAGGTTCAATACCTTTCCAAGCAGGCTGAATGACAGCTTCAGACCTCCCATTGAGGTTGAGGCTGTGGAGATAGTTGAGGATATTATCACTCCTCAATTCTCCAAAAGACTTCCTTTCATAGAAGCCAACACAAAAGAGGTTACAATAAATCATCTGAAAGATGAATGTGTTGTGCCTGTATTCTCAAAGGACAATGAGATTACCATATCCCACCCTGCTTTCATAGAGGCAGTATGGGAGGCTGCCTCAAAGGTCTTTCCAAGAGAAAGCATAGAAAAGCCATCTATTAGAGTAAGCCATGTTATCAAGGGCAGAACTCCTGAGGCAATCCATAAGAATGTCAAGGAGCTGCTTGATGAAGATAAGACAATGTATTATGAGCGAATGGCATTCTGTTTTGAAATACCCTCTATCTGTGAGGATATAAGAGGTAATAGGCTTAACCTTACCATTGGTGGAGTAAGAGCATACAATCAAATGAATCTTTACTCTAAGAAAAGCCCCGAGAAGTTCAAAATCTTCATAGGCTTCAAGAATATGGTATGCTGTAATCTGTGTGTCAGTACAGACGGCTATCAGTCTGAACTCAAATGTATGGATGTAAGAGGTCTATTCAATTCTGCTGTAGCTCTGTTTCAGGACTACAACATGGCTAAACATCTTTATGAGATGGGAGCCTTGCAGGAAAGCTATATGACGGAACATCAGTTTGCTCAATTCTTGGGCAAGTCAAGGCTATATGGCTTTCTGCCTAAGTCTGAGCAGAAAAAACTCCCTCAAATGCTTATGGCTGACACTCAAATAGGCATGATAGCCAGAGCATACTACAATGATGAAAGCTTTTCTGTGCCACAAGGTAGCAAGGAAATCAATATGTGGAATGTCTATAATCTCCTTACAGGAGCAAACAAGTCTTCCTATATTGACAACTTCCTTGACAGAAGCCTCAATGCCACACAGCTTGCGGAGGGTCTGAATAAGGCTCTCTATGGAGATAGTGAATACTCATGGTTCATCAATTAAGCCATGAGTTTGCTGTCTTTTGTACCTCCACTGATATTGGTGGTCTCACTCTCCATGCCCATAATAGGGGATTGGATAAAGAATAGAAAGAAGTAAACTACAGGACAGAACATCTTATATCAATAGGTGTTCTGTCCTCTTATCTCTAATTCAAATGGATATTTACAACACAAGAGAATATAAAGCAGCTCAAGGATTGAAAAATGCCTTGAATGATTATAGCTGGTCTCCACAGAAGTTTGCAGACAGTATCGGAACCTTTCATAAGACACTGCAACAGACACTCATGAGAACAATTGTGGCTGTCATAAAGAACATGGGGGCTGACAATCATAGTGTGGACTCAAGAAACAAGGCATCCCATGAGCTATGCAGAAAGATTGTCAACTCCGGGATTCTTGATGAAACTACTCTGCCTTTGATATAGTCTTATGGAACCAAGATACATCATTCTCATGGACTTCTCCACAGGAGAACTGATTAAGATTAAGCTGAGTGAGCAGGAATTGAAAGAGTCGGAAGAATGTGATGACTTTGAGGAATTCCTGAGTACACTTGAAGCCAAATATGAATTCAGACTGAAAGACTGCCTCTATATGACTTGTCATAATCTCTCTGAAAGGAACTACAACATATCCTGACCACTTCTCCATTATGATGGGAAATTCAGATGGTATGCATTCTTGAAGATAAATCATCACTGATGGTTTATTGTTGGATGCCCCTCTGCCACTAACTTTGCTGTGGTATTGGGGCATTTTATCTCACAGCCTACACCTTACAGGTGCATTAATGTGTCTATTACTCTTGAATTCAGAGGTCAAGCAGTGGATTATTCACTAAAAAGCATTAACTTTGCAATAGTGAAATCAATAAACTGATTAGCCAATGAATTAAAAAACTAACAATGACATATTAAAGAAGTGTTTGCTTCTTACAAGTAGCTTTCAGAAATCGCCAATTTACTTGAAATATACCTACTTTGTAATGAGTGAATGCTTGCACCTGTACAGGTGTAGGCTTCTCTTGTTTGTAGGTATAAGGTGTTTGGCGATACCTTGAAAGCTGAAACAAGATAGCCTGCACCTCTTTTTGTGTCTTTACAACATCAAGACATGAAAGGAATACTTGAATTTATAATACTGATAGCAGTGCTTGTTGTTGCCCGGAGTACTTACATAGCCATTAAATCGGGGTGTATAAAGCACAAATATGCATCAGTTATAGCTGTATTCAAAGAATATGGCTATACATATTACTCCACATGGAAGAGTAAAGGTAAAGGAATTATTTACAGGAAGCAATTAGATAAAACCACTATTGATAGCTTATTGCTTCGTTATAAGTACGAACCTCTTGACTTGGAACCCCAATGCCGTATATTTGATTATGTTGCCATAGCTCAGTTTCCTGAATGGGAAGAAAGATGCTATAGCATAGTTGCTAGTCACGGAGGAGTCAGATTGGTGCATTTTTATTCACTTGAAGTAGCCATTGGAGGAAAGTTCTATCAAAGACCTCTTTCCTACTATCTTGATGATGATATGAAAGGTGATTCATTAGGCTATTTCGAACTTAAAAACAAAGAGATTATAAGCTCCATGCTCTTCTCAGACATACGCTTTGCTGTACAAGGATTTATGGAGGAGATAAAGTATTGGCAACAAAGAATAACACAACGACAGGCAGCATCAAGTCAACATTAAAACAAACAATCAAGCAAATGGAATTAAAAAAGTATCTTTCGTTCATACTGTTTACTATAGCAGTATGCGTAGGGTTCTCATCATGCAGTGATGATGACAAGGATGAACCCAACACAGGCATAAGCCAAATCATCGTAGGAGAGTGGGATTCTGAATTTCTCGGAGACGCCTCAGACATCAACACCAATGACCTGAATGTAAATGACACTCAGCTTGGCTCTGTTGACTCCCACCTTGTGTTCAACTCAAATGGGAAAGGATATGAGGTTGATGAGTGGGACGGCACTAAAACAGAATTCTCTTACACAATCAGTGCAGAGACTATTCGTATGTCAGCAGGGAATATAACCCAAACCCATAAGGTTATAAAATACAGTGAGAATGTAATCTATAGCCTGATGGAATCCGAACAGTCCATATTCAAGATGGTCAAAAGAAAATAATGATACTGTTTGTCGTTGTGCTATTTTACTCGTTATCTCATCTATACAGGTCAAAACATTATGATGGAGTACATTGAGGAAACTCTCATAGGCATTGCTGTAATGGCAGTCTGCTGGCTGTTATATGTCTTGTATATTGGCTTTCAAAAAGGACAGTAAAAGAGGAGAGATTGCACGACAGGCAAAATAGGATGTGGCTCACTCTTGACTTATATTGCTATCTGCTCCATTGCAGGGCTGATTATTGGAGGAATTGCTCTATTAAGATAGCTCACCTTACATACTTCGTTTAATTACAACTCAGAATAGAAATGAAAAAATTTTTCCAATGTAAGCTAGCACTTCATTTTAATACTCGTTCAAAAACAATAGAAGTCGAGGGATTAATTGAAGCTGAGACAGAAGATGAAGCCAAAAATAAGATTATGGCTTCTACCCAAGATGCAATTCTCCACCCTAAAAAGACTGTATATATCTATAGCAAGGAGCAAGAAAAACATGTGCCTGTAGTATATGATGCAGAGGAGACTGATAGTAGACTCATTTCTGTGGACATCCTATCTGTAAAAGTGTCAAATATTTGTTGTTTCTGGGGCTACCCAGGCAAAAGCATATATATTGCAAAAGCCTATATTGACTTTATATCCGTGAAATCAATTCAGTACATAGCAATAGGCGCAGATGATTTTAAGGAAGCATATGAAATACTTACCGCATCTTTTGCCAATCCGCACGAGATTGCTAGTCAGTTGGTTCTTAAAAAGCATTTAGAGTTTATCACAGAGTTTGACTACAAGCACTTCTCGTATGATATTACCAGCTTTAACAAGAGCAAGTTGAGTATGACATCTACTCCAGATAAAGAAGTGTAAATTGTTTCAATTTGGGAAGTAGCAAAAGGCATGAATAGGAGTCGTACGACATATTGTGAATCCATCCATTCTAACACACATGAAGATACCAATAGAATATAGTTTGACCAAATTAGGCTTGCCACTGATAGTAACATCAAGCAAGCCTAATCTTTGTTTCCTCATTGACACTGGAGCTACACATAACATTGTGTTTTCTTATGTTTATGAGGAAATCCCACAGTATTTCTCTGCTATTCAGGACACTTCCTGCCTAATGGGAATAGAGGGAACTAAACAGGAAGTCAGTCAAGTAGAAGCCTCTATATCTTTTGAGAATAATGAGTCCAGAGTCACATTCTCTGTAATAGAGGCTAATGCAGCCATATTGCAAATACAGAAAGAGAGTGGAGTGCAGATTCATGGTATTCTTGGCATACCTTTTCTTACTCAAAACAAATGGATTCTTGACTTCAACAATCTCAGTGTGCAATGCTAACTTTTGCCTTATTATAGAAATAATGAGAGTTGGCATTGCAAAACCTGTAATCAATTTGAGCTTATAATACATGAAGAATGACTACATAACGCATAAACATATGACACCCCATCCAGATTCACCAATATTTATTAAACACGAAGTGCCGGAGTATGCCTGTGATAATTCCAAGAAACTCTCTCAGTATTTCTTCCTGCTGAGAGGAGAAATAAGGAAAAACAGATGGAATGGTATCTCAGAAAATGACATATCCCTTACCTATAATACTTATGATGGATGTACTGAGGTAGAGATTGTATTTCGGGATAAAAACAATCATGCTCATCATTTCACAATGCAGCTTGTACCTGACAATGGTTTTGGTGACACAGATGAAGACAGATTTAGACTCTTGTATCTCTTTGAAGGCAAATTTGATGAGAATGCATTAAGCATAAGGTCTTTTGCAACTCACCTCGCTATATATCTTGAATACGAGGGATTTGACCCCACATTGATGAAATTTGATAAAGGTCTTGATATTCCTTGTTCCGTAGAATCTGCCCATGATGGAATCTGTAAGCTGATAGACATTACGCAGTCCAATATAAAGCCATTGGCGTGGTTTTATACCAAAGAGCCAAATATCAAGTCTTTTGAGGGAATGTGCTATTACTTGACTGGAGTTAAGTCAAGACTTCAGATAGAGTGTTGCAATGGCAGATGGAACAAAGTAAACCCGGAGTGCTTCAAGCTTGAAATATATAAGGAAGAGAAAGAAACAGCTCTTCAGGTAGCATACATTGTTGATGATGTTTGGGAACTATCTCTTTCAGCCAATATTGCACAATATGAGGGTTATTTTGACCTCTCCTGCACATTCAACTGCTATCCTGAGACCAATCTTTCAGATGAAGTAAAGAGGAAGTTAGATGGATTGTTTGCTGACTTCTTGTCCACACTCAAGATTGCCAAAGGAAACAGATATATAGGCTGTGGAGATAGGAGAAACCACTCTATAAACATACAATATTTTCACATTGAAGATACCTTTGATGTATTCTGTAAGATGCTTGATGAGATTGTTCCTGCATTACAGAACTTCACCTTTCGATTGCCCTTACAACCTATCAACCTCACAGGAGAAATAGAAGCTATAAAAGAACAAATGGAAGCAGCACTCAATACAACTTTTGAGGTTATAACCGAGGAGGAACGAATCAACAAAAAGCTACAGTGTGGTTACTTTCTACACTAAGAAATGCGCAAGTAAAATGAATAATGTTCTACAAGAATAGGGGTTTTACCTGCGCACTTATTTGGAATACGAAAGTAATTATTGTATCTTTGTGAAGAGTCAGCTGTAATGCGTGACTCACAGTCTAAACAAACAAGAATATTAACCCAGAAGACAATAGATTGTTTTCTTAAATGTTTTATCCAACAGGAAAGAAGTGGGCATTAAAACAATGATAATCAGCGATATATTAACTCTCAAATTTATTACTGAAAATCCTTGTGTCCCCGGTTCGATTCCTGGTGGCACCACAGAAGGTTGCTAATTCTCAAAGAGTTAGCGACCTTCTATTCATTCATACCCCTCCGGGTCTCCACAACCTTCAGCTCGATGAGGCTTGTCCGAGTCAAATGTGGTGGCCTCCTCCCAAAAATCTCGCCGAGTTAACACACTTAATCGTTGAAACCACATGGAAATTTCATATCTTTGTGATTGGGCCATATTTATTGGTGAATAACAATCGCAATAACAATCCCAATAATCATCGATATGATTTTGAAAGTACACAGATACATAGTCAAAAAATGGATAGTGCTGAGAATGGCATCGCAAGAATTTTATTTCAAACAACCGTTTGAGATAAAAGACGAGTATCCGATAATGAAGAGTATTCTGTTTTTTGCGCTTGTTCCCATAGAGCTGATTTTTATATTTCTATATGCCAGAATCGGTGGTTCTCTAAGTGCATACAATTTAGAAATAATACTGACGGTGGCTGTAGTCAATCTGATATTGGCCAATCTGCTAATCAACCACATCAAAGATGAGGCATTTATTGATGAAACAATCAGATCTTATAAACAATTAGATTTTGAAACTCGGAAAAAATCATATTCATTTAAAGAAGGTTTCACTATAACGTTTCTTATGGTTGTAATTCCGTGGCTTATCTTTTTTATTGGCATATCAACTGTGTGTTACTTAATTCCTCATTATAGATAGTATTATGAGCAACGAAATTCTTTATATCCTCCTGCCGGATTATGCCGCGCATGAGGCCGTTTATCTCTCGCAAGCCATTGCCTCCGATGAGTTTGCGATGAAAGAGCATCCCAAATATGTCAATAAGGTAGTGGCACCGACAATGGAACCTGTAAAATCCATAGGCGGTTTCCGCACAATGCCTGACTATTCCTTTGAAACAATGCCCGACGATTTTGCGGCGTTGGTGCTGATTGGCGGTTTCGGGTGGGCTGCACCGGTAGCCGATCAAGTCAAGTATATTGTCAAGAAAGCCGTTGAAAAAGACAGCGTGATTGGTGCGATATGTAACGCTGCTTCGTGGATGGCAAAGCATGGTTTCCTCAATGCCGTAAAGCATACCGGCAACGGGCTGGAGCAGTTGAAATTATGGGGCGGCGAAAACTATGCCAATCCCGACGGATATGTACATGCTCAGGCTGTCAGCGATAATAACATCGTAACTGCAAACGGCTCGGCCACGCTTGAATTTGCCAAAGAACTGCTTTTGCTTCTTGAGAACGACACCCCTGAGCGCATTGAAATGTACTATCAGTTCAATAAGCAGGGCTTCTGCAACTTATTCTGACGAAATGCTGTTTCTCCCATGTGCATATTGAATTAACAAAACCAAAATGTCATGTTTATCGCGATTCTAACATATAAGAAACCGTTGAGTGAGGTTGACCGCTTTCTTCAGGCGCATCGCGAATACCTTGCCAAGCATTATGCCGCAGGCGACTTCATCGCTTCCGGTCCACAGACTCCCCGCGTCGGCGGCGTGATAATGATGAAGGCAGAAAACCGGGCAGCAGTTGAAGCAATAATTGCGCAAGACCCGTTCAACATCAACGGCATCGCCGACTATCAGATAGTGGAGTTCAGCCCGACAATGTTCGTAAACCAAGAATTGAAACAAATTTTGTTATGATTGAAACCGACCGCCTGATTTTGCGTGCCTGGTGCGAAGATGATTTGTTGCCATTCTCTAAAATGAATAGCGACAAGGATGTGATGGAATATTTGCCCCAATGCCTTTCTTACGATGAAACAATGCAGTTTTACAATCGCATAGTTGATGAGCACAATGCTTTTGGGTATGGCCTCTATGCCGTAGTGTTGAAAAGTCCGGGCGAGTTTATCGGTTACACCGGATTCCATCATTTCGATTTTGAGGCTGAATTTTCTCCCGGGATTGAGATTGGGTGGAGGCTTGCCAAGGAGTACTGGAACCAAGGTTATGCTACTGAGGCGGCAAAGGCATGCATTGATTATGCTTGCCGACGAAAATTGTTTGATAAGATATATTCATTCACATCCATAAGCAACCATCGGTCGGAGCGTGTGATGCAGAAAATAGGTATGGAGCATCAAGGTTTCTTCCTGCACCCGTCATTGCCTGACGGTCATAGGCTAAAAGAGCATACATTTTACAAATTGGAACTATGCCATGTCAAATAGGAAAACTCTTAAGGACATGGCCTTGGAAGAACTGTGGCAACTGTTTCCCATTGTTCTGACGCCGCATCAGCCGCAATGGAAGGATTGGGCGCATGAAGAAATTATGAAACTTTCGGGATTGCTGAAAGAATATGCTCCGATTATCAACCATATCGGCAGCACGGCGATTCCCGGCATTCAGGCCAAGCCGACAATCGACATTCTTGTTGAAATCGCGCCCTGCGCCGATTGGCAACGTGTCAGTGCAACGATGGAGTCGGCGGGATATATCTGTATGTCCTCTTCCGATTGGCACATGAGTTTCAACAAGGGATATACTCCGGAGGGATATGCCGAAAAAGTGTTCCATATTCATTTTCATGCCATAGGCGACAATGACGAAATCCTTTTTCGCGATTATCTCAACAGTCACCTCGAAGTCGCTCACGAATATGAAAAGCTTAAATTAAGTCTTTTGCCAAAATATAAGCATGACCGTGACGGATATACCGATGCCAAATCCGCATTTGTCAAGAACATATTGGGGATAGCCAAGAAGCGCGGCTGAATTATCACAACGTTATTTCGTGTTGCATACCCTATTTTACCTTCGCCATCTACAATTCGATAGCGATCGTCGGACACATAATCATCGCCATTGTCATTTCCAAGAGCAGCCATTCTCCATTTCAATCAACATATTTGATTTGGCAACGGCAAAAGCATCATCGAAGCCCATATAGCCGAAAACATCAGATTAGTGCAGCCAATAAATAAAGAAACTATGTCGTTGAAATATTGGCAAAGTCATACAAACGTAGGCTCCCCAATCATAAAACACGGAGCAATATAATATCTGAAGATATGTAGCAACACAAACGACAATGATTGGAATAATAGTCTTGCGATTCCCTTGATTATTCTTTTTTAAGACTGCCAGGCTTGTAATTAAATCTAAGGATATGTCGATTAATTAACCATACTTGCACATCAATCACATCGGCATTGGCCTTTGGAACAATCCAAAACATAGTCATTGCCTCTATAAAGAGTAGTCCAATCAATAATAACCTTTGTTTTGTAGTTAACTTTTCCATTTTGTGTAGAATCTTCCTTAAGCGAATAATCGGCGATAATTTTATAGTAGTCAGGAGAATCGGCATCGCGCTCAAAAACATGGTAGATTTTCTTGATTCTGACTTCTCCCGAAAAATCGCAGACATTCTTTTTAACCTTTGTTCGGACTCTTACGGAGTATGTCACGGAATCAGCCTTTACCGCATCGGGATAGAAATAGACTTCTATCCGTCTGAAATCATTGCCAAGAACCCCATCGACAGGAGCATCATAAGTGTGCCCACCATGTTTTTAGAAAGGCAGGCTCTAAACGAAGTTTCCCCTTAATGAATAGCTGAGTACAGTCCTCAAACAATTGCTCTTCAATCGGGGGTCATATATGTTTCATATAAATCGCTATAATCTATTAGACCAAGGTCAAACGCATTATTGTCTATCCAATAATACACTGCGCCGAGTGCATCGCGCTCAATTTTGAGCGGACTTGTGTCTGTTTGCATAGGATTCCTATAACTTTGCGCCCACAGTTTACAGGAGAGAGTAAAGCCAACACAGAATCAATATCTTATAGAGTGTCGCCATATACAAAGTTACAACAAAATTCTGTAACCCAGTGATAATCTGGCAAGAAAAATCCGCATCTCCACGATTGCCACCATAAAAATGCGGATAATGCAGAAATGCAGGGCTAATCTTGATTTTTGCCGGTTTGAAGGGCAAATATCTCTTTTTGACGCTCAATCTCTGCGGTTAATTCTTCTTTTGTGGGGAGATATGTCAGATATTTGGCCGCGTAGAGTTGCTTGCTGTCTTTGAGCATTGAATACCGTGCCAAATCCTTACTTGTTTCCGAGTAAAGGAGCAAGCCGATAGTCGGGTTATCGCCTTCGGTGCATTTCAGATCGTCATACATCCGGATATACATATCCATCTGTCCCACATCCTCATAGGATATTTGAGAACCTTTTAAGTCTATGAGTAGAAAGCATTTAAGAATATAGTTGTAAAATACGAGGTCGATGTAATACTCGCCCATGTCAGTCTTTATCCTCTGCTGATGTGCGACGAAAGCTATTAGGGTTGACGGATGTCTGGGAGCTATGCCTACCGTGTGGATAAAATTCAACCAACAGCGCAAAACTCCGGGAGTCTATTCATCGAATCCGGACTTAGCCGGACAAGCCGCATCCCAGTCACAGAGCTATGGCACTCGGTTATCCCATGTCTCAGCCGCAGGAACCACACAACCGCAAGAAGGGTTCACTAATGGGAGTGCTTTACCCGACGATTTCAAACTATGGCTGAGCCGACACCCCGGACTTACTATAGAAGAGGCACTCCACCGCTATCGAGAAGAACAAAAAGCCAAACGCCGCCGACAAGGCCCTAAACTACACTAAATCCAACGCCACCGAGAGAAGCAAGAACCTCCCTCGGTGGCGTTTCTCGTATAATCTCTTCAGTTGTCTCAGAGGTGAACGAATATTATAGTTGTATCTTATATGTTCCTCAGCATATTCGATTGTCATCTCAAAATTAATCGCTAATTTTGCAATAAGAACCCCGCGATACGTGGTGCCTCAGAGGAGGATTCACACCGGGCATTGGGAGGTTCGTTTACATACGAAAGGCGTTTACTGCGCTTTATTTCTTGGCCTTCAAAACGTAGGAAATTTTGAATTTGCAACCAAGATTGAAGCAATAGTAGATGCCCCATGGGTACGTTTATGTACATTCTGCTTGCAGTAGAGATATTGCAGTTAGGATATTATGCATATACATACTTCGCGGGGTCCTTCTACCATTGCTCATTCTGTTGCAATGGTATTTCCTACGACCCTGAAGGCGGAATGAGCTGGTAAAAGGCTCCCGCTTTTCTTTTACCCATTTAATATGCCATTATGGAGTCAGTGGCACTTTTGCCTTCGGCTCTGCAATGCCGACCTTGAACACGACGCTTCTATCAAACATTAACAGGATACGCCACTTCCGCATAGACGCACAAGTTTTGGTCAGCCTTCAGATGCTACCGAGGGAGTTTTTAGTTTTATTGTATGCCAAACAATAATACATATTCTATTAAACCTCCTTTAGAGGCTTATACTCGTACCAAAATTGAGGAACGATTACGCTCCCTCAACTTTAATATGGACGAGATGGACTCTAATTGTAATATTTTTCGAGAAAGAGCAAAATATAACTATCAAGATGATTTACTAAATGGTCGCAACCCTGACTTTTTAGTGTATCAATCAGGTACGAGTAAAATTTTAGCCGTTATCGAAGCTAAGAGACCATCGGTGTCTTTAGAAAGTGCTATTGACCAAGCCATAGAATATTACGCAACCACTCTTGATATTCCAATCGTTTTTGTCTATAATTCGGGGGCGTTCTATGCGTGTACAAAAGATAGAGAGCCTATTAAAATTGATAATATAGAATTAAGTGACTTTGTTGATGAACAAACTCTTATTCAACTCATTGAAGGCAATTTTAATATAGAAAGTATTCCGTCCGGCTTTTCTATATCACGCGACCAACTTCTTTCGAAATTCAAAAAGGCTAATAATCTTCTCCGTAAAGCAGGTTTAAGAGATGGTTATGAACGATTCTCTGTTTTCTCGGATTTGATGTTTCTAAAACTGAAAAATGATTTAGATGATATTGGAGAAACCAACGATGCTGATAACGAGAGAACAAGTTATTGGAAAAAACTAATTGAGAAAACTCCATTAGTAATAGGATGTAGTAACTTCCATATTGAAGACTCCGAGGTAAAATCATATTTGGAAGACACCATAAAACGGAAACTTCGTGAACTTTATGGAGATGTATTTGAATCCTCCTTAAACATCAACGATGAGAACTTTCTAATCCAATTAATAGAGTTAATTGAAAGCATACCATTCCGAGATGTTGATTCCGATGTTAAAGGTGATGCTTTTGAATTCTTTCTACGGAATGTAACTAATGGCAATAAGGATTTAGGAGAGTACTATACGCCAAGACATATCGTAAAAATGATTATAAAACTTCTCAATCCGATATATGGCGAAAAAATCTATGACCCTTGCTGTGGTACTGGTGGATTCTTATTGGAATGTTTCAAGCATCTTCGAGCAAACACAGATATAACTATCTATCCTGAGGATACCCCTGAAATCATCGCAGAAAAAAAAGAAAAAAAGAGGTTCATTCGTAAAGAATCTATTTATGGCCGAGAGATTACTTCAACAGCTCGTATAGCCAAAATGAATATGATCCTCTTTGGAGATGGTCATACTCATATTCGGCAAATGGATAGTCTCTCTGAAGTCGTGGATGAAAAATTTGAAATTGTCGTTTCAAATATTCCTTATTCTCAAAAGAATTTAGAAAACGGCTCTTTGTATGATTTCCCTACCGATAAAGGCGATAGCCTGTTTATGCAGCATATTTGGAAAGCCCTGAGAAGAGGCGGCAGAATGGCTGTAGTCGTCCCTGACACCTTCTTGTATGGTGATGAAACTTATGATATTAGAAAAAAAATAGTTGACGAGAGTTCTCGATTAATTATTCTTTCTCTGCCACGTGGGGTGTTTAATCCATATACTCCAACAAAGACAAGCGTTATTTTTGCGTGGAAAAAAACTAATCGCCGTGAACAGTTGAGCGAGGCTTCAATGTATATTATACGCAACGATGGTTTTGAATTAGGGGCTCGTCGCCGACCATTAAAAGGGCTTTCGGATTGTAATAAGTTTCTAATGGATTATAATATGGATAAAAGACTTAGAAACTTTGCCACTCCGGATTCTATAGATGTGCCGTACTCTGATATTATGGAAAAGAATTATAATCTTTTCCCATTCACATATATGGAACATCTTCCGGAAGAAACAAATCACGATTCGTTAGTTCAAATTGGCTCTTATATTGATGAAAGAGTTGAGAAATTCGATATTGATTCTTTCGAGAATCCAGACCAGGAATGTGTTATTTTGTCCGTTACTAAAAATGGCATTTATGCTGGTGAAGTTTTAACGGCTTCGGAACTAAGCGAATTAAACCAGAAATACAAAAGAGTATATCCTGGGGATTTCACATATAACCCACATCGTATAAATGTTGGCAGTGTCGGCATAGTGCCAAATATAGCTCCTTATATGTTTGTTTCTAACATCTACCCAGTGTTTAGAATTAACGATCAGGAGACTTTACCGAATTATTATCTCCAGCGTCTTCTCAAAACTAATATATATAAAGTTATCATTAACGACTATTGTTTGGGAGGGGCTCGTGCTGACTTAAAGTTGGATTGTCTTTCAAGAATTAAAATTCAGCTCCCAACCGAAGAAACCATAACAAGAACAATTGATTTGTCGGATAAATTGGAGGAAGCCTATAATAAATATATGACACTACTCAAACAGCTTATGAATTATTAAGGAGTTTCGGACCACCGCCACGCCTTTGTGTTATCGTCTGAAAGACGCTCTGACTTGGCTATGAACAACCACGGAGTCCCGGTTTTCACCATTCAGCTTCAATTGTATAGTAATTTTGTATTTACAGATGACGAAAAAGTATCCAAGATATAGTCCGACCAATTCAGTAGGCATCAATATACTTACTCGCTTTGTTAATGATATTGGGTGGATACCCAGAGAAGTTACATCGAACGATATGGGGATTGATATGTATATGGAGCAAGTTATTGAAGGAAATCCAACAGCTCGGTATATTGCTGTTCAACTTAAAACTGGATTTGGAAATGTTTCTGTAAGTAAACGAACTGGTTCTTTTACAGTTAAAAATATTTCAGATGCAGATAGGAAATATTGGGATTTATCATCATGCCCGGTTATTGTTGTGTTTTGTGACCCGGAGAGTTCCGAGCTATATTGGACCTTATATCGACAAGATTCTTGTCGCAAAACTATTGTAATAAATCCCAATAATAGGCTTACTAAGGACTCAATATTCGAACTAAATGCAATTATTGAAGCATATCAAAAACCATTTACATTAACTGAAATAGACGATGAAGAAGTGCGAAATGATCCCAATTATTGGTCTGACTTATTGGATTCTTGTAAGGAAGTATTAGTAAATAGCAATAACGTCTTAGACCAATTTAAGAATAAATATAAATTGGTAATTTCTAATTCCGAGAAATTTATCAAAGCATCTCCTTCTTTAACAATGAAAGCTGCTTCTTCTCATATCCGTAGGCAATCACATCATATTGCAACTGCTATGAATATTTGTCGCACTCAGTTCAAATCTCAAATTACCATTATAGAAGATACTTTTATCGAGACATTTTCGTTATTCAGATACTTTAACAAGAATTATTTGAAATATATTCCAGATGAAATAAAAGGAATGATATTCGAAGAATTATCAGAACTTAAAGAACAAATACGATTATCCTCTGAATTATTTATAGATGGAGAAAAAAAGTTTTGTAAGTCGGATAGTATTGATTATGAACTCAGGCACTCGGAATACGCTTTTTCTCTCATTTTAGCAGACTATATTACCTCAATGCAAAGAATGGAAAAATCAGTTGAGTCTATATTGGAACTTTACAAATAAATATTACTCTGCTGCAAATTTGCCACGCTTTCGTGTATCGAGCCTAAGGTCTCGACCGGAAGGCTTCAATTGCTAACTCATACAGCGAGCTTCGGCACCAACTTGTAATTGAATTCGAGGCTCGCCATTTGTATTTTGGTTTGGTTTGGGCTTTATATATGCCCGACTAAACCTAAACCCATATATAGGGCTGGGCAAAAGAAAAGCCAAACACCGGAAAAGTCCACCGGACCAAAGAAAGATTCTCCCTTATTATTTTCTTTTGACTCGTCATTGTCTTTTTGGAGACGGAAACTCGTCGATTTTCAATTCCTCAGCCATAGTTTGAACACAGAATTTGAATACAAGAGCATGAACACAGGGGGCTACCATTGGCGCCTGCAATGAGTTGGCGCGGAGTTGTGTTCAGATTTGTGTTCAAAGTAAAATAAAAAGCAGCTACGATGGGATTCGTAACTGCTTGACTTTTAAGTAGTGGTCCCACTAGGGCTTGAACCTAGGACTCCCTGATTATGAGTCAGGTGCTCTAACCAACTGAGCTATGGGACCGAAATTGTGAGTGCAAAGATAATACGTTTTTTTGTTATGCGCAATAGGTGGCGCGTTTTTTATTGAAAGTTTTTCCAAAAACATCGCCATGTCACGGATGTTGACTTGATTTCAACATCCGTGATCTCCAATGTTACATGGGGAAAGACAAATGTTACATTATAATCCATGCATCTTGCTCCCTGATTGTTAATTTTGCATTATTAAATGATAAACCAATTTAACAAAACCAAGTAACCAATGAATCTTATAACTAAACGAACGCTATCTTGCATTTCGGCATCGATTCTTTGTTTCGCTTGTGCTGTTGCTCAGAATTTCGAGCAGACACAACATGGAATCAAAGCCCTTGCCAACGGACAGAATGTTGAGCTGCAACTCTACACACCGTCAAGTATACGTGTGACAAAGTCGCCTGCCGACGCTCCGAGCAGTCCCAAAAGTTTCTCAGTCATAGCCTTGCCTGAAAAGGTTGAGTTTACCGCTAAAAAGTCGGGCAACAATGTCGTGCTAAGCAGCAAAGAGCTTACCGCCACACTGAACCTGACGACCGGTACCGTTTCATTCCGCAACAATAAAGGCCGATTGCTCTCGGAAGGCACCGCAGCCTCATTCACTCCCGTGGACGATGCCGGTGAGCCGGCCCTGAAGGTAAAGCAGACATTTGTTCTCGACAAGGATGAGCCCGTTTATGGACTCGGAAACCTTGAAAATGGCAAATTGTCGCAGCGCGGCGTCAACCGCACTCTCATGCCCGGCAACATAGAGGATGGAATACCCTTGATCGTATCGCCTAAAGGCTATGCCGTGTTCTGGGACAACTATTCTCCTACCGAATTTATTGACAACGACAACGAAACTGCATTTGAGTCGGCGGTGGGCGAATGTGTCGACTACTACTTCATGGAAGGTAAAAACGCCGACGAGGTGATTTCGGAAATCCGCACCCTGACCGGCGATGTTCCCATGTTCCCATTGTGGACCTATGGATTCTGGCAGAGTCGCGAGCGTTACAAGAGCCAGGGCGAAACCGTAGGCGTGGTCAAGAAATACCGCGAACTCGGTGTGCCCCTCGACGGCATCATCCAGGACTGGCAATACTGGGGCAACAACTACTTGTGGAATGCAATGGAATTCATGAATCCCGAATTCAACAATCCGCAAAAGATGATGGACGATATCCACGGCCTCAACGCCCATGCCATAATATCTATATGGTCGTCATTCGGCCCTCAGACCAAGCCCTACCGTGACCTCGACGAGAAGGGGCTGCTGTTTAACTTCTCCACATGGCCCCAATCGGGCATCGCCGAGCAGTGGCCTCCTCGCAGGGACTACCCGTCGGGTGTGCGCGTTTACGATGCCTACAGCCCTGAAGCACGTGACATTTATTGGAAACACCTGTCACGCCTCCACGACTACGACATGGACGGATGGTGGATGGATTCTACCGAGCCCGACCATCTCGACTTCAAGCCCGAGGACCTCGACACCAAAACCTATCTCGGCTCGTTCCGCAAGGTGCGTAATGCCTATCCTCTGTTGACCGTAGGTGGCGTATATGACCACCAGCGCGCCAAGACCGACGACAAGCGAGTGTTCATACTAACTCGTTCAGGTTATGTAGGCCAGCAGCGTTATGGATGTAACGTGTGGACCGGCGATGTCAACTCGACATGGGACATGCTGCGCAAGCAGATACCCGCACTCCTCAACTTCACGCTCACCGGCAACCCCAACTGTAACTCCGACATAGGCGGATTCTTTTGCAGCGGCTACAACCTACGCAACGGCGACAATTCGGCTACAAAAAATCCTTTGTTCCAGGAGCTCTTTGTCCGTTGGATGCAATTCGGAACATTCACCCCGATGATGCGCTCCCACGGTGCCGACATCATGCGCGAGATATACTATTTCGGACAGAAAGGCGATGTGATATACGACGCCATCGAGGATGCAATACGCCTGCGTTATTCGCTTCTGCCCTACATATACTCGACATCATGGCAGGTTTCCAACGACGACAAGAGTTTCATGCGCGCACTCATGATGGACTTCCCCAACGACAAGAAGGGTTGGAACATCGGCGACCAGTACATGTTTGGCGACAATCTGCTTGTGGCTCCCGTTGTAAACGCCCAATATACTCCTGAAAAGGTCATGAAGATTGACGAAAACACCGGATGGAACCGCAATCAGGCCGGAAGCAGCGAAAACACCAAGGGCAATGTCAATTTCATGGAGCAGCACTCGACCGATGTGTATCTGCCTGCAGGAGCTTCATGGTATGACTACTGGACAAATGAGCGTTACAAAGGCGGTCAGACCATCAGCAAGCCCACCACAATAAAGACCATACCTCTTTATGTAAAGGCCGGCAGCATCATGCCCATGGGCCCTGATGTTCAATATGCTACCGAAAAGCCCTGGGACAACCTCACTGTACGCGTTTATCCCGGAGCAAATGGTGAATTTACACTGTATGAGGACGAATTTGACAACTACAACTACGAAAAGGGTCAATATTCGACAATAAAGTTCATTTGGAACGATAAATCCCGCACGCTTACAATCGATGACCGCAAGGGAACATATCCCGGAATGTTGAAAAACCGCAACTTCAATGTCGTATTGATGTCAAATGGCGGCAGCGCATCACCCGTAACTGTTCCTTACGACGGAAGCAAAAAGAGTGTGAAACTGTAATAACAGGCTCAAATATCCTATTCAATCGGTCGGTATTTGCATCATAGTGTCAATACCGACCGATTCATTTTATAAATTATCGTATTATAAATTATCGTAACCGACGATTATTAAAATAGATTCGGATTACCGGATATTTAGTATATTTGTCATGTCATCACATTAACCTCTAATTTATGAATGCAAAATTTGCGATATGTCTTTTAATTGCGATAATCGGCTTGCCGGTCAATGCTCAATTACGCGTTTCGGGGCAGCATGTTGGCAATAGCGTCAACCTTGGCAAATGCTCCATTCTCGTTGACTCTCTCGACCATCACCTGATAGCAACCGTGGCCGGAATGTTTGCCGACGACTTTCACCGGGTGACCGGCAAAACGATTCCCGTTGCCGGCTCCCTGTCAAAGAATCCTCTTGTAATCATAGGCACGCCTCAAAGCCGTTACATAAAGGATTTGGCTGCGCGTAAAATGATTGACATCTCGGAAATTTCAAATTCCCCCGAGCGATACATTATCACGACTCTCCAATCGCCCTTTAAGGGCTGCGACGAAGCGGTGGTAGTTGCGGGAAGCGACTATCGCGGTGCCGCCTACGGAATATTATCCATAAGCGAGCGTATGGGCGTTTCGCCATGGTACTGGTGGGCCGATGTTCCCGTAAAATCGCTTGACAATGTTTACGTTTCAGGAAAGGAAACATCAAAATCCCCCTCGATTCGCTATAGAGGCATATTCCTTAACGATGAAGACTGGGGCCTTACGCCGTGGGCCGGAAAGACATTTGAACCCGAAGAGGGAAATATCGGGCCTCGCACCTATGCGAAGATATGCGAGCTTATATTGCGACTGAAGGGCAACATGCTCGCTCCGGCAATGCATGCCTGCTCCACGCCGTTTTATTGCAATCCCGAAAACAAGGTTGTCGCCGACAGCTTCGGAATCATGATAACTACATCGCATTGCGAGCCCCTCTTGTTCAACAACGCATCGAAGTCGGAGTGGGACTCGGCCGTTGACGGCGAATGGAATTACAAGACCAATCGCAACACCATATACGGCAAGCTCGACCGACGGGTAAAGGAGGCGGCACAGTATGACAACATCTACACCCTCGCGATGCGCGGCCTCCATGACGAAGGAATGCGTGGCGACATGACGACTGCCGAAAAGGTGGAGATGCTCGAGCAGGCCATAACCGACCAGCGCGAAATCCTGTCACGCTACATCGACGGCGACATCGATTCGATTCCTCAGATTTTCGTGCCTTACAAAGAGGCTCAGGAGTTATATGAAAGCGGATTGAAAGTCCCCGACAACGTGACTCTCGTATGGCCCGATGACAACTACGGTTACATCAAGATGCTGAGCAACCCTGCCGACCGGCTTCGCAAAGGCCGTGCCGGAGTCTACTATCATGTGTCCTATCTCGGCGCTCCTCATGATTATCTGTGGCTCAACACCACCGCCCCCATGCTGATGTATGAGGAGTTGAAAAAGGCTTACGACACAGATGCCGACCGCTATTGGCTGCTTAACGTAGGCGACATAAAGCCCATGGAGCTTGCCGTGCAGACATTCTTCGACATGGCATGGGACTTTGACCGATTCAATTACGAAAACATCAACCGCCGCCAAAGTGCATTCCTTGGCTCGATTTTCGGTGATGAATACACTCCCGATTTCCAGGAGATACTTGACCAATACTACCGCCTCGCATGGAGCCGCAAGCCCGAATTCATGGGGTGGGAACGCGAGTGGGATTCACCGGAATATACCGGACTCAAGGATCCCGAATACTCATTCGATAACTACAATGAAGCCGTCACGCGACTTAAGGAGTACGGCGCCATAGCCGACCGTTGTCGCGAATTGTACGACAAACTGCCCGCTGAATACAAGGCCTCGTTCTTTGAATTGCTGGGATATCCGGTAATGGCATCAAGCCAGATGAACCGCAAGTTTCTTATGTCCAAATTGAACCACAAAATGACCGAGGCCAAGGAGTATGGCAAGGCCAATTGGGCGGCATTGCAATCGCAGCAGGCCTACGACAGCATCAACGCGCTGTCACATAAATATAACACCCAGTTAGACGGCAAATGGAACGGAATGATGGCACTCCCTATCGGATGGGTCGCACTATATCAGAAAATGCCTGAAGTCAAATTTCACGACGGCTATTCTCCCGAAACTGTCGACCTGTCAATCGACAAGAGCAAGGAGATTCCTGTAGGTTATGCCGTAATTCCGGTTGACTCCTACAAGTCATCCAATTGTGGCCCCGGTCACACCATCCGTATTCTGGAGGGCATAGGATATGACTGGAAGTCATTGCAGTTGGGCGAACCTCTGCAGCCGCTCTCGTCCATTGACGACGATTCTTGTCTGAGAGTCGATTACCAACTGCCCGTCATCGATTCCGATTCAATAACCGTCATCTTGTACACTATGCCGAGATTCCCGTTGTACAAGGGTGCTGAATCCAAGTTTGCAATGGTGGTCGACGGCAACGAGCCTGTAATATTTGACGACATACTCAAGGAGTGGTCGCTCGAATGGAAAGACCAGGTGCTGCAAAACGGAAAGGCCAACAAAGCCTCGTTTAAAATCGCATCTCCCCGAAAGCCCGCCACACTGAGCATCCTTGCTCAAGACCCGGGTCTGATTATACAGCGCATTATAATCGATTACGGCGGATTGAAAGAGTCCTACATCGGGCCGCGTCCGCAGGATTGAGCGGAGCCTGCATGCTTCCTCATGAATGAGAACCACTCTTCGGCCGACTTGAATCCGTCACCGTCCACATCGCCTATCGAAGCGTCATTTGCGTTGTAGAAATACTCCCTGCCGTTGGGGTCGACACCGAGGTCGGACGACAGATAACGCCACGACACCATTACCGTGGAAGGATTCTCGCGCACGGCAACAACACCGCGGCCAAGTGACTCACGCTGCAGGCGGAAATAGTCGTAGGCTCCTTGTGCCGAAGCAAGCGTAACGGATCCCAGTGCCATAAGTGACAGCAAATTCTTTAATTTCATGGCTGTGAATGGATAATGATTTGTTTATGGATGCGTAAAGTTAATAATTTTTGATGTAACGGCATATAAAATAACACAAAAGCCACGGCAAGGAGCTACAATAACCCTACCGTGGCTTTTGTGATGTATGTACAATTTGTTAACGCCGGGGAGCGGGGCCTTATTGCGTTACTTTAAAGTCGGTCGACAGAGTGCAGTCGCTGTCGCCTCCGATCCATAACGTGAAGTCGCCGGGCTCAACCTTGCGCTCCATGTCAAGGCCGTAGAAGGCAAGCTCGCTGACGGGAAGCTCAAATGTCACCTGTGTCGATTCGCCGGGAGCCAAAGTAACACGCTTGAAGCCCTTGAGTTCCTTAACCGGACGGGTTACCGATCCCACCATGTCACGCACATAGAGCTGAGCCACTTCGGTAGCCTCGCGCTTACCGTTGTTGGAGAGGGTGACGGTGGCTTTTATGGTGTCGTCAACTCCGTAGGATGATTTGTCTATGGCAAGGTCGGAATAGGAGAAATCGCCATAGCTCAATCCGTAACCGAAGGGGAAGAGCGGTCCGAATCCGGCATCAAGATAGTAGGAGGTGCATCCGAGCGATGTTTGACCGGCCTCGGCCGGTATGTCGTTCAAAAGCGTTTCATGACCCGATGCCGGACGGCCGGTGTTTTTCTCGCTGTAGTAAACCGGTATCTGTCCTACGCTCTTGGGGAATGTAACGGGAAGTTTTCCGCTCGGGCTGACAACGCCGAATAGCAGGTCGGCTATTGCCGGGCCACCCATTGTGCCCGGGTGGAAGGAGTAGAGCACGGCATCCGACTCCTCGACCTGCTTTGCGATGGTGAGCGGTCGGCCGGCAATGAATACCGTCACGAGCGGCTTGCCTGTGCGTGACAACGCCTCGATGAGTTCGCCCTGTGCGCCCAAAAGGTTGATGTCGGCAAGGCTGTGTGCCTCGCCCGAGAGGATGGCCTCTTCGCCCACTACCGCAATTACGGCATCGGCATTTCTTGCGGCATTTACCGCCTTGGCGATTCCGGCGGTGTTTTTGTCACGGCTGTATCCAAGCCCGGGTTCGTAGATTATCTGCACCTTGTCGCCGTAGATGTCACGCAGGGCATCGAGTACGGTGACGGTGCTGTCCTTCTCTCCGTCAAACGCCCACGTGCCGAGTTGGTCATGCGGAGCATCGGCCATGGGACCGGTAACCAGGATGCGCTTTATGTCGGTCGACAGAGGCAGTGTGGCATTGTCGTTCTTAAGCATCACCGTCCCTTCGGCAGCCGATTGACGGGCTGCGGCAAGATGTGCCTTGTCATACTTGACCGACTGCGGGGTTCCGGTATAGGGATTCTCAAACAATCCGAGCTTGAACTTCACGCGCAATATGTTGGCAACCGAACGGTCGATGTCGTCGATGCTTACCTTTCCCTCCTCGACAAGCTCCTTAAGATAGCGGATATAGGTTCCGCTCACCATCTCCATATCCAAGCCTGCCGTAAGGCCTTTCATTGCGGCATCCTTAGGGTCGGAACAGAATCCGTGGCTCACCATTTCGTTGACACTCGCCCAATCGGATACGACAAAACCGTCAAATCCCCAGTCGCCGCGCAGAATATCGGTGAGCAGGTGCTTGTTGCCCGATGACGGCACACCGTCATTGTCGTTGAACGATGACATGTAGGTGAGGCAACCGGCCTTGCAAGCCTCCTCAAACGGCGGGAGATACACGTTGCGCAGCTGTCGCTCGGTAATGTAGGTGGAGTTGTAGTCACGCCCGGCCTCGCTCGCGCCGTAACCGGCAAAGTGCTTGGCGCAGGCCGCTATCGACGAGGGCGATGTGAGGTCGTCGCCCTGGAATCCGTCGACCATGGCCTTTGCCATGACGCTTGTGAGGTAGACATCCTCACCGCAACCTTCGGCAATGCGTCCCCAACGAGGGTCACGTGCTATGTCGATCATGGGAGCAAATGTCCACCTGATGCCGTCGCTCGACGCCTCGGTGGCGGCAATGCGTGCGCCAAGTTTTACAAGCGCCGTGTCGAATGTGGCGGCCTGTCCCAGCGGAATCGGGAATACTGTCTTATAGCCGTGGATTACATCGCGAGCCAGCAACAGGGGTATTCCAAGGCGGGAGCTGTCAATTGCCACTCGCTGAAGACTGTCGGACAGGGCGGCTGTGGGTACATTGAGCAGCGAACCCACTTCGCCTCGTGACACAGCGTCACACAGATTCTCAAAAGCCCCCTCGCCATAGGGCATCGACAACTGGTTGAGTTGTCCTATCTTTTCCTCTAAGGTCATTTGCGACAACAGGTTATTCACCCTTGCCTCAACGGGTTGTGACGGGTCGCGATAGAGCGAATCAACATCATCCGACTTGCCACACGACTGCGTCATAAGAATTGTTGCCACAAGTGCCGGCAACATCACCATTGCAAAAGCGGCTTTTGAAGAAATGAATTTCATGATCGGTATAATTTAATAACGGTTATTTGTAAGCAAAAATAGCAAATTTATCACAGAATCCCGATAATCACCTTATAAAATGAGAATGGGTCTATTATTCATCGTCCCAAGGCTCATCAAGCATTTTTCTTGAGCGTGTAACTGTAAATGAGCATTCTTGCATATCAGCTTTAACATACATATTTGAGATGTACAGATTGGTGCGCTCTGCATTCAAATGCATAATGCCTCTGGTTGATAAATATTGGCTTTTATATTTCGCTATTGCCTTTTCTCCAATCTTTTCAAAGTCGATTAAATCATTGGATTTCATATCAAATATGTCGGCAACATGATTGATAATATCTTTTAATTTATGATATCCTTCATCATTCAATTTACGATTATCTTTATCATAATTCTGATTTTTATCAATATACATGTCTTTATATTTAGCCAAATCGTTAAGGCAATCTACAAGTTGTCCCACAAACCGACTTCGGATATCGGGATTTTTTAAAGTCCTGGAAATTTCATTGACAATTTCTCTCCCTTCTTTATTGTCGACATTCCTGAATGTTATATTACCTTCATTCAATGGTATTATAGCTTCGGCTTTGCCATGCTTTTTACATGTTTTATTGAAACGCTTATGAAGGTGCAAACCACGATCATCAATGTCTATGGCTTGACCTGCCGAATGGTTGTCGACTTTAATTGTTTCTCCTTTTATCAATCCTTTTATTGACATAACGGTTATTGCTAATGTGAATTTTCTAATAATCGAGCAGTCGGCCACAATCGTTCCAGTCGCCAATCATGACGCACCGTTCGCTTGCCTCAATAAGCTTCATGAGTCGACTTTCAAAAAGCTCCCGACGGCTCTTGTTGCGCTGAATGTTGTCAATTCGTACCCGTTGATAGAGCGGATGGAATGAACGGAAATTACTCCATGCCACAGGATTGGCCATGAAAGCATCCAATATATCACGGTCTATCACAAATTCCTCATCAAGGTCGGGGCACACCTTCCGTCCGCTTTCGGTCATCATTCCGAGTGATTCAAGCCGTCGACACCGCTCCTTGTTCAGCTCTGTCCAGCATCCGCTATTGCGCCTTGGCCCGAAACGCTGCAGGGCTACACCGTCGACACACTTAAGCGTGGAGTCAATCCATCCGAAACATAAGGCCTCCTCTACGGCGTCGAGATACCACAGGGTGTCATCAGGAGGAGTCTTGCCTCGCTTGACAGCTATCCAGCACTCGTGTTTGACTGAATGGTTGTTTTCAAGCCATTTGCGAAACTCCTTTCGGGAGGTGATCGGCAGAATCTCCTTAACTGTCATCGCTTGGACGGCATGATGGTTATTTGCGTTTCATGGTCTGGCACCTGCGGCGAGCCATTTCCTCGGCGAATGCCTCTTCACCATGCTCCTTGATGTAACGGATGCAAGCGGGGCGGTCGGACTTGAACAGCAGCGCAAACACTTTTGAAATGAAATTGGAGTAGGTCTTGCACTCTTCAACCGCCGTGGCACACTCGGCGCAGGTGTTGTATCCGTGTTCACTGACGCATTTACGAATCTTGCACCATGACGCTTTCTCATTGCGATGACATCCCGGACACTTGTCGGTCAGATACTTACGGCATGCGCCGCAATAAAGTCCGCATGACGCTATCAACTGAGGATTGGCTTCTATTGCTTTCATATTTTTCAAATTGCAAAAAAATTACTTGTCTGAGCAGCCGGTGATGAATTGAGCTATGGATTCAAGCACCTCGGGAGAAATTGTTTCACGAATATCGCCGTATTCATTGGCATCGCCTGTAACGGCATGTTGCATCAGATGATTCAACCCGGGCATAAGCTTGATTTGGGCTTGCGGGGCAAGCTCCTGTATCACCGACAGATTGTCGGGGTAGACCTGAGTGTCCTTATCGCCGTTGATTGCCAACAGGGGGCGTTTGACCTCTTTGAGATAAGTGCGCGGATTTAATCCTATGAAGGCATCAATCCAAGGGCTTCGCTGTTGCTGAGTCATTTTGAACGATGACACTATGAGAGGATTTACCGTCAATCCTGACTCCTTAACTATCGAGTCAATATCGATGGCAGTTGACACTCCCTTAAGGCTCTGCTCATGCATCGTGTCAAACACACGGCCAATAAGCGTGAGGATGCTCTCCTTGTCATCATCGCCAATCGCCGTCTGGTCAAGCCGGCGACCGTTTTGTCGAAGAAGCGTTTCCTTACCAGAGATTGCCATTCCGGCAAGTGAAATCATGAAATCGGGCACATTCTCGGCACCGAGCATGAAAGCGATTGTGCCGCCTTCGGAGTGTCCGAGCACACCCGTTTTTCCGATACGGTCAATAGTGCGCAAGAAAGCGATGCCACTCTTGGCATCGTCCTTTAGCGTATAGGTTGTGGCGGTGAGGAAATTTCCGGTTGATTGTCCTGTGCCTCGGTCGTCATAACGCAACGAGGCGATGCCGTTGCGTGCAAGATAGTCGGCAATTACGGCAAACGGGCGATGATCCATTAACTCTTCATCGCGATTCTGCGGCCCGCTACCGCTCACCATCAGTACGGCGGGAACCTTATTGCCCGACAACCGCTCGGGCATAGTCAATGTAGCGCTCATTACGGCTCCGTCGGGGGCCACAAATGTCGTGTCGATGACTTCATAAGGGAATGGCGGGCGCGGTGTCTGCGGACGACGCTCTTCAATCGGGGCTTCAGGCAACAGATCGAGAGGAAACGAATAACCGCGCTGGCTGAATGACCCTTTAATCGCATCATGCATAATCCGTCCACTGTAGGATGCTCCGATGGCGTTGCAAGTTAGCGATATGGAGTCGGATGTGCAATATGCTACCGTGGCGAGAATGCCTTTGGCACCCTGTGCCGGGGAGTCGAGTGTGCACTGAGTGGAGCCGTCGCCGCTTTCCGAGAAATTGAATACAATCGGAAGTTTTGTCACGCCCAGTGTGAGTTCGCCTCTCCAGGAACCGGTCAATCCATAAGCTTGAAATGAGAATAATGAAGCTATCGCCAAGATGGCAAACAGCAATTTCAATCGACTGTTCATAACGGATGTTGTTTGTATATTAAAAGCCGGCTGATAGCAGTTGACGGCATAGGTACAAATTTACAAAATAATTCCAAAATTGCGGTCTTATTTCAGAGTTTCAATGCCGGTATATGTATTTATCAGAGTGGGGGATATAATTACATGGATTGTCCTGAACAAGCCCGTTTGAATTTGGGTTCTAAATGGTATAATTAATCATCAATATGGACATTAAAAATCTTTTCGACCTTTCAGGAAAGGTCGCAGTTATTACAGGAGGTGGCGACGGCATAGGTAAGGGCTGCTGCGAAATACTGGCCGCAGCAGGTGCGTCAGTTGTAGTGAGCGATATCAATGCCGATAAGGCCGAGGCCGTAGCCGCCGGAATCGTGGCTGCAGGCGGTAAGGCTATCTCGCAGGTGTGCAATGTTCTTGAGGATGCCGACCTGGTAAAACTTATCGACACGACAGTGAATACATTTGGCACAGTCAATATCCTTGTAAATAACGTGGGTCTTGGAGGCGGTGGCCGCGAGAATCCGTTTAAGATCGACATGAACTATGTAGATCGCATCTATCGTATAAATGTTTTCGCTCCGCTGCGTCTGAGCCAGCTTGCAGTGCCCGAAATGGGCAAATCGGGCTACGGAAGCATAGTCAACATCACATCGATTAGTTCGATCGACAAAGAAGCCAACATGTGTGTCTATTCGTCATCCAAGGCCGCGCTTAATCACTTGGCCGCCAATCTGGCCTACGATTTCGGCCCTTACGGAGTGCGCATCAACAACGTTGGCCCGGGTGCGACAAAGACCGCAGCCCTTGCATCGATTCTTACTCCCGAATTGCAGGAGAAGATGCTGAAACGCACCCCGATAAATCGACTCGGCGAGGTGTCGGATATAGCCCAGGCTGTGTTGTTCTTCGCGTCGCCGGCATCGGCATGGATCAGCGGACAAGTAATATTTGTCAATGGAGGCGGAAACCAGACATTGGACTGATAATGTAATGAATTTTAATAGAGTACAATAATGAATCCAGCAAATGAACTGTATGACTTTTCAGGGAAAGTCATACTTATAACCGGGGCTGCAGGTGCCATAGGCAGCGAGGCGGCTCGCCAATTCGCGATGCATGGCGCCAATGTAGCTCTCACCGATATAAATGAAGAGAAGGTAAAGGCCGTAGCCGCCAAGATAGAGAAGGAATCCGATCGCGAGTGTATAGGCATCAGGGCCGATGCCACCAACGATGCCGACCTCAAGAGCCTTGTTGAACAGGTGGTTGCCAAATTCGGCAAGATTTCAGGACTTATCAACAATGTAGGGTGGGGCAAAGCTACTCCGCTTTGGGGTTCTGACACGGAAGCTATGGTGGCTTCCTACAAGCTCAATACGATCAGCGCCTATAACGTGACGAAGTACTGTATGCCTTATCTGCGCAAGGAGCCAAATGCCTCGGTGGTCTTCTCCGGCTCAATGGTCGGTGTCACTCCGTCTCCTGAATTTATCGAATACAGCACGGCTAAGGCCGGCTTAATCAACATGGCCCACAGCATGGCTGTGGCTTCGGGGCCTGAAGTGCGCTTCAATGTTGTTGTGATCGGTTCGGTCGATAACGGCGATGCCACGCTTGAGGCCGGTTATGACCCCGCCATGCTGAAAAAGATATCTGACGCGATTGTCATGAAGCGTCGCGGCACTCCTGCCGACATAGCTCACGCTTTCGTATTTCTCATGAGCAATGCTGCATCATGGATTACCGGCATCAACCTCATGGTGGACGGCGGCGGAATGTATGAAAGCAAAATGCCGAGCTAACCTAAACATTACTAAATAATTATGGGACTGCGTCTGCTTTTGGCACAGCCCCATAGCTATTTTAGCGAGGTTAATTGTAGGGGGATTTTTATTGTAACTAAATTGTTAACAGTACAAATATTGCCGGGAGATTATTGAAGATGTGCATTGCAACACCCCACCAAAAGCCAAGGTTTACGCGATAATAGGTAATGGCACATCCTGCTGCAAATGGCACCGTGACAACACACAGCATATATGGCACGAGAATGAGGCTATAATGGGTAAAAGCAATAAGATGTATCAAGCCGAATGCTATCGCCGTACCCCATACTGCGAATCTGAAATACTTTTGTTGCAGCTTTTGCCAATAGTATTCGGTTGTCAGTGAATATATTAGGATGAATGCGACAACGATGACTACAATGTACAGTGCAATTGAGAATGCGGTAAGTGAGGTGAACCGTTGCCAAAGAATATATGCGGGGATGGAAGCCGAAGCAAGCGCTATTTGCCATTTTTTGAACGATAACCCAAGTCGAAAGATGCACTCCTCAAGCAACGGAGCGACGATGCACACCGTCATCAACACATAGGACAGGGATCCAATATTCTTTGCCGTTTCCGGACTGCCTGCGAATCCGGTCATGGATTCCGGGTTGATACCGAATGCGTTATAGACAGCCACACACCCTACAACCAGCAACATTGCGAATATACGGCTGACTATCCAGAACAGCAATCCATAACCTACGATCCATTTCTTGGAATGGACCTCACGGTCATCAGTACGCGAAAGAATGAATTTCATAATTATTACTTCTTTTCCCAATTTACAAGATTATTTAATTGTTTTATGTTATTGCGATACCATAAGTATTCAAGACTGAATGCCAATACGGTAATGCCCCATACGAAAAACATTCTCCAGCTATGGATAAACATCGGTGTAAGGGAGAGCCATATTAACAATGGGATTAAAACTATTGCAGTGGCAAGTTCAACATTGCGATATAGTTTTTTGATTGACAAAATGACTTTCAATATCTCATTGTTTGAGTCCTCCCATAGATTAATTGCCTTAATGGAGCGGTAAATCCGGATTCCATATAGATTAGTAACAATAATGGTTGAACAAAACACCGCAAGCCACCAGTACGGGAATTTCATGGGCGACCAAAACGGACTTAAAGCCATAAGAATAAGACAAATCACTGTGATTATCCCTTCCCAAATTGCTCTTTTCAAAAGTCTTGATTTTATGTCACTCCTTTTTGAAAGTACCCCGTTTGCCACATCATCATTAATTTGCGAGTCAATATGAGGCTTAACTGACTGCCAAGTTGTTTTCAAATCTTCAAGTTCCATATTCAAACCTCCTTTCTTGATGATAGTTTTTCTTTAATACGATATAGCCGTGAAGCGACCGTGTTTCTCGGAATGCCCATATTGGAGGCGATGTCATCGTAGCTCAGTTCATCAAGCCACATCAGAATCAATGCTTTATCCATCGGGTTTAATTGGGCAATCAAGGCATACAGCCATTCGATTTTCTCGCGGTATTCATTGTCGTTTTCATTTTGAAAATGGATTGCGGGAATTTCATCCAATGAAAGTGTCTTTATCCTGGGCGACAGTCGGCGCAAAGAAAGCAAGCAGGTGTTGATGCACACCTTATATACCCAAGTGGCTTCGGAACACTCATTACGGAAATGTCGGTATCCCTTGAATAGAGAAATTAAAACTTCCTGCTTAATATCGTCAAACGAAACATCGTTATTGGCATAGAAGAAACAGGCACTGAAAATTATCTTTTCGTGCCGCCTGACCAAAGAGGTAAAGGAACTATTATAGTCAGAACATCTCTCCATTTGCATTTATTATTTACAATGTTAGATGCTATATTCCCAAAATAGTTCCCTGAGGCGATAAAAAATCGGAAATAATGCCCGCCCGATAAGCGGGGCGATGTGCTATTGTTGCGTGTCGGGGGATTTCGGAGTGGGATTTTTGCCTTCCATTGCTTCGATTTCCCAAATCATTCGGTTGTTGGTATCCTGAATTGACAGGTAGATTACAGCAACGACGACGATGGCGATGATAATTACCACTCCAACGGCTATAAATTTGGTCGTGTTGTCGACGATGATGTCGCCAAACAGCTTCTCGTTGCCGATGTATTCGAGCAAGAACCATGCAAGCCATATTACTGATAATGGAAGCTCGATTGCCATTTGAATAGCGCGTTGGCGTTTCTGGCGTAGTAGGTAGGCTTTGAAATCGCGGAGGCTCAGTTGGCCGATCAGTTTACTCGGTACTCTCACGGTCTTGAAGTCGAATATAGCGCTGACAATGCATCCGACGGCCATTGTTATTGCAATCCACATCGACATGTCGAGTACATAGCACAGGCCGAAGAAGAAGAGGCACAGGAATGGAATCAATATTATTTCACCGGTCACTAATCGGTTAAGTCCTTTAGAGCGCTCTTTTATTACGGTGTGCATCAGGCGGGTGTTGATTATCGCGTAGTTGTCGAGGCTGCTTTTCATTTTGACCATTTGGTCGCGAAGTGCTTTTATTTCGTCCATAGCGTTGATCTTTTAAGAGTTGGAGTTGAGTGATATAAGTTTCTGGCGTATTCTCGTGAGCCTTACGCTGAGGGCTTTCACGGATATTCCTACAATGGCGGCGATTTCCTCGTAAGTCATATCTTCGAGCCAAAGGAGTATGATTGCTCGGTCGAAGGGCTCGAGGCGTGTTATTCGCTGATGTAGAAGGACGTTGTTGCGGCCTTCGGGTGTCGTGTCGCTGAACACTTCGGGAGAGATGTCGAGCGGTACGGTCTTGATGCGTTTCTTTCGCTTTTGTGTGAGGCAGGTGTTGAGGCTGATGCGATAGACCCATGAGCGTATGCTGCTGTCGCCGCGAAAACTGTCGAAGCCCTGCCACAGGTTTACGAGCGTTTCCTGGAATAGGTCGTCGGCTTCCTCCTTGGATGTTGCGTACATGTAGCATACGGAGTAGATGGTGGATTTTTGCTCCATCACTATACGTTGGAAGTCGCGATTGTCGTTGTTTTCTGATTTTTTCATCTGTTGATTTGGCGTTTCTGTACATATGATGCAATAAGTACGAAAAAACTACAACAAATACCAAAAAATATTGAATTTTTTTAGAAGCGCTCGGTTTTAGGCCCTGTTCGGTGTTTCTTGCGGTTATGACGGGAGTGCTTGTGGCGCAGTAGTTTCTCGAGTGTGCTTTTGCCGGGACTGCTTCCGGTTGTTGTCGGGGAGGGGGATGTTGCTGTTTTAGACTGATAGCAAGGTGCTGACTTTGGCTGCGCTGCCTGTTGTTTGACGTCGGCCGCGACCTGTTGCTTGACTGCGGGCGTGGCTTGGGATTGTTGGGGCTTTGGCTGTCGGTTTGGGGCTTGTTGTGCCGGCTTAGGCTGCGGCGCGTTATTCTGCCGGGATATACAACGGCTTGAAGGAGCGGGTTTTGCCGCAGCCTTGCGGGCGCGGGCGCGGCGACGCAATTCACGTGCGCGATAGCGGCGGCGGATTGTGGGCATGATGAGCATGAATATGGCTCGTGGCACGCCGGGTGTAACTTCGATTACCGTCAAATCGCGCTGATAGGCTTCGATTGCGGAGCATATTTCGTCGCGGTAGTGTTTGGGCAGACGGTCGACTGCGTCTTTCCATTCCTGATCAAATTTCAGACTTTTGCCTCGGCGGCTCGGTGAGTTAGTTGCTGTATTTTCCATAATTACTTTTTTCCAGCAAATATAATGCACCGAAATCCCGTATTTCACCCCATAATGTCGCGAAGCACATTTTATCTCATATATTTCTAAACAATCGAGGCTGCCGGGATGCGTGATTGGCGCTCCGGCAGCCTCGGATAGGCTTTTGGGTGAGGAGGGGATTACATGACTCCGATTAGTTCAATTTCGAATATGAGGGTTGAGCCGCCGGGGATGCCGGGCTGGGACAGGCGGCCATAACCCATTTCGGCAGGGAGGTATATTTCCCATTTGTCGCCGACATGCATTTGCTGCAGGGCTATGATCCATCCTTGAATCAGCTCACGCAGTCGCATGGCTACGGGAGCGCCTCCCCGGCTGCTGTCAAATTGCTTGCCGTTGATTGTGCGTCCGGTGTAGTGGACGGTCACGACGCTGTTGCGATTGGGCGAAGGGGAGTCGAGGCGGCCACGTTTCAACACTTTATAGTAGATGCCCTTGTCGATAGGGAGTACGCCGGGTTCATTGGCTTTGTTTTGGAGCCATTCGCGGTTCTTGATGATATACTCTTGTTTAGCCATCGGAGATTACTTTATTCGGTTCTAGTGGGGAGCCCTTGTCGGTTCCAGTTCAGTATTCCGCCGCTCATGTCGTAGACGATCAGTCCGAGTTTCTGCATCTTCTCGGCAGCATTGTGACTGCGGCGTCCGCTGCGGCAATATATGTAGTAATGCTTTGTCTTGTCGAGATTCTTTATCCCTTCGTCAAATGCCGCCTCGTCAAGAAAGTCAAGCAGTTGTGCGTTTTTAAGATGCCCCTCGGCATATTCCGACGGTTTGCGCACATCAATCACGACAGCCATCGAGTCGGTGTTTACAGCATCGTTGAATTGCTGTGGAGAGAGTTTGTTGACATCGGAGGCCGAGCAACTTGTGCAGATGCCCAATGCGGCCAATATTGCCATGAGTATACGTTTCATAATTTTTCGGTTTTATTTTAATGTCTTGTGTTCACGCCATCGGCGTTATTACAAATTTAGGCATTTTCGTTAAATAGCGCTACTATGGGGGAAATATTTTGTTGTTGTGGCTGTTGCCTGAAATTACTATCTTTGTTGAACGTGAAAAAGTTGAAAACTGATCAAATAATCCATTTATCCATGACGAAAGAACGTGCAGCTATTGCTTTGATGCTTATAGTGACATCCTTAATGCTCAACGCCCGCGAGGTCATAGACTTGAATCGTGACTGGCGGTTTCACCGCGGGGATTCTAAAATGTGGCAAGCGCCCGATGCCGATGATGGCGATTGGGAAGTGATCAACGTGCCTCATGATTTTCAGATATCGCAGCCGTGGGTTGAACCGTCGCCCGATGAGATGCCCGACCTTGACAATCCTGTGGCCAACATAAAGAGCCGACTGAGCGCACGAGGATTCAAGGAGGTGGGCAAGGGATGGTACAGAAAGAGCATAGTGCCTCGGGATGAGTGGAAAGGCCGCCGCGTTTTGCTTGACTTCGAGGGAATTATGCTTACGGGCGACATATATCTTAACGGAGAGCGTGTCGGCGGGACCGATTACGGTTATCTCGGCACGGAGGTGGATATAACCGACTTGTTGAAATGGGGCGAACCTAACGTGATTTCCGTAAGAGCCGATACGGGACAGCCCGAAAATTCACGATGGTACACGGGCGGAGGCCTGTTTCGCGATGTGAAATTGATAATAACCGACGCCGACCGATACTTTACACGGCATCCGCTCTACATAACAACTCCCATGGTGAGCGATGCCATGGCGGTTGTAAGGGTGGAGGGTGAGATCGCCAATAATATCGTCGGTGACAAGACGATGAAAGCGCGACTGAACATCGTAAATCCATCGGGCGACACAATAAGCGACAAAGTGATTGCTCTTGATGTCAACAGCCGTCAGCGAGTGAAGGAGTATCTGCTCGACAGTCTTACGATAGCATCGCCTGAGTTGTGGAGCTGTGAAAATCCTGCGCTGTACAAGGCGGTAGCATCGGTTTATGACAGCGACGGAAAGTTGGCCGACCGTGTCGAATCGACTTTCGGAATACGCTCAATCGAGTATTCGCCGGAGTTTGGATTTAAGCTTAACGGCAAGAAGGTGCTGCTTAAGGGAATAGCCAATCACCACACCCTCGGGGCACTTGGTGCTGCGGCCTATGAACGTGCAATGGAGAAGCGCATTGAACTGCTGAAAGATTTCGGATTCAACCATGTGCGCACATCCCACAATCCCTATAGCTCATCGTTTCTTGACCTGTGTGACCGTTACGGAATACTTGTGGTTGACGAATTGTATGACAAATGGCTCACTCAGTATGCTGGCGGACGCAAGGACTGGGTTGAACAGTGGCCCCATGATGTGCCCGAGTTCATAAAGCGCGACCGCAACCATCCGTCGGTGATAATGTGGAGTCTTGGCAATGAATTGCAGACCCTGTGGGACATTCCTTATGCCGACTGGGGTGTGACACCCTATAAAATGCAGCGTGAGCTCTTGCACCGATATGACAAAACCCGCCCCGTGACAGTGGCCATGCACCCTCGAGGCCGCAATCAGTCGACCGACTCGCTTCCGGCTCCGTTGGCACTGGAAACCGACATCGCCGCTTACAATTACCGCTACATGTATTTCCCGGGCGACAGCCGTCGCTTCCCCTGGATGATGTTTTACCAGAGTGAGGCCAATACATCCAACATGGGGCCAAACTACTTTGACATGGATCTTGACCGCGTAATAGGTCTTGCTTACTGGGGAATGATAGATTATCTGGGTGAATCGCACGGATGGCCCGCCAAGGGATGGAACGAGGGCGTGTTTGACATCTCGCTGGAACCTAAGCCCATAGCGTATTTCATGCGGAGTTTCTTCAAGCCCGACGAGCCGGTGGTGCACATCGGCATAATCGACAGCGACTATAACACGGTGTGGAATGATGTGAAGGTGGGCTCAAAACGCATGTCAGACCATTGGAACCGATTGCCGGGATGCAAGGTGTCGCTTTACACCTACACCAATGCCGATGAGGTGGAGTTGATTGTCAACGGACGGAGCATGGGACGACACATGAACGACCGCACGGATTCAAAGGTGCGCAACCGCATATTGTGGGACAGCATACCTTATAAGCCGGGATATGTGGAGGCTGTGGCCTATCGATCGGGCGACTCAAAGCCCGTGGCCCGTCACCGAATTGAAACCGCAGGAGAGGCCAAAAGTCTTAAGGCGGTTCCCGATAATGGTGACTGGAAGGCCGACGGCAGCGACCTTCAGCACATACGCGTGGAGGCTGTGGACAGCAAAGGGCGTCGCGTACACGGTGCCGATGCACAGGTTAAGTTCACGGTTGACGGCCCTGCCGAGATTGTGGGCGTGATTAACGGCGACATAACGAGCGAGGAACTGACGACTGGTGACACCCGCCGACTCTATAACGGCACCGCTACCGTGATACTCCGCTCGACCCTCGTGCCCGGAAAAGTGACCCTGACCGCCGCTTCCCCCGGCCTCAAGCCTTCCAAAACGCTCCTCACCACCAAGTGACCCTCCCCGGCTCCCGCCCCCGCCCGCTTTAGGTGTAATAAAAATCAAGGGAATACAATCAAGACATCGGGCCGGCCGGACTATATAATTCAAGGCCCGACAACCATCGCCAAGTTGCCGGGCCTTGAACGTATCTTGAATGTATAATATCTGCTTAAATCGATACCGGTGCTACCACGGCTTCAACTCAGCCAAGCCAATATCTCCCGAAAAGCCGTGATGCATAAAAATTATATAGCTCAATCAGATAAAATAGGGACTCGTTTTTCAGGGTATAGATGCAATATGTAGATGATAGATCCGATGTTGTTACTTATTGGCGTATTTTCTGACTGTTTACGATTATTTTTAATAAGAATAGGATGACTCCGTTAATATTTCTGTTCAGAGAGATTGTTTTATGCAATCATAAATCTCCTCGATGTACTCGCTTAAGTTGCTCGATGCAGCTGCGATTCTTCTCAATGCGCTTACGGTCAAAA
>OGRA01000101.1_pt1 | contig 85924 bp, 70 predicted proteins | sample 1553351 | NCBI WGS metagenome assembly OGRA01 (sample SAMEA2580056, study PRJEB22360) | human gut metagenome | biome: human gut; feature: human-associated habitat; material: faeces | place: Denmark | collected 2008/2010
TGCTCTTGTACTACTTCTTGTCTATTTAACTCTTTCAATGTTCTCGTTGCTTTCGTTCTCAAAAGCGAGTGCAAAGTTAGAGGATAATTTTGAACTATGCAAATATTTTTCCTGCACTTTTTTCATGCCCCGATGAACAATCGCTTCAAAAACTATGTTATTCAACATATTATAGCAATCTGCAATTTTAATCTTTAACATCTATTAACACAACACCCTAAAAAGCGCCTAAAACAGCACTCATTATTATATAGAATCGGCCAAATCACCACTCAGCCAAAATTAATCAACAGATAGATGAAAATCGGAAAATTTGGCGTACCTTTGAAAAAACTTATCACAGATGCAACCCTTCATACATCTACACGTACACACTCAATTCTCGGTTCTCGACGGCCAGGCATCAGTACCTGCGCTCGTCGACAAGGCCATTGCCGACGGAATGAAAGGACTCGCCATTACCGACCACGGAAACATGTTTGGCATAAAAGAGTTCTTCAACTACGTAAAAAAGAAAAATGGAAAAATTAAAGACGAAATAAAGGAGGCTGAAAAAGCCATAGCCAAAGCCCGCGAGGAGAACGACGACGAAACAGTGGCACAAAACGAGGCCCTGATCGCCAAGTTGAACGAAAAAATATTCAAGCCCATATTCGGATGCGAAATGTATGTGGCCCTGAAGTCACTGCATGAGCATGTCGACAAGAAGGACACGGGCCGTCACCTCATCGTGCTCGCGAAAAACGAAACAGGCTATCACAACCTCATCAAGATAGTGTCGCAGGCATGGACCGAAGGCTTCTACTCGCATCCGCGAACCGACAAGGAAGCCCTCTACAACCACCGCGAGGGACTCATTGTGTGCTCGGCCTGTCTTGGCGGCGAAATACCTCGACTGATACAGGCCGGAGAAATCGAAGAGGCCGAGCGACAGGTCAAATGGTTCAAGGACACATTCGGCGACGACTACTACATCGAGCTGCAGCGTCACAAGACCAACAAACCGGGAGGCAACACCGACACCTACGAAGTACAAGAACGAGTCAATCCCGAGCTTATACGCATCGCCCGAAAATATGACATAAAAATCATCGCCACCAACGATGTCCACTTTGTCAATGAAGAGGATGCCGAGGCTCATGACCGACTAATATGCGTGAGCACCAACAAATTCCTGACCGACGAGAAGCGCATGCGCTACACCAAGCAGGAATGGATGAAGACCCAGGCCGAGATGAACGAAGTGTGGGCCGACCTGCCCGAAGCGTTGACCAACACTCTTGAAATCCTTGACAAGGTAACGACCTACACAATCGACCACAAACCGATTCTGCCAAACTTCCCCCTGCCCGAAGGCTTCAACGACAACGACGAGTATCTGCGTTATCTCACCTATGAAGGCGCCAAACGACGCTGGGGCGAGCCCAACGAAGAGCAGCGCGAACGACTCGACTTCGAGCTCGACACCATAAAGAACATGGGATTCCCGGGCTATTTCCTGATTGTGCAGGACTTCATTCGCGCCGGACGCGAACGCGGAGTTTCCATCGGTCCGGGCCGTGGCTCGGCAGCCGGCTCGGCTGTTGCCTACTGTCTTGACATAACGCAGATCGACCCCATAAAATACGACCTCCTTTTTGAGCGATTCCTCAACCCCGACCGTATCTCGCTGCCCGATATCGACATCGACTTCGATGACGACGGACGAGCCGATGTGTTGAAATACGTTACCGAGAAATACGGAGCCGAGAAAGTGGCCCGAATCATCACCTACGGCACCATGGCGGCCAAGTCGGCCATAAAGGATGTCGCCCGCATCGAGCAGCTACCGCTTGCCGAGAGCAACCGCTTGACCAAGCTCATCCCCAAGCACATGCCCGAAGTCAACGGAAAGGAGCTGAAGCCCACACTCAAGAACTGCTACGAATATGTCAACGACTTCAAGGCCGAGCTGGGCAGCAACAATCCGCTCGTGGTGGAAACACTGCGTTACGCAAAGGAGCTTGAAGGCAATGTAAGAAACACCGGCGTACACGCGTGCGGCGTGATTATCGGCCGTGACGACATTACCGATTGGGTGCCCGTGAGCACCGCGACCGACAAGGACGGCACCAAACTGCTCGTAACCCAATATGAAGGCAGCGTGATCGAGGACACCGGACTCATAAAGATGGACTTCCTCGGACTCAAGACCCTGTCGATAATCAAGGAGGCCATCGCCAACATCAAGCTCACGCGAGGCATCGATGTCGACATCGACACAATACCCATCGACGACCCGAAGACCTATCAGCTCTATTGCGAAGGACGCACCACGGGAACATTCCAGTTTGAGTCGGCGGGAATGCAGAAGTACCTGCGCGAGCTGCAGCCGTCGGTATTCGAGGACCTCATAGCCATGAACGCCCTCTATCGACCGGGCCCCATGGACTACATCCCCGACTTCATCGCCCGCAAGCACGGTAAGTCGCCCATCGTCTACGACATACCCGTGATGGAGCAATACCTCAAGGACACCTACGGAGTCACAGTCTACCAGGAGCAGGTGATGTTGCTGTCGCGACTGCTCGCCAACTTCACGCGTGGCGAGAGCGACACACTGCGCAAGGCCATGGGTAAAAAGCTCATCGACAAGATGAACGCCTTGAAGGCCAAGTTCCTTGAAGGCGGACAGGCCAACGGTCACAAGCCCGAGATTCTTGAAAAGATATGGGCCGACTGGGAAAAATTCGCATCCTACGCATTCAACAAGAGTCACGCCACATGCTACTCATGGGTGGCATTCCAGACAGCCTACCTCAAGGCCAACTATCCGGCCGAATACATGGCGGCGGTATTGAGCCGAAACCTCTCGGACATAAACAAGCTCACCGGATTCATGGACGAGTGCAAGGCCATGCGCATAAACGTGAAAGGCCCCGATGTCAACGAATCATTCTCGGCATTCGGTGTTAACAAGGACGGCGATATACGCTTCGGAATGGCGGCCATAAAAGGTGTGGGGCTCAACGTTGTCAACGACATTATCGCAGCGCGTAACGAAGGCGGCCCCTTCACCTCAATCTACGACTTTGTCGAGCGCGTCAACCGTGGTTCCATCAACAGGCGAATAATCGAGAACCTCGCCCTTGCCGGAGCATTTGACTGCTTCACCGAACTCAAGCGAGAGGACTTCTTTGAAACCAACGCCAAGGACGAAACATTCACCGAGCAGCTCGTAAAATACGCCCAAAGCTACCAGAACGCCAAGAACAATCAGGAAAATTCACTCTTCGGCGACTTCGACGACTCAATCAACACCGCCGGTCGTCCGCCGGTGAAGCCCGCCGTGCCTTGGGTCGACAACATAAAACTCGAACGCGAGCGTGAACTCGTGGGCATGTACCTCTCGGCACATCCGCTCGACCCCTACTACATCGAGCTGAAGTATGGCTGCATGAGCATAAAGGACTACATCGAGGAAGGTCCAGTCGAAGGTCGTGAACTGACCCTCGGAGGCATGGTCACCGAGTACACCGTACGCCAGGGCAACTCCGGCAACTTCGGAATTCTGAAAATCGAGGACTACTCAGGCTCGACCGAAATGAGGCTCTTCGGACAGGACTTCATCGATTACGGAAAATACGGTGTGATAGGAACGCCCCTGCTCATCCACGGCCGTTACGGTCGACGGTTCCGCAACAGCGATGTGCGCTTCCAGATAACCGGCATCAAACTGCTCGAGGAGGCCAAGGGTCAGCTTGTCAACGGAATAACCATCAACATCAACGCCGACAAGGTCACCGAAAATTTCCACGGAATAATCAACGACATGATAAAGTCGTCGACCACCAATCGTGGCGACCTTTTCCTCAGGGTGCGCGACACCGAGCTCAACCGCTCGGTCAAGCTCGCCTCAGGCGTAAAGATTCCCATCACAAAGAATCTGCTCGACACTCTCGACGAAATGGAAATGGATTATGAAGTAATGAGAGGATAATACTTGGCAAGTTCATATTTCTTTCATAATTTTGTCGACAGAAAAGAATATACATTTAATTTCAAACTATACACATCATCGTAAATCATGGCAACTCAATTTACCGACCAGAACGTAAAAGAACTTATCGCAAGCGGAAAGCCTGTAGTGATTGACTGTTGGGCCACTTGGTGCGGACCCTGTGTTCGCATGAGTCCCATTATCGACGAGCTCGCCGAGCAGTTTGGCGACAAAGCCGTCATCGGCAAGTACAACATCGACGAGCAGAGCGACCTCACAGCCGAGCACCGCATCATGTCGATTCCCACAATCCTTTTCTTCAAGGAAGGAAAGCTTGTAGACCGTCTTGCCGGCTCACAGCCCAAGTCGACACTCGAGGATAAAATCAACGCCCTCATCGGCTAATAATCTTCCGTTTAGCAATCGCATCCAGGAGCTCGGCAATTGTCGGGCTCTTGTCATATACCCAAATGGGGCCGTCGGGCAAGAAAGTTGGCGGTTTAACAGTCACTTTTTTCGGGATGTTCTTGTTTTATGTTTAATAACATAGTAATTTTGCAGTCGAAATTGAAAATCTATATGCAGAACATCAGAAACATTGCCATTATCGCACACGTTGACCATGGCAAGACCACATTGGTGGACAAAATGCTGCTTGCAGGAAACCTGTTCCGCGAAAATCAGAATGCCGGCGAGCTTATACTTGACAACAACGACCTTGAGCGTGAACGTGGCATAACAATCCTGTCAAAGAATGTATCCATCAACTACAAAGGATATAAAATCAATATTATTGACACCCCGGGACACGCCGACTTCGGCGGTGAAGTGGAGCGAGTGCTGAACATGGCCGACGGATGCCTGCTGCTTGTCGACGCTTTTGAGGGTCCCATGCCCCAGACTCGATTCGTGCTGCAGAAAGCCATACAGATGGGACTGAAGCCCGTTGTGGTGATCAACAAAGTCGACAAGCCAAACTGCCGCCCCGACGAAGTACAGGAGATGGTGTTTGATCTGATGTTCAACCTCGACGCTACCGAGGAGCAGCTCGACTTCCCCACCGTCTACGGTTCGGCCAAGCAGGGCTGGATGTCGACCGACTGGCGCAAGCCCACCGACAACATTCTCCCCGTGCTCGATGCCATAATTGAGTACATCCCTGCTCCACAGACCCTGGAAGGCGACCCACAGATGCTCATAACATCACTAGACTTCTCCAACTACGTGGGACGAATAGCCGTAGGACGCGTACATCGCGGCACCCTTCGCGAAGGCATGGACATTGCCCTTTGCAAGCGCGACGGCTCGGTTGTGAAGCAGCGCATAAAGGAGCTGCACACATTTGAGGGAATGGGTCGAAAGAAAGTCAGCGAAGTAAGCTCGGGCGACATCTGCGCACTTGTGGGAATCGAAGGATTTGAAATCGGCGACACCGTTTCCGACATAAACAATCCCGAACCCCTGCCCCGCATCGCCATCGACGAGCCCACAATGTCGATGACATTCACGATCAACGACTCTCCATTCTTCGGAAAGGACGGAAAATTCGTAACCTCACGACACATTGCCGACCGATTGACACGCGAGCTCGACCGCAACCTCGCGCTGCGTGTGAGCAAGGCTCCCCACGAGGATGTTTGGACAGTCTACGGCCGTGGTGTGCTGCATTTGTCGGTGCTCATCGAAACAATGCGCCGCGAAGGCTATGAACTTCAGGTGGGACAGCCCCAGGTTATCATAAAGGAGATCGACGGACAGAAGTGCGAGCCTGTCGAGCTTCTCACAATCAACGTTCCCGAGGAGTACTCGAGCAAGATCATCGACATGGTTACTCGTCGCCGTGGCGAAATGGTGTCGATGACAACACAAAACGACCGGCTCCACATCGAGTTCCAGATTCCCTCGCGAGGCATCATCGGACTGCGCAACAACGTGCTCACCGCCTCGGCCGGTGAAGCTATCATGGCTCACCGATTCCTTGAATATCAGCCCTGGAAAGGCGACATCGAGCGACGCACCAACGGCTCTCTCATCGCAATGGAGGCCGGAACCGCCTATGCCTACGCCATTGACAAGCTTCAGGACCGCGGACGATTCTTCATCTTCCCTCAGGAAGAGGTATATGCCGGACAGGTTGTGGGCGAGAACGCCAAGGACAACGACATCGTGGTAAATGTCACCAAGTCCAAGAAACTCACCAACATGCGTGCTTCGGGAGCCGACGACAAGGCTCGCATAATCCCGCCCGTAGTATTCAGCTTGGAAGAAGCTCTCGAATACATCAAGGAGGACGAATATGTCGAAGTAACACCCCACCACCTGCGACTACGCAAGATTATTCTCGACGAGCTTGAACGCAAACGCGCTAACAAACAATAAAATTGTGTAATTTCAGCTAACAGCCTGAACTTAAACTTATATTAAATGTCTTATAGTCAATATCAACTATAAGACATTTTTTATTATGTATCGTTTTATTCAAAGAACAATTTTGGCTATGGCAGCTGTAATAGCTGCAGGATTCATCGGAATAAATGCCCAACAGGCCATTTCGGTTGAAAATGCGAATATCCCTGTTGAAGCTAAATCCTTCATAAAGCAACACTTCGGCAATACGACTATAGCCAAATTTGAAAAGAAATTCTGGTCCAATTCCTACGAAATAGAGTTGGCCGACGGAACCGACATCGATTTCGACTCGAAGGGCAAATGCACAGGCATCGACGCTCCCGACAATGCTGTCCTTTCGCAGTCGATTATCAACGACCTTCTGCCTAAGGCTGCCGTAAAGACCCTTACCGACAACAACCTCATCAATGCGGTTGAGGAGATTGAGTACAACTCGTCCAAGGGCTACAAAGTCGAAGTGCGTCACCACACAATCGACGACTACCGCTTCGACGCCGCAGGCAAGGTCCTCAAAGTGACTCACGACAATTAAACTAATATAAATCTACTCTATCATGAAAGAAGCGGATGCGACCCGTCAGGTTGCATCCGCTTTTTTGGTGCTTTTCACATCGGGTCAAATTATCATTTATTGTCGAACCGGCTCTTAGCTTTCTTGGGCATGAAGTTGAATCGGTACTGAATATGCAGCAATACGTAGCGCGGCAGGATGTTGCGATAAGTTTCGGTGCGGCCCTGCGCGTTTACGGCGTATGTCACATTGTTCAGCTGGTGCAGAAGGTCAAATCCGTCGAGCATGAACACGAGCGCACCCTTGGCCGCCGTGTATGTCACGCCTGCGTTCCACACAAAGTCGGTGGTGTTCATCATCTCGTCCATATAGCCTCGGCGGGTGTAGAGGTTCAAGTCGGTCGACAATCCGAAGTTGCAGGGCAGCTTGAACACTCCGCTGAGCGAATAGTTGATGTTGGTGGCGTGTATCGGTGTGAATCCGGCTCGTGACGAGCTTGTGTTTCTGCGGGTCAGGTCAACCGAAGCCGTGATGGACTGTCGTCCCAGCTGACACTGCAGCCCCAGCCTGTCGCTCAGGAAGAAATTCTTGACCGACTGACGCACCGGCGCCGAATCCTCGCCTATATAGTCGCCGACATTGCTCCATGTCCCGTTCAGTATGTTTGACAACACGAATTGTCCCTTGTTTCCGAAGTATAGGAAAAAGTTGTGGTTTGCCTCAATGCTGCGGTTGCCGCTCACGTTATAGGTCTTATAGGTGCGCACTCCCGTCGCACTGTCATATCGGTAGCCTCTTGTCAGCGCATTGGCTACAGGCTTATAGTAGAACGACAGTGTGTTGTAGAATTGCTTGCTTCCGCCAAACATTTTTTCGTAGTTCCATGACAAGCCGTACGACTGGTTATAGGCATTCTTTAGCCCTGAATTTCCTTCATAAATGTTTAGAGGGTCGATGTCGTCGCGCATGTCTACCATGTCGACAAGCGATGGAAGTTCAGGCTTGAAATCGATTGACAGGAATAGAGTGTGGGCCGGATTGCGCAGCTTCCACTGCACAAATGTATTCATAAGATCGGTCGACACCGTGGCCGTGTTGCTCACAATAGCGGTGTCTATTCTTCCGCGTCGGTAATCGAGTGTGCGGTGTATTATCGACACGGGGAAACGCGCCTGAATCCATATATTGCCGGCCTTGGTGTTCTTCTTTTGGAACACTAACGTGGGCACTATGCGGTGAATCATGTCACGGGCATCGCTTACGTAACTGTTGCCGGGGTCAAGTATCGACTCCAGCTCCTCGTCGCGGGTTCCGTCAACCGAGCTGAGAGCCTCAAGGCGATACATCTCCGAAAGCTTGCGCGATTTCTTCCACTCAAGGTCATAGTCAAGCTGTAGCGAAACTCCGTCGACCGGAAAATAGAAGTATGACAGCTTACCTTTCAATCTCATGTCACGTGCCGGTTGCTCGCGAAACTTACGGTTGAGGATCTGCGACGACTCGGGGCCGGAGCCGTAGTCAATGCCGAGGCTTGAAAACCGGTCAAGTCGGCGGCGTGTCATCTGGGCCTCGCCGTTTATCTCTATGTAATCGGGGCCTCCGGGTATGCTCCACCCCGAGTAGAAGCTCAATCCCGTATCGTAGCCCGTGCCGTTGCTCTTGGCCCTGTCGATGCTGCGGTTTACGATTGCCGAACGCATCGAACCTGCCGAGCTTTCATATATTCCCTCAATCAACGACTTGTCGATCTCCTGCTGCTCGGAGTCGAATGTCGCGGCCACATTATCGCCGAGATCGTCGTTCTTACGGTAATTGAAGTAGGGCGACACGCTGAACTGAACCGTCTTGCCGAGATTGCGCATGTAGAATCGATGTGATGTCGACACGGCAAGGTTCTTGTTGCGGGCCGTGTTGTAAACGTAATCGTAGGTATTGCCTCCGGGCAGGAAGTTGGTGCGGTTTATCGTGACATCCTCGTTTGACGATGTATGCGACACCTGAACGTTGCCCGACACATCCCACGTGTGCAACGGATTGTCGGCACGATAGTCAATACCGCCGTTACGCTCGGTGCGCACACCCGAAGGCATCTTGTCGGGAGTCCACGAGTTGTTCTCGCCCGGCTTGCGGCTGTCGTTCAGATTGTTCACATTGCCGTAAAGGGTTATGCGTGAATTATTGGTGTAGCGCATGGCGAATACTCGTCCAAGATAACGGTCGGAAGTTCCTATACCGCCCTCAACGTTGAGCATCGTTCCCGCCATATATTCTTTCTTGAGCTTCACATCCATCACATATCTGATGTCGCCCGGCAGGTCGCGGTTAAGAAATTCGCTCCTGTCGCCACGCTTGTCGTAGACCTCGACCGTCTTCACCGTATAGGCTCCGATATTGTCAAGCATCAGGTTCTTGTTGGAGCCAAACAGGTCCTTGCCGTTAAGCAGCAGGCTCTCCACAAACTTTCCATTGACATATATCTGTCCGTTGTCACGAATCTCGACTCCGGGCAGCTTCTTTATAAGCGCGTCAAGCATCGATCCCTCGGGAAGCTGAAATGCATCGGCATTGTAGACCAGCGTGTCACCTCGGTTGTAAAACTTCACCTTGGTGGCCGTAAACGTGATTTCGCCGAGTTTACGGGTTGTGTGCCGACTCATGTAGAGGCCGTTTACCAACCTGTCGCGCTCTCGGCGGCCGAGATTCTTCAGTTTATAGTCGACATAGAGCGTGTCATATCCCTCATGAGTCACCCTCAGTATATAATCGCCGTTTACTCTCGGCACACGCAGATAGAAATCGGAGTGCTCCTCAATCCTCTCAGAGCCATACATTGTCCTTGATAAAGCCTTGCATTGAGCCACCTCGCTGCTGTCGCTTCGCAGCAGAGCCACTATTGCTCCGGGCAACTCATGACTGGTCATGCGATCATAAACTTTTCCCATCAGCCCGATTTTATCCTTATTGTCTGATTGTCCTTGAGCCGACAAAACCGAGTGTACCGGCAGCATCATAACCAGCACCGTAAAAATTTTGATGATATTGTTTAAAGTATTCATTGGATGAATGGATTTTATGCAAAATTAGCTCCATCATCCCGAATAGGCACATATTATAAGCCGCTATTTGTTATTCAAAACGCAGCATAAGTCGCTGGCTATCAACGCATATACTCCCAAAACAATTCCAGTACTCATAAATAATTGATTGTCAAGCTATTACGACAAACAACTCTATTTCAATCACTTACCTAAAGAAACGATATAAACTCCTCCTTGTCGACAGCCTGCGACGACTCAATCGCTTCACGAAGACGACGCCTGCGAGTGTACACGCTCGACTTCTTCAAGTTAAGAAATAAACCTATGGACTTGATTGAAAATCCGGCCGCCGAGTAGATGAATACAACGCGGTCGTCGGCCGACAGCTCGGGCAACTGCGACTCAAACCGCTCGACAACTCCGTTTAGGTCGTCGTTCAATCTTTCGGCAAGCTGATTCCTGAACGATGCACTGCTCATCTCTTTTATTCGGGTCTTGACATTCTTGAATATCGCATTCTTCAGATGCGAGTCACCGGGCATGTCCGACAACTCAAAGTAATCGTCGCAAAGCGAATTGATGGTAAGGAAACGCTCCCTTACAAGCGCATCTATCGAATTTCGGCGACTTTTCACTTCGTGCGACAACTCCTGCACTGTGTCGATCAGGTGCTCTATCTCATTGTTCTTACGACGGCGATAGATGTAATAACCCCCTATACTCATCGCTACTATAGCTACAATAGCACCAACAGCCAGCCAAAATCGCTTTTTGGCCTTGTAGGCAATCTTGTTGAGGCGTTCAGCCTGGGCTTTACGGTAATCCATTACAACATTATTCATGTTGTCGATACTGTTTCCAATACCGGTATTATCGGTCATATATTCCGAATACAGCTCAAGCGCTCGCTTATAGTTTCCGCTCTCTTTTTCTATTACATATTCATAGAACACTGCTCCTTTAGGATCGCCAAGGCAGTAATTGCCTATAGCTTCACGCGACAATTCAAGATAGCGTCGCGCATCGTCAAATTTTCTCTGGTTTACGGCGAGAACCAACTCATATTGAAACAAATCCTTGTCCAATCGCTCATCAATGCTCTTAAGCCTGTCAATCTCGGCCTGCGCCCTGTTGAAATCAATATTGACAAGACTTCTCAACTCTCCGAATAGCAGGTTAACCATTATGGCACTGTCAGCGGCATAAATCGTCATCAGGCTGTCGTAAAATGCCACAGCCTCCGCATCACGATGCATATTGACAATCAACATAGCCTTTTGGCGAAATAATCGATATGCATCTATCCCGGCCAATTTACTGTGCTTGATTGACTGTTCGCTATACTTAAGCGCATCATCATCCTTACCTATATTGTTGTAAAATATCGACATCGCCAAGTAAATGCGCCCCAAAGCCTCATTGTCATTCATTTCAAGCGCTACACGCTCGGCCTCAAGCGCACGTAACATCCCGTCGACAAATTCATCTCTGGAGCCGAGCTTGGAACACAACTCGGCATAACACATGTTACTCTCCAGGCGATAGGCCGCCTCTTCGTCGCTCCAGTTGTAATCGGCAGCTATAGCTATGATCGAATCGTTTACCGGCCACTTTCCCCTGCTTCCTACACGCGACACCATCAATGCATACACCGCGCGGTCACGGGCACTGAAATCATCAGGATTGCCGAGGGCATGGAGCATGGCCACCGCCGAGTCGATGTCCTCTTCACACATCCGGTCAATGGTGGCAAGCTTTTCGCTCACATTGCGATGACACCCCGACAACATCGACAGCAAGGCCGCAAGTACAATGAATAAGCACGCAAACCGATTCATAGCCAATCACAATTTAAGGTTTTCCTCTTAAAATCATGACAAAAGCACCGGGACATTTTCAATCCCGGAGCCTTTGTCATGCAAGTTGTTATAAGATTTGTATCTCGTTATTCAAATGTTTCTCCCTCCGATTCAAATACCTTCTCCTCGGTGTTGGATACGATGTTGGGCTTCTCGAGGCCGTAGTGCTTTTTGCTGTCAAGCACCTTGAGCCATATACCGAAGAACAACGCAAGCACTCCAAGCGAAGCAAAGAGGAGCATCGGATTGGTGTAGTTGTACTCCATCGGGTTGTCAACACCGGGATTGGATGCGGTGAGCACCTTACCGATGAGGATGGGGAACAGGCACAGGCCTATGTTCTGAACCCAGAATATCAGTGAGTAGGCACTGCCCAGGAATCGCTCGTCCATAATCTTGGGCACCGAAGGCCACAATGCGGCGGGAACAAGCGAGAACGATATGCCAAGCACGATGATGGCGCTGAATGCCAATGCCTTGCTCGGGAATGCGGGAAGCAGCAATGCGAATGTGCAGTGACACATGATCATCAGCACGGCACCCACGATAAGCATCGTTGCACCCTTGCCCTTTACATCAAGATATATACCAAGAAGCGGAGTCAAGGCAGCCGCTCCGATGGGGAACCAGCGGAATATGTCGGAAGCCGTGGTGGCATCGATGCCGAGGTTGCACTGAAGCATGTTGGCGGCGTAACGCTGGAACGGGAATATAGCCGAATAGTAGAGCACGCAGAGCATGGCGACAATCCAGAAGAGCTTGCTGCTGAAGATGTTCTTTACATCACTGAGCTTGAACTCCTCCTCGGCGGGTGCGTCGGGCAACTTGGCGGCGTCGAGCTGCTTGTCAAATGCACGGTCGATAAACGTGAAGATGATAAAGCAGATGAGTCCGATGCACAACAGGGCCGTACAGAATGCCACAGGCACTACGACTGTGGGATCGTCCTTGCCCATCCAGTCGGCAAGACGGGGCGAAATAGAGAAGATGGCAAACACGCCGATACGCGCTATGGCCATCTCGGCACCCATGGCAAATGCCATCTCCTTGCCGTTAAACCACTTGGCAATGGCCTTCGACACGGTGATTCCGGCCATTTCACAGCCGCAACCGAATATCAGGAAGCCGAATGCGGCAAGCTTCGCGCTGCCGGGCATGCTGACCCACCAAGAGCTCAACCAGTGGTCGAGTGCGGTGCCCTGAAACCAGTCGCTTATCGCATAGAGCTTTATGCAGGCTCCAACTACCATTATCGAGGCCGACAGCGTTCCGGTGAACCTCACACCCATCTTGTCGAGAATGATACCGGCCAATATCAGAAAGCCGAACACATTGAGAATATACTCGGCGCCGGCATAGTATCCGAATGCATCGGGCGACCATCCGCGCTGAGTTTCAATCAAAGACTGCAGGGGCGACATTACATCCACAAACATGTAGGCAAAGAACATCATCGATGCCACAAGTATCAACGCACCCCATCTTACATACCACTTGTCGTTAAGGTATTGTTTTACGTTCGTTGTCATTTAAAGTTTTGCATTAATGTGATTATTTTCTACAAAATTAAGCAAAATCACGATAATGACAGAAATATTCATTAATTTCGTAACAATAATTACCATTTACGATGTATTCACGCCAACCGTTTACCTTTGACCGTGTAGTGCGCATGATTATCTCATGCCTGGTGATATTTGCCGTGCTGTGGCTCATATATACGCTGCGTGGCGTATTGCTGCCATTTTTCGTTGCCTGCCTCGTCGCCTACATATTCGAGCCTTTCGTTCAGTTCAACCGTCAGCTGCTTCATCTGAAAGGAAGGGTCGTAGCCATATTCGTAACCCTGTTTGAGGCCACATTCCTTTTCGTCGCGTTGTGTTATCTGCTTGTGCCCATGATTGTGTCGGAGATGGAGCACATGGCCCACCTGTTGCGTCAATACTCCGAAACACGCATCGACACTCCGTTCCTACCCGAAAGCGTACATGAGATAATAAAGAAGTACATCGACTTCGACTATCTGTCGCAACTGCTTGGCCGTGAGGACCGCATGAAAATGTTTGAAAGCGTCATCAGCTCCACCTGGTCGATTGTCACAAGCGGCATCAGCCTCATCATAGGCGTGCTGAGCTGGTTTATAGTCTTCCTCTATGTCATCTTCATCATGCTCGACTACGAGCGTCTTTCCAAAAGCTTTCACCGAATGGTACCCCCGGCCTACCGCAAGACGGTGTTCCGTATCGGCAACGACATCCAGCGCTCGATGAACCACTACTTCCGAGGTCAGGCACTCATATCATTCTGCGTGGGTGTGCTCTTCTGCGTGGGCTTCCTCATCATCGGAATGCCGCTCGCCGTAATACTCGGAATGTTCATAGGACTGCTCAACATGGTTCCCTACTTGCAGTTGATATCACTCGTCCCCACTACCCTGCTGTGCCTCGTATGTTCGGTCGATTCCGGCATCGACTTCTGGGTCATATTCTGGGAGTGCATGGCCGTCTACTGCATCGTGCAGTGCATTCAGGACTTGTTCCTTACACCCAAGATCATGGGTAAGGCAATGGGACTGAACCCCGCGATAATCCTGCTCTCGCTATCGGTGTGGGGCTCGCTGCTCGGATTCCTCGGACTCATCATAGCACTGCCGCTCACAACCCTGCTGCTCGCCTACTACGATGAATACCTGACGGTAGTATCCCACCGGGACGAAAAGCACGACAAGCCCGACAAAAAACCTGCCACTTAACACCTTATAAAAAAAATCCGTTAAGCGTTATGGCTTAACGGATTTTTCGTCTATCCAGTTCCTTTCGGTATCTCGCCGCATTCTTCTGATGCGTTGCAAAGTCGCTTGCAAAATTGTGCAGTCCCGAGAAATCCTCCTTGGCACACATGTATATGTAGTTGTGAGGCTTCGACTTGAGCAATGCGTCGAGAGTACGCGCCGACGGCATCCTGATGGGTCCCGGAGGAAGTCCCGGATTCTTATAGGTATTATAGGGCGATGCCACCGCGAGGTGAGCGCCCGTGATGCGACGCAGCCCGAAATCGCCCACCGCATATTTCACCGTCGGGTCGGCCTGAAGCAGCATCCCACGGTTCAATCGGTTCATATAGAGCCGAGCCACCACGCCCCGCTCCTCGGCGTTATTGGTTTCCTCCTCGGCGATTGAAGCCACTGTCGCCGCCTGCACCGGTGTCAGTCCGAGCGACTTCGCCTTAGCCCTCCGCTCGTCGTTCCAGAATCGATTGCGGTAGTCAAGCAGTCGCTTCACCACGCTTTCAGAACTTGCCGTCCAGTAAAATTCGTATGTATCGGGCAGAAACGCAGCTATATAGGTAGGCTTGGTGAATCCCGCACCGGGAAGCACCTCGTCACACGCCTTCATAAACTGCAGCGAGTCGAGTTCAAGCCTCTCGCCCACCCTCGACGCGAGTTGGTCGAGAGTGCGTATATTGTTGAATGTAAGTTTAATCGGAGTTTGTGCGCCGCGCGAAATCTTCCGTGCTATGTCGATGGCCGACATACCCGGTTCGATAAGATAAGCACCGTTTACAGCCTCCTTGCCCGAAAGCCGCATTATCTTGTCGGCCTTGGCACCCGTGTCGCCAAGACGCTGTTTAAGTTCACGTGACACATCGCCGGGCGACGCATTGCTGCCAACATACACCCACTGCTCCGACTCGCCGTCGTAACCGCGTGTATATCCGACAAAAACAGTCACGCCCACAATCGCAATCGCCGCCACCGCCGCGACTACCGATAACAATATTATACTCTTCTTACTCATATCGGATACAAAAATACGAATAAGTTAATATCCCACGAAAAAATCCCCCCATTTTCCCATCCCCCGGTTGCACCCCACCGTCCGCAAATCCCCACGCTTTCGCCCCGCGCAGCGCAGGGCGCACACCACCATCAAATCCCCGCGTTAGCGTGAGAGCTGCGTTAGCTGCTCAACAATGTTAGGCCCGCGCAAGGCCGCCGTTAGGCTTCCGCAGCACGGGTATAAGGTATAGACATAATATAGGGAGAGGGCTACGTAGTTGCCCAATAACCCACACGCCAACGATAATCCCCATAGATAGCGCAAAAAATCAACTCCGGTGCTTGCCGATAAACTTTTTATTCAGTAAATTTGTCTTACTTCATGAACCATTTACACCATGTCAGCTCCAAACACCCCCATAACGCCCGTTACAATCGAGAATGACCGTCGAGTACTCGAACTACTGTCACAAACTTTCAACGATGTCAGCTCGGCAAGCACCGAGATAATCAATCTTGAAGCTATTCTCAACCTCCCCAAAGGTACCGAACACTTCGTGGCCGACCTCCACGGCGAGCATGAGGCATTCCGTCACATCCTCAAAAACGCCTCGGGCAACATCAAGCGCAAGGTCACCGAGATATTCGGCACAACCATGCGCGAGCAGGAAATCAGGGAACTTTGCACGCTCATATACTATCCCGAGCGCAAACTTGAATACATAAAAGCATCAGAAAACGACCTCGACGACTTCTACAACATAACTCTGCACCAGCTCATCAAGGTGTGCCAAAGCGTTTCATCGAAGTACACCCGCTCAAAGGTGCGCAAGGCACTGCCACGAGAATTTGCCTACATCATCGAGGAGCTGCTTCACGAGTCATCGTCCGACGACAACAAGCAGCCCTACTTCAACCGCATCATCGAAACCATCATCACCACCGGACAGGCCGACGCATTCATTGCGGCGCTGTGCAACGTAATCCAGCGGTTAAGCATCGACCAGCTGCACATACTCGGCGACATATTTGACCGAGGCCCCGGCGCACACATAATCATGGACACGCTGTGCGACTACGGGCAGTTTGACATCCAGTGGGGCAACCACGACGCACTGTGGATGGGCGCGGCTGCCGGCAACGACTGCTGCATAGCCAATGTGCTGCGACTCTCGCTGCGTTACGGCAATCTCGCCACGCTCGAGGACGGCTACGGCATCAACCTCGTGCCGCTTGCCACATTCGCCATGGAAACCTACGGCGACGACCCCTGCGACTTCTTCGGCCCGCATCTCGACACCGACGACACCACCCACAACGAAAAGACCCGACGCCTCATCGCCCAGATGCACAAGGCAATCAGCATAATACAGTTCAAGCTCGAAGCCGCGCTCATCGACAAGCGTCCCGAGTGGAACATGGCCGACCGCAAGCTGCTCGAGCACATCGACTTCGACCGCAAAGTGTTTACCCTCGACGGCAAGGACTATGAGATGCGCGACATCAACTTCCCCACTGTCGACCCGGCCGACCCCTACCGCCTCACTCCCGAGGAAGAGGAACTTGTAGTGAAGCTGCACCACTCCTTCAAGGTGAGCGACAAGCTCAAGAAGCATGTGCAGTGCCTCTTTACCAACGGGTGCATGTATGGCATCTACAACTCCAACCTGCTCTTCCACGCATCGATGCCGCTCAACGCCGACGGCTCGCTCAAGGAAGTCGACCTGCGCGGACAGCGTTACAAGGGCCGCGAACTCTTTCACCGCATAGGCATGATGATGCGCTCGGCCTACAACGACGACACCCCGGCCGACGAGAAGGACTTCGCCATCGACTACTACTGGTATCTGTGGTGCGGTCAGGAATCGCCGCTGTTCGACAAGTCGAAAATGGCTACATTTGAACGCTACTTCCTCACCGACAAGTCGACCCACAAGGAGGAGAAGGGCTATTACTACACACTGCGCGACAACGAGGAGGTGTGCGACAGGATTCTCGATGCATTCGGAGTGACGGGACAGCACCGCCACATAATAAACGGACATGTGCCCGTGCGCACCAACAAAGGAGAAACCCCGATACGCGCCAACGGCAAACTGATGGTGATCGACGGCGGATTTGCCAAAGCCTACCACAACACCACCGGAATCGCGGGCTACACGCTCGTCTATCACAGCCGCGGGTTCCAGCTTGTGCAGCACGAGCCCTTCACATCGGCCGAGGAGGCCATCAAGAACGGAACCGACATCGTAAGCTCAACCCAGATTGTCGAGCTTAGCTCACAGCGCATGAGAGTGCGCGACACCGACAAGGGAAAGGAGCTGCTGGGACAGATACACGAGCTGACCGAGCTCCTCTATGCCTATCGCCACGGAATCATAAAGGAGCGTGCCAAGAAACTCGGCTGAGGAGTTGTGAGTTACGCGAAATAGTATTAAATTTGTGACGGAACCTGATTTTTCAGGCTCCCCAAGTATCACATAAATGGAAAAAGTGCATCTATCATGAAATTAGGACTGACTTTTGTGTTGGCCTGCCTCTCATTGTTTCCCATTGCGACATCGGCAGCCGACAAGGCCGGGCAAACACGACCCGACACCGAAAACACCTTTGTATTGCAAGACCCCGACTATCAGAAAAGCCCCTATAGCGGAATGACGAGGGCGCACTGGCTGAAAGCAGCCGAATATCTGCTCAACGGAGCATTCGGCTACATCCACACCCCCGACGACCCTATGTACTTCCCCAAGCAGCTCCAGAAGACCTATCCCAACAACGACAACGACACCCGCACAGCCAAGCTTGAAGGACTGGCGCGAACACTCTTTGTGGCCGCTCCGCTGCTAAAGGAGAACCCCGACCTCGCCCTCAACGGCATACGCGTGGCCGACTACTACCGCCATCAGCTCGTGAGCCTCTCCGACTCCACGAGCAAGCACTACATCCCTCACCGCACCGGTGGCCCGAGCCAGACACTGCTTGAGCTCGGCTCGCTCGCCATATCCATGAAAGCCGCCGAGGAGGTGCTGTGGGATGCCCTGACCCAAAAGCAGAAGGACGACCTGGCAGCCACGATGCTGAGCTACGGCAACGGCCCGTCGATTGGCTCCAACTGGATGTTTTTCAACGTGTTCATCATGAGTTTCATGAAGGAGCACGGATATGAGGTGAACGAAACCCAGCTAAAGGATTTTCTTGAAAAGCTCCTTGCCCGATACCGTGGCGAGGGATGGTACAACGACGCTCCGGCCTACGACTACTACAGCATGTGGGCCTATCAGAGCTACGGCCCGCTGTGGGCTGTGATGTGGGGCGACAAGCAATACCCCGAACTGGCCCGTCAATTCCTCGCCAACCAAGGCGACATGATCGACAACTATCCCTATATGTTCAACCGCGACGGACGCATGAACATGTGGGGACGCAGCATCTGCTACCGTTTTGCCGCCGTGACCCCGCTGCCGCTGATCGAATACGGCAAGCACGAAGGTGTCAACTACGGATGGCTGCGACGCATAGCATCGTCGACACTGCTGCAGTTCATGCAACACCCCGAGTTCCTTGAAAACGGAGTGCCTACGATGGGCTTCTACGGCCCCTTTGCCCCGGCGGTGCAGATATACTCGTGCCGAGGCAGCGTCTACTGGTGTGGCAAGGCATTCCTCGGCCTGCTGCTCCCCGAGGATTCGGAGTACTGGTCGGCAGTGGAAAACAACGGCCCGTGGGAAAGCGACCTGCTTCCCGGAAAGGTCTACCACAAGTTCCAGCCGGCTACCAATCTGCTCATAACCGACTATCCCAACTCGGGAGCATCGGAAATGCGCTCATGGTGCCATGAAACGGTAGCAGCCGACTGGCAGAAGTTCCGCAGCTCCGAGAACTACAACAAGCTTGCCTATAACACTGAATTTCCATGGATGGCCGACGGCGACAACGGCGAGGTGTCAATGAACTATGCCACCAAAAACCGCGACAACCGCTGGGAAGTGCTGAGGCTCTACACGTTCCGCAGCTTCGACGACGATGTGTACCGCCGTGACGCGGTGCTTGAAACCGACACGACAGTGCGCTATCAGCTTGCCGACATATCGCTCCCCGACGGCATCCTGCGCATCGACAAGGTGTCGACAGGCAGTCCCACCCAAGTGCGCCTCGGCAACTACTCGCTGCCTCAGCTCGACGGCGACATAAAGGCGATGACTCGCACGCTCGACAAGGGCTACACGGCCAGCATCATCGACAACGGCGACTATCAGCTCGCAACCGTTGCCCTTGAAGGGTGGAAGAACGGCGTTAAGGTTCAGCGTCCCAAGGGTCTGCACCCCGTCAGCTCAATCTGCGCGGTGCCCGTGACTGAAGCCGATGTCAGCGACAGCGACATATTCGTCACCCTGCACCTGTGGAAGAAGAGCGACAGCGCGTTCACCGACAAGGAGCTGCGTCCTGTAAAATCGGTAAAAATATCCAAAGACCGCAAGCAGGTCACCGTAAAGCTCGCCGACGGCCGCACCAAAACCGTCAACTTCAACTAACATCCCCCGTATATGCCGCCAGGCATATCATGTATTTAACCGCGGGTGAGCGAAGCGTCACCCGCGGATAGACCCGCCACAACGCCCCACAACCCCTTGCGGGTTGCACTCCATGCACCCACAAATCCCCGCGTTAGCGCCAAAGCTGCAGAGCAGCTTAATAACGTTAGGCCCGCGCAAGGACGCTGATACGCGTCAGTCCCGTGTATCCTTTTGCCGCATCGTTTTAGATAGTCAGTGCAAATTGAAAGTCTTTCATCAAAACGCACCGCAGATTGTTGCTTTTTTATCAAAAAATATATAACTTCGCAATCCGAATATACAAACCCATTACCAACCAATCATTTATTCAAGTCATGCAGAAATTTTTATCCCGTTTCGCGTTGCTTGTGACTGCTGCAGGCCTGTCGGCTGCTGTAGCGTCATGTAGCGATGACGACGACAAAGTGATTGCTCCGAACATGGAACCTCCCACGTTCAACATCACTGTCAGCGAAGTTCAGCGCACACAGGCTGAATTCTCAATTTCATCAGCTGAAGCTGCCGATTATGCCTATATCGTAGCCGAGCCGAATGAATCGTACATGCCCACTGCCGAAGAGCTCTTCACCGACGGCACCATAGGCCAGTTTGAAAAAGGAGTGGCTGAAGTCACCACTCTCGATGTTGAAGGCGGAAAGAAATTTGACATCTACGTAGCTGTGCGTCGCATCAACCCCTATGTATATAGCGAAGTGAAGAAAATCGACCTCAACACCGACCTTCCTTATACTGACCTTGTGACACTCGAACGTATCGGAAAAACCGACTTCAAATATCATGTCGAATTTCCGGAAGGAGTCACATCGATGAAACATGTTGTAATCAAAAAAACCGACTACGAAGCGATAAAGAGCATTCTTGCCATGTTTGGCACCGTGACTTATGAAACATATCTGAAAGTATTCGGACATCCTCTAAGCGAATCCACCGATATCGAACATGACAAATTTGCCGAATACGGCTTCAGTGAGGATATCCACATCCACTCCGGCACCGAGTTCATTCTCATGGTAGGCGTTCCGTTGGAAGACGGAAACATCGATCCGGAACAGTTCCAGGTCATTGAATTCAGCACACGTCCTGCCGGACTGTGCCCCTACGACATTAAAGTGTCAATCGAATCCACATCCACAACAGCCACGATAAGCCTGACCCCCGATCCTGAAATCACCGACTATCGAGTGTTCGTTGACAAAAAAAGCGAATTCGATTACTGGCGCCGCGAGGGTGAAGCACAGGTGCGTTCAGTTGTCATAGGCCACTGGGACGACTCAACCAATCCCGTACCCCGTGCACAAACCGGCAATGTAGTTCTCAATCCGACAGGTCTGGTGCCCAACACCGACTATGTCGTAGGCATTGTAGGTTTTGACAGCGAACGTCATGAATGTGTGAAATACATCGACTTCCGCACAGGTGAACCCGTCGGGCCGAAGCCTCAGATTGCCATCGAGGCAAAGCCTGAAGAGGTCACCGCCCCCTGGAAATCGGCGGCATATAATGTCAAGATACAGAATGCCGTTTCAGCAGTCTATGGATACTTCCTCAAGAGCCAGATTGACGAAGTGCTCGCAAACGGAGCCGAAATATCGGCCGTAATACAAAACAACGGAATAACGGCATCGGAAGAACAGCTTGCCGAAATGCTGACATCGGAAGGCATAACCTTTGAAACATCCGACCTCAGCGCCAATACTCAATACATTTTCGGCGTATATGCTATCAACGATGAATACGTAAGCACAGCCGAATATGTAACATTCACAACCGACATGCTGCCCCAGATCGGAGGTGAAACTCGAAACAACATGCCAGGACGCTACACCGCATCGACAACCGATGTCAACGGCAACACAGTGACATTCCCCGTAACTATAACAACCGGTGTAGATGATGCCACCACGGCTGAATACGCTCTTGCCAACCGTCTTGTAGCACTCGGATTCGGCCCTGAAAGCCAGTTCCCCTACACATCACTGTCCGACATGATAGCAGCCGGCCATACTGCCGAAGAAGCCGCTGATCTCTACGGCCCGAAATGGTTTATCGAATTCCGCGAAGACGGCATCGTAGTTCCCAAGCCCGACAATCTCAGCTGGACCATGGGTAACTTCGGAACCGATGACAACTCTTACTTCTGGGCTGTAGGTATCCGCCCGTCGGACGGACGCGACATGGACAACCTGTACGACTTCCCTATTGAAGTATCGGCCGATGGCAACACCGTGACAGTCAAGGGATATTACAACGCAAACATTCCGGCCTATTACTATCCCACAATGTGTACGGCAGCATCGTCATGGTGGTTCAACGACATACAGTTCCGCTGCTATTCAGAACTTGTGCTGACACGCGACACATCCACTTCGGCCTATCTGCACCGCGGCGCTGTCAAAGCTCCCAAAACGGTAGTAATCAATTCGTTTGACCGCTCGGTGAAAGAAAGCCGCCAAAGAGCCGCTGACCTCATGAAAAAATAACACCCAATTTGAATAAAAAAATATGACTAACCATAAATATTTCAAAACAATACTCCTGTCGGCAGCAATCGTCACTATGGGATTCTGCTTCACAGCCTGTGATGACGACGACCCCATACTACCCGGCACCGGCATAGAAACGGCACAATGGTCGGCCGTAAACGATGCCGATCTCAAAGGTCAGACTCTGATCTACGAATTCGAAGCGCCCGCATCATGGACGGCATCAAGCAATGAAGAATGGTGTGAGGTGCTCACACATTCCGGATATCAGGGAAAAAGCTCACTTCGCATGAAAGTCGAGCCAAATGACGGCAAGCTCGGACGCTCGGCCGAAGTCAGCGTTCAGATCGACGGATATGCCGAACCTTGTGTGCTGATTATACGCCAGGGTGAAGGCGTGGTTGAAAAGGGCGAAGGCCGCTTCCGCGACATCAATCAGTGGACACTCGACATTATGTCGGACTATTATCTCTGGAACGAGAACATTCCCGACATAATCCTCGACCACAGCTTAGACTACGACCTGTTCCTCGCTCAAATCCTTGACGGTGTTGCTGAGAACGATGATGCAAACCACGATGACGGTCTATGGGACAACGGCGAGCGTGTAAGCTACTACTCCAATATCCAGAGCAACGCGCCACTTTCGCGTGCCACAGGTGAATCTTACAACGATGCCGGTCTTGCTATTCAGGCCACCATACTCGGACCCAACGATGATGACCCCTGCGGTTTCACCGTGATGTTCGTCACCCCGGGAACCGCTGCCGAAGAAGCCGGCGTGCATCGTGGCGACTTCATCACCAAGGTCAACAACATCCCGGTGACTCAGAACAACTATAGTCAGCTCGGCAACTCGCTGCTCAACGGCAACGTGACCGTCGATCTCAACTCCGTTAAGTTCAACAACGGCGTAGCCACAATCACCAACCGCGTCCCCTCGGTTATGATCGCCAAATCATCCTATATTGATCCGGCCATCTACAAATCGACAGTCGTAACCGCTGCCAACGGCAAAAAAATAGGCTATCTGCTCTACATGAACTTCCACATGGACTACGACTCTCAGTTGCTTCAAGTATTCAACCAGTTCAAAGCCGAAGGCATTGATGAGCTTGTAATCGACCTTCGCTACAACAACGGCGGCCACGTATTGTCAAGCACCGTACTTGGTACTCTTGTAGCAGGTCAATCCCATCAGGGACAGACCTATCTGCGCACAACCTACAATTCGGCCCGAACAGCAGCCGGCGAAGTGGGTGTCTACAACATTGGAGAAGCCGCAAACCCCGAAACAGCAAACGGCTACGATAAGATATCTCAGGCAATCGACAGCTCGCTCGATCTCAAACGCGTATATGTGATCGGAACCCGGATTACTGCATCAGCCAGCGAACTGCTCATAAACGGTTTGCGCGGTCTTGACATCGATGTACGACTCGTCGGCACTACCACCCAAGGAAAGAACTGCGGAATGGAAGGATGGCAGAAACGCGCAGGCAACTATACGTTTACGCTTTATCCAATTACATTCTATTGTGAGAATGCCAAAGGTTTCCGTGACTACGCCGAAGGATTCAAGCCCGACTTTGAATATGATGACACAAACATCTACCCGGGCGATTTCGGAACAATGGAAGATCAACTCTCGGGAATCGCTCTGACATGGGCTGCTACCGGCAACAAGCCATCGTTTGAATCAACCGGCTCACGTGCATCAACAGGCATATACGTACTCAAGCCGACAAACGAAATGAAATCACAATTCACCCGCAACATGGGAGGATCTCGCACAATTGTAAAGGCAATGTAAACCCGAGTTCACAATCAATAAATAACGGAAAGGCGTCGCAATCGCGACGCCTTTTCTATTGAATCTAATCTGCGCAAGGACAATTATGCGGCAGGGAGCGTGAAGGTGAATCCGAGGCCTCCGCCGGGAGCGTTCTCTACTGTGATGTCGCCGCCCATTGCGGTGATGATTCGGTGGACGAGGGGCAATCCGAGCCCCGCTCCTCCATTTTTGCGGGCGCGTCCCGTGTCGACACGATAAAACAGGTCAAACAGACGGTCAAGATGCTCATCGTCGACTCCGCATCCATTGTCGGCAAACTCAAACCGATGCATTCCGTCGTTCTCGCCCTTCCATAACAGCGATATACGCGTTCCGCCCGAATATTGCGCGGCATTGTAAATCAGGTTAAACAATGCGTTGGTAAGCAACGATTCATGACCTTTTATAAGGCAATCCTCGGGAATGTCGCAGATGAAGGTCATATTGTCGGCTATATGGCCTTGAGCTATATCCTCGGCAATCTGAGCCGTCATGTCACGGAAATTGATAATGCCGTAATCTATTGCACCGCCCTCCTGCAGGCGCATGACCATACTCACATCACTCACCAGATTGGCCAGACGGTCGGTATTCTGTTGGGCTCGCACAAGAAACTTACGCTTCAATGCATCAGGCATATTGTCATCGGCCAACACCGTGTCAAGGTACCCATTGATGATTCCCACGGGAGTGTTCAACTCATGGCTGACATTCATCCCTATCTGTCGCTCATGGTGCATCTTTTCACGTTCGGCATGAATCTTATCGCGGTATAAAGTCAAGAGCTTGCGGGAAACATCGCCGAGTTCGTCATCGGAGAACTCCCATGTGTCAGCGTCATCGGGAAGTTGGTCGGTGGAGATGGCCTGCGCAAGGTTGCGAAGCGCATAGACATTCTTGCACACAACTCTGACTCCCCAGTAGGCCAACGCCGACGACAATATACCAAGTATTATCACCACTATCCACACCATAGGGTCGATGCTGAGGAAGTCGATAACCTCACCCTTATAAGGCAATGCCGCAAACGAACTCACCAGCCCGTCAGCACTCCTTTTTGTGCTGACCATTAGCTTGTTGCCATCGATCGACAAATCGCTTACCGACGCATTAGCGCCGCCACCGCCAAGCCGCTTAAATTCAGGCAGCATATTTCCGGCAGCATCATATACCAAAATCGTAGCTTCAGGATTATCGGCAATCATCACTCCCTTGTTGTCGTAAACCGCGATGCGCAGCGGATCAAGCGTCGTGTTTCCGGTAAACAGATGAATGAAATCGACCGCCTTTTGCAAATCATTTCCATTCTCGTAGGCTTCAATCACCGTATTGTTCACATTAACCAGGCGGTTCTCGAGATTATACTTCAACCGTTGCCTCTCATTTATGACGAAATATGTGATTGTTATGCCTATGATAAGCCATAACAACCCCACAAGCGGTAAGAAAAGCTTCCTATGAAGTCGTAAAATATTATTATTTGCCATTAATATTACTCAAAACAGTCAAAGATGGACAACCTAATGTCACTCCAACCGCATTCACATCATCTGAAATAATGACAACCGACACCCCTATAATGTTCACATTACCGCCCATTGCAACATCCTATTTCAAGAAAAAATTACGCTTCGCGACATTATGGGGTGAAATCGGGATGTCGGGTGTATTACTTTTGCACAAAAAGGTAAGTATTATGGAAAACAATGAAACCAAGAAAAAGGAGAGGGTCTATAAGCTGAAATTTGACCAGCTTTGGATCGATGCCATCAATCAGATTCCTGTGTGCTATCACAGTGAGATTTATTATTGGCTTGACTACTATCAGAATCACAACCACAGCGATTTGATAGGCACTATAAAGGATGACCTTGTGCGCTCGCTGTTCATGCTCATCTACCCCACAATCAAGCGTCGCCGCATAGCCCGCAACCGTCAGCGCAAGTCACGCGAAATCAAGAAGGCCGCCCGACTTGCAGCACCGGTCGAATCACAACAGCCCGCTCAGCCTAAAAAGCCCGAGGAAAAGACACAGCCCGAGACAACAGTTAAGCCACCCGAAGCTCCCGCCAGGCCGCCGCAACCCAGCCCCTCAAAGCAGGAGAGCCGAGGCGCTACAGCCCCGGCTCCCGTAAACAGCGCATATCATCGCCTTCAAAATATCTTGGGAACAAATGATCTTAACTATGAAGTCATCGCGGAAAGAGAATCTTATAATCGCGCTTGGCCGCCTCGCGGGTCCACTCTTCGGGAATGAAACGCCACTGGTTGAGCTTGCGCGGATTCACTTTGCCCTGCTTCTTTATGTAGTCGGTGAGGTAGTGGCGCAGGTCAAGGTCGGTAGCAAACACGATGCGCTCGGTCAACTTGTCGTGAGGGATGCCGGCACCCTTTGTAAGCAATTCACCGCCGCCGTTTCCGCGATAGGAGTTCAGTGCCACGCGATAGGTGCGGGCGGGGTCAAACTCCTTGCCGTCGGCCATGCTCTTTATCGTAACCTTCTCGCCCTTGGGCTTTCTCACATCCACCTCATAGATGATACCCGCCGCCGAGTCAAAGTTATAGCTCGGGTTCTTAAGCGTAGAGCGGCTCTCATCGCCCTCGGTAGGCTCCTCCTTAAAAAGAAGCAGATGGTCGGATGCCGAAGTCATAGTGTTGCACCACAGCGAGTAGGCCTCTTCAAGGTAATCCTTGACCTCTTGTCCGGTAAGCTCCATGACATAGAGCATATTTTCATACTTGTAGAGATTGAACATGTCGCTCACCGTTATAGGGCCGGCATCGATGGTGGCATCGTAGGAGAGCGGAGCGGCAAACGAGATGTCGGCTCCCGTTATTCCAAGCTGAAGCTCATGAATGAGATCGACAAACTCCGACGGGCCGAAGTAGGCGTCGCGCGTGGTGATGCTGCTTGTGAACTCGCCGATAGGTGTGTCGACATACTCCTTGATGACAGCCATGTCAGGAGCAAACTCGGCCATGAAATCGGCATCGGGCTCATAGTCCGACATGTGACGAAGTTCTCCGTCGATGTGCTTGTCGATTATTCGTCCGTCGTCATCACGCTTGAAGGTCATCGTTATGTCGGTAAGCACGACACCGTTGTTGGCCGGATTCATCACCAGCACCGTATCGCCCTCGACATTCACCACCTTCTTGTTTTCGCGACGATGGTCATGCCCCATAAGCACTACATCAAATCCCGGCACGCGCTCGGCTATCTCAAGCGAAGGATTTTCGCGATATCTCACCAAAGTGTTGCCGCGCTGTCCGGCATGGAACACACCCACTATCACATCGGGATTCTCGCGCTCCTTGATTATCGGAATCCACTTGCGGGCAGTGGCCTCCATGTCGTCAAACCGCAGCCCCTTCCACAGCACTTCGGGCAGCCATGCGGGTATGGCCGGAGTAAGCAGTCCGAGAATAGCCACCTTCACCCCGTCGTGCTCCACAACCTTATAGGGAGTGAATGCCGGCTCGCCCGTGGCAGTGTCGATGATATTGGCACCCAATACGGGCATGTCGCACTGTCGGCTCCAGCGCTCAAGCACCTTGCGTCCGGTTTCCACATCGTGGTTGCCTACATTGCCTGCATCGTAGCGCATGAAGTTCATCATTCGCGAAGCCACGTGGGGAGTCACCGTGTCGACAAAGTTGTAGTAGTACACAGTGGGCTGCCCCTGGAGAATGTCGCCGTTGTCGAGCAGAATCACATTGTCGCCATAGCTCTGCCGCGCCTCTTTTACGGCTCCGTAGACACGCGCAAGGCTTCCTGCCGAAGGTTGTCGGGTTATGAAGTTATAGGGGAAGAAGTTTCCGTGTATGTCGCTTGTCTGAAGCAGTTTTATAGTAGTCATGGAGGATGCGTTAAGAGATAGCCCCATAACAGCCGTCAAGGCGGAGAAAAGGGTCAGTATTCGTTTCATAGTTAAATAACAATTTATGTGCATTACGGGGTTATTTCTTGAACAGCCTGTAGAGTTCGCCTACCCAGAGTACAAGTGATGTAACGGCGATTATTATCACCCAGTCGACAACCTTGAGCGGAGTCACATTGAACATCTCGCCGCCGAAAGTGACGATAAGAATCTGTCCGATGAGAATAACCAACGCTATGAAATCAAACTCGGAACAGCCCTTGAGGTTGAACGCCGAACCGTGGCTCTCGAAAGCCCTCGCATTGAACATATTCCAGAACTGAAGGAACACGAAGATGGTAAAGAAGAGGCTAAGCTCGTAGGGAGTCATCTCCGATGAAGAGGGGTCGAGATGCAGCGACAAGAGGTCGGTGAGGCAAGTGATATCGGCATGATGGAAGATGTAGAGAAGTCCCAGCAGCAGGACGAAGAACAATCCGCCCATACCGATTATGTCGTAGCGCATCGGCCGGTTTATGATGAAGGCATTGCGGTCGCGGGGCTTGTCCTTCATGACACGCTCCGACGGCGGCAACGATGCAAGAGCCATGGCGGCAAAGGTGTCCATAATCAGGTTGACCCAAAGCATCTGAGTCACGGTAAGCGGCGACTCGGTACCCATGAACGCTCCACACAGCACAATGAGGCAGGCCACGACATTTACCGTCATCTGGAACAGGATGAAACGCTGTATGTTGTGGTAAAGCGAGCGACCCCACATCACGGCCCTTCCGATGCTTGCAAAGGAGTTGTCGACAATTGTTATGTCGCTGGCCTCCTTGGCCACCGAGGTGCCGTCGCCCATCGACAGTCCCACCTGTGCGGCCTTTAGGGCCGGAGCGTCGTTGGTGCCGTCGCCGGTCACAGCCACCACCTCGTTACGCTTCTGCAGCGTTTCGACAAGTCGCTTCTTGTCGAGCGGGCGCGCGCGCGATATAACTTTCAGATCCTTTACGCGATCATATAGCGCCTTATCGTCGAGCGCGGCAAATTCGGGTCCGGTGATTATGTTGCGGTCGCCGTCGCCCTCCTTCCACAATCCTATCTGGCGGGCAATCTCCTTGGCCGTATTGGGAGTGTCGCCGGTCACTATCTTGATGGCGATACCTGCGTCAAGGCACTCCTGAACGGCATCGGGCACATCGGCGCGCACGGGGTCGGATATGGCCACAACACCCATAAAGGTGAGATTGTCAGCTACAAGATTTCCGTCGGCGATTGCCTCCTGACCGGGTTCGACAATCTGGTAAGCGAATCCGAGAGTACGCATGGCCTGATTCTGATAACCGAGCAGCAGATTGTCGATCGCCGCCTTGTCGACACCACCCTCGGTGTTGCGGCAGAGCGAGTAGACAATTTCGGGAGCGCCCTTGACATATAGGATCGTCTTTCCCGGAAGCACACCCGACTTCACCTCCGAGGCCATGTATTTGCGCTCGGTGGTAAAGGGTATCTCATCGACGCGCTCCACGCCCTCGCGCAGCGTCCTGTAGTCGACTCCGTTGTTGCGGAGCCACAGAATCAGCGCACCCTCGGTGGGATTGCCAAGCACCGACGGCTTATCGGGATTGGAGAGGTCGAGCAGCGCCGTCGAATTAACGGCTATTCCCTCCTCCACGAGGCGGCTCATCACACTGTCGTCGAGCCGCTGTTCAGGCAGCCCGAAAAAGTCGGTGCGGTATATGCGCATCTGGTTTTCGGTCAGCGTGCCGGTCTTGTCGGTACATACCACGGTGGTTGCGCCCATCGTTTCGCAGGCGTGCATCTTGCGCACGAGGTTGTTGGTCTTCAACATTCGCCTCATGCTGTAGGCAAGGCTCAGCGTCACGGCCATGGGAAATCCTTCGGGAATCGACACCACGAGCAGGGTGACGGCAATCATTATCGTCTGCAGGAAGAATGTGACAAATCTGAGCCAGTCAAACTCCACCATGTTGATGAAGAAGAGCGACAACCGTCCAATGATAATCAAGGCGGCGATGCCGAGGCTTACTCGCGTTATGAGTGTGCCAAGCCTGTCAAGTTGCTCATTGAGCGGGGTCTTTACGCTGTCGTCGATTTGCGCAGCCTCAAACACTTTTCCGTTCTCGGTGTGGTCGCCCACGGCCTTTACCTCATACATTCCATGACCTTCCATGACCTTGGTGCCACGCATCACCCAATCGGTGGGGAAAGTGGCATCCTTGTCAAAGAGAGCCGGGTCGGTCGACTTGGCGCACACGGGCTCACCCGTCAGCGACGACTCGTCGACCTGGAGCGAAACAGCCTCGATTAACTGTCCGTCGGCGGGAATCTCCTCACCGGTGGTAATGATAACTGTGTCGCCAACGACGATGTCCTTCTTGGGAACCTGAGTAGTGTTGCCGTTGCGAATCACCTGGACAGGCTCATCGTCATTCACCTGGTTGAGGATGGCAAACTCCTTGTCGGCCCTTGCCTCAAAGTAGAAGGCAAGCCCCGTGGCAAGGAATATGGCGATGAAAATGCCAAGCGGCTCAAAGAACACCGTAGCGCCGGTATCGGGCAATGCGTAATACTCATAGCACGCAATGCCTATCGAGAGCGCACCGGCAACAAGAAGGATTATTATCAACGGGTCCTTGAATTTCTCGAGAAATCGCATGAACATCGATCTCTTTTTGGGCGGAGTAAGTACATTTACACCATGCTCACGCCTGCTTTCCAGAACCTGAGCATCGGTCAAGCCATCGTAATGACGAGATTGTGACATAGATATTACCTGAATTTAATTTTTTTATATCAACAACTAATCCGATGATAAAGTTAGAAGTTATAGGCAACACCGATCGAAGGCACAAATGCGTGAACCTTGTAATCGGCGGTAAAGGTCTTGTTTACTGGTAATCCGAGATTGGGCATGCTCGCAGCAAGCAGGTCGGTGTACGGGCATGAAGCGTTATCCTTGCCAAGGCCGGCCACATAGAGCATCGACAGGTCGATCGACACGTTCTTGATAGGACGGAACGACAGTCCCAAGGTAGGCTCAAGCTTGGTCATGCCCGGAGTTTCGGGGTTGTAGTAGGATATATTCACAGGAGTTGTGTCGACAATGAATCCGGCACGGATGTCAAAGCGATTGGTCAGGGCATACTGTGCGCCGAGGCGGAAAGCCCACGAGTTGCGGTAATCCTTGGTGAGATGCTGATTGTAGGGGGTGAGCTGATCGCTGAGGAAGTCTATCTCAAGGCTCTTGTAGGTGCTCCAGCCTGTGAACTGTGCATCGAAAGCGAGAGTGAGCGCCTCAATGGGCTTGTAGCTTACACCGAATGTAAGTACCGAGGGCATAGGCATTTCGGCCGAGAAGTTGGCTTCGTTGAGCACGTTCAGAGTCGACGACAGCACAGCGCTGGCAACATCGTTGGCATAGGTTACCGCCGCATCGCCCGACTTCACTCTCATAGTCATGCGTGAGCGATAGTTGACGCCTACCGTCCACTGCTCGTTGATGTCATACATGGCACCGACATTGAATCCGAGAGCAATATTGGCCGTTCCCTTGAGATTGACCGACGCGGGAGTGGTGGAGCCGAAGCGATAGTCATTGCCCAATGCTCCGAGCACAAGGTCGAGAGTGGAAGGCGACACAAGACCCTTGTTAAGGTCGACAGTTCCCCACGACACCATCAATCCGGCACCAACCGAGAGTCCCGGCACGATTTCCCAGGCCACAGTGGGCTGGATGGTGTAGGTGGCGAGGTTTACCGATTGATTCAGCACTGCACCGGGCCAGTTGGTACTCCAGTCGATGCTGCTGCCATAGGGGGTGTACATGCTCACTCCGGCCTTAAGATTATCGTAGATGCTGAACGCGGCGCCCACATTCATGGGGGTGCTCACCTTATTGTTGGTTTCATATTCCTTACCGTCAATTGTAGCTGTGGCGGTTGCAGCAACGCCGTTGACACTTGCAGTCAAGTCGAGCGACTTATCCATGAACGCCATTCCGGCAGGGTTGAAATACATACTTTCGGCTCCAAGCTTGAGCGCAACACCGGTGTGGGCCATTCCGCCCTGACGGGCACTCAAGGTGTTGACCTGATAGCCTTCGGCCATAACTGTAAGCGAAACAGCCAGAGCCATCGAGGCCAAAATCAATTTCTTCATAAACTTGAACTTTTTTGTTTTTACTTTAATCGTCAATAGATAAAATTTCGCATCCAATGCGAATACAGCCGACAAAGTTAGACATTTAAATCCATTTAATCGTCCTAAACTGAACATTTTATCAGAAAAACAGAACAATTGGATCAAAACAGATCAATTATTGTCCACTTAAAGCACTGAATAAAAATAAATACTACAATATATTCCACAAAAACACTACAATCAGCCGACACAACAGGATTCAGCGAAAGTCTGCAATGTATTCGTAATTTCACGAATTACAGTATTGTTTTCGAGAACAAAATCACCAATAAATTTATCGAAACACTATAATAATATTCAACCTAAATCATTTATAAAATTTAGGCTCTATAATATATATTTGTCAGGCATCTTCAATGCTGATTGTTGATAAATTCATCTAAAAGTCGACTGAATTCATCAACAGAATCATCAGAAATTGATTTTTCAACCGTTCTATGACGAGTTCTTATATTGGCAGCATCCTCCGCAGAGAATTCCGGAATTTGATAATCCTGAACCTTTTCATTGACCAACCTGGCAAAATCATTTATTATTGCGGCAAATTTTTCATCCTCTTTATTAACTACTACTTCCCACAATTCATCGTTATATTTCAATACCTCATTAATTTCAATTGCAATCTCAACAATTTCAATAAGGAGTAACTGTATATTTTCATCACTCTCTTTTTCTGCCAAGTCCAATATTTCATTTTGATAATTCATATTTTCAAGCAAGTCATTGATAATCGGGATATTCTCGCGAAGAGAATAAAGACACCGAAGTATACAATGCCATATCTCCACAACTTCACCCGATGACATCGTAGGTACAAACTTCTCTATGGGAAATTCGATGGGAATGGAGCATTCAAGATTGTGAGTTGAACAAATTTCGTTTAATGCATCCACAAAATTGTTCAATGCCAGAATCAACGCCTTTGTCACTCCTTCATAAGTAGACTTTTCAATCTCAATAAAACGGTTGACGGCCGGCAAGCACCTCAACTCGTCAAAAATCGGAAGGAGAATATCGTCATGTTTTCGGATTTTATTTTCTTCAATTATCGAGCAATCAAGAGCGAAAGCATAGAACAAATCAGCATCGACACTTTCTCTACCATTAAAAAAGTCATCCATTCCATGCTGCCTGCTATATTCCGGGAAATATTCCAATGCTTTCGGACCTATTAACCTTATATAACCATAATCATTATCTTTTAAAACGGCCTCCAAAAACTGACGAATATCAGATGTCACAGAATCATCAGGTTCCCACCTTAGAGAATCTTTCCAAATTAGTATATATTTTATAGCATCAGCACGTAAATCCTTGTTGTGTTCAGAATGAATTATTGACTCTAAAAAAGATTTTACAGTTTCTACATCAGAATCTTCTGTAACCGAGATCTTTTTCAGACATTTCATAGCTTTTTCATTAGAAAGGCTATACTTGCCAAGCGACAGTAAAACCGTTTTTCTATACTCATCTTTATCCATCCAAGTTCCTTCGTCATATATTTCCAATAAATCCTCAATAGCCGGAGTATAACCGTTTTCAGCAGCTTTACCTATCCATTCGAGTCCTTTTATGGGATTGTAATTTTTGGGTTCACTATTATCCATCATACCCTTGCCAATGTAATACATCATTTCAGGCATCCCCATTTCTGCACCTATACGTATTATTTCAAACGCTTTCGGTATCCGTTGTCCTATACTATAATCTATAGCAATTTTACCGTTTTCTCTAAATGAGTAAATTTTCAAAAGCGCATTAAGGCATGCCTGACTGTTGTTACGAGCCTGAATTTCAACTATCTGCTCCAATCTGTCAAGGAATAAGTTTTTATCTTCTTCAGACTCAACTTCAGCAGGAAAATAACCATTCTCCAATACAAGCTCGGTCATAACATCAGCACCTATTCCAACTGAATCATACCATTCTTTACAGCATTGCCAAGCATTTTCAAATTCTCCAGAATTTTTGTAATGGGTAGCCAAAAAATTATATGAATTAGAATCGCGTAGAAGTCTTCCCTTTTTAGCCATAAGAATAGCCGTATCCTCTTCCCCTAACCAATAATATACCCACGCCAACATTCCATAAGCGCTTTTCTCATTATTTAGGAGAGCTTTCTTATACCATTTTATGGCTTCATCATAATCCGCCACGAATCGATCACCATCGCCCAAAGCTATATCACCCATAAAAGCGAACCCCTTCAGGAAACCTCTTTCTATGGCCCGAGAAGCAACAACAATAGCTTCGTCTTTCTGCTTAAGATCAAATAAATATGTCTGACAAAGGATTTTGTATGATCTTTGATCCCCTGCCTCAACACCCTTATTAAGCAAAGATATTGCCTTGTCTATATCCTTCGGAATTTTGTCACTGCCCATACTATATTCTTGGCCCATATAGGAATACGCTTCCTTACACCCCATATCAAGGGCTTTCTTGTAATAGTGCATACCTAAAGTATGACTCTGCTTGATTCCCATTCCCCAACTGTATTGTATTCCTAAGCGAAGAAATGCCAGAGGGACAGAGTTTTTGCGAATAGCTTTCTTCAGATATTCAAAAGAAACAAGATTATTAGATGCCTCTTTATACAATTTACAATGCATAAGAAAGTTGGCATAACAATGATTATTACGCGCCTGTTGTTCTATACCGTCCCATATTTCATCGTCGAAATTTTGGATTTCATCTTCAAGGTCATAAAACATTTGGCATAAGACATTTTTTGCATTACGATTGCCCCGTTCAGCGGATGCAAATAAAGCCAAAGCCGCCTCATTATATTCTTTTCCCTCGTAGAGAGCCATCCCTTCGTCATAGTCAAAGTCAGTTGAACAATCATCACTTTCGATAGTAAAACGATCCTCCTTTTTCTGAGATTTTTCATCATCACCGGAATCCATTGTGTCTTCAAGTTCATTTAGAGCAATCTTGACATTTTTCAACAATAGCTCGAACTTACGATCAGGATTTGGATATGCGTCAATCCATTGTTTACTTCTAAGTTGAAGTGTCAGGCCATTGTTAACTTGAATTTTACCAACGATAAAAGGAATTACGAGTTTTTTCTGTTCAAGCGCAGATGAAACTTCGGCTTTAACCCAATCTGACTCAAGTGCCGCATTAGAAAGTACAGCAATCATGATTTTCGACTCGCTTATCTTTTTCGCGATAATATCGGCATAATCCCTGCCCGCGGACACTTCAAGTCCGGAGTCATACCAGCACTTGATTCCTGCGTTGTCAAGAATATATTCAATTGCCTTAACAATATTGATTGACTGTCGCTTGTAACTTATAAAAACATCGTATTTCATATTTTCAGACCCCGGACTATACCAAATTCAAATCAATTCAACGGAGTTCTCAAAGTTAATTAAAAAACGTGTAAAATGCAAAATACAGTATAAATATCTAACTTCCTATAATTGGATCAAAACAGATCAATTATTGTCCACTTAAAGTATTGTCCACTTAAAGCACAGAATGGTTTAAGGACAGAGCCGGTTGATAAATAAGGGGTAAATGAAACTTCGTGGAGGGAAGCTAATTGCCTATATATAAATCGGGTTCAATAATGTTAGTATCTATTGTATCCAACCCGATGCTCCAATAGTAGGGCGATGCTTCCGGCAAAACGATTACGCTGTCCTTCATGCCAGCATATTTTATAACATCGTCACTATGAAAAAAACACAAGAAAAGTCGCACGGATTAGGAGCGACTAAAAACTAAACCCCGAGGTTTGTCATAAGACAGGGACACTCGGGGGATTCCGTTGCAAAATTAGAAATAATTTCGTAATTTTGGAAATTACAATACTTTAGACATTTTGTCTGATTCTACCATTGCTAAAATCGAGGCGTTGAAATGAAGAAGTGCTATATTTTCGTAATCCAATATTATAACTCTAAACGTATGGCAAAAAAGCTCTATCTCTTTGCTTCACTTGTGAGCATCATTATGGCAGTAGCAACAACTGCCTGTGGAAAAACGAGTAATACCAAGACCGAAAAGGTCGATGGCGTTGAATGGAATATATCTGTTCGCAAGGCCGTACAATTTAATGACCCTCAGACGGGTATAAACACTGATAACAACTACACGGTTGCTGACACAGCATCTGTCAATGAGAAACTTTTGAGCGTAAAGCCTGAAAACCTTACGCTCGACTGGACCATACCCAACACTGATGGAACGATTTGGTTGGTTGCATACGAAAGCGAACCGATTTTATCGGAAAAAGTAAGCGTAACAGAGGCTAATTCAATACCTTCCTATGGCGGCAACATTCAGATTAGTTTCAAACTTTCCGATGCTGAAAAGTGGGCAACAATAACAAGAGAAAACATCGGTAAGCGTTTGGCTGTATTTGTAAACGATCAACTTATGAACGCTCCCAAAGTAAACAGTGAAATTGAGTCAGGAAGATGCTCAGTATCGATCCCTGCGAATATGGTAAAGGATTTTTTGCCAAATATTGACCTTGAAAAGATTAAGCAATAGAGGTACAAAAAATGGTAAAATGAGCTTTGAAATGCTGATTTATGCCTGTCAACGAGGAGTCTTTACAGTATTTGTATTATCTTTATACATGCTAAAAATTTTTACAAAAACAACATAATTACTTTGATGAAATTTGGACAATTATTTGCAGTTGCGGGATGCACGGCCCTTTTAGGGGCATGTTCGGGCTCGTCGCTGCTGCCCGGACAAGATGGAACCCTGAGCCGGCTGGATGTTGAAGACATGGGCATAGCGGTGGCAGCCGACAGCCAGCGCGAATATTCTTTTACCGATAAAAAGGCCTCGTTCTGGTATGGCATGACGCACACCGACAACTGGGACGACTGGCACTCGGGCTGGAATATAGCTAAACGCCGGCTGCTGAGCGACTATACCGTGGGCGTTGACGGCGACACGCTGTCAAGGCGTGAGGCCGAGGTGACGGTCTATCCCTATAAAATTGACCGTGTATATGCGAAGGCCCGCGAGAATTTCTATATGTTTGACCGTGTGGAGCTGCTCTATGTTGAACTATCGGACGTGAAGGGCGATTCGGTGTGGATAGAGCTGTCACCAAGGCTTATTTCGGCCGGCAAACAGGGCGCGGCAGGTATTGAATTCGTGCCCAAAGAATCGGCCGGAGGTGTTATCACCCTGCAGCCGTTCAAAGATGTAGCCTGTCGATGGAACGGCACCCGACTGATGGCGCCTGCCGATGCCGGAGGCTTCATCATTTCATATACGGAAGACGGCAGTGCCGCACAGGTTGCCGCACTCTTTCGCCGCGACCACGAGAAAATGCTCAGTGAGCGCATCGACCGAATGAACGCTTTGGTGGAGAAGTCCAATCCTCTGTCTTCGGACAATGATACGCTCGACAGAGCCATGGCCTGGATCGTCCTCACCACCGACGAGCTTATAACCTGCCAGCAGGGCAACGGCATTTATGCCGGCTTGCCATGGTTTAACGAGTATTGGGGCCGCGACATGTTCATCTCAATGCCGGGGGCTGTCTTTTGCACCGGACAGTGGGAAACAGCACGAAGCATATTCAGCGATTTTGCAAAGTTTCAGGACCGAAATCCCGAATCGGAAACTCTCGGCCGCATTCCCAACCGTGCCAACCTCGAAGGCATAATCTACAATACAGCCGACGGTACGCCGCGCTTTGTGACGGATGTTTACGAATATATGCAATATACCGGCGACACGACATACCTCGCCTCAATCTATCCGGCTATCGAGCTGAGTATCAACAGCGTGATTGAGCGTGGAACCGATACCGACGGCTTCCTCGTTCATGCCGATGCCGACACATGGATGGATGCCAAACGACAGGGAAAGTATCCCTGCTCGCCACGTGGCAACCGTGCCGTCGACATTCAGGCGTTGTGGTACGGGCAGTTGCGCAGCGGTGCCGAGATGGCTCGCATCATGGGACATGACGATGAGGGCCGCCGTTGGGACCTGGCCGCCGATTCGCTATTAGCAACGTTCAACCGCATGTTTGTCAACACTGCCGACACATTGGTCTACGACCATCTCAATGCCGACGGAACCCCCGACCGCCAGTACCGCCCTAATATGCTCTATGCCCTCGACATGGTGGCCGACACGGCAGTTGTCATGAAAGAAACACGTGATGCATGGCGGAGGCTCGTATATCCGTGGGGTGTGGCATCGCTCGACCAAAACGATCCTCAGTTCCATCCCTACCACGAGAACTGGCATCACTACCACAAGGACGACGCCTACCATAACGGCACGGTGTGGCTGTGGAACAACGGCATGGCCATGCAGCGCATGATAGAGGCCGGGCAGCAGGACATTGCATGGCAGCTCTTTGAAAACATGAACCGTCAGGCTCTCTATGAAGGCGCTGTGGGAAGCCTGTCGGAGAACGCCGACGCCTGGCCCCACAAGGGAACGCAGTGGGCACGACGTTCCGGTACTTTCCTCCAGGCATGGAGCAATGCCGAGCAAATCAGAGTATGGTACCAGGGCTTTCTGGGCATACGTCCCGCACTTCTCGACGGCAGCATCACGCTTGCACCGCGCATACCTTCGGCTCTGAACACATTGCGCTACAGCGAGCTGATTGGCAACGGAAGGCTCCTCGGAGCCTTCGAGCGCACCGCCGACTGCCGCATCTATGAATACCGGTTGTCGGGCATAGCGGCGCGTCTGAAATTCGACATCGAAGATTTTGCCACCTTCGACCTCGCCGTGGCCGAAGGCTCGACAGTGCGAGTGAAAGTAACCGACACCGAACTGACAGCAAGCGTCACCGACCGCGACGGAAAGACTACACACAAAAGCACCATCGCTCTCGACCCGGCCAAAGCGGCACGCCAACAAGCCTTGGATCGCTACTTCGATGGCACGCACTTTGCCGTGCCATCGATGAAGGAAAACCTCCCGTCGCTCAGCCGCTACTTCGACCCGCCCCTCGACTACTCCAGCATTGAGTAAATCATAAGCCGATTACACTTTGCCCTCTATCAATCATCCAATCATACGACCTTCTGCGACATCGCCAAACACCTTGAGTGGATGGCGATGTTTTATTTTATCAAAGGGCTGTAGGTGTTATGCTTTGATTGCCGAAATCCATGAGGAATTCATCCGAGAGGACTTTTATTGCTGAATATCAGCCACATAATAAAAAACAGTACAACTATCAGTTAAGGAAAAGTGGAAGCGAAGAAGTTGCTTTTAGGGGATGAAAGGATTAGAAAAGGTAAGTGTTTTGAGTGAAATATTTAACTAAATCTTAACAATTGATACGTTTTTTGATTTGCCAATATCGTATTGATGTAGGATTAAGAGCCGGTTCGACAATAAATTTTAGCTAAGCTGAAAATTATGAGCGTAAAATAGGCGTAGTTTGAACTATTATTATTATATTTGCAGCCTAATAGACGCAAGTACGACCATGGAAGAGAACATATACATGTTGCCTGACGGGGAAATCCGTCGTCGGTTAGGACAAAAAATAAGACATCTGCGACTACGACAAGACTTCACTCAGGTGTCGCTCGCGGAACAGGCGCAAGTTTCATTGACGACATTAAAGAGAATCGAGAAAGGCGATATAAGCTATTTCGATTCCTTGATGCGCGTGCTTCGCATACTTGGCGAACTGGATGTGTTCTCGTCACTCATTAAGGAAGATGAGATGAGTCCCAATGAATATTTCGAGTTTGTCGAAGCAAGCAAGAAGAAGCAGCGCAAACGCGCAAGTGGTAACAACAAGACCAACACACAACCTAATACCGAAGAATCAGAATGGTAGATATAGCAAGAGTAAACCTGTATGGCCAACCCGTCGGAACATTCCGATGGGACAACAATCGCCAGCTGGCACATTTCGAGTATGCCGAAAGCTTCATAGGCAAAGGTCTTGAACCCTCGCCTATTCTAATGCCGGTGCGTCAGGGAAGGATATATTCATTCTCTGACATAGGTCGTGAGACATTCAAGGGGCTTCCCGGTATGCTTGCCGATTCATTGCCCGACACCTACGGCCGAGCACTGTTTGATCGTTGGCTCGCGCTCACCGGTCGTAGCAGCGGAAACGCAGTGGAGACACTATGTTTCCTCGGCAAACGCTGCATGGGAGCTTTGGAGTTTGAACCGGCCATGGATGCACCCTATAGTCCGGATGTCAGAATAGAACTTGATTCCCTTGTTGAAGTGACAAGCGAGGCATTGTCTGAAAAGGAAGAGTTCGGAGCCAATCTTGAAGAGGACAAGAAGGCGGCAATAGCCGAAATAGTGCGACTTGGCACCTCTGCCGGAGGACAGAGGGCGAAAGCCATCATAGCCTACAATCCATTGACCGGGGAAGTCCGCTCAGGACAGATTGAAGCTCCGGAAGGCTTCGACTATTACTTGATAAAACTCGACGGTGTAACCGCTGAAGCTGGATTCAGGGAAACGCAGAATTTCGGCCGATTGGAATACTCTTTCTATCGGCTTGTAAAGGAATGTGGCATAAAAATGTCGGATTGCAGTCTGATAGAAGAGAATGGACGCGCCCATTTTCTCACCAAGCGTTTTGACCGTCAGAATGGTGAGAAAATTCATATGCAGACACTCTGTGGCATAGCGCATTATGATTATTGCAATCCCCGTTCATACTCTTACGAGCAGGCGTTCAACGTGATGAGGGCATTGAGACTACCATACTCACAAGCGCAGGAAATGTATCGTCGCATGGTGTTCAATGTAGTGATCCGCAATCAAGATGACCATACCAAGAACATATCCTTCCTTATGGACAGACAAGGCAAATGGACCCTTTCACCGGCATACGACATGGGATTTGCCTATAATCCGAAAGGCGGATGGACAGCACAACACCAGATGTCAATCAACGGGAAGTTTGACGACATAACCCGCCAAGACCTTTTGGAATTTGCGAAACGCAACAATATAAAGGAAGCGACTGAAATAATCGACCGTATTGCCGAAGTCTCGTCACGCTGGCCTCTCTTGGCAAGGGAATGTGAAGTTCCCCAGCCCATGATAGAGGCCATTATGCCGAATTTGAAGCTTTCTATATAATACATCCTTCTTCACAAAGATTTCTAAAATCATGAAAATATATCCAGACAAAGACAAGGCATTTCCTAATCCTGCGATTCCGAGCCTTTGCTACATAAAAAATGTGGTGAAGAATCCGAGAATAATCATTGGCGATTATACATATTATGATGATGTTGACGGAGCCGACAGATTTGAAGAGCACGTCACACATTTCTATGAGTTCATCGGTGATAGGCTGATAATCGGAAACTTCTGCGCTATTGCCAAGGGGGTTACCTTTGTCATGAACGGTGCCAACCATCGGATGGACTGCGCCACGACCTATCCTTTCTACATAATGGGAGGAGACTGGGGAGGTGCGATTGCTCCTGTAATGGATGAATTGCCGCTCAAAGGTGACACTGTCATAGGCAATGATGTCTGGATCGGGCAGAACGTGACAATCATGCCCGGCGTACATATAGGCGACGGAGCCATAATCGGCACAAATGCAACAGTAGCCTCCGACATTCCTCCTTTTTCGATAGCCGTGGGCAATCCGGCAAAAGTCATACGCCGCAGATTTGACTCTGAAATGATAGACTTGCTGGAGCGTCTACAATGGTGGAACCGTCCCATTGAAGAGATTGATAAATTAATTCCTATCCTCTCAAATCCTGATATCGACGAGGCAAAAATTGAAATAAGGAAATATCTGCAAAGTCAATAATAGACACCTCATCTGCGTAAACTGCGAATTCCATGCCACTTAAGTCATTTTTTGAGGGAAACGCCTGAATTTGTTTTCAACGGATGTCATGAGAGTTTCAAGGAATTATTTTTCACCGCTATAAAACAGGGTTTTGGACGCATGGAGAAACAATGACGGTACAAAAAGAGGGAAAATGAGCTTTGAAACGCTGATTTCGCCTGTCAGAGATAGCTTTATACGGGATTCTCACTACCTTTGTATTCTCATACGGTGTATAAATATTTTAATTTTATAACATGACATATGAAATGTTTTGCAATCGCATCGCTCCTGTTATGTGCAGTGGCGATTCCTTTTCAATCAATTGTGGCTAAAGGAATCAAGCCATTATCACAAAGTGATAAGCAACGGTTGATAGTAACTACCGATCTCGGAGGTACCGATCCAGATGACACACAGTCGATGATCCATCTGCTCGTATGTTCTGACAGAATTGATATTGAGGGCATCATAAGCTCTCAGGTGTGGATGGATGACCCTGACAAGTCCGATAAGATACGGGAAGTGTTATCCTGGTATGAAGATGTCAGACCAAATCTGGCTTGTCACTCAGCCGGATTCCCTGACGCAGATTATCTTAAATCAGTCACGGTGACCGGACAAAAGCACTCCAACATGTCGGGGGTTGGTGACTATATGGATTCTCCGGGATCTGAGCTGATTATTTCCACCGTTGACAACGAAGAAGACGGTCGTCCGGTCTGGATTGCGGCATGGGGCGGAATGAACACCGTGGCTCAGGCATTGTACAAGGTTAAGAACACGCGAAGCGAAGAAGAATTAAGTAGGTTTATAAATAAAATACGAATCTACGATGTTCTGGGACAGGACGATGCAGGTGCATGGATTGCAAAGAATTTCCCGAACCTTAAATACATCAGAAATGTGGAAGTGTACGGATGGGGACCCTCTGACGAGTGGATCAGAGAAAACGTCCAAAGCAGAGGAAGTCTCGGTTCTCATTATCCAAATAGGATATGGGCTACCGAGGGGGATTCTCCATCATTCTTCTATGTATATGCAAACGGGCTTAATGTTCCTGAACATGTCGATTATGGAGGTTGGGGAGGACGTTTCGACATTAAAAAACAGAGAAATATACGAGGAATGTCATTTATCGAAAAGAGCGGAAAGAATGAAAAACAGTATGATGATTACTACATGACAGGAAGCTCTCCCGAAGGTTGCAATGCCATAAACCGATGGCGTGGTCATATATGGAACAATTTTGCAGCACGAATGCTATGGTCTACCACTGCTGACTTTTCAACCGTCAATCACCATCCTGTAGCAGTGGTAAACGGAGATAAATCTCTAAAATGTATGTATAGAACAGTAAAAGCAGGTGATGACGTAAAACTTGATGCGCAGAAATCGGAAGACCCCGATGGAGATTCAATCTCATATAAATGGTCGATATATTCTGAGCCCGGGACTTATCGTGGTAATGTGACAATACATGGAGAAACACAACCTGTATGCAAGATTGAAGTGCCTCGGGATGCTTCAGGAAAGAACTTCCATGTCATACTCGAAGTCAATGATAACGGAATACCTGCACTGACTGCTTATCGAAGAATTTTGTTTGAGGTGGAGTGATGTAAATATGATTCGCTAAACGAAATCTATAAAATTATTAGAAACGTCAGTCAAAAGGCACGAATGCTGGCAGCCGTCTCGTTAGTCAGATTGTTTTAATAATAATTTATGTCATATCATATTGATATTCCTCGCCCTCTCTCACTCTTCCAGTCATACCGACCTTCTGCGACATCGCCAACCTCGTTGAGTGTGTGGCGATGTCTTATTTTATCAATGGGCTGTCGTGGTTATGCATACTCACAAATAATCTTCCGTTGGTTGAGCCTTAAAAGCGCCATAGAGTATCTCGGAGAATGGGAAATGCTCTATAATCCCGATTTTAGAGCCGGCTCTTAATTGTACTGAATTCGGTACAATTAAAAATGCCGCAGGAAGCAACAACTTTGTACTATCGGTAAAAACGTGGCTTGAACGGACAAATGCCATAAGCATACGTTCAAAAGCCGGTCGCTATGGAGGCACATACGCACATCGGGATATAGCTTACCATTTCGGTCAAGGATTTATTTTGTCAGCAGTATGTATTGACTTGGAGTGGAGGTGCATAAGCGAAGAGTATGCCAAAAGAGCCTTCTATTAATTGAGCGTGACATAATTTATTACATTCCTTACTGTTACGATACAAATGTATAACAAAATTCCCACATAATCAGCTTAGCCGGAGTGAATCGCCATCATGTGCGACATTTGCGATTATGTTTAGCCGAATATTTTGTATATTTGTGTTTCATAACCTTTAATTCATCACGACAATGAAGAAAATCATTCATTACATCAACCGAATAGCATGCACACTGTCGGGAATTGCATTGGCGACACAGCTCAACACTGCTAATGGAGCCAACCCTTATCTGCCGCTGTGGGAGTACATCCCCGACGGGGAACCTTACGTATTTGAGGATCCCGACAATCCGGGAAAATACCGCGTCTACGTGTACGGCTCCCATGACTCACTGATAAAGGAGTACTGCGGCCGCGAGCAGGTAGTGTGGTCGGCACCGATTGACAATCTCAACGAATGGCGATATGACGGCATCATATTCGAGTCGAAAACCGACGCCAACGGGAAACCGCTCAATACCGAGGGAATAGGCGACATCCTTTACGCCCCCGACATAGCCGAGGTAGTCGACAAGGAGGGCAACAAGACCTACTATTTTTATCCCAACAACCAAAGCGAAGGTCGCAAGGGCATGATAGCCAAGGCATCGCGCCCCGACGGCCCGTTTGTAGTGTGCAACTGGAGCAAGGAGTCGCCCAAGCTGACCGACGGCGACTTGCGGTTTGACCCGGCTGTGCTTGTCGACGATGACGGCAAGGTCTACGGCTACTGGGGCTTCGAGGAGTCGCTCGGCGCCGAATTTGACCCCGTAACCATGGCTACGGTCAAGAAGGGCACCAAGCCGGTCAAGGACATGATTTCACACTACAAGCAGGATGGTGTGTTCCGATTCTTCGAGGCATCGTCGATACGCAAAATCAAGGACAAATACGTATTTATTTACAGCCGCAAGTCAGACAACGGCGAGTGGGGCCTTCCCACCTCCAACTACACGCTTGCCTACGCCTACAGCGACAATCCGCTCGGCCCGTTCACCTACGGCGGCACGATAATCGACGGCCGAGGACGCGACACCGACCTTCAGGGCAATCCCATAGCCACGGCTACGCCCAACGGCAACACCCACGGCAGCATAGCCGAGATAAATGGACAGTGGTATGTGTTCTACCACCGCCAGAACGGTACCACCGAATATGCACGCCAGGCAATGGTTGAGCCTATCGAAGTAAAAGTTACCGAAGGCCCCGGCGGCAAAGTCGAGATAAGCGAGGCCGAATACACCTCACAGGGTTTTGAAACCTCAGGACTCGACCCCTACCGCCGCTACTCGGCCGGAATAGCCTGCTACTACACAGGCCCGCGCAAGGCCATCTCGGCATGGCCCAACTTCACCTTCTCGGGCTCATACGTGCAGCCCACCTACGGCGATGAGAAGAATTTTGAAACTCCCTACGACCTGCGCGTCAACAGCAATCCGGTGGTCAACAACACCGACGGCTCGACCGTAGGCTACAAATACTACAACTTCGACCTGCTCGACACCACAAAGGACAACGAGCTGGTGCTCAACATCAAGCCTCTCGGAACCGAGGGCCGCATCGACATAATGGTCGACAGCCCGTGGACCGAGCGGGGCGGACGCAAGATTGGAAGCCTCGCCTTGAGCCCCAACGCCAAGCAGGAGCGCACCGACATGGCCGTGAAGCTGTCGGGCCTAAAGGGAATGAAAGGGAAGCACGCCATATACCTGCTGTTTACCTCGCCCACAAAGGATAAGTCAATGTGTGAGCTGCACGAGCTTACATTCAGGAAAGCGAAATAACCCCCATTCAGCAAAATGTCGAAGACACAGCTCAAGAAATTCCTGAACACGCTGAATCACGATCAAATAACCGAGATGGTCCTTGAACTCTATGCCGCACGCAAGGAGGCCAAGGACTATCTTGACTATTTCATGAATCCCGACGAGGAGAAAATGCAGGAAAAATATCGCGCAATCATAACCAAGGAGTTTCTCCCCGGTCCCGGCAGAGTCAAGGGGCGCACATCGCGATGCCGCAAAGCCATCAAGGAGTTTGCCACACTGCATCCCCACCCCTCACGCATAGCCGACCTCATGCTCACCACCGTCGAAAGCATCATGGTCTACGACCGCCGCGTGCGATGGGTCAAGGAGTCGCAGGAGAATGCCGCCGCGAACACCTTGCGCGAGGCTCTCGATACAATATGGAGCAACGACATGATGCCTCAATTTGAGCGCCGCCTATCCATAATAAAGGAGAAGAGCAGCGGGCTCCGACACAGCTTGCGGAGCCGTATCAACGACACATTCAACGATTGGCACGATACAATAAAATGAGGCCTCAAAACGGAGCCAAAGTGCTGAAAGTGTTTCATTTGTTAATATATTAAGTTAAAATGATTATATTAGCATAAAATTGCTAAAGCGTTTACGTTTTTTAAACACTTTTAGGGCATAAATCTCTCAAAAACGGCTTCCACAAACGGTTTTCAATTGTTATAGTCAATGAAACAGTGATATTACCCGCTTTTTCACATCCCTCGTCCTCTTTATCGGGTAGTGATACCGGGCAATGAGGTTCTCATAAATAAATAGTTGAAACGTGAGAGGTGGTGTTGGCTGAAACCCGGCCAACCCCACCTTTCTTTTTCAGAAGTCGAAGAATAGAGTCGAAGTTGCAGAACTACGATGGTTTAACAAAGTTTTCATGCCGATAAATCATTTACTTTTTGTAATTTTGCACGACGATAACCGACTTCTACAACAATTTATAAACAAAACATATAAATCATGGCAAAGAAAGCATTACTAATGATCCTCGACGGATGGGGCATCGGCAATCACACCAAAGGCGATGTCATCTATTCGACTCCGACTCCCTACTGGGACTATCTCGTAAACACATATCCCCACTCACAGCTTCAGGCCAGCGGAGAGAACGTAGGTCTGCCCGACGGCCAGATGGGTAACTCGGAAGTGGGTCACCTCAACATCGGCGCCGGCCGCGTGGTATATCAGGACCTTGTAAAAATCAACAAGGCCTGCAAGGACGGTTCAATCCTCAAGAACCCCGAAATCGTAAACGCATTCAGCTATGCCCGCGACAACGGCAAGGCCATCCACTTCATGGGCCTTACCTCCAACGGCGGCGTACACTCATCGCTCGACCACCTCTTCGCGCTGTGTGACATAGCCAAGCACTACGGACTTGAGAAGGTTTACATCCACTGCTTCATGGACGGCCGCGACACCGACCCCCGCAGCGGAAAGGGCTTCATAGCCGAACTTGAAGAGCACTGCGCAAAATCGGCCGGCAAGGTAGCATCGATAATCGGCCGCTACTACGCAATGGACCGCGACAAGCGCTGGGAACGCGTCAAGATAGCCTACGACCTGCTCGTGCACGGCGAAGGCAAGAAGGCCACCGACATGGTTGAAGCCATGCAGGAGTCCTACAACGAGGACATCACCGACGAATTCATCAAACCCATCGTCAACGCCAATGTCGACGGCACCATCAAGGAGGGCGACGCAGTGATATTCTTCAACTACCGCAACGACCGCGCAAAGGAAATAACCACAGTGCTCACTCAGCACGACATGCCTGAAGCCGGAATGACCACCATCCCCAACCTTCAGTACTACTGCATGACCCCCTACGACGCATCGTTCACAGGCGTACACATCCTCTTTGACAAGGAGAACGTAACCAACACGCTCGGCGAATATCTGTCGTCGCTCGACAAGAAGCAGCTCCACATAGCCGAAACCGAGAAGTATGCCCACGTGACATTCTTCTTCAACGGAGGCCGCGAAGCCCCCTATGAAGGCGAGGAGCGCATACTCGTGGCATCGCCCAAGGTTGCAACCTACGACCTCAAGCCCGAAATGAGCGCCTACGAAGTAAAGGACAAGCTCGTCGATGCAATAAAGAGTCAGGAGTATGACTTCATCGTGGTTAACTACGCCAACGGCGACATGGTGGGTCACACCGGAATCTACGAAGCAATCGAAAAGGCAGTCAAGGCTGTTGACGAGTGCGTAAAGGACACCGTAGAGGCCGCCAAGGAGGCCGATTACGAAGTAATCATAATCGCCGACCACGGCAACGCCGACAACGCAATCAACCCCGATGGAACTCCCAACACGGCTCACTCGCTGAATCCCGTGCCCTGCATCTACGTGACATCACGCAAGGATGCCAAGGTCGAGAACGGAATCCTCGCCGATGTGGCACCCACAATCCTAAAGATCATGGGACTCCCCCAGCCCGCCGACATGACCGGCCACGCCCTCATCGACTAAACAGGACGCAACCTGAACTATCGACTCACACCGCCGCTCCCACCCGGGAAGCGGCGGTGTCGCTTTTTAATGAATAATAGATGATTCGAGGGTGAGGAGGCGGTGCTTGACGGGGATGGTTCCGCCGTAGCCTGTGAGCCTGCCATCGGAACCGATTACGCGGTGGCAAGGCACAATAATGGATATAGGATTGGCTCCGTTGGCATTGGCAACGGCCCTTACTGCACCGGGACATCCAAGCATGGATGCGAGCTGGAGATAAGACACAGTCGAGCCATAAGGTATTTCAAGAAGCTTAAGCCACACTCGTTGTTGAAAATCAGTACCTATAAGGCGTAACGGAAGCGAAAATAGCTGCCTGCGGCCGCTGAAGTATTCGTCGAGCTGACCTACTGCCCGGTCGATTACCTGAGAGGAGGAGTCGACAACTCTACCGCGACACGAGATTGCGATGCGACGCATTATACGCTCATGACGCGCAACCGGCCCGGTCCAGTCACACAAGCACAGGCTGTCGCCTGTCGAGCCGAGAAGGAGCTCTCCGCAAGGCGACGGATAACGCTGAACGCAGATGATTGACTCACTACAATTCATGAGCGTGAAATTATGAGGGAATGCTTTTGCCGACAAAGCTCTTGTCGGCCCACTTCATGCTCCACCAACGGCGTATGAATATGATGCCTCGGGTAATTTCGTCGGAAGCAATCATGAGCCAGAGGGCATATATGCCGAGTCCGAAGTATATACCCAGCATGTAGCCTCCAAACACCTGCAGCGACCACATTGCCACGAGTCCCACGTAGAAGGGATAGTTTACATCGCCGGTGGCGCGCAGTGCGTTGGTGGCGAAAATGTTGACCGGACGGCCTATCTCGACAAGCACATCGAGCCAAAGAAGCGTGGCTCCGATGGATATTATAGTGGGATTGTCGGTGAGCAACGACAGAATCCAGCGTCCCGAAACGGCAATGGCAAGCGACAGCGAAACGGTGATTATCAATGCCCAGCGCAAAACGTATTTGCCCACAATGAATGCACCTCGCAGCTTAGCCTTTCCAACAAGATGACCTATGGTTATGGCTCCCCCCTGGGAGATGGCAATGCAGAACAGGTAACCGAACATGACAATGTTGACGACATAGGTGCGTGCGGCAAGCACCTCAAGGCCAAGCATGTTGATGAAGAAGGTCATTATTATCTGGGCGGAACTGTAGCTGAACTGTTCGCCGGCCGAGGGCAATCCTATTTTAAGCAGATTGGACAATTCGCGCGTGGGGAAACGGCGGAATATCTCCCACGGGAAGCGCGTCAACACCGTGTGAAACAGGATTACATTAAGAATTACCATTGCAATGGCACGGCTGGCTGCGGTGGATATTGCAGCACCCTCGACACCAAGTGCAGGAGCTCCGAAACGACCGAATATCAGCACATAATTGCCGAAGATGTTCAACAGGTTGACAAGTCCTACGACAAGCATCGGGTAAATGGCACGATTGGATGCCCTGAGAGCGGCCGATGCCGTAAGCGACAATGCCTGAAAGAACGCAAAAGCACCTACAATGCGCATGTAACCCACGCCTTCGCTAAGCAGGACATCGTCGAGTCCCATCAACCGCAATATGGCTGATGCCTTGAAGTAAAGAATTGAGCTGATGAGAAGTCCTATGGCAAGATTGACGAGCAACGACACTCCCACGACCTTGCCCACCCTGTCGTTAAGCCTTGCGCCGAGATACTGGCTCACAAGAACCGATGTGCCGAGGTTGATGACCTCAAACACAAGGAAGCAAAGCATGACAATCTGATTGACTACACCCACCGCCGCTACCGATTCATCGCTGTGACGCGACAACATGACGGTGTCGACCGCGCCGAGCGTCATGATGAGTAGAGTTTCGATGAATATAGGCACAGTCAACGACACAAGCTGACGCTTCAACGAGCTCGAAGGCTGTCGGCCCTTGGAACTTAAAATCGAAAGTGGGTTCATGCGATAATGCCGTATTTATTTTTACGCTGCAAAATTACACAAAATCCCGCACATAAACGGTTGGCCATATATGATTAATATTGTAACTTTGTGACAATGACATTACTTCCCCAACAATTATGAAAGAGCTTAAATGCCCCAATTGCAACCATGTGTTCAAGGTCGACGAAGAACAGTTTGCCTCAATAGCCGGCCAGGTGCGTAACATAGCATTTGACGAGGAGATTCAGCGCCGAATGTCGGAACTGAAGACCCAATTGTCGCTTGAGATGAATCTGCGGGCCAAAGAAGCCGAGCAGAATCATCGCAAAGAGCTGAACGACAAAATTCTGCAACTTGAGCAACGCGATGCGGCCATAGCACTGCTCAACGAGAAGATAACCACCGCGACAAATGCCAAGGCGATGGAGATGTCGGAGGCGGTAGCGAAACGCGATGCCGAGATAGCACGCCTCAAGGAGCAAATAGGCAGCATGGCGCGTATCGGGGAAATGGAATTGTCGTCGCGTCTGGCCGAGAAGGACAAGGCCATAGAGGAGCTGAAGTCGACAATAGCACGCAGCGACTCGATGCTGCAGGTGGCCGTGCTTGAGGAGCGACAGAAAGCGGCCTCGGCAATCCAGGCCAAGGAATCGGAAATAGCCGATCTGAAAAACCGGTCGATGGCCGAACGCAGCGAGGCCGCCATGCGCGAAAATTCACTGAAGGAGCAGCATGCGCTACAGCTCAAGCAGAAACAAGAGTTAATTGACTACTACAAGGAGATGAAAGCCCGCCTGTCGACAAAGATGATAGGCGAATCGCTTGAGGTGCATTGCAGCAACGAGTTCAACCGCGTGAGGGCATCGATGTATCCCTACGCCTATTTCGACAAGGACAACGACGCCAGCGAAGGCACAAAGGGCGACTTCATATTCCGCGACTACACCGACGACGGCATGGAATATGTGTCGATAATGTTTGAAATGAAAAACGAGGGCGACACGACCGCCACAAAGCATAAAAACGAGGACTTCTTTGCAAAACTCGACAAAGACCGCACGACAAAGGGGTGTGAGTATGCCGTACTCGTATCACTGCTTGAAGCCGACAGCGAGCTATACAACGAGGGAATTGTGGATGTGTCCTATCGCTACCGGAAAATGTTTGTGGTGCGTCCCCAATTTTTCATGCCGTTGATATCATTGCTCACCCAAGCATCGAAAAAGAGTATCGAATATAAGCGCGAACTCAACATTGCACGGCAGCAGTCGGTCGATGTCACCCGATTTGAGGAGCAGCTTGAAGCGTTCCGCACCGGATTTGGGCGCAACTACAGGCTCGCCAGCGAAAAGTTTAAGGCGGCAATCGACGAAATCGACAAGTCGATCCTCCACCTCAATAAGATAAAAGAGGCACTAATCGGCTCGGAAAACAACCTGCGACTCGCCAACGACAAGGCCGAAGGATTGACGATAAAGAAGCTGACCTACGGCAATCCCACGATGAAAGCTAAGTTTGATGAGGCCCGCAACGCCAAGAAGTAGACATGGCAAGGGCAATCTTCACGGCTGAAAAATAACGGGTTACGAATCGAGGTTAAAATAAATCAAAAATAGTGCCTAAAAAATTTGGCAGATACGGCAAAACCGCGTAACTTTGCAATCGCAAAAGCGAAACAAACCTTGCCTTGTGGTGTAATGGTAGCACGTCGGATTCTGGTTCCGCCTGTGAGGGTTCGAATCCTTCCAAGGCAACTCAAAGAAAGAGCTAAGTCGCTGAGATTTAGCTCTTTCTTCATTTTCGCCCTGTCGCAAAATGTTAAAAATTATATATTTGATACAATTTTGATACAATTGCTCGTAATGCGTGATTTGTAGAGATTGAAAATCGTATCTAAAATAGATATACGAACTATCATTGGGTATCGCGTGTTTATGTTATCGAGTGCTAAAATTTAACAAAGATTCAACAAGGCTGTTTGAGTTTGATTGGCTCTCACCATTAATAACACTTAACGTAACACCCGCAAATGCCAAACCCTACGACATTACGAGATGTTGTGCCGATTTTGGAAGACCTCAGGCAGCTTATAAAAGTGCCTCTGGTAGCCAAACAGGATACAATTTTATACAAGCGAATAGCGGAAGCCACCAGTAAACTTTGCTCTATCGACATCGAAAACGCTATCATCGAATCTCATGTCTCCGGAGAAATCGGGAAGGTACAAGCTGACCAAACCCGAAATTTCTGCGCCGAGATTGTAACCAGATTAGAAACATTCCAGAATGTATTCTATAAATTGGATCGAGAGCGTAAAAATAAATCCAAGGCAGACATGATAGATCAGTATGAAAGCAACCACTTCCTTAAAGAAGTGGAGATGTTCTATATGATTGCCGCTCACTATGAGTACGCGCTAAAGGCTTGCCATAAAATCCCGGTGCCTGATGATTGGACGATAGATAAGTACAAACAGGAAATCGAGCTATTCCATATGGCCGACACTCGGGAAGGATGGCTTGAAAAGAAACGCGAGTTTCTTAAGAAATTGCAGGAAAGCGTTGAATATGATGAATTTCTTTTGAAACCTTCATTCGATATCTACCATGAGATGCGAAATGTCTGTCGCAAAATTTTTATCATGGTGGAGCGATACTTTCCGCCATGTGAAATTCAGTTACATCCGAAATGTAGGGAAAGCTTTATACAAAAGATGCAGGTTCACAATGGTAGTTATCTGGCATCTGAACAACTTGTAAAACATCGTCAGGCCACTACAAAATCATGCCGCCAATGGGAAGAAGAACTGTTCCCTATGATTCTCGTGTCGGAATTATACGAAATTTGCGATGAAATATTTGATGACCCGACCGAGACCCAGTTTCATTCATCGCTGAACCTTCATGGCAAGCATGAGCCTCTGAAGATAAAACCAAAGCAAAAAATCAAGGTGTGCTATCTTATCTCCAAGCTCTACGATATCGTGCCGGAAAAGCACAAAGTCGCATGGCGTGAGGACATCCTTTTACACTTCGGCATAGATTCATCATATTACGAAAGTAAATATTCACATCCGCGTGGAAGCGATGCCAGCAGGTCAAGTATGGCCTTTGCAGATGACATCGATGAAATCATCAAAAACCATAAAAAACGGGCTTGATAGTCCTTGCTACTTAAAGATACCACTCGCGCACCACTTTCACCACTTGAAATTCCACTTTTGAAACTTTATGATACTACCCGTTAGAGCCTGATACTCTGATGGGTAGTTTTAGTAAGTGGAGAACAGGAATCCACATACAGACCACTCATAACCGGTTGTAATTTTGCAGTGTCCGGGAGATACTCGGATACGCTCTCTCCGAGGGCGGAAGTATAATTCAACCCCACACTGCGTATGACAAAAGACCAGTTACTCAAACTTCCTCTCTGGCAGTACACCGGAGAACAACTTTTAGAATTACTTGATTCCCGAAATGTCAAGGATAACATCGAACCCGACGGTGCAACTATCACAGCAAAGCGATGGCTCGTCTATGGAATCGAAGGTCTCTGCGAACTTCTCCAGTGCAGCAAGGCTACCGCACACCGTATCAAGAACAGCGGCGTAATCAAAGATGCTATAACTCAAACGGGCAGAAAAATCGTTATCGACGCACAACTTGCGCTCGATCTTATCCAGTCATCAAAGAAGGGAGGTCGCAGATGCAAGAAATGAAGCAAGACATACTCAGACTTTGGGAGGAAAAGCAGTTGCGAATCACAGATGAGATTCAGACCGCGCCGGAGGTATTGTATGCCAACGGCAGTGTCATTGGTACACTCGGCAACTTCTCAGCCTCTACGGGTAAGGCAAAGAGCAAAAAAACATTCAATGTCGCCGCCATAGTCGGGGCATCGCTTGTGAATGGCAAGGTATTAGGCTACACAGCCGAGTTCCCCGATGACAAGCGCACTATACTCTATTTCGATACCGAACAGAGTCCGTATCATTGTCAGAAAGTCATGGAGCGAGCCCTGCGGTTGGCGAAACTGCCGACCGACACTCATCCGGAGCATCTGAAGTTCGCCGCACTGCGTCAGCTTACACCCACTTTGCGCCTTGAGGTCATTGAACAGGCGATAATCAACACTCCCGGTGTAGGGCTTGTAATCATCGACGGTGTGCGAGACCTGATGTATGACATCAACTGTGCCAAAGAATCCACAGACCTTATCGGGAAGCTGATGGAATGGACCGATAAGTATCAGATACATATCCATACGGTCCTGCACCTCAACAAGAGCGATGACAATGCGCGTGGTCATGTCGGCACCGAGCTGAACAACAAGGCTGAGACCGTCCTTCAGGTGAGCCGAAGCAAGACCGATGACACTGTTTCGGAGGTCTGCGCCGCCATGATCCGTGCCGCCGAATTCGACCCATTTGCCTTCCGTGTCAATGACTATGGACTACCGGAGATTGCCAGTGGATATGTTTTCTCAGAGCCGGGCAAGAAAGCCAAAGACCCTTATCCATACAAGGAGTTGACCGAAGAACAGCACCGCGAGGCATTGGGCGCAATCTTCGCCAACGGTCCGATAAAAGGATGCCGGAACTTCGAGGCCGCGCTCAAAAGCGGATATGCTGCCTGCGGACATTCCTATTCCAACAACAAGGTCAAGGGCTTAAAGACCTTTCTTGACAACAAAGGAATGATTCGCTATGAGAACCGAGAGTATATCTACAATCCGGATTTCTACTATTGAAAACCACAATTCTGGTCTGGTTTAGAAAAGGGCATATATAAGAGGAGCTAAACCAAGAACCATCTCACCCAAACATTTTAGCACCCATGATAAAAGAGATTAAATCAATCCCTTTAGCCGCCTTCTTGTCTCAGCTCAGACATGAACCGGCGGCGAGAAAAGGAACGAGGCTCTGGTATAAGTCGCCGTTGCGATAGGAACAGACGCCATCGTTCAAGATTGATACTGCGCTTAACTGCTGGTATGATTTCGGACTTGGCAGAGGCGGCAACATCATCGACTTGGCAACCGAGTTGTATCAGTCAACAGACCTGCGCTATCTCATGCGCTGCATCGCCAACAGCTATCCTGTGCCATCGGTGCAGACAGTCGCTTCCTCTTTTGCTACGCGACACTCTGCGCCGAGCATAGAGAGGTTTGAGGTCGTGCCACTGGAACACCGCGCACTTGTCGCATACCTCCAAGAGCGTGGTATTCCGGCGCACATCGCCAAGGCGAAATGCAAAGAGGCTCATTACGGTGTCAACGGCAAGTCTTATTTTGCCGTGGCATTTGATAACATCAGCGGAGGCTGGGAACTGCGCAATAGATATTTCAAAGGTTGCCGGGGCCGCAAGGACATCTCATATCTGCCGTGGTCGAGAGATGGTCCGTCAACAGAGTGTACTGTGTTCGAGGGATTCATTGATTATCTCTCTGCCCTCGCACTAGGCATCATCAGCGGAGCCGATGCAATCATACTCAATTCGGTTGTCAATGTCATCAAGGCTGTGCCTTATCTCAAAGGCTATACCGCCATCAACTGCTACCTTGACAACGACAATGCCGGGAAAACCGCACTCGCCGAGTTGACAGCCATATATAGCTCAACCGTGATTGACCGCTCCACTCTCTACTCCGAGTTCAACGACTTGAATGAGTATATCACACATCAAAGTTCAACCATCAAACAAAACAAGTGATGAAAACCACCAAAGCACCAACAACAGCCGCATCCAAGTCAACCGAGTTGACCGATGCAACCAAATCCGATGTATCAACCCTTAATCCCGATTTTATTATGAAATCAGACGACTCTATCAACTCCACTTCCACAGTTAACAGCGACAACACAGTTAACAGCACCACACCAGCCAACTCCGACAATCTGTTTGACAACGAGCAGACAGCAACCGAAGCAACAGCCGTAACCGAGCCACCCAAGCAACAGCGTATCGGCAAGCAACAGCGCAAATCGGACTTCGCCGAGTTCAAGGCTACATTCCTTGCTCCTGCCAAACTGGAGAATCGCCATGCCCTGAACATCGAGGGCGACCTGTGGAACCAGCTTGAGCGCATCTCCAAAATCCTCGGCGACCGTGGCACCACCGTCAGCAGCTACGCCAACGCAATCCTCGCCGAGCATCTGAAACAGTATGCCGACGACATCGAAATCTGGCGCAAGCTCTGAATGCGTGATTGCAACTACATTTTGACCGCTAAATAGACCTCGTAGTTTCGCGCACCACGAAACTATCGCAGGGGTTCGGAATCGGAGGGAGCGAGTTTATGTTTTCGTATTACAAGTAATCCTCAAACGACTCGCTCCACTCCGCTCCCGATGGTCACAAACCTCAAACTGAATTTCCAATGAAGAAATCCAATTTACGTCCCTCTAAAGGACGCCCAAAGCTCCCGGCGGATGAACGAAAGTCCATCATGGTGCCGGTGAAATTCGACATAGACCAGTATCAGGTAATGATGGACAAAGCTCTCGTGGCAGGTCTCAACCGCTCGGAATATATCCGGCAGTCGGCACTGCATTGCAAAGTCGTGGAAAGGCTCACGCCAAGAGATGTCAAGGCAATCCGCGACCTTCAGGGAATCGCCGAAAATCTTAATCGCACGGCAAAATTTGTCGGTGCCATTCTTAAAGGTGGTGCCTCGGAGGAACAGATTGTCCGCACATACAGAGAGATAATTCAGTGCAAGGATTTTGTTCTTTCACTGATAAAAATCTATCGTAATACACCCGACTGCGTATGATGGGCAAGATAACAAAAGGCGGCAGTTTTGGCGGTTGCGTCGATTATGTCACGCGCCGAAAGAAGGATAATCCCGACGGCACACCCTGTAATGAATGGCGTCTTATAGACTATAAAGATGTATCTACGATAGAAGGGCGTAATGGAATTATCGCTTCTTTTGAGGATAATTTCGCCTTGAATCCGGACTTGAAAAATCCAGTCGGGCATATTTCCTTGAACTTTCATGCCAACGACAAGGATAAAGTTGATGACCGGATTATGGTAGAGATTGCTCAAAAATATATGAAGAAAATGGGTATCGTGGATACTCCATACATCATTGTCCGTCATCTCGACAAGGATTATCCACACTGTCATATCGTGTTCAGTCGAATAGATAACCATGCCGAAACCATTTCAGATAAAAATGATTTCAACCGAAACAGGGCTGTTTGTCTTCACCTAACAAAAGAGTACGGACTGCATATTTCCGAGGGCAAGCGACAGACCAATGTCAATAAACTGCGTGGCATGGAAAAGATACGATACGAGATTTTCAATGCCGTTGAAGCTGTATGGAATGACCGAAGTGTTCACACTTTCGAGCAATTTGAGACTCGCTTAAAGGCTGCTGGCGTCGGCATAGAATACAAATATAAGCGAGGCACCAGCGAATTGCAGGGTCTATGGTACACCCGGAAAGGCAAGCGTTTCGCCGCCTCGAAGATTGACCGGCGATTCAGTCTGGGTAACATATCCAAGCATCTTGCCAACAACAGACCGTTACATCCTCAGTCCCGGTGGATGTATGCTGACGGCTCCATAGTGCCTATTGCATCATACAAAGGAGTGCGGTTTTCAACTCAACAGATCAATGATTATGTTGCGGGGAAAGCTATCCGAGTTGACGGATGTCAGGGAGATGTGTCAACCGTGTGGATAAAATTCAACACACAGCGCATGACTCCGGGAGTCTATTCGTCGAATCCGGACTTAGCCGGACAAGCCGCATCTCAGTCGCAAAACTATGGCCACCGGTTATCCCATGTTTCAGCAGCAGGAACCACACAGCCGCAAGATAGTTTCACTAACGGCAATGCGTTACCCGATGATTTCAAACTTTGGCTAAGCCGTCATCCCGGACTTACCATAGAAGAGGCACTCCATCGTTATCGTGAAGAACAAAAAGCCAAACGCCGCCGACAAGGGCCCAAACTCTGATAAACCAACGCCGCCGAGGGAAACAGACCTTGGCGGCGTTTCTCATCTAATCTCCTCAAGGGCTCAACAGTAATTTGGTAAAAAATCTAAATTTCAGATGTTCAAGTGTCTAAGAAATAAGATGCAATCGTACTTTCGTCAGTCTGATTCTCATATGGAATGATATGAATGATTGTCAGATGATTCAGGAACAATAACATTTCATCAATAAGGATTTCGCCCCTTTGTAATGCCCATTTATTTCGTGTCTGTTTATGTTATATAGCATATTACTTTGTCGTGAAACCGGAAATCACTACCTTTGCATTAAATTTAAATTTATTGAAATGAAAGACCTAAATCGATTGAAGGTAGTTCTGGTAGAGAAAAAGCGAACAAGCAAATGGCTCGCTGAAGAGTTAGGCAAGAATGTAGCCACAGTGTCAAAATGGTGTACTAACACGATTCAGCCAGATCTGCCTACTCTTAACAGAATAGCAGAATTATTGGATGTCGATCCAAGGGAATTAATCAATGGCAAAGATTAAACGATCTCGATTCATTTTAGTATATTAAAAATCATATCTTATATAGAATATGACCATCGAAGAATATAAGAACGATGAATTAATTTCACAGGCAGTCTCTAGGAATATTATCTCATTAGAGGGTGATAGAGTAACATACAATATTCATCAAAAAAAGTCATATCGTCTTAGTGACCCCGAAGAATATGTGAGAGCGCAGACATTGGCCTTTCTTGTTCTTGAAAAAAACTATAATCCTTCTTGTATCCGGACTGAAGTAGTTGTTCCGAGAAGGACTCCCGAAGATTTGGCAGATATCGTTGTGTATCGTGATAGCGCATGTACCGAGCCTTACTTGGTCGTAGAGAATAAAAAAAGGACAATAAGTGATAGCGAGAAAAGGCAAGCGGTAGAACAGTTATTTGGCAATGCAAATTCGCTAAGAATCCCTTTGGGATTACTTGACTATGGAGTAAATTCGGAATTATTTAACGTTGCGGATTTCCCTCCTACGGAACGTACTGCCAATTTGATTGGTGATAGAGAAGTCATACCTGCGAATTATGGTGCTATACCGGAATACAAATATATAGCGGGGCCGAATAACAATGACATCAAACCTGTAGATGCCAAAACTCTTGAGTCAAAAGTTCGCAGAAGTCACTCTGTTATATGGGCTGGTGGCAAGAGAGACCCTTTGCAGGCTTTTGATGAATGGAGCAAACTTATGTTAGCTAAGGTGGAGGATGAACGTCATACTCCAAATAATAGTTTCAGACTATTCCAAATTGGCACAAACGAGAGTGCTGTTGCTGTCGCCAATCGTATTCACCAGCTCTTCTCAAGAGCGGTTATGTCGGAACCGAATATATTTCCAGAAGGGATATCTATTAATTTGTCCGATAATAAAATATATGAGGTCGTTAAAATATTACAGGACATAAGTCTCACTGATACAAGCACCGATAATATCGGGGCTGCCTTTGAGCTTTTCTTCGGTTCTATTTTCCGAGGAGAACTGGGTCAGTATTTTACAATGAGACCCCTTTCTCGTTTTGTCGTTTCAATGCTAAATGTTTCTAATGAGGAATATGTTATTGACCCGACTTGTGGTAGTGGTGGATTCCTTCTTGAGGTTTTACTCCAGGTCTGGAATAGAATTGATAAAGAATTTTCTGGACGTAGAGAACTGGAACGAATTAAAAATGATTTTGCATTAACGCAAGTTTACGGCATAGAAATACATGAAATTTTAGCACGTATATGCAAAATCAATTTATTGTTGCATCACGATGGCCATACAAATATAGAAGGTGATAAGAGTTGTTTGGATATAAATTTCTCTAAACCACTCTTGAATCGCGGCAATGAAGTTTTTCATGTCGTGGTCGGTAATCCTCCATTCGGAGATAATATAAAAGATCATGATGAAGACCAACTTGGAGCAAACAATTTCTCTAATTTTGTTTTAGCTGAAGGTAAACGTCAGGTAGCCTCAGAGCATATCATTATAGAGAAATCGATTAACCTGCTCCAGAATGGGGGCAGACTTGGTCTGATTCTCCCTGATGGTGTTTTTAACAATCAAGGAGAACTATCTTATTGCCCGCAACTTAGAAATTTCCTCATAAAGAATGGGAAGATTCTATCAATAGTTTCACTCCCTGATTATGCTTTTAGAAAATCTGGTGCTCAAAATAAAACTTCTATACTTTTCTTTCAAAAATATACAACAAGAGAAAAATCTTTATTTGAGCAAACTCTAAACGAAAGTTTGGCTTCAAAGACGGAGGAATTGGCAATAATAGACGCATTGACAGCGGTGAGATATCGTACTTTCATGGCTGAGGCACAATTTATTGGCTATACGCCAACAGGTATTTTATCTGATAAGAACGATTTATACAAAGGCTCTGAGGGAGGACATCTTGACGATAATCAAACTGGCACAATCCTCGGTGAATATAGAAAGTTTGAAAATAATCCTCTTAGTTATACTCCCGGGATGCAAGATTGCTACGCCTTTGATATTGTAGATGTTTGGTCTGCACATCCGAGTCATCGTTTAGATCCCAAATATCATTTGTTTAAAGTCCAAGAAAATCAGAATCTTCCAGAGGGATGGATCTGTAAAAAATTATCCACTCTTATGGAAAGACGCGAAGAACAGGTACATCCGGAATATACTCCTGAGGAATATGTAAAAGTTATGACCTTATCCCAAACAGGAGATATTAGAGCTAGAGCTGCGGGGAAAGGCAAAAATCCTCCAGAATGGTTAGGGATGTATTTCGAAGACAGCCCATCAAAATGGTATCGTGCATATCAGAATGACGTGGTATTTTCATCTATTGATTTGTGGAAGGGATGTATATCTGTAGTTGGTGAGGAGTTTGATGGAGCCATTGTTACAAAGGAATATCCTATATATCGAATGACTTCTGATGAAATCATACCCGATTTCTTAGCGGCCTTATTTAGGACGAGATACTATCGTCGTGCTTTTCGAGCCATTACTACTGGTCACAGCAATCGAAGAAGAACGCAAACAATAGATTTTGAGGACATCGACGTATGTTTTCCTCCAGATAAAGAAGTTCAAAAAAGATTAATCCGTGACATTATGAATGGAAAGATTAATAGGCAAAAAGCTGAAGACAATTTTAACAAGTCAATGTCTGCTTTTAGCAATCTAATCGATTCTAGAGGAGAAGATGATATTTTCGTTGAAGAAGATGATGAAGTTGAATAAATTCAATGCTTCACAGCACATACCATAACAAAGACACTAACGAGGATTCAAAGACATCATCTGTCTTTGAAACGATGCTTATGTTTCCCGATGAACTATTCTGTGGCGTATCGAGAACAAATTTCTTTGGAAATATCTTCTGCAATTTCCAATCAAGATAAAATCAAACTTGACATCGCAAAAGTAAGGTCTAAAATAGATGTTATAATTAACTCTTTGGTCAAATAATAGACTCTTCATGTTTTACCTATAAGTAACCCACTTAACTTAATATGAAAGTTCGTCTGATAGCAGAACCTAAAAACATCTATACTCTTGATGATGTTTTTAACAAAGTCAAAAATGCGCAAGCGCTTTATCTTGCAGGAAAGTTTGAAGAAGCATATCCTATTGTAGTCGATGTAACTAAAACCTTCGATTTTTTAGCTTCTATCGGATTAACAGGAGATAATCTAAACAAGCCTCAATATAAGGCAGTTTATATGCTTGCAGGAGATATTTGTGGTGAACTTGGTAAATTCGATGAAGCCCTCGGTTACTACAAGAAACATCAATTTTTCAATCTCCAAATTAACCATGATTTCCGCGAGCAAGACCGTATTACATTGTTCCAATTTCGCAATACACGGTCTTACACGTTGAATAATTTGCGCAACAATCAAATTACTCTCGTTGACCCGCGTGTACAAAATGACATTGTGGATAGCCCTATTTTTTCTTGGATTGATACATTATGTGGACATAATGCCAGACATAAAAAACATCTTGCAGCTTTCAAGGCTTCGTTTAATTATATCCGGGCTACTTCATTTTGCACTGATTCTTCGGATTGCAAGGCAGTCGAGAACACACTAATGTGGGCGCACTATGCTAATTGCCACAAAGGTATATGTGTTCAGTATGAACTCGGTGTTAAGGATTTTGCATCGAACTCCTTAAACGATGGAGCAGTTATGCGGTTGATGCAAATTAAATATGTAAATCCAAGCTCTACCGATGATGTTTTGGATTTCACAAATACTGAAACCAAATTGAATATGCGGACTGCATTAGCCACTAAATCCATTGACTGGGATTATGAACATGAAGTCCGAATGTTAGCCTATACACCTTCAGAAGAATCAAAATACGTTCAATGCTCGCTTGAAACTCCTAACCCGATAAAGGCAATTTACTTCGGTGTAAAATGCCCTCCACAAAGGAAAAATGCAGTCCGAAAAATCTTTGAATCTCGCCCGGAGGTAAAGTTTTATCAGATGAGCGTAAATCCACAAAATATACATCGTTTAATATTTAATCCTTGCTAATGAGTATCAGGTTTCAATCGCATAACGCATTATGAATGAATACGAAGATTTAGATATATACAACGGCGATGCCGTTCACGATATGGAGATTGATTACGACTGCCATATAAACACAGGAGAACTGCCCGAATGTTTCGAGGACACTGACCTTGATACTTTTATTGACAATCTTAACGACTGGGACTGAAATGGCAACAAAAAGAATTTACCTTAATTTCCTCAATAATTCATACTGGGAAATTTCCGAGCCAGTGTTTTTCTCAAAAACTTTCAATCTGAATTTTATCTGTATGGGAAATAAATTCAGTGCAGATTGCGAGGCTCTTCATAAAGACTTGTATCCAAGCCGTTATGAACAAATTTCATTTTTCGCCAGTTTTCTTAACGATAGGTATTCACAAACTTTGTCTGAATCAGATATAGATATTATTAGACATCCCAAGTTTGAATTATTTTTCCGTTCTATCAATAACTTCGTCATAAGTACGGAGGCTATTCCTGGTGGATTTGGCTTTTATTTCTATCCTCATCCGATTTCCTTTAACATTCCACAAGAAACCCCCATAGGAAAGATAAAATTTGTTGGTACAAGTTTTAGGATTGCTGAAAAGAAAATAATTGTAAGTTATAGGGATTGGGAGACTCTAACAACCATAAGAAATTCGATTGCACTTTCTGAAAGAGAAGAAATAGCGTTAAAACGAGTTATCTGTGTGTCGATTTTAAGGTATATGCGAAAAAATAAAAAATTTGTTTGGCATTTTGAATTAGCATCTGAAATTAAAGCGAAACTTCCATATTTCGATTGATGGAGTTGCGGCACCGCCGCCACGCTTTCGTGAATCGAGCCTAAGGTCTCGACCGGAAGGCTTCAATCGCTAACTCATACAGCGAGCTTCGGCACCAACTTGTACCAACTTGTAATTGAATCCGAGGCTCGCCTTTTGTATTTTTGGTTTGGTTCGGGCTTTATATATGCCCTACTAAACCTAAACTTATTGGAAATACTCGGCAAAAAAGAAAGTTGTGAGTGATGCTGTCCTCATAGGTTAAATGGGCATTGATCGGAAACGATTTTCTAACTGTTCGAGCCGGTCAATCAGTGCATCAAACGACAATTTCTCACCATAAATCATGGATGTTTTCATTGCTTCGTAGTCGAGGCGCATTTTGTCGCGCAGTTCGCCTGTCGGACAGAATGCGATGGTTGACGGATGGTTAAGCTCGTAGTTTACACCGCCGACATGATAGAATCGTAGGCGATGGGCAATGATTTCCTGATATAATTCCATGTCGGAGAGAGCAGCTTCTGCAAAAGCGGTGTCCATCAATCGCTCCAAATCATACAGATGGCGGCTCATGCGGTCGGAGCGAGGTGAGCGACGCTGATACTCTTCATTGAGCAGGAAAGCTTTTTCAAGAAATGTGCGTGTCGGTGTTATGGTCGGTATTTCGGCAAATGTTTCATCGTCAATCTCAGGGAAAGCATTGCCAACGAGTGATGATATGCGCTTGACTTCAAACGGTTCTTTCATCGAAAGACAACTTATCTCAATCTTGACTACGGGACGCACATACGCATCAGAGTCAACTTTGACCGGATAATGAATCTCTATGATTACCGGATCGCTGTCGTGGTCGATTGGCGAACCGTCCTTCTTTGTAGTTATCGGTACTACCTTACATTCGCTTAAACCGGATTCGACAATCTTCGATTTCAACTCTTTTGCAAACTCGCCAAGGATATAATCACGATTGACAATACGGAGATTCTTCACCTGATTGTTAGTCGCAGCTTTAGCGCAATCCTTACCAAGTTCATTGAGATAGAAATCCCGATAGAGGGCAATGTCGATGTCTTCCGAAAAGCGGTCAATCAGGTTCCAGCCTTTGCTGAGACTTGTTCCACCTTTGAAGAACATATACTTTGCCGGGGAAAGGGAGAACAGAACCTTCAAAATGGCAGTAACCCACCAGTCCTTTTCAACCGCACCCACGCTGATGTTCTTTTCATTTGCTATAATATATGCCGACTGTTGACGGTCAGCATCCGAGGCATCAATCCATCTGCTCATTTCGTTTGATTCTATCCTTTGTTTCGATAATAATTTTTCTAATCCAGCGCGGAACACGAGCTATATCCTCTTGCCATGTCTCTTCCTCCGGGTTTTCCTTCAACACGCCATAAACTACGTCAAGAGTATTATCATCAACATTACATTGCTTGATAGACTTTAGCGCAAGCACTAATATGGGCATAATCTTGCCCTTATATGCAAATGTCGATGGCACGCTATGCTTAAGCGTCAGAGTCCGTTTGTCAATCTTTATTTTACGTGGAGTCCCTGATGTAAGATACACGGGGTTCATTGGAACTTGTGTTGAAAAACCGAGGTAATTCTCAGCAGTCGCTCCGGTTGGCAACAGTTGCGCATCATCACGTTTTGCTATGGTCTGTGCTATTTCTCCTATCGTCGGAATAACGGGCCCAAATCGTGATTCTTTTGGCTTAACGTATATCCCTGTGGCAACTCTGACGAGCTTACCTTCATTGCATAGTTCAGACAATATGTTGGAGGCGTAGTGAGTATCAATAGGCAAAAAGCTATCCGACAAGAAGATGGTGCCCTTCTTGCTGCGATTGACCTTTGATATAATTGTTTGTTTCATATCACGATGAGTAAAAAAGGAAAATAAACGCTTAATTGTCCTTTCTCAACAGCGCAAAGTTAGCATTTTATTTCCAATTACACAAAACATTACGTCTAATTAAATAGGATTCCACATCAGGCACAAATCATGGGTGTGATATACTATGTCAGTTTGGTTTAGTCCGGGTAATATATACCCGACTTAAACCAAACCAATATATAGATAGGGCTGGTGAAAAGAAAAATTATTCTTTTGCATAGTTCTACTTTAGGCGTGAGGCACGAGTATGACGGTCTTCCTTTATATAGCGACTGAGTGAGGCTTCGGTGGTGTGGCCAGTGGCTGCACAGATTACATCTCGGTCATTACCTCGTAGTCGCATATTGGTAGCGAATGAGCGGCGCCCGGTGTGGCAGCTCACCATCTGCCATCGCTGGTATATGTCGGTTTTACGACCGGCTCTGCCATTGCCTACATCGGCGGTGTATGCTTTTGTAACATATCCGGCTAACGTACTTTCAGGATTTGCCTCATAGACAGCCTTCATTATTTCTTTCAACGCATCGTTGAACTTCTGATTGCTGATGACACGCGGCATTTCCCTTCCGTCATCGTATAGATTGAGAATCGCTTGCGTTTCAGGCAAAATCTTCACGACTGAAATCTTGTCGGTCTTTTTTGCTTTATATTGGATATATCGCTCACCATCCTCTGTTACATGAATAGAGTTATAATTGAGTTGTTCAAGATCGGAATGGCGCGCACCGGTCCAGCACATCAAAACAAACTGATTGCGCACGGTTCGGAGGTGTTCGGTTGGCAATTCCTGTTTTGTTATCAGCTCAATCTCACTTTCAAGCAGAGCGATACTTTCTGACTCCTCTTTCAGCTTTTCACATCTAAGGAAATCTTCTGCCATACATTGTATGCGCATCGGTTGATCACGGATAACGGTCTTGATTACCTTAATGTGGTCGCCGATAGTATTTAGCTTTAATCCCTCGCCATAGGCAAAGCTGAGATAGTCAGAGTAAAACGACTTGTTGAGTTCGTCAAAGCGAATATCCGTAATATGCTTCTTCTTCATAAAGTCGCGGATATAGCGGCGCAGATGCTTGTAGTGCTGTATCGTTTTTAGTCCTATTGGTTTGCCGTGCCATGTTCGGGCTGGAGCAGCATCAATAAAGACATCAAGAGCCACAATGAAGGATTCTTCACGCTGACGGAGCATTGCTTCAAGTTCTTCTTTTTTGCGCCGCTGTTCAGCCTCACGTTGAGCTTTCTTACGCTCTTGCGCTTCTTCCCGTGCTTTCCGTTGTGCCTCCTGAAACTCGCGTTGCTCTTTATGGGCGAATTCATCTATCGCTTTATCAAGTTTCGTTCTCGAACCCTTAGGGTCGTTTATTATAGTATCAATTAGAGCCGACATTTCATCAAGCTTGTCGCAGAGTCCCTTCCCCGACCCTGCGCGAAAAGTATTCCAACGCCCCGGCGTAGATATGGCATCATTCCAAGTCTTGATATCAACCTCAATATGGGAGTTGAGCATCAGATTGGAATTGAAGCCGACGCGACGGGTATAAAGAGGCGCAACACCGTTTTTCTTGGTGGTTCTTAGAACAAATTTAGTATATGCTGATTTAGCCATATTCGATAAGTGTTTATCTAATAACGGCAAAGGTATATGATATAGTTCAAAAGTTGATACAAAGTTGATACAAATGAAAGCGACTTTATGGCACTTTTTGCGACTTTTTGAAATTGTTAAAATATATAACCTTCTAATATTGCTATGATTAGAAAATTGGCGTTTCACGAAATATCACAAAAGTTGCCCTTCCAAGGCAACAAAAAAGAGCTAAATCATTATGATTTGGCTCTTTTTTTCGCCTCAGCGCCAAATGTTAAAAATTGTATATTTAGTGACGCATGGGGACTAATGGGGCGCATAGTAATAAACCTGTGTTTAGGCGTATATTTTGCAAAGCCTGAAGAAGAAAAATATGCCGCCAGGCATTACATGTTCTTAACCGCGGGTAAGCGAAGTGCCACCCGTGGTTAAGGCAGCGCCCCCCATCCCTCAACCCACAAGGGTTGCATATCACAGACACGTAAAATGAGTATTGGAGGCCATGCTTCCGCCCCCGCGCAGCGCAGGGCGCACCCCATCCAACCGCAAATTCCCGCGTTAGCGCAAAAGCTGCAGAGCAGCTTAATAACGTTAGGCCCGCGCAAGGCCGCCGTTAGGCGTCCGCAGCACGGGTATAGGGTATATGAATATATAAGAAAAGGGCTACGTAGTTGCCCAATAACCTACACACCAGCCAACTAAAATCTCCATTGATTGCATTTTATTGGGCAGCTAACGCAGCCCTCTGGGTGGGTGGGCGCGCGAAATGACCTCACGCTGCACGCACCTAAAGGCGCGTTTGCATGAGGCTAACCTTATTGAGCAACTACGCAGCCCTCACGCTAACGCGGAGAGCTGTGATGGCGCAGACCTACCGGGGTTGGGGATAGTCCTCCTTTGTCAGCAGGTAGAGATGCTCGGTGCGCTTATCGCCGAGCGGCGATAGAATGTCACGATTGGTGTGATGGAACTTGAAGCCGCACTTTTCACACACCCGTTTTGATTTAGCATTTCCTTCATAATATCCGCACCACACGGCATCAAGAGCCAAATCATTGAAGCATCTTGAGAGCAGAGCCTCGACCGCTTCGGGGATTAATCCTTGTCCCCAATATGGCTTGCCTATCCAATACCCAATCTCGGCTTCGCGCTGATGTATATCGGCCGTGTGCAGACTGTCGGCAAACATAATTCCGCAACAACCTACAGGCTCGCCGGTATCCTTCAACACGACGGCATAGACTTCCGGAGCAGAAAAGACAGTCCTGATGATTTCAAGACTGTGTTCTACGGATGTGTGGGGCGGCCATCCGGCAATGGGCCCAATGTCAGAATCGCTTGCATACCGGAAAAGAGAGGCAGCATCCTCATCTTGCCAGGGTCGCAGAATAAGTCTTGAAGTTTCAATCATCTTAATGTTTGCTTAAGCTCTTTTTATTGTCTGAGCAAATTATTTCAATATGTCGCGGAACGGCCTATAATCCAATCGCCCAGTCAATTGACAAGGCAGATAGCCCATCACAAAATTAGCGATAAAATCAGTATTATCATCTTAATTGCCCGCCATTATGCAATGGCGAATGAAAATGGCACTTGTATCAGAAGCCTACGCGGGGGCGTTGAGTGTGGGCGATGCGCTCGACACGGCAGATGTCGATCAACGCACCCAGGTCGAGCTCATCGCTGCCCGAGAGGATTGCGTTGACAGCGTGCTTGCGGGCGATGTTCTCTATTTCGCCACCCGAGAGGTCAAATTCCGAAGCAATCACCTTTGCATCGGCTGATGAAAGTCCGGGCAACATCGTCTGCCATATTTCGGCACGGGCTTCGGCCGTAGGCTTATCATATCGGATTTTATAGAGGAAACGGCGCTCAAAAGCCTTGTCAAGATTGGCTGTAAGATTGGTGGTCGCAATCATTATACCCTCAAGGGTTTCCATCTCCTGGAGGATTATGTTCTGGATGGAATTTTCCATCTTGTTGACTGCGTTTTGTGCGCCCTCCATGCGTATGCCGAGCACCGCATCAGCCTCGTTGAAGAGTAATATCGGAGCCAGCGCTGCATTATTGCACTTGGCACGGTAGGAGTCAAAGAGTTTCTTGATGTTTTTCTCGCTCTCGCCCACCCAACAGCTCTTTATCTTGTCGACATCAACGCGCATTATGTCGCGACCGGTAGCTCGCGCAAGTTGATACACGGTTTCGGTTTTACCCGTGCCGGGCGCTCCGTAGAACAGGCAGCAGAAACCTTTACGCATCCCGGCCTTCTCAAGACGCTCCTGCACCTGAGCAAAACGCTCGGCCGAGAGAATCGACATAAGGCTGTCGATCTGCGACTGCTCGGCGGGATTGTATATCAACCTCTTCTCTACAATCGATTCATGCTTTATCAATCCATTGTCCGATCGACCTGCTGCTTTAAGATTAAGCTCGACAAGAATCTCCTCCTTTGCGAAGTCGGTAAGCTTAAACTCGGCAGCATTGACCATCCCGTCCTCATTGGTGTTCTCAATCAATCGGTCGGTAAACAGTTTGCCGCAATGGTTTCGGAGCCGAAGCTTGATGTGTCCAGGAATCCGATTGTCGTCATACAGATTCTCTATGTCGCTGAAGCGTATATTGTCGTCGCTGTTTTCAATGAAAAGATGAGCCATATAGATGAAAAGCCACTTCTCGTCGTCAATATCGTCATGGAAACGGCGCTTCATCGCCTTGGCAAAGTGACTGCCGGCAATCTGGTCCAGATATTCGCTTGCAACCGTCACAAGATCGGCATAGGGAAGCTCGTAGCTATCATGCTCATTACACAAGCGGTTGAAATAATCAAAGAAATCAGTCGTGTCGGCAACCGTTTCGGGAGTGTAGCAATAGGGCCGGTCATCCTTTATTGCCGAAAGCACATCCCGAGGAACCCTGTAGGATAGCCTGTCGCTTCCTCGGCGAGCACGCAGGTAGTGCTTCCGCTCAAGTTCGTCGACCTCCTTGGACAGTCTTAGGATGCGGGTAGTGCGGCACCCCACATATCCCGCAATTTCCGAAAGCATTATTGAGTTATCTTCGCTTCGGTCAATAAACATTGCAAGAAGCACAGTCTGCATTGCCGACAACTTAAGTTTACGCGACGCATACTTTATATAAACATCGGCCTTGCTCATGAACTCATCGCCAAACGCCGAACCCTTGGCAAGTTCGACAATGTATTCAAATGCCTCAAGCAGGCTTTTGGGCTTGACCACAATGTCTTCGAGATTGTCGGGAAGCTCAAAATCCTTAAATAGTTTAATGTTTTTCATCTCGCTTGTAGTTTTAAGTTACGTTGCAAAGTTATCGGCATGATGTATCATTTGGCGATACAAGTTCACGTGCATTTCAATTTTTCTCTGAAAAAAATCCTCAAAATGCGCCTCTCACACCACGGGACAAACACCCCGCGACGACATGCAACCCGCAAAGGCGACAACACCATATATGCACTCAATCCACCAAATTAAATATCAAAAAAATTCAAAGCAGTATCAAAAAATGCGACATGTTATCAATACCTTTGCAAGCAGTAAAAACATTAAGCACCTATGAATCAATTGCTGATTGACAACACACAATATACCACCAACCTGAATCCTAATCGGCACAACGACAGCTTTACCTTCGTCACCGGGTAAAGCTGTCACGCTTTTTTCGGAGCCGACACCTCATCGGCCATTAATAATCAACTATTTTTATTAAATTCGCATCATGTCTGTAGAATTCATTTCCGACATCGATCATTACAACAACGTAATTGCAAAGGCGGCTTCAGTGAAGAGGTCGTTATGGATAGGCACCGCCGACATCAAGGACCTTCATGTAAAGTCGGGCAACTCCTCCGAACCCTTCCTCGGACTATTGTCCAAACTTCTGCAACAAGGCGTTGAGATTAGACTCATACACGCCAAGGAACCCGGTCAGGCCTTCAGGGAGGACTTCGACCGATACCCCATCCTCAGCAAGGGACTTGAGCGGATGCTGTGCCCGCGCGTGCATTTCAAGATTCTGATTTTTGACTTCACCACCGCCTACATCGGGTCGGCCAATCTCACAGGAGCCGGAATAGGGATGAAGAGCAGCAACCGACGCAACTTCGAGGCCGGAATCCTCACCGACGACCCCGCCCTGATTGATGCCGCCATGGAGCAGTTTGACAGCGTTTGGCGAGGCAGTCACTGCACCCGCTGCGGCCGCCGCCAATACTGCACCGACCCAATAAAATAACGCCCGACCAACTCAAATATCAATCAACATCGTGATGGTTGTGGGGCGTGTCGCAGCAGCCGCAGCTGTCGGTGGCGGGTTCGGAGGCTGTTTCGAGCTCGATTGTGGCGTGCGATATGCCCAGGTGGTCGAGCCGATGCTTTATCTCGCACTTAACCGACTCCATGTCGCTGTAATCGCGCACCCTCACGTGCACGGTTAGGGCGTTTTGAGTCGTACTCAGCGCCCACACGTGCAGATGATGAAACTCAATCACGCCGGGTGTATCGGCTATGGCTTTCTCAATCTTCGACATGTCGATGTCACGCGGCACTCCGTCAAGAGCCAGCCGCAGACTGTCGCGAAGCAGGTCAAATGTAGAGTAGACTATGACTGCGGCAATCACGAGTCCCACGATAGGGTCGATCAGGTAGAATCCCGTAAAATGTATCACGATACCCGAAATCACTACGCCTATCGACACAAGCGCGTCAGCCGCCATGTGCAGATACGCGCCCTTCACATTCAGGTCACGATTCTTCACATCGATAAACAGCCATGCCGTGAATCCGTTTATCAGCACACCCACGCCGGCCACCCAGGCCACAGCGTCGCCGTCGACAGCCACCGGATGCAATATCTTGGAAACACTCTCACCTATTATGACTCCCACCGCCACGAGCAGAATCAAAGCGTTGAGCAACGAAACAAGCACCGTCGACTTGCGGTAGCCGTAGGTGTAGCGCTCGGTCGCGGGACGGGTCGACAACTTGAACGCAAGCATGGCAAGCACGAGCGACGTGCAGTCGCCAAGATTATGCCCGGCATCCGACAACAGTCCCAACGAGTTATATATGAAACCGAACACGGCCTCGCACACTACATATAGGGCATTGATGACGATGCCTATGATGAACGCCCTATTAAGCGAAGTCACTTCATGATGGTGATGATGGTGATGATGGTGATGCTCCATAATAATTTTTATTAATATAACACTGCAAATATAACAATTGATGACATTTTATACTTATATTTGTGTCTAAATTTTTTTCAATATTTCAAAGATGGATGCAGCCAAGCAAATCGAAAACCTGCGCAAGGAACTTAACCGACACAATTATAATTACTACGTGTTGAACGCCCCCGAAATATCGGATCGCGACTTCGACATGATGATGAAGGAGCTTGAGAAGCTCGAACATGAGCATCCCGAACTCGACGACCCCTACTCCCCCACCCATCGTGTAGGCAGCGACATCAACAAGGCATTTGAGCAGCATGTTCATCAGCGCCCCATGCTGTCGCTCGGCAACACCTACTCTATCGCAGAGGTCGACGATTTCCTGCATCGTACACGCGAATCGCTCATGGGCGAAGAGTTCAGCATCGTGGGAGAGATGAAATTTGACGGTACATCGATTTCGCTCACCTACCGTGACGGACGACTCGTGCGCGCCGTGACACGCGGCGACGGAGAGCGCGGCGACATCGTGACCGACAATGTCATGACCATCAAGAGCGTGCCGCTGCAGCTTAACGGAAGCGGCTGGCCGCAGGAGTTTGAGATTCGCGGCGAGATAGTTCTGCCGTGGAAGGCATTTGACCGCCTCAACGCCGAACGCGAGTTCAACGAGGAGCCGCTCTTTGCCAATCCGCGCAACGCCGCCGCCGGAACACTTAAGATGCAAAATTCGGCCGAAGTGGCCCGTCGCGGCCTTGATGCGGTGTTCTACTACCTGCTCGGCGACAATCTACCCTGCGACAACCACTACGACAACATGATGGAGGCACGCAAATGGGGATTCAAGGTATCATCCGAGATGAAGCTGCTCCACTCAATCGAGGAGGTCGACCGATTCATCGAATATTGGGACACGGCGCGAAAGGAGTTGCCCGTAGCCACCGACGGCCTAGTGTTCAAGGTCAACAATCTGCGCCAGCAGCTCAATCTCGGCTACACTGCCAAGTCGCCGCGCTGGGCCATAGCCTACAAGTTCCAGGCCGAACGCGCCTTGACCCAACTGCGATTCGTGTCATTTGAGGTAGGACGCACGGGAGTGGTAACCCCCGTGGCCAATCTTGAACCCGTGCTGCTATCGGGCACCATCGTGAAGCGTGCGTCGCTCCACAACGCCGACATTGTGCGCACCCTCGACATTCACGAGCACGACATGCTTTATGTCGAAAAAGGAGGCGAGATAATACCCAAGATAACCGGTGTCGACACCGACAGCCGACAGCCCGACGCAAAGCCTGTGACATTCGTGACCGACTGCCCGATATGCGGCACGCGGCTTGTGAGGGTCGAAGGCGAGGCGGCGTGGATGTGTCCCAACAAATGGGGTTGCCCGCCCCAGATATGCGGCCGAATCGAGCACTTCGTAGGCCGGCGCATGATGAACATCGAAGGCATCGGCGAAGAAATTGTGGTAATCCTCTATCAGAACGGCTGGGTTAACGACATCGCCGACCTCTACGACCTGCACACTCATCGCACCGAGATAGAAGCACTGCCGGGATTCGGCCCCCGCACCGCCGACCGAATGATCGACGGCATCGAAGCCTCCAGGCAGGTGCCCTTTGAGAGGGTCATGTATGCGCTCTCAATCCCATTCGTGGGCGAAACCGTAGCCAAGAAACTGGCCCGCTCGCTCGGCGACATCGACAGCGTGATGAACGCCGGAGTCGAAGCTCTCACCGCAATCGACGACATAGGCCCGCGCATAGCCGAAAGCGTGCAGGAGTACTTCAACAACCCCGTAAACCGTGACATCATCGAGCGTCTTAGGCGAGCCGGAGTGCAGATGTCGATGCCCAAGCGCGACGATGCCGACCGCTCCGACCGTCTTGCAGGCAAAAGCATCGTGATAAGCGGCACCTTCAGCAAGCATTCACGCGATGAGTACAAGGACATGATCGAGCGTCACGGAGGCAAGAACGTAAGTTCGATTTCCAAGAAGACCGACTACCTGTTAGCAGGCGAAAACATGGGTCCCGCGAAGTTGCAGAAAGCGACTTCGCTCGACATTCCCATTATCGACGAGGACACATTCCTCAAAATGATAGAAAATGACTAACTTTGCAACATTATGACACCCGAAGAACGATTAAATATAGAGGAGCGCATCATAACGATGCTCAAAACCGTATATGACCCCGAGATACCCGTCGACATATACAATCTCGGACTTATCTACAACATCGACCTCAGCGATGAAGGAAACCTCACCGTCGACATGACGCTCACCGCGCCCAACTGTCCCGCCGCCGACTTCATTGTCGAGGACACCCGCATCAAGATCGAAAGCATCGAAGGCGTAAACCGCGTCGACATACGCATCGTGTTTGAACCCGAATGGAACAAGGACATGATGAGCGAGGAGGCCAAGCTTGACCTCGGATTCCTGTAACAGCCCACAAACGCCAATTCAACCGATGGAGCGAAAAAACATATATTTCATATCGGACCTTCACCTCGGCGCCACCTACCTGAAAAATCCAAGAAGCTACGAACAGCGTGTGGTGCGATGGCTTGAATCGATACGCGACGATGCCGCCGAGCTATACATGCTCGGTGACATTCTCGACTATTGGTATGAGTACAAGACTGTCGTGCCTCGCGGTTACATAAGATTTTTCGGAGCATTGGCCTCGCTTGCCGACTCGGGAGTGAAGATATACTGGTTTATAGGCAATCACGACATCTGGTTGTTTGACTATCTGAAAAATGAAATAGGCCTCACCGTAATCGACGGATGGATAACCAAGGAGATCGCCGGAAAGAAGTTTTTCATGTCCCACGGCGACGGACTCGGGAAACTGAAGCCTACATTTAGATTGATGCGGGGAATGTTTCGCAACAAAGTGTGCCAGAAACTGTACAGCGCCATTCATCCGCGATGGACAATCCCGTTTGCCCTCAACTGGTCGTCAAGCAGCAGGAATTTCAGCGAGGAGATACCTCAATTCGCAGGTGCCGAAAACGAGTCGCTCATCACCTTTGCAAGCGAATATTCACTGCTGCACCCCGACATCGACTACTTCGTCTTCGGACATCGTCACATACTCATCGACTACCCCGTCAACGGCGACAAGCACGTGATAATTCTGGGCGACTGGATACATCACTTCTCTTTCGGCAAATTTGACGGAAAATCGTTTGAGCTGTACTCCTACACCGGCGATGTAGATAAAAAATCTGCATTTTAAATAAATTTTACTATTTTGTATAAATTTTATATATTACGTAAATATATTGATTTACAGTATATTAAGTTCAAAATAACGATTTCTAATGATAAAAAAGATTAAAAACAATGTTGCTAAACATGCTTTTCTCTTTGGTCAGCTCACAAAAAAGGGTGACCTTTGTGACACAAACCTAAAACAATCTTTTTTACCTTAGAAATTGTACCTATTGGAAACTCATAAAAAGGAGCTTAGCGATTAAGCTCCTTTTTATTTACCCCGTTTGCAGAGTCAATGATATTGTGTAATTTTGCAACAATGAATCCCGTTAAAACATATCACATAATAGTCGCCGCCGGAAAAGGAAGCCGCTTCGGCGCCGACCTCCCCAAGCAGTTCTGCCTGCTTGACAATAAGCCCGTGCTCATGCACACCATCGAGCGCATGCGCAAGTCACTTCCCGAATCGGAAATAGTGCTCGTGCTCAATGTCGACCACCTGTCGCTTTGGGAGGAGCTGTGTCGTCGTTATGACTTCACGTCGCCACGAGTAGTCACCGGCGGAAGCACCCGTTGGGAATCGGTCAAGAACGCCGTCGACACAATCGCCCCCGCCCCATCGATAAAAACAGTAATCACTGTACACGACGGAGCACGCCCGCTCATAAACCGGCCCATGATCGAGCGCATCATGACAGCTGCCTGCAACGCGTCGGGAGCCATACCCGCCGTAGCCGTGAGCGACTCGCTGCGAATGCTCGATGACGACGGGGTAAATTCACATCCCGTCGACCGTCAACGGCTGAGAGCCGTGCAGACACCGCAGGCATTCGACGCGACGAAGCTGAAACAAGCCTACACGCTCCCCTACGAACCCGGATTCACCGACGACGCATCGGTCATGGCGGCTGCCGGCTACACCGACATAACGCTCGTCGAAGGCGACCCCCACAACATAAAGATAACGCTCCCCGACGACCTTGCCATAGCGTCGCTATATCTCCGAAATGAACCGACTAAGGAATCTTGACATAAAGTACCTGAAAGGGATAGGCCCCAAACGTGCCGAATTGCTTGGCAAGCAGCTCGGCATAAAATCCTATCGCGACCTGCTCTATCACTTCCCCACCCGCTATCTCGATCGTTCATCGATATACCGGGTCAAGAATCTGTCGGGTGAAATGCCCATGATTCAGCTCAAAGGACGCTTCATTGCAATGACCGTACAGGGCGAAGGCGCAAAGACCCGGCTCGTGGGAGTGTTCACCGACGGAACCGGCACAATGGAAGTGGTGTGGTTCAGGCGCATAAAGCAGATTCGCGAAAGCTACCACACCGGCAATGAATACATCATATTCGGCAAGCCGGAGCTGTTCAACAACCGCTGGAGCATGGTTCACCCCGAAGTCGACACTCCGGCAGCGACCACTGCGGCACAGGGGCTGAGAGGAGTATATCCGCTCACCGAAACACTGCGCAACCAAGGCATAGGCGCACGACAGATATTCACATGGGTGCAGACGGTCCTCGCGGCCTCTCCCGTGATCACCGAAACACTGCCGCGCTCGATCATCGAGCGGCTGAAGCTCATGTCGTTGCGCGAATCGCTGATCAACATTCACAATCCACAGTCCAACGAAAAGCTTCAGGCGGCAAGGTTAAGGTTGAAATTTGAGGAGCTGTTCTACATTCAGCTCAACATTCAGCGTTACTCGCGCCGACGCAACGCACAGCTCACCGGATTCCGATTTCCGAGAATAGGACAATATTTCAACACTTTCTACTCGCAGCAGATGCCATTTGAGCTGACAGGGGCACAGAAGCGCGTCATAAAGGAGATTCGCGCCGACATGGGCACCGGAAAGCAGATGAACCGACTGCTGCAAGGCGACGTGGGCAGCGGCAAAACCCTTGTCGCACTGCTGTGCATGCTCATCGCCCTCGACAACGGCACACAGGCATGCCTGATGGCCCCCACCGAGATACTCGCCACCCAGCACTATGAAACCATCTCATCGATGGTCGCCCCGATAGGGATAAACGTAAAGCTGCTCACCGGCTCCACACGCAAAAAGGAGCGTGACATCATACACAGCCAGCTTACCGACGGCTCGCTGCACATCCTCATTGGCACTCACGCCGTTATCGAGGACAATGTCCAGTTCAAGAATCTCGGATTTGTAGTCATCGACGAGCAACACCGATTTGGCGTGGCGCAACGCGCCCGCCTGTGGCAAAAAAACATGGTGGTGCCCCACGTGCTTGTCATGACGGCCACCCCCATACCGCGCACACTTGCAATGACCATCTACGGCGACCTCAGCGTGTCGGTGATCGACGAGCTGCCGCCGGGCCGAAAACCCGTCACGACACTGCTGCGATATGACAACAACCGCATGGCCGTATATCAGGCTCTCGGCAAGCAGCTGAAGCAAGGACGACAGGCCTACATCGTGTATCCCCTCATTCAGGAAAACGAGAAGCTCGACCTGAAATGCCTCGAAGAGGGATATGAGATGATACGCGAAACATTCCGCGACTACAAGGTGTGCTACGTACACGGAAAAATGAAGCCTGCCGAGAAGGAGCACCAGATGATGCTATTCGCTACCAATCAGGCACAGATTCTTGTAGCGACGACCGTAATCGAAGTGGGCGTAAACGTTCCCAATGCATCGACCATGATCATCGAGAATGCCGAGCGATTCGGATTGTCGCAACTTCACCAGCTGCGCGGACGAGTGGGACGAGGCGCCGACCAAAGCTACTGCATCCTGATGACTCATCAAAAGATACAAAAAGAAACCCGGCAGCGCCTCGAGATAATGACATCGACTACCGACGGATTTGTAATCGCCGAAGCCGACCTCAAGATGCGAGGCCCGGGCGACATGGAGGGCACCATGCAGAGCGGAATTGCATTTGACCTGCACATAGCCAACCTCGCGACCGACGGACAGATAGTGCAGCTTGCAAGGGATGCCGCCGACGACACCCTCGACAAAGACCCCGAGCTTGCCTTGCCCGAAAATTCGATACTCCGCTCCGAGCTGTTACAACAAGCGTCAAAGGCCGTCGATTGGTCAAGAATAAGCTGATTTTTCATGCACGGAAGATGTTAATTAAACGGCATTGTCAATTACATATTTTAACATAATTTTAAATCTATGCAACACTGCAAATGTCGGTTTGTTCAAAATATGTTTTTAAACATATTCTTTATTGCATGTTGATATACAATACATTACACCAAATTTTACACTTCTAAAATCAAAATTTGCACTTTTTATCTTGACAACACGCTTTCCCTTTGAATGATTTTTGTATATTTGGACTACAGAACTACGAAAAGTTAACAAACATAAAAATCTAAAATGGAGCAAACATTAGTAATCATCAAGCCTTCAGCCATTCATCGTGGACTTATCGGCGACATTATAACTCGTTTTCAAAGAAAGGGATTGATCATCACCGGCATGAAAATGATGCAGCTTGATGAAACTATTCTCCGTGAACACTACGCCCATCTTGTTGACCGTCCATTCTTCCCCTCTCTATTGGAATCGATGATGGCTACTCCCGTCATCGTTATGTGTATTGAAGGGAAAGACGCCGTTGAAGTGGTGCGCCTTATGACAGGTGCCACCAATGGCCGCAAGGCCCTTCCGGGAACAATACGTGGCGACTTCTCCATGAGCGGCCAGGAAAATATCATTCATGCTTCTGACAGCGTTGAAAACGGACAAATCGAACTTGCCCGCTTCTTCAAGCCTGAAGAGATATTCAACTACCGTCCTTCCAACATCAGGTTCTTCTATGCACCTGACGAAATGAATTAAAAAAATCCCATCAAGAACATCAATTTTTGTAATGCAATTTTCCCTAACAAAAATAACAGCAGCAACTACATTAGCCTTAGCATCTTTATTTACCGCAAATGCCCAGACCGAGGACTACAAGCTCCCTGACTTCCACAAATCGGAACACAAAGACCTCATAGCCTCACAAGAGAACATCGCTGAACAGATAAAGCTTAAAGAAACTCTCGACTACATGGATGTATTGTTCCGTGAAGAAGAGGAACCCGAAGAGGATATCTATGTCGAGGGATGGGACAGCCAGGCAGTAAACTGCTACACCAACGCCGTAATTCCCGATACCAAGGTCATCGATGTACGCAACTTCTGCATGCCCACCATGGGTTATGTAACCTCGCCCTACGGTTATCGCAGGCGTTTCCGCCGAATGCACAAAGGCATCGACTTGAAAGTACAGATAGGCGACACGATTCGCGCAGCATTTGACGGCAAGGTTCGACTCACCCGCAACCAAGGCCGCAGAAAAGGCTACGGACTCTATGTCATCGTTCGTCACCCCAACGGCCTCGAAACAGTTTACGGCCACCTCTCGAAATTCCTCGTTAAACCCGACCAATACGTAAAGGCAGGCGACCCCATCGCACTTGGCGGCAACACAGGAAAGTCGACAGGTCCCCACTTGCACTTTGAAACCCGCTACATGGGAATCGCCATAAACCCGGCTGCGATTTTCGACTTCGAGAATCACACCACCCACACCGACGAGTTCACATTCAACAAAAACAACTACCAGGAGGCCCGCGACTACTCGCCCCGAAGCGCAAAGGCTAAAGCAAGCTCGTCGAAATCGGGCAAAGTCACGGCATCGGCCACCTACCGTGTACGCAAAGGTGACACACTGTCAAAAATCGCCTCGCGCAACGGCACAACCGTCGACAGGCTTTGCAAGCTCAACGGCATAACACGAAACACCAAACTCTCCATAGGGAAAACTCTAAAAGTGAAGTAAATCCCTTACACGCAATAGTCACAGACTATGCAGCAACGGCCGCTCCCGCGAGTGGCCGTTGCTGCATTATGACCGACACAATGAACGAAATCGGCTGCAAATTGTATAAATAACGTTTTGAAATGTGAATCGAAGTAATTACCTTTGTATTGTGAATGTACTAATCCGACATATTGAGTACTTGATACTGAGGCACGACTGCGTGACAGTGCCCGGTTGGGGAGCTTTTATAGCCAATTATCAGCCGGCACGCGTCGACAGCGAGTTTGGCTGCATATTCCCGCCATGTCGCACCGTAGGCTTCAACGCGTCGCTCACCCATAGCGACGGACTGCTCACATCGTCGATAGCCCGCGGCAACGGCATCACCTACGACAACGCGTCGACCCTCATTGCCGATGAGGTCAACGCAATGCGTCACGCTCTTGAATCGGGCGGGTCGATAACATTCGGTCGACTCGGTTCATTCAGCCGCAACGATGAAGGCTCGATAGTGTTTGAGCCGGCTACAGCCACCAACATCGCCCCCGACTACACCGGACTCATTGCCGTAAAGGCGGTCGACCTGGCCGAAACGCTGAAGAAGCGCAACGAGTCGGCATCGGTCTACTATGTCCCCGTGAGCCGCAACATACTCAAAATCGTAGCATCGATAGCACTCCTCATCGGACTCGGATTCATGCTTTCGACCCCGATAATACAGGACGAGGCCAACTATGCAGGAATTGCGACCCCGATGAATGTCACCAAGCCCGCCCCGGTCTACACAGTGCCGTCGCCCGACATCGAGCTGTCGATAGCCCTGCCCGACCCCACAACATCACGCGGCACATTCACCCCCGCCGTCACCACGGCACAGCAGTCCGCCGTCACCACGGCCGCAGCCAAACCCATGCGCTACTTCCTTGTAGTCGCATCGCTGCCTACACGCAAGGCCGCCGACGAATACATCGCCCACAGCGTCGACCGCGATTCACTGTCAGTTCTGGAATCGGGAGGCCGCTACCGTGTCTACATCGCAGTAGGCGCCACCTACTCCGACGCTTTCAACAAGCTTGGCGCCAACGGATACGGCGACCGATACCCCGATGCCTGGGTGTGCAAGCGATAGAATCCAAAACAAAAACCTATACATCCCCGATCCGCTATGAAGGATTTTCATGACTTAATCGTTAATCGACGCAGTATACGCCGATACACCCCCGAAGAGATTTCACCCGAAGATGTAAAAACCATACTTGAGGCCGCGCTCATGGCGCCCACCTCCAAGAGCAGCCGCGCATGGCACTTTGTCGTAGTCGAGGACTCGAAGCAGCTTGAACTGCTAAGCAAGTGCAAGGTAAGCGGAGCCGGCCCCGTAGCCGGATGCGCACTCGCAATCGTGGTGGCCGTCGACGCAAAAATCACCGAGCCGTGGATTGAGGATGCCTCAATAGCTGCAACCTACATCCAGCTGCAGGCCGAGGACCTTGGTCTGGGTTCCTGCTGGATTCAGGTGAAAGGACGCTTTACCGAAACCGATCTTGAATCGGAGGTATATGTGCAGAATCTGCTCGAAATGCCCGACTCCATCATCCCCGTGTGCATAATAACATTAGGCCATAAAGCCGAAGAACGCAAGCCCCAGGCAGTCGACAAGCTGCAGTGGGAAAAGGTTCACATTGGCACATGGACCGAACGTTAAGCCACTCCCCCCGCATAGCCGTCATAGGTTCGGGCAATGTGGCGACACACCTTGCCAAGGCTGTCACGAGAGCCGGCTATAAGCTGTCGATCTACAATCACCGCTGCGAAAGCGCGTCACGGCTCGCTTCAGCCGTGGGAGCAACTGCGGTTGCCGACCTTGACGCTCTTGACGCCGACATATACATCATCGCCATCAAGGACGATGCCATCGCGTCGCTGGCAGCATCGGTCGCCGGCCGCAAGGGATTGTGGCTCCACACATCGGGCTCGGTCGACATGAAAGTCTTTGACGGCGTTGTCGACAGCTACGGAGTGCTCTACCCCATGCAGACATTCTCCAAGGATGCCGATGTCGACATGACCGAAGTGCCGTTTTTCATCGAGGGATGCAACGGCGATGTCACCCGCGCCATACGCGAGCTCGCCTCGTCGCTATCGCACAAGGTGCTCGAGGTGTCGAGTGCCAACCGCGTAAAGCTGCACATCGCGGCAGTGTTTGCCTGCAACTTCACCAACTACATGTGGGCGCAGTCGGCCGACATACTCGAATCAATCGGTGCCGACTTCAGCGTCATGCACCCGCTCATAAAAGCCACCCTCGACAAGACATTGACAATGTCGCCCCACGACGGACAGACAGGCCCGGCACGCCGAGGTGATGTCGACATAATTAAAAAGCATCTGAGCATGCTGTCGGGAGTGAAGCACAAGCTCTACGAAACACTGTCGACCGACATCATGAACGAATATCACCACAACCTCACCGACCACCAATCATGAGCAAGATAAACTACGACCTGGAACGCATAAAGGGCATCGTTTTCGATGTCGACGGAGTTCTGTCGCCCTCGACAATACCCATGGACAGCGAAGGAATGCCCTCGCGCATGGTCAACATCAAGGACGGATATGCCCTGCAGCTTGCCGTAAAGCTCGGATACAAGATAGCCATAATAACCGGAGGCTACTCCCCGGCGATAAAGGCACGCTTCAACGGACTCGGCATAACCGACATATACATGAAGGCAGGCAAGAAGATAGATGTGCTGAAGCAATGGATGGATGCCAACGGCCTGCTCGTCGAAGAGGTGGCCTACGTGGGCGATGACATTCCCGACTACGAGGTGATGCAGCACGCCGGCCTCGCAGTGGCTCCGCTTGACGCGACTGTCGACATCAAATCGATAGCCGACTACATCTCGCCGGTTAACGGAGGCTACGGAGTGGCCCGCGACCTGCTTGAGGAGATTATGAGGGCTCAAGGCAAATGGATGACATCGGCCAAGGCTTTCGGATGGTAATGACTCTAAACTACCGCTCATGCAATCACCGCTACACAACCTGTCACGCTACGACATAAGGCTTGCGAGCAAGTCACCGCGACGACGCGAGCTGTTGGGAATGCTCGGCCTACAGTTTTCAATTGCCGAAACAATAGATGTGGATGAAAGCTACCCCCACGACCTGCCCACCAACGAGGTGGCGCCTTACATCGCCAAGAAGAAAGGCGACGCCTACAGGAAGACACTTCGTGAAGGAATGTTGGTAATAACAGCCGATACGGTCGTGATAACCGACGGCGAGATTTTTGGCAAGCCGCACTCGGCCGATGAAGCAGTGGAGATGCTTCGCAAGCTGTCGGGCCACAGTCACACCGTAATGACAGGAGTCACGCTCGCCACGACTGAACGCACCCGCACTTTCGCCGTGGAAACCACGGTGGAGTTTGCCCGCCTTTCCGACGAGGAGATACGCTACTATGTCGACCGCTATTCGCCGCTTGACAAAGCCGGAGCCTACGGAATCCAGGAATGGATAGGAGCCATAGGCGTAAAATCAATATCGGGAAGCTACTACAACGTAATGGGTCTGCCGCTTCACCGGCTATACAATGAGCTGAGAGAGTTCTGACCCTCTATATGCTTCAACCCTGAACGAAAAGATTGTATTGTCGCCTATCGGATTCAGCGACAATGCGCCCTCGACAAGCCTGCTATCGCTGACCACCGCGTTTCCGACAGGATTGCATGCTCCCACGGGGCCTACCGTATAACGCGCCACACTGCCGGGCGCAAGAAACCGCCGACCCCACAACCACGCCACCACGCCCATGGTCATTCGCAGATTCACCTCGACACAGGGTGCAATCATGCCCGAGCGCGTCACCATCATGTCGACGCCCAAGTATCCCTCATAGTCATCACCGATAATCGCCGTCAGCACCCGGCCAAGCGCTGAGGATAGAGCGTGCAGATGCGCCCTGTCGGCACCCGAATCAACAAGCGCCTGCTCAATCTCATCATCGTCGGCAATCACATTTCCCGAATAGGCCGCGCCTTCATGATTGAAGAACAGCGAATAACCTATCCACTTCACGGCACCGTCGGCGGCATGGAAAAGCATTGCAAAGTCACGAGTCTTGTCGAGAGCCTGCTCGCACATCACACTGCCCTGTCGGCGCAACATGGCACCCACCCGCTGCTCGACGCTGCGGCTCCAGGCATCGACATGGATTACCCCTCGGCCGCTGCTCGACCAGGGCGACTTCACGAAAATCGAGCCGTAACGCGACAAGCACTCCTTTACCGCGTCAACATCGACGGCTTCTGCCGGGACGGGAGGGAGCTCAAAATCGACCTCACGCCCCAGTCGAGTCATGACATCGGCCGAAATGCGCCTGTGGCTCAGTTCCCTTATACGCTCAATACGGTCGATGCCGGGCACCTCGGCTCCATATCCCGAAAGCACCTTACGCGAATGATGCGACCAGCCCCACGGAGCGCCCTTATATCCTGACATATCGTCACGACCCGTCACGGCCTTGACACCAAACATACGCTCCATTTCGTCAAGCCATGCTGAAGGCACATCCGACGCCACTATGCAATCGTCGCGGTCGCAGTACCACAACGGCAACACCGCACCGTCGCGACACAGCGCCTGCACTGTCGGCGACAGCGAGAACGTATTCTTCCCATATCCGAGGGCTATGTCATTTTCAGGATTGAACAAATACACCTTCTTCATCGCCGGCAAAGTTATGGATAATTATCCAATCATCGCCCCATTCTCCCCGTCGAAAAGATGCCAAATATGCATTTCGACATGATTTTAACCCCGACCGCAAAATAAAACCGTCAAAATATTTGGTAATCTCACAATAAAACCATAACTTTGCACCCGTAAATAACAACATCCATTTGGAGAGATGGCAGAGTGGTCGATTGCGGCGGTCTTGAAAACCGTTGAGGGTCACACCTCCGGGGGTTCGAATCCCTCTCTCTCCGCTGAACTAACCGGACAATACCGGACAGTAAGCAGACAAGTCCCACAAAT
>OGRA01000139.1_pt1 | contig 74634 bp, 73 predicted proteins | sample 1553351 | NCBI WGS metagenome assembly OGRA01 (sample SAMEA2580056, study PRJEB22360) | human gut metagenome | biome: human gut; feature: human-associated habitat; material: faeces | place: Denmark | collected 2008/2010
TCAAAGAATAATAATTTCTATGATAATGAAATTCTTTTTCGAGTTCAGAAACCGTCACTTTTGCAACATTCTCCCGGATGTAGCACTCCAATTCGTACAGTAATGCTCTTTCCCTACTTTCTTTACTGTCGGTATGAAGCTGTGGAATATATGCCCAGCATAAATACTGTAAAAGACGAATCATAAGTCCATGCTCGATCTGTTCATATCCGGGTTCCCTTGATAAATCTTCAGCCAGAAGATTTTCTAATAATTGCTCAATGTCTATCTCCTTGCGGGAATATTTTCTGGATCTTTGAAGTTGTAAAAAACTCTGTTCTCTTTTTTGTCTCCATAACGCATGAAACAGAAATCTCTGCATCTCATCTGTCCCATCATAACTTCGCAGCAGCTGCTCCAGATAATCTGATCGAATCTGTAAAAACAGTACCGCTGCATCCTTGGCCTCTATGTAATCCGCATGTTCACAATTCTGATCTGTAATCACAAACTCTCCTTGTTCAAACCGGATTTCTTCTCCCAACAGAATCTGCGTAAAGCTCCCTTCAATGACATAAAGGATTTCCACATACTCATGCTTATGAAACCAACTGCGTCTTGGCAATTCTCTTCGGACTAAACGCTGTCCTGCTGGACTTATACTCCATTCCATTCCTTCCTTTCCATAAACAATTAATAGCGTAGACATTTTCTCTGCAATCTTCCTGTTTGCTGCAGAAGATGCCTGATTCGCCTCTCCAAAATAGGGCAATTCGTCATATTCTTGTTGTTTTTCCGAATCCATGTAGAATCTTCTTATTTCCTTGATTCTGTCAATTATTCTCTGATATTTCGTTATTTTCTTCACTTTCACTTTATGTATCCCCCATTTTATAATTCGTGCATTTCGTCCTTATTATTTACTATACCATTTTCTTTAGTCATTGTCATTCCCGTTGTTTCGTTTTATCATAAAATTAAATGATGTTATGTCGAAAGACCCAACTATGAAATCAAGGAGGAGCTTATTATGCGTAATCAGAATATTGATCAATGCTGGCAGTTTCAACATGGACTCTATGATGAATTTCCAGATGCTGAAAAAGCAAAATCCATTCGGGAAGTGAATCTGCCGCATGATTATATGATTGAAAGTAATGTCAGCGAAAGCGCCGCTTCCGGTCCTGCCAGCGGCTATTTTACACAAAATTAATCGACATCCCGCAGGAATGGGAACAGGAAGTAGTCTATCTGCATTTTGACGGGATTATGATGAATGCTACGGTCGACATCAATGGATGTAAGGCAATTCTGCAGCACAACGGCTATATTCCATTTTCCGTAAATATTACACCTTATCTCTATTTTGGAAAGAAGAACCGTGTAACTATCACTGTAGCCCCAAGTATGCAGCCTAATTCCCGTTGGTATTCCGGTGCCGGAATCTTCCGCAGCATAGAATTGCTTCATATGCCAAAGCTTCATATTGCTTCGGATGGAATCTTTGGTTATACCAAATCCATTGAATATGATACACTTGGCAATCCAGTATGTGCCTATCTTCACACAGAAGTAGAATTACAGAATGAAACTTTAGAAAATAAAATGGCACTTGTAGAAGTATTTCTCACAAAAGACGGATGTGATGAAGTCCTTCTCAGTCGGAAACAGAAAATGCAGATCAACCCTAACACTACGGATACTGCATACCTGAATCTGACACTTGAGAATCCGGAACTTTGGGATGTAGAGAATCCAAACATTTATAAACTGCATGCCAGAGTCACAGATCTTGGTGTGTTTAAAACTCATTTTGTTCCATCTGAGAAAAATACAACAGATGAAACTTCCGTTCTTTTCGGTGTTAAGACGATAACGGCAGATGTAAAACATGGATTACGTATCAATGGAAAAACAGTGAAATTAAAAGGTGGCTGTATCCATCATGACAATGGCATGCTCGGCGCTGTATCACTTTACGATGCTGAGTACCGCAAGATTTCTACTTTAAAGAAGATTGGATTTAATGCAGTCCGCACAACACACAATCCACCGTCTGCCGCACTTATGGAAGTCTGTGACCGGCTTGGTATGTATGTTTACGATGAGGCTTTTGATGCCTGGGGAATTATGAAACGGCCTGGTGACTATAATCAGTTTTTCGATGCAGACTGGAAAAAGGATCTCACCCTCTTTATGAAGCGGGACCGTAATCATCCATCCGTTATCATCTGGTCTACCGGAAATGAAATTTCGGAACGTGGAGGTCTGAATAATGGTTATACACTTGCCACACGCATTGCAGAAGCTGCACGTACACTTGATCCCAGCAGACCAATCTCCAATGCAATCTGTTCCTACTGGAGCGGACTTGATGAAGAGTTGTCACTGGAAAACATGAAAAAAATAATGGGAGAAGTCTCTGAAGACACTGTTTCCATACAGAATGCGGACACTGGTAAAAATGATACCAGCTGGGAAGAATACTCCGAAGCATTCACAAATGGTCTTGATATTGTCGGATACAACTATATGGAAGATAAATATCCACTGGATCATGAGATGTTCCCTGAGCGTGTCATCCTTGGATCTGAAAATTATCCAAAAGAAATTGGCATTCACTGGCCAATGGTAGAGAGTACGCCTTATGTCATCGGTGATTTCACATGGACAGCATATGATTATATCGGAGAAGCCGGTATTGGAAAATCTGTTTTCCTTGAGCCGGATGATCCATTATTTAAAATAGGGTCCTTTGCTTTGATGTCTTATAGTTCACAATTCCCTTGGCGTTTTGCGAATGACGCAGACGTAGATATCAATGGCTGTTTGCTGCCACAGGGGGCTTACCGCAGCATTGTATGGGGAAATAATAAGACTTACTTATACTCCTATGACCCTGATGTCTTTGGAAAAAAAGAACTGATCGGTAACTGGGGATTTACAAACGTCACAAAGAACTGGAATTGGAAAGACGCTGATCAAAAACCAGTACAGGTCGCTGTCTTTTCCAATGGAGATGAAGTAGAACTGATCCAGAATGGTACTTCCGTTGGTAAGCTTACTTCCGGAACACGCCTTGCAGCAGATCTTCCACATAGCTTTCTCTTTGACCTGACCTATCTTCCGGGAACTTTGGAAGCTGTCAGCTATAAAGATGGAAAAGAAATCTCACGGGATACACTTGTCACTACCGGACCGGCAAAAGAGCTTCGTCTCATCCAAGAGAAAAAAGAACTCTCCGCCAACGGACATGAGGTAGCTTACGTTCGCGTAGAAATCGTAGATGAAAATGGAATTGTTGTTCCAGACGCAGCACTCAGACTCAGTGCAGCAGTGGAAGGTGTTGGCTCGCTGGCTGCCTTCGTTTCATCCAATCCGATTACAGACGAGAATTATACCTCTGGAACTTTCACTTCCTACCACGGAACGGCAACAGCGATCATCCGCAGTGGATACCAGACTGGTATGTGTACCTTGACTGTAGGGTGTGAAGGACTTGATGAGAAAAAAATAGCATTCACAATAAAATAATTTCTCAGACAAGAAAACCAATTTTACAGATTTTGACAACCCTTTTCCTATATTACACAATACTTGAAAATACCGGGTGGAAATCATTACCTCTCATTTGGGTGGATTTTTCCACCCAAAAAAGTAAAAAGCAGTAATGAATTTTCTTAATCATTACTGCTTCAAACAACTGTTCCCTGCGGGAATCGAACCCACAACTGAGACTTAGGAGAAGCCCCGGAAGGGCATTTTATTCTCCCTTGAAATCCTCGAAAATCCTTGATTTTACTGGCTTTTCCGAGATTTTAGTGTTAATCAATTCTCTTTTGAAATCTGCTAATTTTACGCCGTTTTTTCCCTTCATTTTAGCAAGGTATTAGCAAATGCAAAGATTTTTGGGGGACATCATTCAGTTAATATGATACTCGTTGCGAGTGCTAAATCGCCGTAGCGCTTTTTCATTCTTTTCGAGTATCTTATCAATTTCGTGTTTATATTATACTGATTTTGAGTATCAATTTCAAGGTTTTATTTGGGCATTAAAATGGCAACCCCTACGGATTGCCATTTCTTCGGTCTATATTGTTTTTGCCAATGCCTTTAACAACGCCGCTGTTTCCGGGTTGGATAACAGCTTTGCAATCAGAGAAGCATTTTCTTCTACGCTGTTGTCAGCGGAATTTTCTTCTTCCTGTACAGGAGTTTCCTGAACTTCTGCCATCGGGTCAAGCAATTCAACGGAGGTTTCAAACTTTGGCATAGGAGCAGTTTTGCCTTCTTCAACATTTTTCAGTCCTTTGGCATTGTAGAACTGTTCCTCAAATTTCTGTGCATTATAGCGTCTGTCCTCGTCAATGATATGGCTGTAAACATCGGCTACCATATCCATTCTTGCGTGTCCTGAGTCGCCCTGAACGGATTTCATATCGCCGCCGTTCCATTTCAGCTTGTAGGTAATACTTGCGTGGCGGAAGCTGTGAAACACTATATCGGGAAGGTCATTGTCTTTTATCAGCTTTTTCAAGGCACGGTTGATTACCTGACCTTCCATTGGTCTGCCTGACGAATGACAGAATACCAAGTTATAATCCAAATACTCGTCTCCAAAAAGTTCTTTCATTTCATCAGTCTGGCTTTTTCTCTCCAAAAGCATCTGAGCCACGGTTGATGGTAAGAAGATTTTTCTCACACTCGTTTTCGTCTTAGGTGTTTTCAAAACGAGAGAGGTGTTTGTGTTTGATAATGTTCTCGGAAATACACGGATAATATCTTTGTTTTCAAGAACCTCCATTACATCTCTGTTTACACGCTGAAGCTCCTTATCTACATAGATGGAAGCATTGTTGTCTCTCAAGCTTTCCTCCGATATATCAACACAATCCCAAGTCAGTCCGAGCATTTCTCCCATTCGTAGTGAACAGGCAAAGGAAAGATTGATAGCTAAAGAGAGAATATCATCGTCGCACACTTCGAGAGCGTGCATAAGCGTTTCCGCTGTCCAAATCTCTCGTTTTTGATGTTCCTCTTTTGGGAGGGTTGCATTGAGAACCGGATTTCTTGTCATCAGCTCCCATTTTACCGCCTGATTAAAGGCACTTCTTAAAAACTTATGGATTTCTCTTACGGTATGTACAGTCAGATATTCGTTCTTTGGCTTTTTGTTCTGCACCGATTTTGTCTTGACTTTCAATAGGCTCTGATAGAACTTATCCATTAGTCTCGGTGTCAGTTCTTCAAGCTTCACATCTCCGATAAGCGGAATAATGTAATTATACATAAGACCTTTCTTTGAACGGTAGGTGGACATCGCCCAGTTGTTTACCCCATACACGGAGCAATATTCTTCAAGCAGGTCTGCTACGGTTGTAGCTGTGGGAACGATAAATGTACCGGTTTGCTGTTCAAATTCTATCTGAGTTTTTCTCTTTTTCGCATCTGCATTTGTATCAAAGGTTTCCCATTTCTGATGTTGAGTGCCGTCATCATCTTTGTAGGTATATACAACAGAATAACGGTTCTTTCTTTTTACGATAGAAGCCATCTTCAATCCTCCTTATTCATTATCTAACCACTTATCAAAACTTGATTTCATAATGCGGTAGCCGTTTTCAAGCATTATCGCCTGAAAACAACCCTGTTTGATAAGCTTATATACAGTCTGACGGGTGATACCCAAAATGTCCTGTACTTCCTCTACCGAGTAACTCTTTTTGGAAAATGTACCGCCATTTAATTTGCGGACTTTATCTTCAATCGACATAGTTTTCCACCTCCTCGATTTCCTTGACCTTGGTATATTTGGTCTGTGAACCGTACCATTTATCGAAACTCTCCTTTTTAATACGACGCTTGCCGTCAACCCATATAAACTCAACGATACCGTCATTCATCAGGTCGTTTGCTGTACTCCTCGGAATGCCAAGCACCTTTGCGACAGTAAGAGGAGAGAGCGTTTTGCCGTATTTCTTGCCGGGTCTTTCACCGTTCACTTTTTCATAGTGGAATTGACCTGAGTACCAATCTTCAAAGCTGTCCACATCAACCCTCATTTTGCCCATAACCAAGTAAGTCTTAAAACGGCATTGATTGATGAGTCGATATGTTGCGGTCTTTCCAAGTCCGAGTATCCTCATCACATCGGGTACGGACATAGTCTTTTTGTCCTGATAGGTTAAAACTGCCTTTATGACCTTTTTGTTTTCCTCAACGCTTTTCTTCGAAGCTCTGTATTCATTTCCGACACGGTATGTCTTGAATATACCGCAGTTCATAAGCTTCAAGGCTTCTTCTTCGGTAACGGAAAGCAGCTTGGATATTTCCTTTACGGAGTAGGCTTCCCACCGAGCTTCCTCCTGAAGCTTTTCGTCGCTGAACAGCTCTGCCAAGTGCTCGTTTTCCTCTTTTAGATTGAATAGCTCCACTCTCTCATTGAACATATTAACAAATGCCATCTTCAGTTCCTCCTTCCTTACCATCAAGCCAGTTATCAAAGCTCTTTTTTGATATTCGATACTGACCACCGATACGAACATAATGAAAACACTTACTTCTCAGCAATCTATATACAGAAGTTTTGCTGACCTTCAGAATGTTTCGTAGGTCATCTACTGTATATGCCCGGTTGTCATTCCCAGCCGGCGCGAATGTATCTTGCTTATGATTTAATTCTCTGTTCATTGTATTTACCTCCGATTTAATAATTGTCACTCTGACTACCATATAGCCAATTGACTTGGCTATATGGTACTTAAAATCGGAGTTTTTGTTAATTATGCGACCGGCTCAATCGCATACTTGACAGCCGGAGCTTTCGTTATCAATATTATCGAGCCAACGGTCAAAGCTCTTTTTCGATATTCTGTAATGACCGCCGACCTTTACAAAATGGAAAACGCCTGAGTTTACGAGAGCATAAGCGGTGTTCTTTCCAATATTGAGAATATCCATTATTTCTTCGACGGTATAAACCCTTTTTTCATAACCGGAACTATATTCGGAAGCATTTGGCTGTTGGTTCATTGCTTCAATTTTATCTTCAAACATTATCGCTACCTCCAGAACCGTTATGGCGGTGCTTTTTGAAAATCATATACTCATAGCCATACCCAACCTGACATTTATCGCACACTTCCTTTTCCGACTGAAAAGGGTCAATTCTTTTTACGATGTTCTCAGGGATAGATTGAAACTCGCTTCTGCAACGAGGACAAAGACTCAATACAATTCCTTTTCGCTCACTTTTGGGTTTGATGGGAATACCAACCGCAAATTTTAATCCACGCCTGATTTCATTGATTTTACTGGAGTCGGTTATTCTGCCGACAAAATTATCAAGCTCGGTGGCTTTATCAACAGTTCGAAGTTGTTCGAGCACAACCATTGACGGCTCTTTCAATCCGCAATCAGTATCCAGTTCAATGTGCGTATTCATAGCTGTTTTCTTCTTAACGGCAGTAATAGCCGCAACAACAACTGTGGGACTATTTTCATTCAAACGATTTGTTTGAACCACAAGTACGGGTCTTATTCCCGATTGAACGCTGCCGTTGGTAACACCCAAATCACAGTAATAAATATCGCCCCATCTGACATTCTTAAAATCCTTTTCTTTCATATGTAAATCCTCGCTTTCGATGTTTGTGAGGGGCAATTCATATCCGGAATAGAATTAACCCCTTCACTTGTTTGAAATGGGAAAGCGTTTTTGGGGGGTGTTTTAGAAAAATTTCCTCAACTTTTTTATTGAACTGTTTATTGATTCCCTTACAGAAGTGAAATTGACGCCTTCTTCGTTAGCAATTCTCTCAAGCGTTTTACCATAGAAGAAGTATTTAATTACTCTGCGTTTCTGTGTTTCACTTAAATAACATAAAGCACTCCGAAGTCTCTCAATATTGTCACGCAACATAATTTCTTCGACGGGGTCTGTATCAACTGCCAATTCCGGATGATGTTCTTCAAATTCGCCATCGTTAATGTCAAAGGCGTGTCCAAAGAGAAGTTTTCTCATTCGTTCTCTTGCTTCATAATTCTGATATTCCGTTATCACTTCTCCCTGAGCCATAGAGAGTAGGATGAAAGGGGTGTACCGACGAATAACATCAGGGTATTTAACCAATAATTCTTCTTCCGCCAGTTCGGTTACAATTGCCCACTTCTCTGTGCCGGTATAACCTTTGTATTCATACCGTAAGTTAATGAGCTTGCAGTCTTTCGCAAATAATTCTTCCTGTACTTCTAATGTAAGTTTTGCCATTTTTGTAATCTCCTTTGAATTTTCTAAAAATCGTTTTTTATATAGAAAATTCGGAGATTACGGATACTTGGCGATGTATGCCAACCATTTATATGTCACGATGTTGCTCCTTTCGGGAGCGACAAAAAAAGCCGGACACCAAGAACATTAGGATATTTCTATCCCGTAATTCTCAGCGTCCGGCAATTTGATGACTCATAAGCTAATGCTTAAGGACTCGTGGCTCGGTACATCTGTCCAATATTTAATTGTGCGCTCTGTTATCTCTTATAATTCTGTATTTGACTGCTCCTCTACGGAGGGACAGGTCAACCTCAACCACCTTGCGGCAGTTCGGACATTTCATTTCAATTATGCCTGTGGTCATTGTCACCTTATCCAAGATACGCCAGCCGCAGTGCTTACACCTTACGATTATCTTTTGTTCTGTTGTTTTCACAGCCCACTTACCTCCGGGAAAATATCAACCAAGTCAAAAGGATTATCAAGATATTCCTTTTTCAGAAGTCCGAGCTGTTTCATTCGTATAGCAAGTGCTTTTTTGGAACACCCCAAGAAATCGGCAAGGGCGTCAAATCGTTTATATACCTCCGGAAAATAAATCTTATTCAGGCACTCTATTTTATCTCCGAGATTGAACAGAAACATTCCTTGCTTAATAAGATTTTCAGGGAGAAGAATAGCAGCGCCAAGTGTGTTCGCCTGCCATTCCTCCCAGTCGGATATAGGCTTGTTTCTTTCGGAATTTGCCTTGTAATAATGTACTCCGGCGGATTTCTGTGTTATTCCGTAATCATTTGGGAACAACATCTTAAAAATCTGATGACTGCCCTCGTGCATAAGGGTAAAGTTCTTTCTGCCCTTCAGCTTGCTGTCATAGTTCAAGTCCTTTTCAACAAGAACGGTTTTACCGTCCAAAAAGAAAAAGGCTTCGCTGTCGTTATCTTCAAATACCTGAACACCCAGTTCCGTAAAAGAGGTCATTCCAAGAATACTTCCGTCATAGGATAGGTGCTGGTATTCAACATTCAAACCAAGAACCTTCTCCAAGAGGAGTTCCGGGTCTATTCTGTAAATTTGTGTGTTACGGACATCGGGGAGAGCCATATATGCCTGAACATATTTTCCGGCGATGGCTTCGATGTCATATCTCGATAAATGCTTCAAGTTACAAAACCTCCTACCATTAGGATTTAGCTTCGACAAACCACTTTCCATTTTCTTCGTCGAACAGAAATGTGGGCTTGCCGCAAATCTGCACCGTGTAACGGATACCGGTTCCTCCAACTTTGGTGGAAGCAGCACGGCATTTCTGCATAACACGGTCTATCTCATATTTCTCGTCATTTTCAAACTTGATGAAGTTCGGGCGAGCCGTTCCATCAGGTCTGTGCGTTACATTAACTTCTACATATACTTTTCTTCTTTCGGATTCCATTTCTATACCTCGTAATTTCGTAAAGTCAAAACCAATCTTCCAAAATGCTCATAACCGTCAATGTCCTTGTCCGACACTTTGTACTTGGGTCGGTCATCGCCGGTAGTATTGGTGTAACAGGAAAGTCTGCCTTTCTTGAAGTTCTTTTTCCTATCAAAGAAAAGGAACATTCCCTCATATATCCCGTAGTCGGTAAAATGGTTTCCGCCGTCCGCACGGAAGATAACTATATCTTCGCTGCACCCCTGCATAAAGCAGTCAGGTATTGTAACGTAAGCCGTAACCTCTTTTTCGTTAATCACATTAAGCCCTCCTTAGCCGACCATTCCTGTCGGCATCGTGATTTCAGCCTTTTCCGGTGGTAGCCGCAGGTTCTGACACAGAACCCCATTCCTTACGCTGTCCTTTCCGAAACGCCGTCTGATTTCTTCAACACACTTTTCCATTCGCTCCAGCTTGTCCTGTTTTGCGGCATCCATAAACAAATCCAACTGACGGGGCGTGTCTTGCGGAACAAGATTTATGGCTTGTAGCGTTACAGAACGAATAGGGTTATACCACCCATACCTTTGTTCAAACAATTGAAAAGCGGTCTTGGCAATTATCATCGAAGACTGTGTAGGAAGTGCAATCTTCGTCTGCCATTGTCTTGTATTGAGTGTGTTGTCTCTGATATGTATTGCGACACCCTCTGCACTAAGTCCGTGAACACGGAGCTTGTGTCCGATGTCTTGGGTCAATTCGAGAAACACGGGCCACACCTGCTCCGGGTTCTCTAAGTCCTCAACTGTTGTTATTCCGTGTCCTACGCTTTTAATTGGAGAAACAAAGTCTTTTTTGGCAACAAGAGAAATGTCGTTACCATTGGCATAGTTCCATAAAACTACTCCGTTCTTTCCTAATGTTCTGCGTAAGAACTCAGGGTCAGTATTTGCCAAATCCCCGATAGTACGGATACAATAGCTGTCGAGCGTGCGCTGTGTTGCCCGTCCTACACCGAGCAGGTCAGCGGCAGGAAGCCCCCAAATCTTCTCCTTGAATGTATCCTTTGGTATTACGGTTACTGCGTCCGGTTTCTTCATATCCGAACCGAGCTTCGCAAATATCTTATTAAAGGAAACACCTACGGAAATTGTCAAGCCGAGTTCAAACTTCATCGTTTCACGAATTTCATTTGCCACCTTTTCCGGCGAACCGAAAAGGCTCTCCGTTCCGCTAATATCCAGCCAACATTCGTCCATACCGTAAGGTTCAACTTGGTCGGTGTATCGCTCATACACGCTTCTTGCGAGCTTCGAGTATTTGATATACTCCTCATAATGGGGTGGAACAACACCCAAGTCCTTGCCCTTCTGTTTACCCTGCCATACTGCGTCTCCGGTTTTTACATCAAAAGCCTTTGCTTTGTAGTTCTTCGCAAGCACGATACCGTGTCGTTCCTCCACAGAGCCGCAGACAGCAATCGGATATTTCTTCAATGCGGGGTCGAGCATACATTCGACGCTGGCATAGAAATTGTTCATATCGCAATGAAGTATGCTTCTCAACATTTTTTTGAACCCCCTTGACTTTTGTAGAAGTTTAATGTAAACTATATGTAGTTCAACTTCCTGTTTTTTATTATACGCAGTTTAAGTACAGATGTCAATAGCAAATAAGAAGTTTAACTACAATAATTCAGTAAGGAGTGAAATCTAAGATGACATTCGGTGAGAAAGTCAAAGCTGAGAGAACCAAACTTGGTATTACTCAGGAAGAACTGGCTGCAAAAATCGGAGTAACCGTTCGAGTAATTTGTTCTTATGAAAATGATAAATCAAGACCGAGAGGAACGGAAAGATACAAAAAGTTAGCAGAAGCATTAGATGTAAATGTTAATTATCTGCTGTCCGAGGACGACGCATTCATCGCAGAGGTAGAAGATAAATACGGTCGCAGAGGTGCAAGGCAGGCTCAGGAATTGCTTGCGGAAGTAACCGGGCTTTTTGCCGGCGGCGAGATGGCTGACGAGGATATGCGTGAAATGGTTGACGCTATTCAGGAAGCTTATCTTATCGCAAAGAAAAACAATAAAAAATACACTCCGAAGAAATACCGCAAAGACGAGTAATCCTCGAAGTGAACTAAGTCCGCTTTATTGGACACATAATAGTTTATCATTTAGCATAGGGTAAATATCGGATATAATTATCCTACAAGGAGGTGAGCCGGTTTGGGGTATTACACAACGGCAGAGATTGTAAAAATCGTAAATAAGCTCATTGACCGATGCGGCACTCGTAACCCATATAAGGTCGCACAAGAACTTGGTATCAATATTATCTACCGGAATTTTGAGAAGCAGCGTGGGGCATACAAGGTCATTCTGAAGAACCGCTTTGTTTTTCTCAAAAACGGTATGCACCCGGTCATAGAACAGATAGTCTTATGGCACGAAATCGGACACGATGTTCTTCACCGTAAAGAAGCGATTACTGCCGGCGGTTTCAAAGAATTCAATATCTTTGATATGAGAGAAAACAGGATGGAGTATGAAGCAAATATTTTTGCTTCACAAGCTTCTTTGCCGGACGACGCAATCTTGGAATACATTGAAAACGGCTATGATATTCAACAGATTGCAAGGGCAATGAACTCCGACATCAATCTGATTGCCCTGAAAGTCGATACGCTCATTGCACAAGGCTACCATTTACGGAAACAGGAACATAGAAATGATTTTCTGAAATATAATCATAAAATGTAAGACCGTCAAGTCTCCACTCAAAGGAGATCTGACGGTCTTATTTTATCAGTTCTTATTATATCCGAATTGTCTTGTGCAAAGAGTATCTTTCCACCATTTTTCACGACCTAATATATAGTTGTCGTCCATTCGTGCATTATAGTTTTCTAAAACCGAATACTGGAAATTTTCTTTGACATAATCAAAGCCCTTAGTATCAACTATATGTTTCAATTCGACATTTCCACCGTGACCATTGTCTATATAGTTAGTCCACCTTTGAAGCAACATTCCATACTGAGCAGTCGCAGACCCAACATACAATTTTCCGTTACTAGTGTCGGTTATCAGGTACACAGCTTTTTGATTTCTTAGAGCATCAAGCCAACCGCTTCGCTTTTTGCGAATAATCGTTTCAAGCTGGGTAAATGATAGTCTGACATTCTCATATCCGGGAAAATCGTCTCCATCATAGGCGGTAGAAAGAATTTCAATTACCTCCAATTCGTCCATCATAGACTCATAAGTTCTTCCCATACCACGCTTAGTATTATGATACTTTAATACCAATCTACCATAATACTTACGATATTCTTCAATCTCCTCAGCTTCAAAACCCACATCATCAACGACATCTAATTCTTTGGTTATCCTTTTTATCGTGGTCAATAACCATTTGTCATCATAGAGATAAAGCAAGCATATAGCAATCTGTCCAGTATGAAAATACCTTCTTTGGTTGTGCCATAAGAACCATTCAATATTTATTTTATCGGGGTCTTTCTTATATTCTTCCAAAGGGTCGGTGTTTCCGTTGAAAACATTTAGTTTTAATCTTGTGTTGCCAATATCAGAATCGGGGATATTGAGCAAATCGTTTATTAAAATCTTATCCACTTGCTAACCTCCATCAATTTATGCGTCCATTACATTATCAGTCCAAAGTTCGCACTGAGTCATAACCGTTTGAACTGCGTCGTCCATACCCTCCGGCGGGTACTTGTGCTTTTTCAAAAGTTTCTTTATGAGCATACGCATTTTTGCTCTTGCTGACTCACGCTTTTGCCAATCAATCGTCTTGTTTCTGCGCAGAGTATCGGCAAGCTCCTTTGTAATGGCTATGAGTTCGTCGTTTTCGTAGAAGTCCTTAATTGCCTGCGGCTTCGTTAGGGCGTCATAGAATGCAAGCTCATCGGCTGTAAGTCCGAGTTGGTCGCCTTCTTTTTGTGCTGCTGCAATCTGCTTTGCCAGCTTGAGCATTTCTTCAATGACTTCTTCGTTGGTCAGCATACCGTTCAAATACGCATTGAGCGAACGCTGCATAATCTCGCTGAACTTTTCGGACTTAACCACATTCGTCCTGCGGTAAACAGAAACCTGCTCTGCAATCAACTTTTTCAAGAGTTCAACGGCAAGGTTCTTTTCTTTCATATTCGCAACTTCTTGCAGAAACTTCGGGTCAAAGAGGGAGAATTCTTCTTTAATGTCCGAGAAAAGGTTGATAACGCCTTCGCTCTTGATGCTCTGTTTTAAGAGTTCGTTAATCCTTGCGTTCATTTCGGGCAAGGATATTTTCTTGCCTACGCCTGTATTGGCAAGTCTTAAAACGAGTACACGCACAGACTCAAAGAACGCTGCTTCGATACGGTCGTCCTCATCGACCATAGAGGAGCAAAGTGACAAAGCCTGATGAAGCATAAGTGCTTCTTTTACGAACGAGTCCTTATCGTCAATTTTTTCTCTGCCCATAATGAAGTTGACAGCGCCACTAATAGTCTTAGACCTTTCAAGGTCTGTGCCGGTTTGGAACTTAGAATAATCAAATCCGTGGAACTTATCACGGCAGACGGACAGCTTTTCTTGGAATTTCGGGAACGCAACCTTTGCAACATCGGTGTCGCCATAATTCTTTTTATCACGGGCGGTGTAGTCGTTCATTGCCTTTTTAAGTGCTGTTGCAATACCCACATAGTCAACAACAAGACCGCCTTCTTTGTCACGGAACACACGGTTTACACGGGCAATAGCCTGCATAAGATTGTGTCCCGACATCGGCTTGTAAACATACATAGTGGCAAGGGACGGCACATCAAAGCCTGTGAGCCACATATCTACAACGATTGCAATTTTAAGCGGACTGTTGTTGTCTTTGAATTTCTTTGCAAGCTCGTCCTTGTGGTGCTTGTTGCCGATTATCTCACGCCATTCTTCCGGGTCGTTGTTGCCGGAAGTCATTACAACCGCAACTTTTTCCGTCCAAGCAGGGCGCAACTCTAAAATACGCTTGTAAATTTTCATAGCGATAGGACGAGAGTAAGCAACAATCATTGCTTTACCTGTCAGCAGATTTTCTCTGTTGTTCTCGTAGTGGTCGAGTATATCGCTTACAAGCGAATTGATAGTGTTATCATTGCCGAGGATCGCTTCCATCTGACCGAGTTCACGCTTGCTCTTTTCGATAACTTCTTCGTCTGCGTTGGCGGACATAATATCATACTCGGTATCAATCAGCCGCAGCGTTGCTTCGTCAAGATTGAGTTTAATTACACGGCTTTCGTAATAAACCGGGCGGGTTGCTCCGTCCTCGACAGCCTGTGTCATATCGTAAATGTCGATGTAGTCACCGAATACCTCACGGGTACTACGGTCTTTTGAAGAAATAGGAGTGCCTGTAAAGCCGATATATGTAGCGTTAGGCAAGGTGTTGCGGATAACACGAGCTGTACCGATTTTAACCTTACCAGTTTTAGCGTCCACGGTTTCGGTCAGTCCGTATTGTCCACGGTGCGCTTCGTCTGCCATAACCACAATGTTGTGGCGTTCGGATAACGCTTCGTGCGACTCCTCAAACTTTTGCATAGTGGTAAAAATAATACCGTTTGCCTGTCTACCGGCAAGGAGAGATTTCAAGTTTTCTCTGCTCTCGGCGTGCATTGGCTCTTGCCTTAAAAAGTCTTTGCACTTTGCAAACTGACCGTAAAGCTGGTCGTCAAGGTCGTTTCTGTCTGTGATAACAACAATCGTCGGGCTGTCCAACGCTTCTTGCAACAAATGAGCATAGAACACCATAGACAGCGACTTTCCGCTGCCTTGGGTGTGCCAAAATACGCCGCCCTTACCGTCGGTAACGGTAGCGTGCTTTGTGGATTCAATTGCTTTTCTGACCGCAAAGTATTGATGATACCCTGCAAGTATCTTAAACGAATTGATACCCTCGTTAGAAAAGCAAATAAAGTTTTTTATTATATCAAGCAGTCGTGCCTTTTGGAACATACCCTCAAAGAAAGTATCAAATTGTGCATACTGCGTGTTTTCATAATCACCATCTTTTGTTTTCCACTCCATAAAGCGGTCTTCACCGGAGGTGATCGTACCCGCTTTTGAGGTCAACTGGTCGCTCATTACGCAAATTGCGTTGTAAATGAACATAGACGGAATTTCTTTCATATAGTTACGGAGCTGCCTGTACGCTTCGGAAGCGTCCGTTTCTTCACGGGACGGAGATTTAAGCTCAACCAATACAACCGGCAAGCCGTTCAAAAAGAGAATTACATCAGGGCGTTTATTGCTGTTCTCAATAAAAGTCCATTGGTTAGCAACGATAAAGGAGTTATTGTCGGGATTTTTGTAGTCAACGAGATAGACGATAGAAGAACGCTCCTCACCGCCGACAAAAAATCTAACCGGAATACCGTTTTGCAGATAGTCCATAAAGACAGCATTTTTCTGTACAAGCTCTCCATTTTCAAAGTTTTTGAGCTTGAATATGGCGTCCTGAATTGCGTCATCAGGCAGCCCTCTGTTCAAACGATATAGAGAGTCAATCAAAACTTCCTCATATAACGGGCAGTAAAAATCTCTTTCTATATCGGGACCGTATGCGTAATCGTACCCCAAATCATTTCTAAATAGCTCGATTACAGAGTTTTCATAATCAGCTTCGGTATATAATCCCGGCATTTTCGTTTCTCCTTATTTTACAGCTCGGAGCTGCATATTCTTTCTTCGTTATACTTAATTAAATTATCGTAGTTTCCGGTTTTGCAGTCAAACATCACAACCTTAGGAAGTTCAAAAAATCCTTGTGAGGTTCTGAGCAGTTTGTATGGCGCATACCAAATCAAGTAATCAATACCGCTATGTAAAAAGACATTTACGAAGTTTTCGTCCCAAAAGAACAAGTGCGGTTTTCCTGCTATCATTTCGCCTTCGTGTGCTTCATCCATATTTGGCTTATTGTTTTCACATTGAAAATACGCAGAGGACTCATCCATAACAAACAAAACGGTTTTGTAACCGATATGGTTGCTTTGGTAAAGCGGAAGTTTTTTTATGTGTTCAGAAACCACTCGCTCAAAATTTGATTTGTAGAACAAATAATTGTGGTCTTGCTCTGACGGAAGAAGCGTCTTGGCATTAACTATAAGTTCTGCATTAGGAAATATTTCTTGTATGCCGCTTTCTTTAAATTCTTTATAAAGCTTGCTTTCTCCGGCGTTTGTCGGATTTTGAATTTTTCCCTTTTTATCTACAAAAGCGTGGTCGTCAACTCGCATAACATCCATCATCAGCTCGTCTTTTGGCGAATAATAATCAGGTGGCGGGTCAGACTTACCGGAACTATTTATCCAGTTGTTCCATAAGGCTTCCGTGTGAATTGATAAATAAACACCTTCAATCGTCTCAGACTGGGTGGCAAACATAACCTCATTGTCGTTGACGCTCTGAAATTGAGATATTATCTTATCTTCATCATCAAACCTATTCATTTCCGACCCTCCTATCCTTATAAACAATAATTTAGAGCAGCAAGCTCAGACAATCTATCAGCAAATGTTCATAGATAATGCTCGTTCTGATTGGGCAGAAGGCACTTTAAGTGATATTGCTGATATTACAATGGGTCAGTCGCCAAGTGGCAGTAGCTATAACGAGGACGGAACTGGCACAATTTTCTTTCAAGGTCGTGCGGAATTTGGATTTAGATTTCCGTCAGTTCGTCTATATACCACTGAACCTAAACGAATGGCACAGTCAAATGATACTTTGATGAGCGTTCGAGCACCGGTAGGCGACTTAAATGTCGCTCATATGGATTGCTGCATTGGTCGTGGACTTGCTGCCATTCATTCTAAATCCCACCATCAATCCTTTGTTCTTTACACGATGTTTTCTCTTAAAAAACAGTTAGATGTTTTCAATGGCGAGGGAACGGTTTTTGGTTCTATCAATCGTAATTCGTTGAATGATATGCCAATTCTTATCCCGTCTGATGATATTTTGGACGAATTTGAAAGGATTGTAGCACCGATGGATTTAACCATTCGCAATAATTACGATGAAAATTGCCGTTTGCAGGATATTCGTGATACCTTGCTTCCTCGTTTAATGTCCGGTGAACTTGATGTCTCTGATATAGACATCTAAGCAGCTAAATTATTGTTTAGCATATAACATACCCATAACTTCCGTGGGTGGCGGAAGTTAATATCGGGGGACTTCCGCCCCATAGTCGTTCTCTAAGAATAAAAAGGAGAATTGACTGTGAAACAAGATTTAATCAAAGATGTTGTTCAAGGAATGTTACCGTACTTGAACAATGCGCAATGCGAAAGGTTGCAAGAGGTGTTGCAATACACCCTTGCAAAGTATGAGGTAACGGAAAACAAACAACAAGAGAATAACTCGGAGCAGAACTATGTAGAGTTGTTTCTATCAGCAAAGCGAATTGAGGGCTGCTCCGAGAAATCTCTTAAATACTACAAGGCAACTATCGAAGCTATGCTCTGTGAACTCAAAAAAGATGTCAAACACATAGTTACAGACGACATCAGAGGATACCTGACGGAATATCAGGAAAAGAAAAAATCAAGCAAGGTAACGATAGACAATATCCGCCGTATTCTTTCCAGCTTCTTCTCTTGGTTAGAGGACGAGGATTACATACTGAAAAGCCCGGTAAGACGCATACACAGAGTAAAAACCGGCACGAATATCAAGGAGACATACTCCGATGAAGCGTTAGAGCTTATGAGGGATAACTGCTCAGAGCTTCGAGACTTAGCGATTATTGATATGCTTGCTTCAACGGGTATGCGTGTCGGCGAAATGGTACTGCTTAATCGAAATGATATTGATTTCAACGAGAGAGAATGTATCGTGTTCGGTAAAGGCAGTAAGGAGCGAGTAGTCTATTTTGACGCTCGCACAAAGATACATTTGCAGAACTATTTGGAGAGCAGGACGGACGACAATCCGGCGCTGTTTGTGTCGTTGAAATCACCACACGAAAGGCTGAAAATCGGTGGTGTTGAGGTTCGTCTTAGAGAATTTGGAAAGCAATTAGGAATTAACAAGGTACACCCGCACAAGTTCAGGCGTACACTTGCAACTATGGCAATAGATAAAGGAATGCCCATTGAGCAACTTCAACAGCTCTTGGGGCATAGAAAGATAGATACGACCTTGCAGTATGCAATGGTTAAACAGAGCAATGTTAAGATTGCCCATCGAAAATACATTGGATAGAGAGGATAAGATTATGGCTGAATGGCAGACAGTTCGACTTGGAGAAATAGTTAAGACTAATCAAAGCACATATTCTCCAAAAGAAAATTGGCAGTTTGTAAATTACTTGGATACCGGAAATATCACAATGAATAAAATTGATGAAATTCAGTATATTAACACGGCTAAAGATAAACTGCCAAGCAGAGCAAGAAGAAAGGTTAAAACAAATAGCATTATCTACTCGACTGTAAGACCAAACCAATTACACTATGGAATTATCAAGGAACAGCCTGATAACTTCTTAGTATCGACAGGTTTTACAGTAATTGATGTTAATTACGACAAGGCTGTGCCTGATTTCATTTATTATGCTTTGACCAAACAAGAGGTCACAGAACAACTTCAAGCTATTGCTGAACAAAGTGTATCAGCGTATCCCTCTCTAAAACCTTCGGATATAGAAAATTTGGAGCTTATGCTTCCTGATAAAAAAACGCAGGAAAGAATTGTTGCTATACTAAGGTCGATAGATGAAAAAATTAAAGAGAATAATGCGATAAACAATAATTTAGCGGCTTAAAGGTCGATGTCGGAGACATCCAATTCGCCAGACATAAGTTTGGGTAGTAATGTATCCCTAAGTGCTGTCAAATTATCTGTTTCAATTTGATTAGCCTTAATCTTCGCAAACATTGGTGCAGCAAAACCGTGGAATTCTTCCAATTCGTCATTGGTAGGCACAACAAAAGGCATACCTTTGATAATTTTTGAATTGACGGCTGTTGCTATTGAAGATGTACTTCCCATAGTTTGATAGTTAAAACATTTCAAATAGCAATAGAGATATTCATTTATTTCTTTTTTGTCGGTTTTGAAATGTGCAATGGCTTCATTAGTGGTCATCTCACCATTTGTAATTGCAATTCTGCCAACAGTAAGCTTAAAGCTAAGTAAGACTGTGTTATCGGGTACTACTTTAACATTATGGCGTTCAACAGCTTGTTTCGTAAGTTGTTCAGAACTGCTACTGATATAAAGACCGCAAGTCCCCATATCTGATATGGATACCCAAGTAACATCTTGGGAATTGGTGCTAAACCATTGTGGTTCTTTTCTCGGCGGTGTTTTGCCGATGGAAATATCAAAGTATTCGTCAGCACGGCAAGTTGCTCGCTGATTATTGGCTGTATTGACAAATTTATTGCGATATAAAGTTAGCACTTGCTCAAGTAAATTATTGTTTATCTCATTATTCAGCTTGATTTTCTCATCAAGCAACTCTAATATGCTCGAAATCTTCTTTTGAATAGCAAGTTCAGGAATTTCAACCTCTATATTATTTAGTATATTCTGTGTCAGCAATGGCTGAGAAGTACCTATCCTTCTTTCGTTCAAATGTAAGAATGAGAGAAGATAATACAAATATCCCAAATCAATATTCTCCTTGCACATAGCTTTAATTGCATTATCAGAAACCCAACATTCTTCTCTTACTAAAAAAACACTTCCACAATATACTCCGACACGTCCTATAACAACACCGCTTTGCATATTAGCTGTATTCGTATAATCTAATATTCCATTTCCACCATAAACAGGAATAGTTCCCTTTGAAGTGGGTCTTTTTTTTCCATTTTTGAATTCTACATATTTTGATAGCAATTCCATCATTCTTCCTCCACATTAATTATGAAGTAAGGACTCATACTACTCTTAGAAACTTCTGAAAGCGGTCTTTGAGACGATGCAACAACGCAATTACCTAAAACATTTTTAGGCGCTTCTTCAATTTTGACAACTCTAAACCAAGTTTTGAAAATGCCTGCATTATCACGATAATACTCTGGGATTTCGCTCTTACTTGGTATATCGTACTGAATTTTTTTGATATATGCCCAATACCTTCCTGTTTTTCCACTGTGTATAAGTAATATCCTCGGATTTTCGTTCTCCATAATTAGGTTTGCTACTTTTGAAGATACCGCCGCTCCTAATTTTCCGTACCAAACAAACCCCTGTTTATCTATCATATTTTGATGGGCTTGAATCGTTCCTTCAGAAGGAGCAAATGCATCAGAAAATCTTAGTGCGACCGTTGTTTCTTTACACTTCATACCCAATCGCCCCCAGTTTCTTGCGGATTTCGTCCTCCAGTTCGTGAGACTTAGCAAACATCTCCGAAAGCTCAGAAGTAAGGCGAGTCATCTTTTCTTCAAACGGTTCGCCGTCGTCCTCGACTTCTTCAATACCCACATATCTGCCCGGTGTCAGAATGAAGTCCTGCTTTTCAATTTCCTGAAGGTCGCAGGCAGCACAGAAGCCTTTGACATCTTCAAGCGTACCTTCTTGGAATGCCGTAAATGTATCTGCAAGCTTTTGAATATCCTCATCGGTAAAATCTCTATGCTTACGGTCAACCATATAACCCATCTTGCGGGCGTCGATAAACAGAGTTCTACCTTTTTGCTTTTTGTTCTTGGTAATAAACCAAAGCGTAACAGGAATGGTAACGCTGTAAAAGAGCTGAGTCGGCAGAGCGACGATACCTTCCACAAGGTCAGCCTGAATAATGTTCTTTCTAATTTCTCCCTCGCCGCTGGACTGAGAGGACAACGCACCGTTAGCAAGTACAAGACCGATTTTCCCATTCGGTGCAAGGTGGTGTATCATATGCTGAATCCACGCATAGTTGGCATTGCCGGCAGGCGGTGTTCCGTATTTCCAACGAACATCTTCTTTGAGCTTTTCCTGTCCCCAGTTGGAAAGATTGAAAGGCGGATTTGCCATAATGAAATCTGCTTTCAGTGTTTTATGTAAGTCATTGAAGAATGTATCTGCCTGATATGCACCGAAGTCTGCGTCAATGCCACGAATAGCCATATTCATTTTAGCCATTTTCCAAGTATCGGCATTGGACTCCTGACCGTAAACAGCGATTTCTCCACGCTTGCCGCTGTGTGCCTGAATGAACTTCGCACTCTGTACGAACATACCGCCCGAACCACAGCAAGGGTCATACACACGGCAGTTCTTAAACGGCTTTAAGATAGCAACGATTGTTTTTACAATACTTGCCGGGGTATAGAACTCACCGCCCTTAACCCCTTCGTATGCGGCGAACTGCTGAATACAATACTCGTAAGTTCTTCCGAGGAGGTCTTTGCTTTCCTCTGTATCGCCCATATCCATATTGGTGAACAGGTCAACAACATCTCCTAAAACACGCTTGTCCAAATCAGGGCTTGCGTAATTTTTAGGAAGTACATTTTTAAGGGTGGTATTTTCTTTTTCAATAGCTCTCATTGCGTCATCAATGACAGTTCCGATTTCAGGAGTATGGGCAGCAGACGCAATCTTGCTCCAACGAGCATCCTCCGGTACGAAGAAGATATTGTCCTCTGCGTATGCGTCCTTATCATCTTCAAAACCGTCGCCCTCATCAACAAGCTGCTGATAGCGTTTTTCAAAAGCACTTGAAATGTAACGCAGGAAAATAAGACCTACGATAACCTTTCTATATTCTGCTGCGGGGATATGTCCCCAAAGGACACACGCTGCGTCCCAAATCTGTTTTTCAAAGCCGATATTAGCGTTATTTTCGGTAGCCATAAAAGAAATCCTTTCTTCATTTATTATAACGAAAACTTTTCGTCAGTTATCCATTATCATTTTATCAATGATGGTGTCCCATAAAACGGACTTGTTACTTATCTTCAGGTAAAACCTCCATAATATCATCAACAGTACAGTTCAAAGCTCTGCATATTTTAGCAAGAGTATCTGTCGTAACGGCTTCATCATTGCCCAACTTACGCATTGTATATTTTGTTAGCTCCGCATTTTCCTGCAAATCTTTCTTTTTCATATCTCGGTCGAGTAAAATATGCCACAGTTTTTTATATGTAACTGCCATTCCTGTCCTTCCTTTCCGTATGTTTCAACAAGAATACACTAAGTCATTAAATAGTATATCACAAATCGGCTCAATTATCAATACAATTACTGCTATTTCGCACTTTTTATCTTTTTTTCACTCCTGATACCAACTAATAGTTATATTAAAAAAGAGGTGCGATTGCACCTCAACTGCATAGCTTATTATTTTGTACCATCAGAGCTATGGAAGCTATGACCTTTTCAACCGGTGGCTCTTTCCCGTCCGGAGCAATCTGTTTCCAAAATGCCTGTGCTGATGGTTCTTTGCTTTGCATAGCTGCCTTGATAGCAATTCTCATTTCATTTTTTACTTCCTGCTCTGTTGTTCCGTTTGCTTTTGCAACTTCCTTGATGATGTTCTTCAATATACTTCCTCCTATGTCTTATAGTAATTGTCTATCACTAACAGTTATAGTTATATCACATCTTCATTGTCGAAGTCCTGCAATATTTGTCGAGGGGAGAAATAAATTCACAGTAAAAAAAGAAAGCTCGCTTTTTACGGCGAACTTTCGTGATTTATGGTGTAATCTGCTTTGAATGTTTTAAGAGGGTATCAATAACCTCATATATCTTGCTTCTATCTTCAGGAGCAAGCTTGGCAAGTTTTTCATTCAGAATGGAGTTCTTGACGGTATAACCCGTATCCAAAACATCAGCAAGAATCATATCCGACGATACTTCCAATGCGTTTAGTATTTTAATAAAGGTTTCAAGTGACGGAATTTTCTCTCCACGCTCGACCATACCGATATAATTTGTTGTTAAGCCGGCTCTTTCTGCTAAATCTTCTTGACGATACTTTTTCATAAGGCGATACTTCCTTATGTTCTTGCCGATTGTATCAAGCTGCATCACATCACCCCCTTTAGTGTATCTCTATAACTAATAGTATAGATTACGCTCACAGCGTTATACACCAACCCAACGGAAGATAAAACAACCATTAGTGATGATTTTTGAAGAATTTTATGATATACTGGGTATGTCAGGAGTGATTTTACAATGGCTTTGGAAACAACAGCTACCTTTATAGGTCATAATGAGTGCTATGGATTATCTGAGGATAAGCTCAAGGAAGCGATAAGAGGACTGATTAAAAATGGTGTTACAGATTTTCTCAGCGGAGGACAAGGCGGCTTTGACCGGCTGTGCGGTCATTGCGTCTATGAACTCAAAAAAGAGTATCCGCATATCAACAATTATCTTGTTATTCCTTATCTGTCTTTCAATGTCTACAACAAAGAGCTTTTCGACTCGATTATATATCCCGATGGGTTTGAGAAATATCATTTCAAATCAGCTATTCCCGCACGAAACAGGTATATGGTGGATAATTCAGGCTATGCTATTTGTTTCGTTACACATTCTTGGGGCGGTGCAGCCAAGACCTTCGAAAGAGCCAAGAGGAAAAAGCTCCGAATAATCAATTTAGGAGAAAAAGAGGATGGGGAAAAACGGGTTAATTTTCAGTAACAGATTTGAACAGCCAGATTTTAACGAGATATTGAAAGCGGTGGAGCAGAACCGCCCAAAGGAAAAACGCAACGGTGCCGGAAGTGGCGATGATTTTTTCAGCTTTATGAGGGAACACAGAAAACTTATTCCAAACGAGAAACGGCTGGCTGATAAAGATAGATTTATAAATACCGTCCGTAAGCTTTCAGAGGAATATGAAATTGACGCAGATATGAAAGAAATCGACGCCGGATATGTTGCAGCCTTGTATATGCACTGTGCTTCATATTCGGGATATATGAAAAAACTCCTGAATGTTATTTTTGTTCTTGCTGACGATTTCTCTGTTACCATAAGCAGAGAAAATAAAAACTACGATTATGTGCTTATCTTTACTTACCATACACATAATGTTTATTTGAAGAACCGAGAAATAACCGATTTTTCATAATGTACTTGATGGCTACTCAAACGAGCAGCCATCTTTTTTAATATGCCGGGATACCGTATCCGTAAATAACCGAACTTCCGACCGGATATGTCTTGGTTCTGCAACTATCACTTGAGTTGCCCTCAACGGTATAAACTGTTCCGTTCTCACATTTCTGAACGATTCCGGTGTGGTCTGTTACTCCGTCGCCCTCCCAGTCAAAGAAGATGATTGTACCGGGTGCAGGCTCATAGTTTCTGTCTGCCCATTGTCCTCGGTCTTTGAACCATTGTGCGCCGTTTACACAACCGGCATACTTTGGAATGATACCGGAGTCAATATATCCACACTCATTGGCACACCAAGAAACAAAGCAGGCACACCATTCTACACGGGAGTCAAAGCCATACCAAGACCAATAGGGCTGTCCGCCCACATTACCTACCTGAGACAGAGCGACCGTTACAATCTGACCGTCGCTGTATCCGATACCGTAAAGCACTTGTGACCATAGCTGATTGTTTTCGTCCTTCAACAGCTCTGCAAGGTAGTCTTTTTGCTCTTGATTAAAACCGTACATTGAAGCCATTTCATCTACGGTTTTGTGAGAAACCGTGATATACAAAAAGGTCTCCGTAACGGTGGTTTCGGTCTCGACGATATTTCCGTGTCCGTCGTCGCTTTCCTCGATTTCTGTGTGGGTTTTCGACTCCGTTCGTGAGGAAATCTCATTCATTTCCCAAAAAATATCCGATAGAAGCTGTTTCTTGGTTTCATCAACCGTAGCAACTTCCATCGGATTATCCGGGTCGGTATTTACTTTAACGGAATAGACCGCAAGAACATCTTTCCATACAGCACGGCTTCCGCTCATTTCAAGCACATCATAACTTACGGAGTTCTTTTCCTGCTCCAGTCGGTCGTCGTATTCCTGATTGATTTCCTGAACAACTGTCTGCATTGACATTCCCGTGCCGGAGTCCTCTCCGGAAAAGAAGATACCGAACACCGAACCGGCAATCAGACCGACAAGGCAAAGCACGATAATTACGACAACCGCAACCCAACCTCCGGCGGCAATGGCTGCAATCAGACCTTTTACCGCCGCTATAATTGCCTTGACTGCGGCAACCGTCGCTTTGGCGGCTGCTTTAATGGTTGTGGCTGTGGCTTTCGCCGCCTGCTTTGCCGCCTGTGCCGCTTTCTGCGAAGCCTTGACGGTAGCCTGTGCGGTTTTCTGCGCCGCTTTTGCCGTTTGCTGGCTTGTCTTAATCGCTGTTTTTGCAGTCTGTTCAGCCGTTTTTACAGATTTCTGTGCGGTCTTTGCAGCTTCCTTGCCGGCAAACTTAATCGTTTTCTGCCCGGAGGAAGTTGCCGACTGCTTAATTGTTTTCTCTGTCTTTTCAACGGTCTTAATCGCAGAGCTTGTGTTCTGAGAAGTCTGTTTTCGCAAAGACTGCTCGGCTCTCTGCTGTTTGAAACGCTGTACGCCGTCCTTTGCAGACCGGAGATTCTCTTTTGTCGTTTCAAGACCTTTACGTCCGGCTTTATCAAACACATAAGCCCCGTCGTGAACTACCTCATCAATACCGCTTTCCATTTTATCGGAAGCGTATTCCTCCGCAGAGTTCGTATTGGCATTGACGGAATGCTCCGCCTTATCCTTTGCGGCAATATATGACTGCTTCATTCTCTGTGTGGCGATTGCCGCTTTATCAAGGGTTTTTATCGTACCCTTATTGCTGTCCTTTGTTTTAATGTCAGCCATACAATCCCTCCTTCCTATGCAGGCTGAATGACTCGCTTGAACTTGGTATCGCTTTCTTCAATGAATTTGTTTATCAGCCTGCTTTCGGCTTTGGTTTCCGGGTACGCCGTAATCGTAATAGTTTTGGTATTCCAGTTCAGGGTGTAGCTGTCTGTGGCAACATTAGTTATGTGGTGCTGTGCCAAGAAATCTCTCAACCGTTTCATTTCGTCAAGGTCATCGGACATAATCACATTGACATAGGTTCTGTCTTTTGACAGCTTCTCATTGACAAAACAGGCAAGAGAGCAGCCGACACCGCCGGCAATAGCAACCACAAGCATTGCAAGCTCACTTTCCGCAGACACAACTCGCTTCGTTATCCAAAAATAAATGAAGTCTGATAGAATAACCGCAAATCCGGCAAGTATCCAACGACTTCTCTGTACCATTATTGTTTTTGTTGTACTCAGTGCATTGTCCACCACCTTTGCAGCGAACAACACAGCCAAGTATATAATGCTACTCATACACGATTGACACCTCCTGTCCCGAACTACTCTGTGATTAACTTTGCCACTACAACAAGTCTGCCGTTGGTGCGAGAGTATTCACAGGTTGAAATGGTTAAGAGCTTGTCGCCGTATTCTGCGGTAACACCCGTGTCATAAAGAGATAATTTCTTGCACTTATCAACATAAGCAGAGAAATCCTCCGGTGTTTCCGCATTGACAAAGTGGTAGTATTTGAAACTGTCGGAACTGTCCGTATAGACTACGGTTTTGAACACGGCAAGCACTTCATAGGTCTGTCGGTCTGTCAGCGTATCAAAGGAGATTGTTTTGTGGTTCTCCCAAAAGCTCTTGTCCTTGAATTTCATCAATCCGGCAAACATAGAGCCGTCGTTCATATGATGACCGTAGATAATGATGTTGTCGCTTGGCAATTCCATATCGCAGTTTTCCTGAACATATGGGCAGCCATAATCGGAGTATGACTTATCAAAGCCGTGCTTCAGATAAAAATCTGGATTATTCTTTGACTGCATTACGGGATAATTGATTTTTGTGTCCTCGACCCTTATCCAACCGACCATATCATTGTTTTGGAGATATAGCTCCTGATATTCAGGGATAAAGGTTTTGTCGTCGGCATAATTAATAGGTTCTTGCGTTTCATCAGGCTGTGTCTCTACAACCTCAATCAGATTGTCGTAAAGTTCTGCCTGCTTTACAGAGTCGTAATAATGCTTGATGATGAAGCCCGTGCTTACAGCAAAAACAATGCTCAAAGCACAGATAATCGCAATATATATCTTATTTTTCATTGGCGTATCCTTTCTCATTGAAGTTGGGCAAGGGTTAAGCACCCTCGCCCGGTTTGGTTGTCATCAGCTTATACAGCTTCGTATTTTTCGGGAATTTATTTGCAAACGGTACAAGCGAACTGCCGACCTTAATCAGTCCGTGTCCTGCGTCAACATTCGTGATATACGAAAGCTGGAGGTCGGAGATATTAAGGAGCTTTGCAAGCTCAATTCTGTCGGTAGAAGCCTGATTGAGCATAATCAAAAACTCGGAGTTTGCAAGCATAGTTCTTGCGGTATGGCTCTGCAAAAGGTCATCCACATTCTGCGTAATACCAGTCGCATAAGCACCGTACTTTCTTACACGCTTCCAAAGAGTAAAGAGGAAGTTTGCGGAATATTCGTGCTGGAAAAGAAGATAGATTTCATCAATGAAGATGAAAGTCTGCTTACCTTTCGCACGGTTCTGTGTGATACGGTTCAGAATAGAGTCGAGGACTACAAGCATACCGATAGGCATAAGCTGCTTGCCGAGGTCAAGAATGTCATAGCAGACAAGGCGGTTATCCGTATCCACATTTGTCGGCTTTGCAAAGGTATTGAGAGAACCGTTGGTAAACAACTCAATGGCAAGGGCAATTTCCCTTGCTTCCGGTTCGTCCTGTTTAAGAAGCTCTGCACGGAAGTCCTGCAAGGTCGGCACAGTACCGGTATAATTTCTCTGCTGATAGTCACGGTAAACGCTCGCTGTACAACGGTCGATAATGGATTTCTGTTTTGCTCCGAGGTTTGTACCGCCGATAAGCTGTTCGCAGAGGGACATAATGAACTCGGATTTGAGAATTACCGGGTTTGCACCGTCGCCGTATTCCTTATTCATATCCATTGCATTGATATGGCTCGGAGAAGTAGCGGAAATATTGATGATTTCGCCGCCCAGTGCTTTTACAAGCTGAGAATATTCTCGCTCAGGGTCGATGATAATAACATCTGCGTCGGAGGAAAGAATGATATTTTCAATCTCTCCCTTTGCTGCAAAGGATTTACCGCCACCGGAAACACCGAGGATAAAAGAATTACCGTTCAGGAGTTGTCTACGGTCGGCGATAATCATATTTTTACTGATTACATTCTGACCGTAGTAAATACCGTTTTCGTGGTAAATATCCTGAACCTTGAAAGGTATAAAGACTGCAAGGCTTTCGGTCGTAAGTGTTCTGAATGCGTCAATCTTGCGTGTACCAAACGGCATTGCAGTATTCAGTCCGTCCGGCTGTTGATATTTCAAAACGGCAAACTGACACAAGTGCTTTCTTGCTGTGGTAAGCAGAGCTTCGGTGTCGTTATCGAGTTGTTCTTTAGAGTCCGCAGTATGAACCATAGTGAGTACAGCGAACATCATTCGCTGATCACGAGTGGTAAGGTCATCAAGGAACTCCTTCATTTCTTTCTTCTGCTGCTCCATATCATACGGAACTGTGGCAGAAAAGTTGTTATTCATATTCTGCTTTCTCTGCCAGTTTGTAATGTTTGTTTCCACACCGAGAAGTCTGCTTTCCGCTTCTCTTACCGCTTCATCTGTCGGCACAGGCACAATATCAATGGACATCATAAGGTTACGGTTCAAGTCGGTAAGGTCTGTTACCATAGTGTCCTTAATATACGAAGCGTACTCACGAAGAAAAAGAACTCGTCCGTAACGGTCGCCCATCTTGAAATAGTCATTTTCAAACTCCATTGTGTCGGGGCAAACATAGTCCTTGAAATCGTGTCCTTTCTTTCGGGTTTCCTTAATATCAAAGTGATATGCGGTTTCTTCTCCCACACGGAAGAAGTCGTGAACGATACGAAGTCGTTCATCTGTTTCAAGTTCTACGCATTTGCTTCCGAGCCTTGAAAAATGAGCAATCAAATCCGCACCCACACGGGCAAAATATGTTCTTGCGTCCTCAACGCTCTTTTTGTTGATAGAGATAGTAACATACTTATCCTGAACGATGGCGTTTGCACCGGTTGCCTTGTCGAGAAGCATTTTGTTATATTCTTCTCTGTAAACATCAAGGTCATCTCCGGTTTCGGGAATAAGGATTGTTTTTTCAAAATCCAAACGGTTAAGCCGTCTGTTGTTGATTGTCAGTTTTGTAGTTGCACCGCTATCAAGAGAGTTAAGAAGTTCCGAATACTCAAGGAACATCGCTTCCTTATCTTCACGACTTGCAACGGCATAGTTAATATCCGTGAACTTAAAAGACTTTGAATATTTGTCCTTTCCAACACGGAAAATGCCATCATCATAAATAGCGGTAATAGGGATACAGTCCTGTACGCCCTTTGGAACTACAAACTTTTCTTTATCCTGCTTTAGCAGGTTTGTAAGGGTTTTAATCATTGTTCTTGTATGCCTCCTTTTGTTTTTGTTCGATTGTCGGTTTCATAAGTTCGTAGTAAGTATTCGTTGAGTGAAACACCAACTTCTTTGGCATAAGAAATTCGGACTTAACCCAAGCCCATATAAACTTCTCAGCAGTCATTCCGTTGTATTTCACAAAGCCGAGAGCCGCAAAAGGTGCTGCTCCCAAAATACAAACCCACGATACCGTTTCTGTTCCGAAATGCGGTTTAAGCAAAAAATACAATCCTACTGCCACACCGCAAGCAAGAACAGAAAAAATGAACTGCCTGAGCGACAGTCCAAAGAACATTGATTCTGTGTAATTTCGTATTTCTCTGTTAATCTTAACTTCCATTAAACTTTCCTTTCTCTGCGATTATCGTCAGTATAGATACAGGTATCTGCAAGACAAACTCGTTCGCCTTTTCTTTTACCGCCGTTATATACACAGTTTTTGCATTTGCGGTCAGACGGAATATACTTCTGCCGACCTGTTCTGTTTTTGTTTTTCATTCAGTCAAAACCTCCGATTACAAGCCCATCATTTCACGGATAATGCGGTCGCTCATTTTAACCGCACCGACAAGTACAAGCATATTAAATACAAGTTCTCCGATATATGCCCACACCTGAGTAACGGCTGCTGCGTTTGTGTCAACCACCGGCGGTGTAGAAGCAAATAAAGAGAAGATGATACAAGCAAGTACAATTACCGCACCTTCAAGCAGTACGGCACAATAGCTTTTAATGAAGCTCTTACCAACATTCTGCGACGGTTCTCCGGCAAAGGTTGAAAGCGGTATAGGAGCGAGAGCCGTGTACATATACAGTTTGAAAAATCGTCCGTACACCGTCATTATCATAATGAAAGAGAGAACTGTGATAAACAGTCCGCCGATAAGTGTTACAGCCCATAGCGGGATACTCTCAAAAAATCCGCACTCCTCGATAGTTGTTATCATTTCGGAAGGCAGGGTTGTTTGATTTGGTGTGCCAAATCCGGCAGATGTCATAATGGTTGAAATCGTACCTTGCACGATGTTAAATAAAGCGAGCATTAGCTCCAAGCCGTAAGTTATAACACCTTTGGCAATGGCAAATCTGATGAACAGTTTTAATGCGTGTTCAGGTTTCTTAACATCGGTAAAACTTCCGCAGGTGCGTACCACACCGACGACAAAGAAAAGCACAAGCAAAGCAAGTCCGATTGCCTGAACTGCACCGTTGATGTTGACCATTACAGACCATATGCTTCCGCCTTTGAACTGCTGTGGAGAAGTAGTAAGCAACTGCCATATTTCTGCAAGTTTACTATTCCAAGTGTCAAGGGCATTTTGGAGATTCTGAACTACCCAGTTATCACTCATCTGTTTGCACCTCCTTATAGATTAGGGGCATACCTGAAACGCCAGGTATGCCCCATAAGATAACTGTGTTCAATTAGCCGGTAATCAGAGTAAGGATTTCTTTTGCAAAGGTAATGATAATACCGCCTGCAAGGGTCAGGAAACCGTTAGCTCTCTGAGACGGGTCGTGAGACTTCAAAGAGAGACCGACCTGAACAATACCGAAGCCAAGCAGGATTAGACCGATAGCACGGATAAGTCCGAAGATGAAATCGGACAAGTTGTTGACTACTGCAATAGGGTCATTTGCCGCAAATGCAGTAATGCCCATACTGCACACGGCAGTAATGGCTACCACCGCAGCACAGTAAGTATGAAAGCCTCTTTTAACCTTTCCGGTCATAGGCAACTTCTGAGTGGTTTTATTTTCGTTATTCTTCTTAAAAATAGTCATTGTAATTTCCTCCGTTAAAATAAGTTTTTATTTACTTCAAAATCCTCATCGGACAGAAGCTCGTAATTGGTTTCTCCGTAGTTTTCTTCCGGCAATTCCTCCGGGTCAATAGAAAGAACAGATATTGATGAATGCTTGACGGTAACTTCTCCGTGTTTGTAAGCCGAAGCCTTACCGTCGGTTGTAAGCACCACATTCGGGTGCTTTAAGATGTCATACTTGAAGTCCATTACCGGGCGTTCTCCACGAATAAACAAAATAGCATATTGGTTATCGAGCATACGCACCTCATCGGGAGTAAGCAGTTCTCGACCGCTAATCTGATAGTTAGTGGAGTAGTTTCCGCTTCGACCTGAACTCTTACCGTATGTGTTGGTATCAATTGTTTCCTTGCCGAGCAGTTCCGACACATATTTGTGTGTGCTTTGCTCGTTACCGCCGAGATACAGAAACTCGTCGCAGTTGCCTACAATGCTTTCCCATTGCTTTTCGAACAAGGCTTTTAGCTGTGCCAAGTTCTGCAAGATGATACTTACAGAAACTCCACGGGAACGCATAACCGACAATATCTTGTCGAAATCATCAGGCAGGCTCACATTGGCAAACTCGTCCATAAGAAAATGAACAGGAACGGGAAGCGAGCCGCCGTGAATGTGGTCGGCAGCGTAAAACAACTGCTGAAACAGTTGCGTATAAAGAATAGATACCAAGAAGTTAAAGCTGGAGTCGTTATCCGGTATTAACGCAAACAGGGCGACCTTTTTCTCTCCCAATGAGGGAAGGTCAAGTTCGTCTGTTGTAGTTAAAGAAGCAAGGCTTTCAAGGTTGAACTTTTCCAGTCTCGCCGCAAGAGTTATCTGTATGGACTTTAATGTTTTCGCCGCACCCGAATGATAAGAACGGTAATATTTAAGAGCAATATGGTCAGGATTTTTCATTTCAAGCTCGGCAAACAATTCGTCAAGGGGAGAAGGTCTTGTATCTTCCTCGTCCTCGATTGAACCGGCTCTGAGCATTTCCATAACCATTGCAAAGTTCTGTTCTTCTTCCGGTGCCTCGTAGTGTAGATAAAACACCAATGCCAAAAGCAACATTGAAGCCGAAGTATCCCAAAACGGGTCTTGGGACTGACTGCCCTTTGGAGTGGTACTCTTGAAAAGGTTCGTCACGAGCTTTTGCGCATCATTGTCATTTTGCAAATAGACGAATGGGTTGTAGCAATGGCTTTTCTCCATTGAAATCAAATCGAGTACACGGACTTCATAGCCTTTGCTTTCAAGCAGTTTTCCTGTGTCCCTCAGAATTTCGCCTTTCGGGTCAAGAATAACAAACGATGTGTTACATTGCATAAGGTTCGGTTTACAGTAAAATCTTGTCTTACCTGCACCTGAACCACCGCATACAAGTGTGTTTAGATTTCTTCGATGTTTCTTTGCATTAAGCCCGATACAAACATTTTGCGTCATCAGCTTGTTTGCGGAATCCGGCGACTGTCTGTATTTCTTATTTACGGCTCTTGCGTTGCCCCATTTAGCAGAGCCGTGTTCTTCACGCCTTCGGTAATTTCTCTGTGTTGAGAAGTAAATTCCAAGACCGAGTCCGTAGCATAGAAGCAAAACGAGGACAGTTTTTAGGCTGTCCTCGCAAACTTCAATATGGAACGGTTCGTTAAAAGCCGATAAAAGGCTCGGCAGAATTTCCGGCAATCCTCCCTTTACAGAGGGTGCAATCAAAAGTGCCAGCCATACGACCGGGATAATACCGATGACTGAAAGAATAACAGCAGTCTGCCTTTCGTTATCTCGATTCACAAGAGCGTTCCTTTTCGATAACTTTGAACTTTTTCTTTGGGGCAGTTCCGACCTTAATGATAAGGTCGTCAACAGCGTCGGTGGATTTACCCTCGTTCATCAAGTCCGTTTTTTCATCATTGAGAGAACGGATAATAATGCCGTGTTCGTAATCGTCCAACGCTATATGATACATTTCTTCTTTCGCCATAATCTAACCTCTTATCTTTCATAATCTTTTGAGCGAGCCTGCTTTTTCTTGTAAAGCTCATCGGAAACACGGGAATGAATATCCGCCATCGCATTTCTCGTTTTGGAAAGTTCATAGCGAATATCCTTTGGCTCTTTGTTAGCGAGCTTATCCGGAATACGGTTGATGGCAAAATTCTGCGTATCAATACCGTACTTTTTGCAAAGCATATATCCGATACATACCGCCTGAAAGCCCATATCGGAACGGCTGTAACTGTCGCTGTTGATAGAAAGCTGTGCGTGGCCAAGTTCCTGTGCTACGCACTGTGCAACCGCTACGCTGTCGCCTACATCACGCTTAACATACAAGGTCTGTTCCTCGTTGTTATAGAACGCCGCCATATTCGGGTACGGCAGGTCGTCTGCCGCCTCCACATTGACCGGAGAAGAATCAAGCATTGTGGTAATGAGTGCTTTCGGGTCACGGTTGACTGTCGGCGCAGGCGGTCGTTTGCCATTGGTCTGAGATACATCAAAGACCTTTTTTACATTGTAGGAAATTCCGGTTGTACCGTCACGCTTTGCATATTCAACAGGTTCAAGAATGGAAATGCTCTTAGCACCTTTCGTGATTTTGATGTTGTCTTTGCTCCAATCGTCAAAGTTTTTAAGCTGACTCGCTTCTGGGAGTTGCTTAAAAATGAGGAGAGCGTTGACCGCAGAGTATCTGTCAAGACGGCTCTGTGTATCAAGAAACGCTTTGAAATTTTCCGGGTCGGAAACAATCGCTTTTGCGGCGTCGTCAGCCATCTGATATACTGCTTCCTTTTCCGCTTTCATTTTCTCGGCATATTCCTCTTTGGAAAGTCTCGGTCGCTGACCGCCTGCCTTTGCAGGAGTAAAATTGTTTGTCATTGTAATTACCTCTCTTTCGATTTCTTAGGTTTATTTTTCGGCTGTTTGTGTACCGTCTGCTTTGGCGCAGAGTCACTCTTTGCCTTATCGACTTCCGGCTCTTTGCGTTCTGCTTCTTTCTGTTGCTTGGACTGAGCCTTGTATCGGTCGAGCTTTTCTTTGACCGATGGCTTTTTCTGTCCGTCGCTTACAGCACCCTTGTCAGTTTGCATATCTGCCGGCTCTGAGTTTTGCCTTGACGGAGGGTTTTTGTCCGTCTTGGCGACTGTGGGGTTTGATTGCGAGTACCCGTCTTTCTGAATTGGCTTTCGGGTTGCTTCCTCGGTAATGATTTCGTTTTTGGATTTAGTCGGCTTATCTTTTTCCAAAGCTTCTCGTTTTTCAACCGCCTTCTGCGACTCCGTAACAATAGCAGCCTTATCAACCTTACCGAGTTCAAATCTCTCAACGATACGCTGAATTTTGGAAGCGTCCTCTGCACGAGCAATAATATCAATCGGTACACTATCGCCCTTTGTGTTTTTATCCCTTAACACGCAGTAAAGAACGCCGTAGCGTTTTGCCTGTTCGGTAAATTTCTTCAAGTCCTTATTAGGAATAGAAAACACTTTCAACTCTTTGCCCGATTTAATCATATTGGTAAGACGGGCTTTACCTCTTGTCTTGTTCGCCTGCGTTGCTTCCTGCTTTAACACGGAAGCGAGAAGAATAGCAATATTCTTTGCAGCCGAACCGGTTAGTTTGGCAGCAACTTCAAAGCCTTCAAGAGATAATCTTACGACCTGTTCTGCTGCGTCACCTGAATTTGTCATTTCGGTTTTGCTCCTTTCTTTCTTGTTTTTCTTCGTAGGCTCTTACCGTTTCAAGATTGGCTTCAATGACCTTTGACCTCTCGGCAATGTCATCACAAAGACCAACCTCTTTACGGAGAGTCCACAATTTGCCGGTGATTGTCGAAATCTGTTCTTTGACCTTTGACAGCTCATCGTCACTCAAATTTCTTCTTAACTGTTTTCGCAGGTGCGTTCTGTCGTCAGTCAAGGTTTCGATTTGCAACAACACCGACTCTTTATATGAGAAAAGCTGTTCGTCCGTAGAAATATTTTCTCGTCCGAGCAGCCTTGTCTCCTGTGTGATTTTATCCAGCTTCAACAAATCTTCTTTGAGAAGATAGTGAAGCCTTGTGGTATTCTGTTTTTTGTACTTTGGCAGATAACCGAGCTTATAGCAGTAATGCAGATACAGTCCATACATACCTCCGACCTTTTTGATTTTGTTTTCTCTTGTGGGTAAGCGGTACTGTCTGATGATTATCGTCTGCTTTGCAAACGGCATTAAGCGCACGCCTTGATTTTCAATGAGCCTACGCTTGATTGCTTCTTCAGTGTAATCTTCGCCGAGATTTTTAAGCCTTATCGGTTTTTTGTATCCTTTCGGCACAATCGTCCAATACTTACGGCATTCACTCAAACAATGCTCATAACCCATTTGGGTCAGCGCATAGTCAAGACTTTTAAGGTTCGTGCTGTGAGCAATCGCTTCGTCTATGGCTTGACGAGTCATAGAATATCGTGTAGGCATTCCGGCTTGTTCCTGTTTGTAGTAGTAGGATGACTGTTTACTGCGATTTGGATTTGGATTGTAATAAAGTCCGAACTTCTCGCAAATTTTATCTGCAACCAAGCGAAACTTGAACCACGCTTTTTCATCGCCCCATAATCGCTTGCCATCCACGAAAGAAACAGAGTTAATTACATAGTGGCAATGCAAATGTTTTGTGTTCAAATGCGTAGTTACTACCGCTTGAAACCTGTTGCCCCAAACCTCGTTTACAAACTCCATTCCGATTTTCTGTGCAAGCTCCGGCGAAATATCTTGTTCCTTAAAGCTCAGGTATCCGTGGTAGGCTTGTATGCCTTCCTCTTTACCGTATGCCTGTTTAACCGATACAAATTGGTCACGGGCAGTAAGCGGATTGCAGTTGATACCTTCGACGAAAAATTCACGCTCGGTTTTTTCTTCGTCCTTTGCGTAAGCCAACACATCACGGAGAGCCTGATACTGTTCTTCGGTGTAATTATCAGCCGCCGTCTTTGCGGGATTTGCTGCGTAGTCGATAACCTGACCGAGTCTTGAAGTGACTGCCCACAACTTACTTACTGCCATTTCATATCGCTCTCATTGGGCCTGAGAAAAACTCGTTCAACATCTGCCTGAAACTTATGCCAGCGCTCCGCTTCTTTTTTAAGCTGCGTTGCGTCGGCAAAACCGAGCGTATTTGCTTTTGAGGCAAGCTGATTGATGTTATTGCCGATGGAAGAAAGCTCACGCATAACATCGTAAAATCTTTCATCAGGTTTTTCTCTCGGCTCGTAGCCTTTGAGAACCAGACGGATAAGTCCGCCTTCGGAAAGACACGCCCGCTTTGCTTTCTTCTGCAAATCCTGTGCTTCTGCCTTTGTCATCAGAATGTGTTTCTCAATGTTTCTCTTGCTCATTTCTATCGTCGTCCTTTCTTGAAATATAGTGCCTGTCTCGGTTTATCTGAAACAGGCACATCATTGTTACTCCGAAAAAGCCGCCGAGTATAAATCCGGCGGCTGCCAATACTATCTCACGCAAATTCTTTTGCTCCTTTCTCTGTTGGGGTATTAGGGGCAACCCCTAACGAGTGTACCGTTTTGGACATTCCTGTCCATAAATGGTCTGCTCGCTAAGATTATGCAGACACTCAGGGTTGCCCCGTAGATTGACATTTATCTCTCCATATCCTTTGAGACCGGCTTGTACGGCTTTGCTTCAATGCCGTCTATTGTTTGAGAAAACCTTTCGGGATACTTGAACTTTTCCTCGTACTTTCGAGCCAGTTCTTTCGGTATACTGAGGAATTTTTCCGACTCAATCGGTGCATAACAGATAAAGAACTTGCCCGCAATAATATCGACCATTTCTTTGTTATCTACATAAACCGCTCGATTAAGTGGAAGCCCTCTCATCTTACCTTCCTCGTTGCAGATAATAGCAACTTCATCATCGAATGGCATATATTCTTCAATATCGCCTTCCACAAGAGACTGCATTGCTTCAAGTGTATCCTCGATTTCAATGAGCTTCGGATACCTGCCCGGCTCAACAAGAATGACGGAAATCTTCTGAGGTGCTTCAACCTTTTCAAAGGTATCCTCGTTGATATTCAGGGCAAGTGAGCTTCCATTTTCCCATTTCATATGAATCTGTCCGGCGTCGTCAACGAACTTGACCGTGCCTTTCAAACCGTAGGGCATTTGGTTCTCGCCACGCATTTCCGTAAGAACAATCTGCGTACCCTCCGGGTACATTTCTCGAATTTCGTTTACATTCATCTTTCAAAACTCCTTTCGGTTTTTTCTTTTATACCCAAGCGTTTACAAAGAAAGTCGTTGACATCTTTCCCATAAGCGGGAGGTTCGTCAACGACTTCATATTCCTTTGGAAGGATAGTCTGCAACGCTTTGGTGGCTTTTCTTCCTGCAACATCATTGTCCAAATGAAGGACAATTCGCCTGATGGTTTTGTCTTTTTCAAGAAGTCTGCTGAGAGTAACCGGCACTTTTGAGTCCTCAATTTTCTGCTTTGGGGAATACACTCCCGCAAGGGAAACAAGGTTAAACTGTCGCCAGTCCTTGCCGTCCAGCTTCAGTAAAGTTGCGTAGGAAAGCAGGTCGATGGCACACTCGAACAGATGAACCTCGCCGGTATTCTCGGCAGTCAGGCGGAAAGAATATTGCTTTTTGCTGCCGGTACAGTCGCCCATAATCCTTGATTGGTTGGTCGCTCTGTATGCGGCATATTTGGGTTCTTTGTTTTCGTCATAGCCGATAAAAACAACATTGTGATACGGTAGCGACTCTATAATCAGCTCCTTATCCAAGCATTCGTTTATGATTTCATAGTCGATGCCACGCCCGAAAAGGTACTCAACCACCACATCGGAAGTGTGACTTCTTTCGGGCAGAAGTAAAGGCTGCTGTTCATAACTATTACTATTTTCGTAGGTCGGATAGCTGACAGAACCATTTCCCATAATTGTCTGAACCGCTTCTACAAAATCCATACCACGCACTTTGATAAGATAATCGAGGGCAGATTTGCCCCCGATACCTCGTGACCACCACATCCATTTTCCGTTGGATATTTTCAAGCTGTCGTGGGTTTTGGTCGTATAGGTGTTGCGTGAAAACTTCACAAGCTCACCCGGTTCAAACTCTCTGAGATAGGTTAATAAATCCATTCGCTTGGCTTCGGTTATGACCTCCGGTGCGATATACGGCATAGTTATCACCGCCGTTCTACATCAGAAAATCGGCAACCGCTTTCTGTATGGGTTCGTCGATACTGAGCTTTGCAATAATACTGAGTATCTTATTTGTCGGACAGCCGAGGTCATTCCAAATCATCCAAGCACCTCTCGCAAGCTCCTCGTTTTCATACAGAGCAACGATTTCTTCCGGCGAAAACTCTGTATCAATACTCTGCTTTATAAGCTCACGGTAGAAACAGAGCTTTGCGTTTCTAAGTGTAAATTCCGTTTCTGTCGCAGGCAGTTTACAGTTTTTAAGTTCGTGGTAGGACTCATCAAGTCTCCTGACCACGACCATCATCATTGCGTCAAAGGGATTTATAATTATTTTTTTGAACGGGCAGTTATCCCGTTCCATTTCGGTTATCTTTTTATCGTTCATAGGTTTTCTCCTTTCGTTTTTCCGGAACTTCGCCCTCATCAGGCTCTCCGCCGACAATCTCGTTTTCTGTTTTATCCATATTGAGAAGAATATTAAGCTCGTCCAGTCGGGCAAGCTTCGTTTTCAATTCTTCCTCTTGGATAAATGGTTTTTGAACTTCTTTCATTGCGGTTTCCAACTGATTTTGTGTGTTCTCAAGGTCGTTTTCCGCAAGAGACAGGCTCTCGGCAAATCGCTCAATTCCGTTATCAAGACGGATAATATTGCCGTTTGCGTCGTCGCCCAGTGTAACAGTTCTGCTTGTCGCACCTTTCAGCCTTACCTCGTAATTTCGCTCTGTGGTATTAAAAAGCAGCTCCGTTTCAAACCCTCGGTACTTGCCAAGAGGAATAGGGTCGGGGCTGTTCATCTGCTTGCAGGTTTCAATGATTGCTTTGCCGGCTTCTGCTTTTTCGGAATAAAAAACACCCTTAACCTCCATACCGACAAAGCGGTCGTCCGTTGGTTTAGGGTGCTGTTTCGCAGTTTCTACATCTTTTTTCAAACCATCAATGCGGTTTTCCAAAGCTGTAATTCTCTGCGGATAATATTTAATTATCTTATCTTCTAAAGCGTATTTCTCCGAGAGGAAATTGGATTTTAACAGCTTCAGCTTTTGAACCTGAATGTCCAAATCCATCTTTTCTTTGATATACGGATTACCGGTGGCAAGCATTTTAATCTCCGCATAGGACAGTGCTGTTTCATCAATATCCTCGGCAGAACGCACGGGAGATTTGCTCGTCATAATCTGACTGGCGAACTTTTGCTTACCCTCCACAAGCTGATAAAGATATGCGTCAAAGGTCTGCTCCGTAACATAGCGGTAAATATCTACATCGGGATTTGAATTTCCCTGACGAATAATACGACCGGAGCGCTGCTCCAAGTCCGACGGTCTCCACGGACAATCCACATCGTGAAGTGCGATAAGTCTGTCCTGAACATTCGTGCCGGCTCCCATCTTTTGCGTAGAACCAAGCAAGACTCGAACCTCGCCTTTGCGGGTCTTTTGGAACAGTTCTTTTTTCTTCACATCGGTGTCCGCTTCGTGGATAAAGCGTACCTCTCTTTCGGGGATACCACGCTCAACGAGCTTTTTTCTGATGTCGTTATACACCGAGAATGTGCCATCATTCTTTGGAGTCGAGAGGTCGCAGAACACAAGCTGTGCCGATTTTTTATCGGTGGTTTCTTCCCATATACGGTAGATGTTATCGACGCAAGCATTGATTTTACTGTCCTCAAAGTCGGGCAGCATATCGTTTAGCATACGCTGGTCAAGGGCAAGTTTTCTGCCGTCATTTGTGATTTTGAGCATATTATCAACACTCGAATCAACACCTCCGCCACGGACTTTCTCGGCTCGTTCCGCAAGAGAAGCGACCATTTCTTTCTGCATTTCCGACGGCTTGACTGCAACATTATGGAAGTGTGCTTCCGGTACGGGAAGGTCAAGCATATCCGCCGTCTTTATGTCGGCAACTTCTTTGAACATTGCCATAAGCTCCGGCAGATTATAGAATTTTGCAAAGCGGGTTTTCGCTCTGTATCCTGTACCCTCCGGTGTCAGCTCAACGGCTGTTACCGTTTCGCCAAAGGTACTTGCCCACGAGTCGAAGTGTTGTAAATTATTCTTCACAAGGGTGTTGTACTGCAAGTATCTTTGGATTGTATAGAGTTCAACCATAGAGTTACTGATAGGTGTACCCGTGGCAAAGACTGTTCCTCGTCCGCCGGTAATCTCATCAAGGTATCGACATTTCATAAAGAGGTCGGAGGATTTCTGTGCTTCCGTCTGAGCGATACCACCCACATTACGCATTTTTGTGTAGAGGTAGAGGTTCTTGTAATAATGACTTTCATCAATAAATAGTCGGTCAACACCAAGCTCCTCAAAGGTAACAACATCGTCCTTACGACTTTGGTCGTTGAGTTTTTCGAGCTTCTGCTTTACGGACTTTCTTGATTTTTCAAGCTGTTTGATGGAGAAATTCTCTCCGCGGTTTCGCTTCAAATCTGCAATGCCGTCCGTCAGCTCATTCAACTGTTGCTCCAAAATTGCCCTTTGTCTTTCAATGGACATCGGGATTTTCTCGAACTGCGAATGCCCGATAATAACGGCGTCATAATCTCCCGTGGCAATGCGCCCGCAGAACTTTTTACGGTTTTTTGTCTCAAAATCTCGCTTAGTAGCCACAAGAATATTCGCCGCCGGGTAAAGCTGCAAGAACTCAGCCGCCCATTGCTCGGTCAAGTGATTTGGTACTACGAACAGCGACTTATTGCAAAGCCCCAGTCGTTTGGACTCCATAGCAGCAGCCACCATTTCAAAGGTTTTTCCTGCCCCTACTGCGTGTGCAAGGAGCGTATTACCGCCGTAAAGAATGTGAGCAACCGCATTTTTCTGATGTTCCCTGAGTTCAATTTCAGGGTTCATTCCGTTGAAAATAATGTGGCTTCCATCATACTCACGAGGACGAATACTGTTGAATTTCTCGTTATACATCTTCGTAAGTTTTTCTCGGCGGGCAGGGTCAGACCATATCCAATCCTGAAAGCCTTGCTTTATAAGCTCCTGCTTTGCCTGTGCGATTGCAGTCTCTTTTTTGTTGAGAACGGCTTTCTTTTTGCCCTCATCATCTTCGATATAATCAAAGATACGGACATCTTTCAGGTTCAATGTTTCCTCAAAAATCTTATAGGCATTGATACGGGAAGTACCGTATGTGCTGTATGCTTTCACATTGGAACGGTCATAGCTCTTGCCCTCAATATTCCACTCACCGGTGAACTGAGAGAAATGAACCTTGATATTCCATTGTGCATAGCGTGGGGTATCGAGGAACTCAAACATAAACTGCTGTACGATTTCAGGCGGAAGCCAAGTAGCTCCGAGCCTTACCGCAATCTCACTTGCCGTCAAATCCTTTGGTTGCACCTTTTCAAGTGCCTGCACATTAACGGTGTAATCCTCCGGGTAAAGCGCCGCAGACCTTTTCGCTGTCGCCAGCTTTTCACGGACATTTCCCGAAAGGTATTCGTCTGCCATCAGATACTTCGGCTCATAAGAATTGCCATACTCATAGAGAGGATTTAAGAAGATAACGCCCTTTAAGTCGGCGAACAATTCTTCCTCACTTTTGCCGGAAAGCTCCTGCATATATTCCATATCAATGGCAGCTTTTTCGCCCATTGACACGGCAAGTGCTTCGTCTGCGGTATCAACCTCAGTTACCGGCTTGTGCGGCTTAATCGTTCTCTTAAAGAACATATCCGCCTTGCGTTCCAGTTCGCCATCTTCATTGATTACCTCAAGGGCAGACAATAGAGCATAGGAGCTGTCGTCAGAAAAAGCGGAAGTATTGGCACGGCTGTTAATCAGTCCGTACTTCTTTGTGAAGCTGTCGTAAAGCGTATTCAGCTTCTCTTGTGCCTGTTTGATTTCGCTGTCGGGATAGTCCTCGGTTTGCAATTCAATCAGGTTACGGACACAATCTCTTATCCCAATCATACCCTTAATACGGTTCTCGGCGGTTGCCGATACTTCTACGGGAGACATACGGGAGTTCTCACGGAAATAGATTTTATCGTCCACAACCGTGTACGAAAAGTTCCTTACTTCCGGGTCGGAAGGGATAGAATTTTCTTCTTCCTCCAGCTCGTCTGCAACCTCATATTCGGAGATTTCTCCGTGAATGTTGGAGACCGCTTCACTCAGCAATTCCGAAAGGTCGGCATTTTCAAACGGCTCACAGGTTGCTTCCTGACCGAAACGACCCGATACCATTTTCATTTCGCCCAGTATCATTTCAGGGTGCTGCACAAAATATGAGTTCATCCTTATACCGTTTCCATCAGCGTCAAGATGAACCCAGTCCGGTTCAATATCAATGAGCCTGTCTCGTTTTTGGAGGAACAGAATATCGGATACAACTTCCGTTCCGGCATTACCCTTGAAGGTATCACTCGGAAGTCTGATTGCTCCGAGAAGCTCCGCCCTTTGTGCGATATACTTCCTTACATTGGAGTTTTCCTTATCCATTGTTCCCTTGCTCGTTACAAGAGCCATAACACCGCCGGGGCGTAATTTATCAAGTGATTTTGCAAAAAAGTAATCGTGAATAAGGAAGTTGTGCTTATCGTATCGCTTGTCAGCTACCTTAAAATCTCCAAAAGGCACATTACCGATTACTCCGTCAAAGAAGCTGTCAGGGACATTGACTTCCTCAAAGCCCTGTGCCGCAATGGAGGATTTCTGATAAAGCTGCTGTGCAATTCCGGCTGATATGGTATCAAGCTCAACACCGTACACCTTTGCATTTTCCATTGATTTTGGGAGCATACCGATAAAGTTGCCGATACCGCAGGATGGTTCAAGCAGGTTGCCATCCTGAAATCCCATCTGTTCCAATGCCTTGTAAATGGCGGTTGAAACTTCGGGTGGAGTGTAAAAGGCAGTCAAGGTACTTTCTCTTGCCGCTGCGTATTCATCGGGTGTCAATACAGAGGAAAGCTCTAAATATTCAGTAGACCACGCTGAGTTTCTCTCATCAAATGCTTCGGGAATGCCACCCCATCCAACATATTTAGAAAGAATTATCTGTTCTTCCGGTGTGGCAAAGCGGTTTTCTTCCTGACATTTTTTAAGAAGCTGTATCGCCATAATATTGCGGCGAAAACGCTCTTTTTTGCCTACTTGCTCAACCTCATTGTTTGCAAGGTCGAAGTTATATCGCTCCGCCATTGGAATATTGGGGTGCAAATCAAAGCTCTTAACCTTTGACTTTTTCTTCTGCTCCCAAGCGGGAACAATCGGCTCAGGCTCTTTATCATAACCGTGTCCGATACGATAGCCCTCGTTATACATTTCCTCATAGCTGTCGAAGCCGTTTTGAGAAGCAACAATTTCTCTGTAATCCTCGATAGGAACATTACCGATGTTCGTTGCCACCATATCGGCTCTTTCAGTATTTTCAATAAGTAATGCCATTGTAGCAGGGGTACAGTCTTACCGGCGGAAGAAAAGGCTGTTACAGGTGAAGAAAAAGCCGAAAATGACACCGAAAACGCACAGGATAAAAGCCCTGATACCGGCTATGAAGATGCGTTCTTTATTGACCGTGAGAATAAGAGCGTAACTTGGATTTATTACAATCCCGACAGCAATGCCGGCGGACAGTATGTTACCAACACGCTTTCTTTTGATGAAATACGGGAAGCCGCAAAGGAATATAAAGTGGCTGAAGATTTCTTCGATTACCTCGGCAGTATTGCAAATCAGGAGCTTGCCGATGTGGGTACGGAATGGTTTGAGGACGCAGAAGCAGAATTTCATAAGACACCGGACTTGACCGACTCTAACCTTCAAGTGGTCGTTCATTGGGTTCTCACGCACTTTACGGTCAAATTCTTCCCTCGTAAACTCTTTGTTGAACAAAGGCATATCGAAGTCATAGAGCATTACACGGTTTTCATCAAAGGAAAGTATCTCATACTGAGAAGCACCGATATATACGCTGTCGCCGAGATGATACTCATACTGTGTTTCCGTTTCCTCTGCCGGTTTCTCCGGTTCGGGAGGGGCGGTAGAGAGTATCTCACGATTTCTCTTTTGTTCTTCAATCTCGGCTCTGCGTTCTTCCTGCTTTTCAAGCCACTCAGGATATTTCTCCTTTTCCTTTGGGTTCAGGTATCTGTCTATTCGGATAAGTTCTCCGATACGCTTTTCAACCTGAGACCAAGAAAGAGTAATGTGGGAATTGTCTTTACCGATACCCTTTGTAATCGTGATACCTTTTCCGTCGTGGTTTTCGTCAATACCCGCACCGATAATTACAGGATAAGAGCCACCCCAACCGTATTCGTTTTTCAAAAAGTCGGCATTTTCCTTTGCGGAAAGGCTCTTTTCAAACTGCTCATAGATACGCATTTTACCCTCGGAAACTCCGCTTCCACGGGTCAGCACTGCGTCGATAATCTCCTGAGAAAAAGTAAAGGCAGAGGTTTTCTTTTCCTCTGCCTGACTGTCTAATATGAGCGTCATTTGACCGTCCATAGACGGCAATGGCTTCATTGTATCGTTCAGCTCTCCCAAGAGTCTCATTGCTTCAAAATGCTGTGCGATTACGCCCCAATCATAGAAGCTCTGAGCCGTTCTGTTTTCGTATTCGCCCTCCCATAAGTGGAGAACATTCTGAAATGTCTTGTAGCCGACAAGCCTGCCGTCGCTTAGAGGTAGCTGCGTATAATCGTTGTTGAAGATACCCTTGATATATTCGGTGCGAGTAGCATTGTCCGTATTTCTTTCAAAGAAGGCTTTGATTTCTTCCTTTGAAGCGGACAAATGCGGTGTTGTGCCGAGTATTTCTCGGATAGTATCATCGCCACCGAAAAACGGCAGGCTTTTGTCCTCGTGATTTCTGTCGTAATACTCTAAGCGAATATTACCTGATTCTTCACGATTTCCTGTGCCGAGTTCCTGATGTTGTTCATCAAGCGAACCCACCTCATCATATCTTCCGCTTTCATCTGCTCGGTCAGTCCCGCTTTCTCTGCCATCTGCTTCACCAGAGTTTCCTCCAGTTCGCTCGCTCTCTGCTGAACCTCCGCCAAGTAATTGTTCAGGATACCTTTCGTCAGAAGATTGTAATACAGGATTTTGTGATGTTCCTTCAGATAATTCCTCCTCATCTGAGACCATCTGCCGAGCGTTACTTCCGTCTGCTCCGGCAATTTCAGGTTCGGAAGATTGTAATCTCCCACCATCGTGTATGTGATTTCGCTCATCGCCTTGACTCCTTTCATCTTTGATGTCTTTATTGTATTCGGATTGAGCCTGTTCATCAATTATGCGATTTTCCTTGCTGAGTGTGCTGATTGTTCTGCTGACCGGCAGCAATGCCATCTCTGCAATGTCGCTGGTTGCGATACCCACTGCATTGAGAACTTCCGATGAATTGAAATTGGAAATTCCGGCAAAATCATCGGGAGAATACACCTTGTCTGCGTCCAAACCCAATCGAGCCATTACCATATATGACACGCTGTTTCTGACAATCTCCAGATACAGATTATTGGCTTCTTCGGCAGAGAGATATTCAATATCACTTCCTGCTCCTAAGTTCATAAAGTCGGAGATATAGTCTGCAATATTATCCTCAATCGCATTAGCAATGCTTTCTCTGACCACACTTTCAAGGCTTGTGGTGTCGTTTACCGCACCGAAGGTGTTCTCCAGCGTTTCGATTACTTCCGCTTCATACTGGGGTTTCATTTCCCAAATAGGAACAGGACGGGAATATCGGCTCTCGTGGGTGTCAGATACATCAAAGTAATGAATGAGCCTTTGACGGCTTCTGTCTGCGTCCTCAAACACGGCGATACCTTTCGCTCCACGATTTACCCATCGTCCGAAAGTGCCATTCCAACGCTCAATTTCAAGAACAGCGGTAGCACTCGGTCTTTGAGCATATACGAGAAGCTGCTCATCAAATCTAAGCCTGAAATTTCTGCTTGCGGATTTAAGGAACGACTGCCAGTTTGCCGGATTGTCCGTTACCGCAAAGCAGGTTCTTTCATACAGCTCGGAAATCAGGTCATATTTTCTCGCCACCTTTTATGCACCTCCTTATCGTGATTTTTCTTTGTCTTTTTGTGGTTTTGAATTTTCTTTTGCGGCTGGTTCTACGGTATGTCCGATTCTCTCGCAAAGCTCGGCAAACTCACAGATGTGGTAAAGATTTGAACCGACTTCCAAATGGTAGTCGTCAATATATCTGCAAGTCCTCTCCATTGTCTTGCCGTCGCTGAGTCTGATTGCGATTTTATCTCCATCGGCTATGCGAAACTGCTCCTGATAGTGAGGGTCAATAAACCTGATACCACGCTCAGCCTTTTTCAAATGGTCATTAAGCCATTCTTTCTGATAGCAATAACAGTAGAGATTGTATTCGCCCTTATTGGGGTTAAGTCGCATAAGATAGGAATACTGCTTTGTATCAATGCGAACACCGTAATGATTGCGGTCGTCCTTATAACTGCTTTCAGGGTGTTCGTAGCAAAATTTGTTCATTGCGTTTCTTCCACTCAGGAAAGTACCGTCCCCATAACGGAATGAGTTGATAACCAAATCAAATTCCTTTTTGAAATCCTCGGTTTTCAAGTCCTTTCGGAAATCATTCCAAGTAGTCCAAAACTCCTTTCCGTTTGAACCGAAATCAGCTCGCATATATCCGATAAGCCCGGTCTGCATTGAAAGCTGGTTGCTCTGACTGAAAGTGTATTTTCGCTCAGCCTCGGTCAATATTTTATAATCCATCTACATCACCTCGCTTGTTCGTTTGCCTGTCGTTGCTTTGGAATAGAGAAGCCATATATACCGGCAATATCATCGCCGAGCCTTTTTGTGACTCGTGTGATGTCGGCTCTTGTGGCTTTTCCGTTATAGATTTTGTTTTGCAGATTTTCAATCTGCGAGTCGGTAACACCGTCTTTGAAAACACGGTACAAATAATGGTTTGTGCCGTCGTGATGAACAGCATCGGCTCTAAGGTCTCCGTACTTGTCAACATACCATTCGGTGTAGTCGGTATCGGAATAAAGGCAATCTTTGATATTGCCGGAGTCAATCATTTTGTACCCCATAACTCTACCGTTCCATCTTCCGAGGTCGCCGATTACGATAATGGGCTGTGAAAGCCGAACATTGAGATTGGCTCTCTCATCGGACAGATATTCGTCATTGGTTTCAACCATATATTCATACAGTTTATTCTCGTCGTTGGGGTCATCGCTTAACTCGTTGATTTCAAGATATTCCTCATAGCCGTCTCGCCAGTCAGCAACCTCAAGGTTCATATTGCTCCAAATGATATGACGGTCATTCTGTTCCTTGCTCATCTGCGCCACCTCCCAAATAAGAGAACAGCTTATTTGCTTTGGTCTGCTTCTGAAGCTCAATAATCAAGCTCATATCCGGGATAGTGATACCGGGTATTTTCAAAATGCTTTCCATATCAAGCTGCTGCAATTTCTTCTCCGTATTACATCCTGCGTCGAACAGCTTTGTCAGAAGCTTTGTTTTCTGCTGAAAAGAAAAGTTTTCTTTCATTGTCCTTGTCCTCCTTATCGCTCTTTGTCCTTATGCCGCTTGGAGCGTGAAAGCTCTTGTGCTTTTTCTTTTGCCCAGTCCGGCATACAATCAGGCTTAACTTCGCCCATAATATCCATTCTTTCGTATCGGATCGATTCTCCGGTGTGGAGATTTGTGCAGAACACCGCACTTCCACGGCTATTAGCCGACGCACCGAAGCCACCTGTTACCAAGTAAAGCTGTCTGTCGGCTCGTCTGAACTCCGGCTTTAACACTTTTGGGTCAATGGCAATGATTTTGCCGTTGATGTCTTTGGTATAATGGTCGGGAATACAGTCGGCTTCGGTAATGACCGCAACGGGAATGTCCAGTTTCTCAACCTGTTCTCTGAAAAGTTCTGCTTCGTTTGCCACTCGGCTTCCGAAAAGATGAACGATTTCAATATAATCGTCGCTTACCATACATTCGGAACACAGCTCAAACAGGTCGTTACGCTCCACAAATCCGCACAGATACTTTTCGCCGTCTGTGCTTTGCTCATTGGAAGCTAAAATGATTTCCTTTTCGCCTACATTAACAGCAGAAAGAACGGTGTATTCACCGATTTTTCTTTTTTCATCGCTCATATCTTTTTCTCACTTTCTGTTCAGCATTTAGATTTTGCATAGTTTCGGTACATATGCTCACAACGCTTTCGTCCTCGCTGAACATCAGGGCTTGGAGCAAGTTCGGGATAAGCAGCTTGTAATTTTGCTCTTGACCTTCGCACGCTCTCAAAGTGGGGCAAGTGAAGCTCTTTATAGCAATTCATAATCACCGCAAAAGGCAAAGTGCCTACATCCTGCTTTTCATATCGTTGATAGCAACGATTACAAACGAGCAGATAAAGTTTCATATCATCATTTCGTGCTTCCATATTCTCTCGGAGGATAGAAAGCACTTGATTTTCTATTGTGTTAGGATTGTTCATTTAGTTCCCTCCAAAAGAACAGTGGGCGGAGCTTTTCACTCCGCCCACACAAGCGTTCCTTATTTCTTTTTGTTTTTAATCTGCAAGAAGATAAAGCCGCCGATAATAAAGGCGACTAATACAACTGCTACGATTGTTTTAGCATCCATTACTCATTGTCCTCCTTCTTCTTTTTTCTGTACGCAACAACGGCTGTACCGACAATACCGAGGGCAGAAAGCCCTGCAAGTACAGTCCACAAGCCGACATTGCTGTTGTCGCCGGTCTTTGGTGTGTCTCTCAGTACATTGTGCATTTCCACAACAGTAGTTGAGCCAACCTTTACGGTTGCGGTCTTATCCGTAGGAAGCACATAAGCGACAGACACATTATCCTGAACCTCGGAAACGGTGTAATCGCCGATACGCAATCCTTCGATAATAATTTCGCCGTTCTTATTGGTTGTAAATGTGCGGTCGTAACCGTTTGCTCCCGTTACTCTGAAAGTAAAGCCTTCAACCTTTCCGTCAGAAGATGTCTTGACGATTTTCAGGTTTCCTTTCATAGCTGTGTTGATAAATCCGACCCCCGCTTTGTTTTCAACCTCATAGGTCATTTCATCTTCCTCAATGAATACGGAGTACACACCCTTATCAAGCTCGAAGCCCTCCGGCGCTTTGGCTTCTCTTACAAGGTATTTTCCGTAAAGAAGCTCTTTCATTTCATAAATACCCTTAGATGTTTCGTTGAGCGTACCGATAAGCTCGTCGCCGTCGTCCAGTTTGCCATCGCCGTTTACATCTTTGTAAACCTCAAAGGTCGCTCCGGTCAGCTTATTGTCCGGGTAATCTTCATCAACCTTTGTGAGTCTGATGTTACCGTGAACATACTCATTGACGATTTCAATCTCGATTACCTGACCGTCCTTAGACACGATAACTTCATAGGAAGTGTCGTCAAGCACGAAGCCGGTTGGCTGCTCGATTTCTCTTACAATCCAATTTCCATACGGCACTTTTTCAAAAGAAAAGCTACCGTCTTTTTCAGAGGTAGCAGTCATCAATGCGTTTTCTTTTGTAAAGTTGGTTTCATCAACCTTAAACAGACCGATTACAGCACCTCCCAGTGCTTCGCCGTTTTCGGTAATTTTCTTACCGGAAACAGAACCGTAAATGAGTTTGTTCTTAATCGGGTTTCCATCGTTGACTGCAATCTCAACATTTGCGGTGTCCTGACCGGCATAGCTGAAAGTAAACGGATACTTGGCGTCGGAGAGAATATAATGCTCATCGGTTGCAAGTTCCCTTACATAGTAGCTTCCAAAAGGAAGGTCGGTTTTCAGCGTTGCCTTTCCGTTTTCGGACAGAGAGATAATCTCAATCAGACCGTCTGCCGGAATGGAAGTACCACTTGCGGATACAATCTCCTCTGCGGCGAAAAGACCGAAGCTGATATTCTTCATTTCATCGCTGTTGCCGATGTTGAAGATGTCGTTCTTTTCGATAGCCTTTTCAAGACTGACTGTTACTTTCTGCCTGTCGTTTACAAAGCTTGTGGCAGTTTCGGTTACAGCCACTTCCTGACCGGCATAAGTCAGCTCAACCTCGTGGGCTTCTTTGTTGATAACCATACCCTCCGGTGCGGTGATTTCAACCACCGTATATTTTCCGAGATAAAGCTCCTTGCTCTTTGCAAGACCGCTTTCGCCTGTCGTTACGGTATCTACAACCTCGCCCTTTGCGTAACGGAGTGTTCCGTCGGGAGTAATAATATCTTCTGCTGCGGTAATTTCATATACCGCACCTGCAAGACCTTTCACTTCATAGACAGGCTGATAGATAACATCGGTATTTTCTTCGCCGGAGACATTAACCCCGGAGAATACCTCGCCGGTCTTTTCAATGCTGACTGTACCTTTCTGTGCCATATTTGGCTTATCCACCTTAATCACAGTAATTCCACCCTCATCGGAGGACTGTTCCTCTGCAACATCAAAGTACACCGGTGTGCTGTCAAGCACATATCCGTAAGGAGCTTGAACCTCTACAAGAGAATATCCTTTGCCGTATTCCAACTTTTCCGGTGTTACAAGCTGTCCGTTTGCGTCCGTGTAGAATGTGTCAATGGTGGTAGGGGTAGGATAAGTGAAGGTCATTGTAATCTGATTGCCCTCAGGGTCATAGAGCTTGAAGCCTGCTCCGGCATACGGAATGTTTTTTCCGCTTTCAGCGTCCACCTTAACCACCTTGATATAACTCTCAAAATTTGCGTTGTTGATAAGATAGCGGTAGGTCTGTCCGTTCTGAGAAATGAACACATCAAAGTCGTCCATTAACTCACGACCTTCCCAACCGGAGGTCTGATGAACGGTGTATACACCGTAAGGCATATCCTTTGTCTGACCGAAGCCGTTTTCATCACAGACAATCACATCTCTTTCATCTTCCTCGGCTGAATCAAAGCTGCCGGAAGATTTGAGATAGATTTCAAAGGTTGCACCGTTTTCAGGTGTTTCAATCTGTGTTTCGCCGTCATCAGTATGCTTAATAATGGCGATGTTGCCTTTCATAACCTGTTCGGTTACATCATTTGCAGTCTGATTGTGTTCCACAGTATAGAGCTGCGGTTCAGCACCAACCTTATGGATTGTGCCGTCAAGCAAATAACCCTCGGACGGAGTGATTTCACGGATTGTCCAGTCATCATCACAGACATATTCCTTTGTTGTGAACTGTCCGTTCTTATCCGTAACATACTTATCCACAAGGGTTTCGCCCTTATAGATACCATAAACTGCTCCTGCAAGAGTAGCGTCGCCCTGCGGTGTGCCTTCCTCTCGGTCGCTCTTTGTTACGGTTACGCTGAACTTTTTGAGAATGTTCGTGAAGTTCCTTGTCGTTACTTCTTTCCAGTTAATCGGTGCGGTCTGATTTGCCGGCACGACATAACGGATTGCGGTATCAACTTCCTCAATGGTGTATGGGGTAGTACCACTGATAAGCACATCGTTGAACAAAGCGACGCCGTTTTTATCTGTTACGGCATATTCATCGACCTCAATACCGGCAAGCGAAGTTCCGTAAAGGTGGAAAGTTACACCCTCAACCAAATTATCCTCCGAAGATTTGATAACCTGAAGATTACCTCTTTTGAGAACATTATTGAAGTTGACCTTTGCCACCTGACCGGCAACCACAGTTACTCTGTGAACCTCCTGCGGAACATATTTGTCAATAGACTGTTCTGTTACCGTGTAAATACCGGGCATAAGGTTGTCCAGTTGGAACTTACCGCCGTTTGCGGTTGTTACCGTCTGATTGACTCCGTTACCGCTGATAGTAAACTTAATGCCGTCAACCTTGCCGTCCTCACTTGTCTTGACAATCTGACAAGAACCGTAGCTGACCTTCATTTTTACAAATCCGCTGACAGGGTCGCTGACTTCCTGAGCATAAGTAACCACATCCTGAATACCATTGCCGTTCTGATGGATACCGTCAGTCCATACAACGACACCTCTGCGGACACCGTTTTTCTTTGTGGCTGCGATGGTAAATTCTTTGCTCGGTGCGGTATCCATTGATACAGTCAATTTGTTTCCGCTGGTAGAGAAAGAAACACCGTCAATATTTGCTGAGAAGGTATAATTGCCAAGCACTCCGTTTGTATCGGTAAGGGTAGCAACATACCTGCTTCCATTCCATTCAAGCTCATTCACTTTTGCAGAACCGCTTGACCTTGTGCAGAAGCTCGGAACTTTCGTGTGGTTCTGAACGCTTGTTACCATACTGTTGTAGTAAGACAAGATTTTACTGCGGAGAGGGTGTCCGGAACTGACACAGCTTAAAACCGCATCGCAGCTTCCGGGCGAAACGTGATTGAAGCTTGCGTCTCTTTCTCCGACAATCGTTTCCCAAATCAAAATCTGTGTGGCATAAGCGTGTGCAATGCAGTTAGCATCGCTTTCGTTTTGAGATTTCCAACTTGTGGAGATACTACCTCGATAGCCGTACTGTAAGATACGACCGATAAGCAGGCGAATATCATCACCGGAAATAGTTCCGTTAGGGCTAATATCGTTGAAGAAGTTTTCGCCCTTTTCGGTAAGTGTGTCTCCGGTCCGCTGACCTGTACCCGGCTCAATACAGTAGGCGATATTTCCTGAATATGAGCCAATGGCACGAAGTCCTGTATGGGTTGTGGATAATCCTTTCCAACCGTTCATATAGTTGAGATTGCCGTGTCCCCATTGACCGTTATTGTTAGTATCTCCGCTTCGGGGATAGTCAACAAGGTACACATCGGCTTTTTCTCCAACGGCTGCAAAGGCTGTCGTCGCCCCAATGCTCATAAAAGCAGTAAGGCTCATAACCGTCGCAAGCATAAGCGAGACGGCTTTCTTTAACTTTGTTTTAACCATTGCATTTTCCTCCTTGAAATGCAAAAACGCACCGATTTTACTCAGTGCGTCTGCTTTAAGATTTATTATTTTAGCAGTAGCCGATATAGATGTTGTACTCCGTATCGGATGCCTTTTCTGTCCATATCCACACAGCGGTAAAGCCCTCGCTGTTCTTGTATCGGCTCAGTCTGCTTTCAATATCGGACTTGATACCGCTTCGGTTTGGATTTGCAGATATGGGGTTGTCCCAACATTCCGTCGCCGTGCTGTCAAGGGAAAGCCCTATGCTCACAGCATACTCTTTTGCGTAGCTCACATAAGGGCTGACATCAAAGACTTGCTTTGGCGGTTCTGCCGGTTTTTCAGCCGACTTTTCTTCCGACTTCTTTTCGGCAGTCGTTTGTTCTTTTGGCTGTTCCGGTTGCTTTTCGGGTACAGCCTGCGTCGGTGTCTGCTGCGGTGTTTCTGTCTTTGGCTTTTCGGTTACGGGATTATCGGCGCTTTTTTCTTCCACCGGTTTTGTCTGAACAGTTACGACTGTCTGACTTTCAGCGGTTGATTGGCTTTCATCTGCCGTAATCGTTGCTTTTTCACGAACTGCTGACTTTTCCGTTTCTTCCTGAGAATGCGTTTCAGTATTACCAGCCGGAAAAGAAGTCTCTGTTTTCGTAATCTCCTGTGCAGCTTCTTTGGCTGTGTTACCGTTGCAACCTACAAGAAAAATCATAAGGCAGGCAAGAACGCAAGTTATCAGCCTGTTTTTCATATCCATCGCTCCTTTCGCCTTAATCGTAATCAAATCCGGTCAAAACATCAAAGGTGCGAATGGCTGAATTTTTCAGCATAACAGACATTTTGCTTTCACTCCAAACGTGCGAACCCTTTAATAGACAGCTATAAGTTATAGAGATAGATATATTCAAGGGAGATTGAATATGTTTTTCAGCAGGTAAATAGCTGGTATATAGGGGTTAGAGTGTGAGAAAGGGGGAAGGCTATCGGCTGTCTCGGTCGGCTCTGCTACGCAAAAACTTGTTGTAATGCTCCAATGCCTTGCACACAAAATCCTCCGTCTGACTTATGGGAATGTTCTTTGGGATAAGCTGTCGAACCCTGTCGCCCCTCAAAACGATTTTCTCCTTTTGGTTTGGCTTTTCCTCCGACATAATTGCCTGTACCGCTTCCGTTGTGAGTTTACCTTCTTCAAAGAATTTTCGCATACGGATAGTTTGGTCGTGGGACGGAGTAGCGTCGTTCAGGTCGATTTCATCAACCACATCACGCTGACTGTCCTCATCAAGATAAGACAGTTCAACCGCCGGTCGCATTTTAATTCGCCCATCATCAACATACTCCAACAGTTCGGGAACAAGATTTGTAAGGCGAATATATCGGTGAATCTGATTTCTGCTGTCGCCACATTCTTCGCTCATCAAATCAAGACTTTGCTTTCCTCGTAAATCAATCCCCACTGGGGATGAATTATCTTTACTTGGTCTGCCTGCCTGTCTTTTCATTGCTTCACTTCTCATTTTATAGGCAAAGGCTTTTTCCGAGGGGAGTATCTGTGAGCGTTGGTAGTTACTTTCAACCATTAGGATTGTTGCTTCATCTCGATTGAGGTCAACAACCTCACATCTTAATGTTTCAAAACCCGCAAGCTCACAAGCTCTCTTTCTTCTGTGTCCTGAAATGAGTTCATATCTGCCGTCCTCTTTCTGCCTTACCGTAGCCGGGGTGATAATCCCTCGTTCCTTGATACTCTCAACGAGCTGTGCCATATCCTCGTCGTCACGCACCTTAAAAGGGTGGTCGGGGAAATCGTCAATCTCCGTTAAAGAAATATCTCGGATTTTTGAAAGCTTTTCTTCATCTCTCTGCTCCTGCGTAGAAAATAAATCATCGAGCTTCGTGAGAGTGAAGTCGCTCTTTCTTCCTGCCATCGGCTAACACCTCCTTCGTAAATTCGGTGTACGCCTTTGACACCGTACTGTTGGGTTCGTAGGCAAAAATGCTCTTGCCTTTGGAAGAAGTCTCTGCGGCTTTAACGGCAATCGGTATATATGTGCGATACATCTTGATTTGATTACCGAAGTTTTCCCTCAGAGCTTCTACCGTGCTTTTAGCGAGGTTGGTACGGCTATCCACCAAAGTGAGAAGCATACCATCAATCTTCAAGTTCGGATTGATACGCTTCTTAACTCTTGAAATGGTCTGAACAAGCTGCGTCATTCCTTTTGCCGGTAGATATTGAGCCTGAACAGGAATAATGACGCTGTCTGCCGCAGATAAGGCATTGATTGTTACCATACCGAGGGAAGGCATACAATCAATAAGTACATAATCGTATTTGTCCTTCACTTCGCTGAGGTAATTTCTCAATGCTGTTTCTCTACTCATTGCATTAACAAGGTTAAACTCCATTGCAGAAAGCTCAAGGTTTGCAGGAACAAGGTCTACACCTTCCTCGTGGTGCAGAACACCGACCATAGGGTCATTCATCGTCTCATTTATTACATCTGTGAGTTTCGTTGCAAGCGTGATACCCAAGCTGTCCGTATCCTGCCAACCGAGACAGGTCGTTAAATCGCCCTGCGGGTCTGCGTCAATGAGCAATACTTTCTTTCCCTGCATAGCAAGACCGACTCCGAGATTTACCGTAGTGGTTGTCTTTCCAACTCCGCCTTTTTGATTGCATATAGCAATCGTTTTGCAGTTCGACACTTTGTGCGTCCTCCTTTCGTAGTATTCATAGCCATCGCAGTATGGCTATGTACTTGACCGGCTCATTTCCTAACCGGTCAGACAATATTTGTTCTCAACACCCCTTGCCGAGCAAACGCTCACGGGAAGTCACTAAGGAACAGACAGCTCATCTGTATCATAGGAATTTCACCTCTGCCGGGTTCTCCGCCAGCTCCGTAGAGAAGTATCATTATCATTCTGACTGTCATCGCCGTAACAGGGGCAACCTGTCACTTATACCGGGAGTTCTCGCTGTCCTGCAAGGCAGAAGTCAAGGCGTACCCGATAAGGTGGCTATCATCAGAAATAAAGTCTTAGTGACCTGTGTATTCAGTTTTCAAAGTACAAGTGAAAGGCTTCCGTTTTCGTGGTTCGGAATTAACCCCTTCACTTGTTTGAAATGGGAGAGCGTTTTTGGGGGGTGTTTTTTCAAAATTTCTTAAAAATTTTTTTGAACGCAAAAAAGCCGCCTATTTTCCTCAAATTAGAGGTCAATAGACGGCTGATAGAAATGTTCATAATTTAGATGTTTATTTTGTTCTTAATAAATGGTAAAGTCCTGTTCAAGAGCTTTCATCAAGCACGCTCTTTCACATTTATATATATTTGATTTTGAGCTTTCTTATCTTGGCAGAAAGCACTTTGCAAAGAACATCGTCAACTCCATCGGTGTATCTACCTTGTGCAATTAGGTTGTTCTTCAAGCGAACAAGGGACTGAATAGTTTGTCTGTATTCATCATCGGAAAGATATAAATGATATTTCGCTTCTCTCAAAACAACCACCTCCTGTACTGCAATTATATAATAGGAAATGGCATAGGTGTAGTTTGCGAATAATCCTCCATTATCGAAAAATGAACGAATTAACAGGGTAACGACCGCCTTGTCCATTAGCAGGATTTTTGGCTCGATTTTTTTCGCCATTAGCAGAGAGGGCAATTTCATTAGCAAAACAGCGTTTTTTTTGCTAATTTTTATTAGCAAGCCGTCCACCTGAAAGGCGGACGACATTAGTCCTAAATTCCATTAGCAGACGGAGAATTTGCTAATGAAAATTTGTGATTTTTTCGTTTTTGCTGTTTCTTCGTAAAAATGAAAAAACGCCGGAAACCCTTGATTTTACTGGGTTTTCCGGCGGAGTTTTTGGCGTTCCCGAGGTGATTCGAACACCCGACCTACCGCTTAGGAGGCGGTCGCTCTATCCAGCTGAGCTACGGAAACATCTTTAAAATCTATTCAATTTTAGGCTTACATTAACTCGTTGTCAATCACTTTTGCTCCAAAGGCGGTCGTTGTAACTGATTCTTAGGAGGTCCCTGTTATATCCATTTAACTAAGAGAACTTTATTCACATATGCATCAGGCAATCCATTCTTTTTTACCACAAAATGGTGCCTCACACGCCATTTATAATAGCATACTTTTTGTTGTCTGTCAAACAAAGTTTACCACTCCCTGCAGCCAAATATCGCCCTTAAAACGCCGTCCTACCATCGGCTCTCCCATCAGCCCTAAACGGTTCACCAAAACGCGTATACAAATATTATTGCACTTCACATCCATCTGGCACAGCGGCTCCTTGCTGATTTCATTTACAAGAGGCACCACATTTAGAATTTCACCAATGATTGTATATCGATCACTCTCCATTCCACATGGCATAATACTTGATTCAACCATTGTATAGATATCACAACTATTTAACAACCTGCCTACTTTATTACTCAAATTCATATCATCAATTGTCAGGCTGTCAATTGCTTCTTGATTTCCTTCTCTTGCTGCCTCAATCAGTTTCTGACGTCCCTGTTCCTTTTTCTTTGCAATACGAGCAGCCTCTGGTCTCTTCAAAATGGGGAGTAAAATTTTTCCCTGCGTACACAAAGCAGAAAGACAGGCATCTGTCACCGTTGGAAAAAATCCCTGCAGTACCTGATATTTTCGATATTCCATAAAATTATTTACAGAAAAAATCAGATTCAGTCCTAATCGGCAATCATCACAGACGCCATCATACGCTTCTCTCGCACTTTCCTTTTCTATGCTGCATTCTGCCTTAGAAGAACAGACATTACTGTTAATATATGGCTCATAATATTCCATCTGAAAGCTGCCCTGCATATCCTCTTCACCACAGATCATAAGACCGATGTCTGGTGCAACTTCCTTTGTATAGACGACAAGACTGCTCTCCTCATCCAGACGAATTTTTTGAACCTGATCTGGGAAATTCTGCACGCTGCTTAACAGCTGCTGAAGCTGAGACTTTTTCTTGATTTGCCCAAATCCGATTGCTGGTAAGTATGCGTGCATAAAATTCCCTCCTTTATCATTTTATACTTTTATTTCTTCGGAACCATTTTCTCCATTCCGCCCATATATGGACGAAGAACTTCTGGAATACGAACACTTCCATCTGCCTGCAGATTGTTCTCTAAGAATGCAATCAACATACGCGGCGGAGCTACTACAGTGTTATTTAAAGTATGAGCCAGATACTTTGTCTTGTCTGGTCCAACAACACGGATGCCAAGACGACGTGCCTGTGCATCACCTAAGTTAGAGCAGCTTCCTACTTCAAAATACTTCTTCTGACGCGGAGACCATGCCTCAACATCGACAGACTTTACCTTAAGGTCAGCCAAATCACCAGAGCAGCACTCAAGTGTACGAACTGGAATGTCCATGCTGCGGAATAAATCTACAGTGTTCTTCCACAGCTTGTCATACCACATCATGCTGTCTTCCGGCTTACAAATTACGATCATCTCCTGCTTCTCGAACTGATGGATACGGTATACACCTCTCTCCTCCAGACCGTGAGCTCCCTTTTCCTTACGGAAACATGGTGAGTAGCTTGTCAGAGTGTATGGAAGATTTTCTTCCTTGTTAACAGTATCAATAAACTTTCCAATCATGGAATGCTCACTTGTTCCGATCAGGTAAAGATCCTCACCCTCGATCTTATACATCATTGCATCCATCTCTGCAAAGCTCATAACACCTGTAACAACATCACTTCTGATCATGAAAGGCGGTACGCAATAAGTAAATCCACGATTGATCATGAAATCTCTTGCGTAGGAAATTACTGCTGAATGCAGTCTTGCGATATCACCCATTAAATAATAGAATCCGTTTCCAGCTACTTTTCTTGCACTGTCCAGATCAATACCGTTGAAAGACTCCATAATATCAGTGTGATACGGAACCTCAAAGTCCGGAACAACTGGTTCGCCAAAGCGCTCAACCTCTACATTCTCACTGTCATCTTTTCCAATCGGAACAGATGGATCAATGATATTCGGGATAATCATCATCTTCTGCTTCAGATCTGCCTCAACCTGCTTCTCCTCTGCACTCAATGCTGCCATGCGTTCTTCTGACGCAGCATCCTCTGCACGTAGCTTCTCAGCCTCTTCTAACTTTCCCTGTGCACGAAGTGCACCATACTGCTTAGATGCCTTCTTATGATTTGCACGAAGGGTCTCAACTTCCTTTTTGATTTCACGGTTGCGAAGATCCAGAGCGATTACCTCATCAACCAGCGGAAGCTTTGCATCCTGAAACTTATTACGGATGTTCTGTCTGACAACGTCCGGATTCTCACGGACAAACTTGATATCTAACATAGTTTTCCAAACCTTTCTGTCTCTACTCTCATACTCAATAAATGCCTTGTTTTATAAGGAAAACAGACATTATTTATTATATACCACGGATTCTCTTTTGTAAAGTAGGTTGTGGGGAATGTTCCACGTGGAACATCACCTGTTGTCAATTGTAACCTAGATTAGCGGTGAGACGAGTTGATTTTACGAGGCGGAACGTTGTAGCGGGACTTTCAAAATAATGTATAACAAAAAGAAATGTAACAGGTGCCCGCGGAAAAGAGACGCCGACAAAACAATCGTCGAACCGCTTTGTTAAACTTCCGGGTAGCATTACGTTCCACGTGGAACATCACCTGTTGTCAATTGTCTGCTTTAGTGTTAAGATAGCATATATCATCACCAGAAAGGAAACTAACATGACTTATACCCATTTATTATTTGACCTTGATGGTACGCTCTTTGACTTTGATGCTGGAGAAACTTATGCTTTTCATAAGGTGTGCGATACTTTTCATATTCCATACTCTGATGAAGTACTTTCTCTATATCAGCGCATAAATCTTTCCTATTGGAAAGCATATGAGCGCGGTGAAATTACTTCTGCGGCACTAGCAATTGCCAGATTTCATGATTTTCTTGCTGCTGTTGGCAAAGATGGTGATCCGGCTCTAATGTGCCAGCTTTATCAGACAAGCCTTGGCGAAGACTGCACGCCAATTCACGATGCCCTTCGTGTATGCAGCATTCTGCATGAAAGAGGATATAAGTTTTCCATCATTACAAATGGACGAAGTACCACTCAACACAGCCGCCTATCTCACTCTGAATTGACACCAATGATTTCTGATCTATTCATTTCAGAAGAACTCGGATGTCAAAAGCCCAAAAAAGAATTTTTTGATGCTGTATTTTCAAAGCTTCAAATTTCTGTTTCTAAAGCACTTGTCATTGGTGACTCTTTAACCTCCGATATCATCGGTGGAATCCAATATGGCATTGATACCTGCTGGTTTAACCCAAATGGCTCTGATAATACAATGTCACAGGCACCAACTTATGAGATAAAACAGCTGAGTGAGTTACTTTCTATTCTTTAACTCTATATTAACAAAAAACGGCTTTCCAGATCAGTAGTTTCTGTTCTGAAAGCCGTTTTTTAATTACTCTATTTAATTTTTAGTTTCATTTGTATCCTGCTGTACTAGAGTTTCCTGCTGCGCTTGTTTCTCTTCTAATTTAGCTGCATCGACATTATAATTTAATGCCATCTCCAAAGCATCTCGCTCCTCATTGCTGAGTGTTGCATGTGATTGTCCATGAATAATTTCTTTTAAATAGCTGTAGCAGCCATCCTGCGTATGCATACTGCTTAATACAAAACCGCTGTCATCACCATCAAGAAGTGCCAGTGAAAAGCTCAGCTTTCCAGCCATTCCTCGAAAGGTATCATATTTCATAATACCAATCTTTTTGTATGTTGCCTTAAGTCCTTTCTTCATGCTAATGATCTCATCAATATCACGCTTGCACTGGATCTTTACACGCTTATTATCTTCTACTACTGTCTTTAAAATGCCCTCAAGTGATTTTCCATCATTACCGCGCATAAAATCATCATATGCTGCCTGCAATTCTTTCATTCTGCTGTTCATAACAGTCATGCAGATCACAAGAATCAAAATCACAGCGAACATTCCTGCCAGAAAAAACAGGCTATACTGCTGTGTAAATTCCATCGCCTGATTCAGAATTTCCATATTTTATTTTCCTTTCCTCTAGTTGAACAGTTATCCTCTGTTCAGTTTTCTTTTTCTAAGTTTTAACTAATTTACTCGATTGTATCCTTAGTAATTCCCATTAGTTCAATGATGCGCTCAAGATCATCATTTGAATAATAGTCAATTTCAATCTTGCCCTTTTCATCAGACTTTCTCTTAATCTGCACCTTCGTACCCATGCGAGACTTCATACGACTCTCCAATGTCTCATATAATGTCTGGTTCTTTAAAACTGGCTTTGTAACAGCTGGCTCATTTTTCTTATCCAACAAACTCTTAATATACTTTTCAGTATCGCGCACGCTTAGTTGCTCTTTCACAACCTTCTGTGCAACAGCACGCTGTTCTTCTTTATCTTCCAGTCCCAAAATCGCCTTCGCATGTCCGTTTGTAATCTGCCCTTCCATTAGCATAAGCTGAACCTCTTCATCTAGCTTAAGCAATCTAAGTGCATTTGTGATTACACTTCGGCTTTTAAATACTTTCTCTGCAATCTCTTCCTGTTTTAGCTGATACTTTTCAATCAATGACTGATATGCTTTTGCTTCTTCAATAGGGTTTAAATCTTCTCTCTGTAAATTCTCAATCAGTGCAATTTCTGCGATCTGCTGTTCATCATAATCTTTTATAATGACTGGAATATCCTTCAATCCAGCCTGCTTTGCTGCTCTCCATCTGCGTTCTCCAGCAATAATCTGATAATGATCCTCTACCTTCTTTACTACAATCGGTTGAATTACGCCATATTTTTTGATAGATTCTGCAAGTTCAGTCAATGTATCCTCATCAAATTTCAGTCTTGGTTGAGAAGATGCCGGCTCCACAAGACGCAGCTTTACTGTTGTCTCTGGCTCTTTTTTATCAGCTGCTGAATCTTTTTTCTTTGTTTCTACTGCATACGCATTGCTGATCAAGGAATCGATACCTTTGCCGAGACCTTTTCCAAGACCACCTTTTTTATTGAGTGCCATTCTTTCATCCTTTCTATCATTCAGTACCATTTGCAATTTTGCGAATAATTTTTAACTACTCTCTGTTTATAACCTCTTCTGCCAGTTGGTGATATGCTTCTGCTCCTGTTGATCTTGCGTCATACAAATTGATTGGCAGTCCATGGCTCGGTGCCTCTGCAAGACGCACATTTCTTGGAATAATTGTCTTATAAACTCGCTCCTGCAAATTGTCTTTTACATTCTCCACTACCTGAAGTGACAGATTAGTTCTCGCATCATACATGGTAAATACAACACCTTCCATTTCCAGATCCGGATTCAAGCGGCTCTTTACCAGATTAATTGTATGTAACAGCTGTGTCAGACCTTCAAGTGCATAATATTCACACTGAATTGGAACAAGTACTGTGTCAGCTGCACTAAGCGCATTAACAGTGAGCATACTTAAAGATGGCGGGCAATCAATTACAATAAAATCATACTGATCCTTAATCTCATCAAGTGCATCCTTTAAAATAAATTCCTTACGTTCCACATCAATCAATTCGATTTCCGCTCCTGACAGGTTCACATTTGACCCAATAAGTGAAAGGGTATCGAATAATACATTTTCAAGAATGCATTCTTGTATTGTACAGTTATCTGTAATCAGATCATACAGTGAATGCTCAAGTTCATTTTTATCAACGCCAAATCCACTGGTTGTATTTCCCTGAGGATCCATATCAATGATAAGTACATTTTTCTGGTATTCTGCTAATGAAGCTGCCAGATTGATTGCAGTAGTAGTCTTGCCAACTCCACCCTTCTGATTTGCAACAGCTATAATTCTTCCCATAATATCCTCATTTCTGCTAAATAGCATGATTTTATTACAATTCACACGGAACGTGCGTTTTTGCGAATGGGTGTCCTGTGAACTGTAACGTTTTTTGCATCTTTTCTACAGTATAGCACTTTTTTCTTCAAAATGCCATAAAAAAATGTTCCACGTGGAACATTATCTCCCGTGGAACATTTCTTTTGTATTTTTAATTTGCAATTTTCCCTACTGCAGTGGTTCCTTACTTGGCAATCCAGCTTTTCTAGGATATTTTTTTGATGTAGGCTCTTTTTTCTTCACTATAACAAGACTGCGTCCAATATCTGAATCCGGAAGATCAAAGTAGATTGCATTTTCCTTTACTCCACCAAGCAGATGAACTGCTTTCTTTGCCTTATCAATCTCCTCTTCTGCATTACCTGATTTATAAGCTACAAAGCATCCTCCTACTTTTGCATATGGAAGGCAATATTCACACAATGTAGACATGTTGGCAACAGCTCTTGATACAACACAATCAAATTGTTCTCTTAGTTCTGCCTTTCTGGCGCCATCCTCTGCACGATAATGAACAGTGGCGATGTTTTCAAGACCAAGCTTTTCAATAACCTGATTTAAAAAGTTTAATCTCTTATTCAGAGAATCAAGCAATGTTACCTTTAACTGTGGATACATAATCTTTAATGGAACACCTGGAAATCCTGCTCCAGTTCCAACATCAATCAGAGTCTTCGTGTCTTCCTTGATAAAAATCTCTGATTTTAGCACGCTGTCCACAAAATGCTTCTGCAACACTTCATCAAACTCTGTGATTGCGGTTAAATTCATTACCTTATTTGTTTCAACCAGCATTTCATAATATTGAAAAAACTGCTCTGCCTGTTTATTAGTCAGTTCGTGTCCAATCTTGGCAAACGCATTCATAATTTTTTCAATGCATTCTCCCTGTTGTATCGTTTCTGCCATTTATTTCCTCCTGTTTATGCATTTATTTCCACTATTCTATATTTACTATTCGATATCAACTATCTTTTCCACAAAAACATCGAATAAAGTGTTCTTGTTTATCTATTTAAATAGACAAGTAATACTGATACATCAGCTGGTGAAACACCTGATATTCTTGACGCCTGTCCGATTGATGCCGGCTGATATTCATTAAGCTTTTGAATAGCTTCTTTTCTCAGATTCGGTACCTGACTGTAGTCAAAATCAAGTGAAAGCTTTTTCTTTTCAAGCTTTTTAAACTGTTCTACCTGCTGCAGCTGACGCTTAATATAGCCTTCATACTTTATACTGATCTCTACCTGCTGCGTCACTGCCTCTGGCAGTTCTGGTTGCTTTGTATCTATTTCTTTCAAATCATTATAACAGATTTCCGGACGTTTTAACAGCTCCTCAAGTGTCATTCCACTCTTTAAAAGTGTGCTGTTATGCTGTTCAAGAAATGCCTGTACCTGCGGTATTGTGCCGATAGTTGCCGTTTGAAGACGCTTGATTTCTTCATCGATCTGTCTTTTTTTATCATTTAGTTTTTGATAACGCTCATCAGATATTAATCCGATTTCATGACCAATTGCAGTTAAACGAAGATCTGCATTATCCTGACGAAGCAGCAAACGATATTCTGCGCGTGATGTCATCATGCGATATGGCTCATGATTCTCCTTTGTCACAAGATCATCAATCAAAACACCAATATATGCCTGTGAACGGTCTAACACTAATTCCTGACGTTTTAACACGTGCAACGCCGCATTGATTCCTGCTATAATTCCCTGTGCCGCTGCCTCTTCATATCCAGAGCTTCCATTAAACTGTCCTGCGCTGTATAATCCTCCTATTTTTTTAAACTCAAGCGTCGGCTTTAGCTGTCTTGGATTAATACAGTCATATTCAATTGCATATGCGTTTCGTACAATTTTTACATTTTCCAGACCTGCTACTGTATGGTACATTTCGTACTGCACATCTTCTGGCATAGAACTTGACATACCGCCCAGATACATCTCATTTGTATACAAGCCTTCCGGCTCAATAAACACCTGATGATGATCCTTATCAGCAAAACGCACTACCTTATCCTCAATAGACGGACAATAACGAGGTCCAGTTCCATGAATCACGCCAGAATAAAGCGGTGAGCGATCCAGATTACTTCTGATAATCTCATGTGTCTGCTCATTTGTATACGTCAGCCAGCAGGAAACCTGATCTTTTTGAACGCTCTCAGGATCTGTTGTGAATGAGAATGGAACAACTCGCTCATCACCTTTTTGTTCCTGCATTTTTGAAAAATCAATACTTCTTTTATCAACTCTCGCTGGTGTTCCAGTCTTAAATCTAAACATCTCAATGCCGAGTTCCTTTAATGAATCTGTCAGATGTGTCGCTGACTGCAATCCATTTGGACCTGTTTCATTGCTGATATCACCATAAATGCAGCGTGCCTTTAAATATGTTCCAGTTGCAAGCACTACACATTTACAATGGTAAATTGCACCAGAATACGTTACAACTCCATTTATATTATTATTTTCATCAACAAGGAGTTTACATACCTCTGCCTGTCGTATTGTCAGCTTGTCGGTATTTTCCATGGTATGGCGCATCTCCTGCGAGTATGCACGCTTATCTGCCTGTGCACGAAGTGAATGCACAGATGGTCCTTTTGATGTATTTAACATCTTAGACTGAATAAACGTCTTATCAATATTTTTGCCCATCTCTCCGCCAAGCGCATCCACTTCTCTTACAAGATGACCCTTAGAGCTTCCTCCTATATTCGGATTGCACGGCATCATTGCTATACTTTCCACACTCACAGTAAAAACAATCGTTTCTAATCCCAGTCTGGCACAAGCTAACGCCGCCTCACAGCCGGCATGTCCTGCTCCAATCACCACCGCATCATAATATTCTTCTAAAACAGCCATATTTTGCCTCCACTATCTAGTTACTTACCCATACAGAACTTTGCAAAAATACGGTTTACCAGATCTTCTTCAATCTCCTCGCCGATTACTTCTCCCAAACTGGTATAAGCATCCATCATGTCGATTGTCAGCATATCCTCCGGCATCCCATTTTCAATGCCCTCCTCTGCAAGCCTCAGGCTTTCGCAGGCATTTAACAGACATGTTTTTTGACGTGCATTCGTGATAACAACCTCATCATTTCCTGCAATCATTCCCTGTTCAAACATGTCACGTATTGTCTGCTCAAGCGCATCTAATCCATCTTCATTTGCCGCTGATATCCAAAGAACAGGTGCATCCACTCCAGCTGCCTTTAAATCCTTCGGCTGAATTACAGAAGATAAATCGGACTTATTTAACAGAATAATACTTTTTTTGTTTTTTAGCAACTGCATAATCTTATGATCATCTTCATCGAGATTTCGGGATGAATCTGCCACGTAAATCAATAGGTCTGCCTTTGCAGCAGCCTCACGTGCCTTCTCTACGCCGATTTTTTCAACAACATCAGATGTGTCACGAATACCAGCTGTGTCCACCAAAATTAAACTCAAATCGCCAAGCATAATCTGCTCCTCAAGAGTATCTCTCGTCGTACCGGCAATCTCTGTGACAATTGCCCTCTGTCTTCCTGATAACGCATTGAGCAAAGATGACTTTCCGGCATTTGGCTTTCCTACAATCACAGTGCGAATCCCCTCTGTTAAAACCTTTCCATTATCAAAGGAGTCTGCCATCTTCTTTACTGCTGCTCTAATTTTTTGAACACGTTCTGTGAGGCCCTCTGTATAGCCTTCAAGCGAAATATGCTCTGGATCGTCAAGTGCTGCCTCTATATAAGCAATCTCGTCTAAAAGCGTGCTTCTGAGGTCTTGTATGCGGTTTTTAATTTTTCCAGATAGCTGTTCTAGTGATGCATCTATTGCAAAACGATTCTTTGCAGATATAAGCTCCATAACAGCCTCTGCCTGAGACAGATCAATTCGTCCGTTTAAAAAGGCTCTCTTTGTAAACTCACCAGGCTGTGCCGGTGCTGCCCCATTTTTAAACACACAATCTAATACACGTCTCGTAACAAGAATGCCTCCGTGACAGTTAATCTCTACTGTATCCTCTGCAGTAAAGGAACGAGGTTCTTTCATGATGGATACCATAACCTCATCAATTACCTCATTTTCATCACAAATATAGCCGTAATGAATGGTATGTGTAGGTGCATTTGAGAGCTTTTTCGCTGAAGATGACGTTGCCGCAGCAAATGCTCCTTTTTTAATCGACTCTACCTCTTTTTTTGTTCTATAAATACGATCAATCACATCAAGCGCCTGAGGTCCACTTATTCGAATAATGCTAATTCCTGCTGGACTAAGTGCCGTTGCAATCGCCGCAATTGTACTATTTTCTTTCATATTCTACCTCACTTCGATTTTCGTAAGTTTCCAAGAATGATACAGAAAATGCCACTCAATAGTCCGTATGAACTTTGAATGGCACTTTCTCTATTATTCCTCAGAAGTCAGCTTTTCAGCTGTTTCTCTTGTACCAGCTGCGCTTCTGTCATAATTTGTTTTGTATCCTTTGTCATAGCTTTTGTAGTATCTTCTCTGCGGAATTGCTTCTTTTTTAGGAAGTACCACCACATGACGAAATGGATCCTCGCCCTCGCTCTTGGTATATACAAACTTGTCGTCCTGAAGTGCAGAGTGGATGATCCTTCTCTCGTAAGGATTCATCGGCTCAAGTGATGCCGGACGTCTTGTTCTCTTTACCTTGTAGGCAATATTCTTTGCCAGCTGCTCGAGAGTTTCCTTTCTTCTTTCACGGTAATTCTCAGTATCCAGCTTGACACGAATATATTCTTCGCTGTGTTTGTTTATAACAAGGCTCACCAGATGCTGCAGTGAATCCAGTGTCTGTCCTCTTTTTCCGATCAGGATGCCCATGTCTTCTCCGGTCAAAACGATATCAACAACCTGTTCTTCTTTATTGTAGGCAACTGCGATATCAACTTCCATATTCATCTCGTGGAAAATATTCTGTAAAAATTCTTCTCCCTCATCGATAAAATCTGACTTTTTACGTGCACGGATCACCGCCGGCTTAGAACCGATAAAACCAAGCAGACCATTCGAACCTTTTTCAACAACCTCATACTCAAGTTTTTCACTGGTGATCTGAAGCTGAAGCAGTGCATTGTTTACGGCTTCATCTACATTCTTTCCAGTGAACGTAGCAAACTCTGTCATACAAACCTTACCTTTCTGAATCTGCAAGCTTCCCCAAGCAAGTAATCAGCCTTACAATCACTGATTACTTTCTGTTCTTCTTTTCACTCTTTTCGTTGTACTGCTGAACCATTCCGGCCTTAGATGCCAGCTTACCCTTCTTTTTCTGGGTGGTGGAATAGTACTCAGTTGATTTCTCAACCTGCTTTGTCACACGCTCTTTCAGCTCAGCTTCTTTCTTTTCTTCGAGTTCTCTTTCTTCTTCGATAGTACGAACATTCATAACAGCCTTTGCCTTAAGCGGCTTCTGACCCTTCTTAACACGCTTTACATTAGCCTTTTCAATGTTCTTTTCAACCATCTGATTAATATCAATGCGCTCCATATACTTGTTTACGATCATCTGAATCAGAATCATAACAACAGAAGATGCAATCCAGTATACACCGATACCTGCAGAGAATGTGAAACAGAAGAACACTGACATAAGAGGCATCATGATGTTCATGGTCTTCATTGTGCTTCCCATTGTGTCATCTGAATTCTTGCTTCCATTATCTGTCTGCATCATCTTAGAGCTAAGCCACTGAGTAAGACCGGCAAGAATAGGAATTAAAACACCAGGCCACAGCTGCTGTGCAGGTGCAGTTGCCAAATCCATTCCCAGGAAATAATTTGCTTTCTCGATACTTGGCAGTGCCTTGGCTACGTACTCATTCAAATTCGGGAAGATCTCGGTAAACTTAGTCCACTCAGTCTTATCGAAGTTGTAAAGCAGATCAATCAGCTTGTTAGAATCACTCAATCCTGCTGCATTGATGCCGTTTTGCTGTGCCAATGTCACGAAATCTGCGTTATCCATGTAAGTAGGAATGTTCTGCAGTGCCTCAACAATCGGCTCATAGAACGCTCTTACCTTTGTGATATAGCCCGGAATCTTGTAAATAACCTGATACAAAGCGAACAGAATCGGCATCTGAATCAGCATCTGAACGCAACCGCCTGTCGGGCTTGTTCCGTACTTTGCATAGACTTCCTTCATCTCTTCATTCTGCTTCAAAAGCATTTCATTGTACTTCGGGCTTGACTTGTCCAGATTTGCATACTTTTTCTGAACCTGCTGAAGTTCTGGCGCCATAATACTATTAAGCTTTGTAAACTTCTGCTGCTTGATGGAAAGCGGAAGCATCAATGCTTTAATAATAATCGTGAATAAAATGATCGCCAATCCAATGCTTGCAATGCCAAACATATCCAGGAACTCGTAAATTCCATTCATGACAACACCAAGCACCTTCGCAACTGGCCCTACAAGAAACCAGTTACTTTGTGTTAATGATAAAAAATCCACTTGTTTTCCTCCTTAAGCTACCTACGGAACAGGGTCGTACCCCCCTTTTGAAAATGGATTGCAGCGCAATATCCTCCATATAGCAAGTAAGGAGCCTTTCAAAGCTCCATACTTTTCCAACGCTTCTATTGCATACTGCGAACAGGTTGGGGTATATATACAGTGGGTCCGGACTTTGAGAGGTGATAAATACTTCTGGTAAAACCTTATCATATAAATCATAATCTTCTTCATAGTCCCGACCCTACTTCGATTCTAAAAAAATATTCAGCTTTCTTCCTACATGAAAAAAAGCTTCCTCAATTTCCATTAATCCTTGTTCCTTCGCCAACGGTCTGGCAACAATCACTATGTCCAATCCTTGTATTAATTCTTTTTCGTGTAAGCGGCAGCATTCACGGATCACTCTTGTAACCCGATGCCTGACCACACTGTTTCCTACCTTTTTACTGACAGATATGCCAATCCGGGTATCAGCGCGGTCGTTTGACATCTTGTACATGACCAGCGAACGATTTGCAAAAGACTGCCGTTTGCTGTAGACTCTCTGAAAGTCTCTGTTCTTTTTAAGAGAGTTGATACTGCTCAATTAAGCAGAGAGAACCTTTCTTCCCTTTGCTCTTCTTGCTGCCAGAACCTTTCTTCCTCCCTTTGTGCTCATTCTTGCACGGAAACCATGAACCTTTGCATGGGATCTCTTCTTTGGCTGAAATGTCATCTTCATAACAAAACACCTCCTTGTTTTCTGTGTTGGTTTTCAAAAATAATACTGTTTCTTACACTGTGGGTATCAGTCCCACAGCTTGCACCAAAAGTGCGATTTTTCGGCGTTTTTTAACGCCGTTGCAAAAATTGGACATCATACGCATTATATTAAGAAACTCGCATTTCGTCAAGGTTTTTTTTAGTGTTTTTTATTTTTTATTACAAAAAAGTTATCCACAACTTATCCCCAAAGTTATCCACAACTTTTTCATTTAAAAATGTTGTGGATAAAAGTTATCCCCAAATTGTGGATAACTTGTGCATAACTTTGGGGATAATACAAAAAACCATTCTCAAACCCTTGATTTTACGACAAACTTTTTTTTGTGGATATTGTGGATAAGTACATGTGTTTGGTGGATAACTCTGTGGATAACTTGTTGTGTTTTTACATATAAACAATCTTATCCACATTATCCACAATTTTATATGCCATACCCCCTTCTGAGTTATCCACACTCTATCCACAGCTTTTTTCCACTTATCCACATGTTATCCACAGCCTATCCACAATATTATCCACATTTTACCCCAATGTTGTTGATATTTTTTACAGACTGCTCTCCTCTTCTCTCTTGAAATTCTTCATTATTTTTAGTATAATATCATTATATGGGCTAATAGGCTCTTTTCTCGAAAATTACCATATACCGACGTCAGGAGTAACAAATGATTGACAGATTAAAGGAAAACTGGGATGCCATAAAAGACACCCTGAAGGAAAATTATGATATTTCAAAGGTATCTTACGATACTTGGATTGTCCCTATGGAAATCCACAATGTAGACAATGACCAGGTCTACATCTTGGCAGATACAAAAGGTATCCCCAATATACTAGACTATATCAAGAAGAAGTACAAGCAGATTCTTGAAATTGTCATTGAGGAGAAGATCGGCCTGCACTGCAATGTGATCTTTGTTACTTCGGAGGACCTTGAGAAGCGTCCAAACCTCACTGCAGAAGCTTCTAACATTGTAACCCCCGAGTTAAACTCCTATTATGCTGCTGTGATGAATGCCAACTTAAACCCACGCTATACATTTGATACCTTTGTTGTTGGCTCCAATAACCGATTCGCACATGCTGCTTCACTTGCTGTTGCTGAATCTCCTGGAACCCTCTACAACCCACTATTTATCTATGGCGGCGCAGGTCTTGGCAAGACGCATCTGATGCAGTCTATTGCCCACTATATTCTGCGCAATGATCCAAGTGTACGCGTTTTATATGTCACTAGTGAGACATTCACAAATGACCTGATCGACTCTCTTAAAGGCAAGAAGAATGCTGAGTTTAAAGAGAAATACCGCAGCATTGATGTCCTTATGATTGACGATATACAGTTCTTAATTGGAAAGGAAAGCACACAGGAGGAGTTTTTCCACACCTTCAACTACTTATATGAAACGGGCAAGCAGGTTATCATTACTTCTGATAAACCTCCAAAGGATTTCACAAACCTTGAGGAACGTCTTCGCTCTCGCTTTTCTGTTGGTCTTCCAGTCGATGTCTCTGCTCCTGATTATGAGACTCGTGTGGCAATCCTTCATAAAAAGGAAGAAACAGAGAACACAAAGATCTCTGACGATATTATCAACTATATTGCTGAAAATATCAATACAAATATTCGTGAGCTTGAAGGTGCGCTCAATCGAATTACCGCTTTTAAACGTCTTTCTAATAAAGAAATCACGCTTAATATGGCGGAAGATGTACTTCGCGACATCATCAACAACCACAAAGAGGTTACAATTACTGTTCCTCTGATTGTTGAGGTCATTGCATCACACTTTGGCTTTGAGGCAGATGAGCTTCTTTCACAGAAGCGTAATAAGGATATCGCCTACTCCCGCCAAATTGCGATGTATCTGTGCCGTCAAATGACCGATTTGTCTCTTCAGCAGATCGGAAAGGAACTCGGAAATCGTGATCACACGACTGTCCGGCACGGAATTGAAAAGATTACTGAGGATCTCAAAAACAGCCAGTTTTTACAAGATACCATCGACGTTTTACAGAAAAAAATCAACCCGGCTCTTGGCTGAGCTTTGGGGATCGATTGGGGATATTGTGGATAACTTGCCCAGTTATCCACATAGTTATCCACAAGTTATCCCCAAAATTTTTCTTCTGTAAGCCGCATAAATCCTAGGTTTTTTAGAGTTATCCCCAATATCCCCAACCCCTACTACTACTACTATATATATTATAAATCTATCTATCAGCAAAAAGGAGAGTGCCACCATGCATATTATCTGTCCACGAGAAGAGTTACAAAAAGGTGTTTCAATTGTTTCAAAAGCCGTTTCAAATAAGACAACCATGCCGATCTTAGAGTGCATTCTGATCCAGACGAAAGAAGGACGCATTCTTATGACAGCAAATGATATGGAATTGGGGATTGAAACAGAAATTCATGGCATCATTGAGGACAATGGACGTATTGCAATTGATGCTAAGATTTTTTCTGAGATTGTTCGTCGTCTTCCAGACAATGATATCTCCATTGAAACCGATGGAACTGACTCTGTGAAAATTCAGTGTGAGAAGATTAATTTTACAATTCCTGGAAAGAATGCAGATGAGTTTACATTTCTTCCAGAGGTGGAACGCTTAAACTGTGTTACACTGTCTCAGTTTACTCTGAAGGAAATTATCCGCCAAACGATATTTTCCATTTCAGACAATGAGAATAACAAGATGATGGCAGGTGAACTGTTGGAAATTAATGGCAATAACCTGCGCATTGTATCTTTAGATGGTCATCGTATTTCAATTCGCAAGATTGTGTTAAAGGATTCGTATGATTCTATTAAAGTTGTTGTTCCAGGAAAAACACTAAACGAAGTAAGCAAGATTATTAGTGGCGGAACAGATGACGAAGTTCGCTTGTACTTTACTGAGAATCATGTTATGTTTGAGTTCGATGATACTATTGTTGTGTCACGTTTGATTGAGGGAGAATATTTCCGTATTGACCAGATGTTAAACAGTGATTATGATACTAAGCTGACAGTGAATAAAAAGGAGATGCTTTCATGTATCGACCGTACCACAATGCTGATTAAGGATAGTGACAAGAAACCGATTATTATTGGCATCACTGATCACAGCATGGAGGTCAAGTTAAACTCTGCATATGGTTCCATGAAGGAAGAACTTGCAATTGATAAGCGCGGCAAGGATATCATGATTGGCTTTAATCCGAAGTTCTTAATTGATGCATTAAAGGTAATAGATGATGAACAGATTTATATTTATCTGGTAAATCCGAAAGCACCATGTTTTATTAAGGACAAAGAGG